>Ga0208787_1000849_pt1 | contig 14000 bp, 13 predicted proteins | sample Wag4_2014_7_11_FD_187362 | JGI IMG/M metagenome (GOLD analysis project Ga0208787, IMG submission 187362) | Fresh water microbial communities from Ohio, USA - Utica-2 Time Series HT 2014_7_11 (SPAdes) (version 2) | ecosystem: Environmental > Aquatic > Freshwater > Water tank | place: USA: Ohio... | reverse complement strand
ATATTCAATATTGATCTTAACAAATTGGCCTTGTTCTAATTTCTTTTGATTGCCATCACCATGTGTAATTTTATACATCATGCCTGAAGGTGCTTTTTCGTAACTGTTACAACTTGCAAACAATACAATTGCAGCTACTAATTTTAATGTTGATTTGATCATTTTAGTTTAATTGTGTTAATTGAGATTTATATGTTTCTAATATGTTTTTAAAATCTTGAAAAGTTTCGTCAACAGATTTTTTTGAACTTCCGCCTGCAGCGTTTGCATGGCCTCCACCCTCAAAATGTGTTCTTGCAAATATATTAACATCAAAGTTACCTTTGCTCCTAAAACTCCATTTTCTTTCCTCTTCTCTATCAATTACAATAGCGGCGAATTTGATACCATGAATGGATAAAAGATAGTTTACCAGACCTTCTGTATCCCCTGTTTTAAGTTCAAATTTATAGATATCCGTTTTTGGGATGGCCATTACTGCAGTTTTATATTCAGGAAATACATGCATTCTATTTAAAAAGGCGTTTCCCATAAACTTTAAACGACCTTCTGAGGACTGGTCATATATATGTTCATGAATTGTAGAATGTTGTAGCCCTACTTCTTTCAAATGTGCCACAATTTTATGCACCGATGCAGTAGTGGATGGGAATCTAAAGGATCCCGTATCTGTCATTAAGCCTGTGTATAATGCCGTTGCGATATCTATATTGATCAAATTGCTATGGCCTGATTGAACAATAATATCATAAATCATTTCGCAGGTTGAGCTCATTTTTACATCACTAATTCCGTAACCAAAACTAGGTGTATCAGGTTGTTGATGATGGTCTACCAATATTTTAATGGCTTTTGCATCCCTAATCACCGATTCCATATTTTTGGTACGGTGAAGTATGTTAAAATCTAAACAAAATATATAATCAGCTGCTTGAACCAATTCTGTTGCTTTTGTTCTATTTCCTTCATAATCAACTACTTTATCCGTTCCTGGCATCCAATCTAAAAAAGGTGCCCAATTGGTAGGCGAAACAACAGTTACATCGTGGCCCAATTGGATCAAAAAATGGTATAAAGCTAAGCTAGATCCCATTGCATCACCATCAGGTTTCTGGTGGGCAGTGATTACAGCTTTAAAAGGTTGTTGAAAAAATGGATAGAATTGTTCAATTGGTTGCATAAGTCCACAAATTTAACATAAATCGGATGTTTTTTAGTAATTTTGCGCCCACAATTAGAAACAATATAAAAAATAGATATGAGCAACAAAACATTTACAATGATTAAACCAGATGCTACCTCTAAAGGGTATACTGGTGCTATATTAGATCAAATTATCAAAGCTGGTTTTTCTGTAAAAGCAATGAAATGGATTCATTTGTCACCTGCACAAGCTGGTACATTTTATGAAGTACACAAGGAAAGACCTTTTTACCAAGAATTAGTTGACTTTATGAGTAGTGGCCCAATTGTAGCTGCGATCTTAGAAAAAGACAATGCAGTTGCAGATTTTAGAACATTAATTGGTGCAACTAACCCAGCTCAAGCCGAAGAAGGTACTATCCGTAAAAAGTTTGCTGCCTCTATTGGTGAAAATGCAGTGCACGGAAGTGATAGTGATGAGAATGCAGCAATAGAAGGCAACTTCTTCTTTGCTGGATTAGAAAGATTTTAGGTCAATATATTCCCTTTATTTTTCTAAAGGGTATAAATAAAATCGAGGCCACCGTCTAAGGGTGGCCTCGAAAAAATCATTAGACAAAAATAAGAATGGCCCTTAAATTCCCTTAAGGGTCATTTTATTTCTTAGCGCCTCTAGTCTTTGGTTTACCATATTTTTTCTGCATGGTTTCTTTGTAGTTCTTTCGGACATTCACTTTTTTATTCTTCTCAGACTTTTCATGAAAAGCTGGGCCCACATCTTCCTTTTTAGGCAACTTAATTTGAATGATTTTCATCTTCACTTTTGGAATCTCATCCTCTGTCAAGACAGTTGATATTTCAAGATCTTCTGGCAATGCTTCCATTGGAATTGGTTGCTTCATCAGTATCTCAATTGCTAGTTTTTGTTTGGCTTCATTTTTTGTGATAAAAGTGATGGCTATCCCTTTTTTATCTGCACGTCCAGTTCGTCCAATACGATGTATATAGTTTTCAGGTACCTCAGGTGTATCAAAATTAATGACATGTGTTACCTCTGCAACGTCAATGCCACGGGCCATTACATCCGTTGCAATAATATATTTAAAGACACCAGCTTTAAATTGATTTACTGTATTGAAACGATAATTTTGTTCTTTATTGGAGTGAATCACGCCAACGATATCTGGAAACTTTTCGATCAATTGATCATATAATTGATCTGCTAAACTTTTTGTTGCAGCAAAAATTAATACTTTAGTCATGCTTTTATCAGAAGTCAATAACTGTTCTAATAAATTCACTTTGGTATTAAAATTGGGAAGATCATAGCCAATTTGAATGATGTTTTCCAAAGGCGTACCAGTTGGTGCCGCTTCTACCCTAACAGGTTCGTTAAAATAATCATTCATTAATTTTTCTACATCCTCTGTGATGGTGGCAGAAAATAATAAATTTTGTCTTTTAGCAGGGACAAGTTCTAAAATATTGGTAATCTGTTTTCTAAATCCAAGGTTCAACATTTCATCCATTTCATCTATCACCACCTTCTTGATGTATTTTGTTTTTAGTGCGCCATTCATAATTAAATCAAACAATCTACCTGGTGTAGCCACTAAAACATCTACCCCTTTTTCTACTTCTATTTGCTGTGTGTTGATATTTACGCCTCCAAATACACCAACCGTAATCACACTCATGTAAGGCGTTAATTTCTTGACTGCTTCAACTACTTGTACCACCAATTCTCTGGTTGGAACAATTATTAGAATTTGTGGATCTTTATTTTTATCGAATTTCCATTGTCTAAGACAGGGTAATAAATAGGCAAAAGTTTTACCCGTTCCTGTTTGTGCTATTCCACAAACATCCCTTCCAGACATCACGACTGGGAAAACACGGTGTTGAATGGTGGTGGGATGGGTATATCCTAAATCTTCTAAGGCCCTAGCTAAGGGAGAATTGATATTTAATTGGTCAAAAGTCATGGTGGCGAAGTTAACTTAATAAACCCATACAATAGATGGACTGACGTCAATCCAATACGATCGCATCTGATACACTAATTCATCTAAAATCATGCTATTTAAGGCCTAAATATCCCCTCAATTAGTAAAAACGAAGTATATTGCATCAAATTCATTGACTCGATGACAATTCTTCTCAGGCAAGTCAAAATTGCTGATCAGCTTTCGCCTTTTAACGGCCTAATGAAAGATATCCTTCTTCAAGACGCAGTATTAGTTTCAATTCAAGACCATTTTGATGGAAAAGCAGATCAAATTGTAGACATTCCAGGCACGATTGTAAGCACTGGATGGGTAGATCCATTTACACATTTTTGTGACCCAGGCTATGAACATAGAGAAACTTTAATGACTGGTGCCGATGCAGCTCAAGCAGGAGGATTTACCACTGTTTTTGTAGTACCAAATACTCAACCTGTGATTGATAATAAAACACAGGTGAATTATATCGTTCAACAACAGCAACATCTACCAATTCAAATTTTACCAATTGGTGCCTTGTCCAAAAAAATTGAAGGAAAAGATTTAGCAGAGATGATAGATATGCATCAAGCTGGTGCGGTTGCTTCGAGTGATGGCTTATACCCTGTACAATCCAACTTGCTTTTTCTGAAAGCATTACAATATGTAAAAACCTTTGATGGTGTAGTCATTCAAATGCCAATTGAAAAAAGCATGGGAAGTGTAGGATTAATGAATGAAGGTATTACGTCAACTCAAATTGGACTTCCAGGTATTCCAGCGATTGCCGAAGAATTAATGATTGCAAGAGACATTGAGTTATTAAAATATACCAATTCAAAACTACATATCACAGGGGTTAGTACTGCAAAAGGTATCGCATTAATAGAAGCAGGTAAAAAAGCAGGTTTAGCACTCACTTGTAGTGTGACTCCTTATCACTTGTTTTTTAATGAAACAGATCTTTCTACTTATGATACCCTTTTGAAAGTGTATCCACCTTTAAGAACCAAAGCAGACCAAGCAGCTTTACAAGATGCAGTTGAACGCGGAGTGGTAGATTGTATAAGCTCCCATCACCAACCACAGGACTGGGATGGAAAGACAATTGAGTTTGAATATGCGAAAGCTGGTATAGCATGTATTGAAACTACTTATTCTACCATTAATCACATATTCCCGAAACTAAAAGACGAAGCGATAGCTAATTTGTTATCCAATCATGCAAGACAGATTTTCAACCTTGGTTCTAATTCAATTCAAGAAGGTCAAAAAGTAGAACTTACTTTATTCAATCGTGACAATTCCTATACACCAAATAAAGCAGGATCAAAAAGTAAATCAGTCAATAATCCTTTCTTGGATAAAACGCTTAAAGGAACAGTCATTGGCACTTATTCAAAAGGTCATTTGCATCTAAATTCATAATTACACTACTTTATATTTCAAAAAGAAAACAAAAACATGGAAAAACAAATTACTTCTCATATTGTTAAAGGCGCCATTTTAGGCGGGATCTCTATTTTATTCAGCATCATTATTTATGTCTTTAACTTATATACAACTCAATGGTTAAGCTGGTTAAGTTATGCCATATTAATTGGTGGTATTATATATGGTAATATTTTATTTGCGAACGAAAATAATAACAACGTCACTTTTGGGAATATTTTTGCACATGGTTTTAAAACAACTGCAGTGACTATAGTGATTACAGTTATATATACTGTGCTAGCTTTATATGTATTATTTCCTGATATGGTTGATAAAATCATTGATCTTTCTAGAAACGAAATGGCGAAAAATCCAAAGTTGACAGACGAAATGATAGAACAAGGAGTTGCAATGACTAAGAAATTATTCCTTCCTTTTGCGATTGCTGGAGCTATTTTTGGTACTGGATTTTTAGGAGCAATTGGTTCATTAATTGGAGCTGCTGTTGCAAAGAAAAACCCAATTGACCCTTTTAAACAAGATATAGCACAATAAATCCTTATGCAGATATCTGTCGTTATACCTTTATTCAATGAAGCTGAATCTTTGCCAGAATTAATGGCTTGGATTCATCGTGTCATGGAAACCAATTCATATACTTATGAAGTGATTATGATTGATGATGGAAGTGATGACGGAAGCTGGGAGGTAATTACAAATTTACGCAATCAATATCCTCAATTAAAGAGTATTAAGTTTCAACGTAATTATGGTAAATCTGCTGCATTAAATGAGGGCTTTAAAGCAGCTCAAGGTGATATGGTCATGACTATGGATGCAGACCTTCAAGACAGTCCCGATGAAATTCCAGAATTTTATACCATGATCATGGATCAAGGGTATCATCTAGTAAGCGGGTGGAAAAAGAAACGTTTTGACAATACTTTCACTAAGAATATTCCTTCTAAATTATACAATGCAGTCGCTAGTAAAAGCTCAGGCATTCATTTGCATGATTTTAATTGTGGAATCAAAGCTTATCAATTAAAAGTGGTAAAGAGCATTGAAGTTTTTGGAGAGATGCACCGTTATATTCCAATTCTTGCAAAATGGGCTGGTTTTAAAAGAATTGGTGAAAAAGTAGTACAACACCAAGCAAGAAAATATGGACATACTAAATTTGGATGGGAAAGATTTGTCAATGGATTTTTAGATTTATTGACCATTCAATTTTTATCCAAATTTGGCAAAAAACCAATGCAATTTTTTGGCTTAATTGGCACCCTATTCTTTTTAGTAGGATTTGTTTCTTTTTTATATATCATTATTGGAAAGTTCATTGATCCTGTAACAAGTATCACCAATAAACCAGCTTTTTTTATTGCATTGACTTCCATGATCATAGGTACACAATTATTTTTAGCAGGCTTTATTGCTGAATTAGTCAATCGAAGTGCCGTAGACAGAAACACGTATTTAATTGAGGAGACACAAGGATGGTAGATCAATTGATCATTATGGGGCCAGCATGGCCATTAAGAGGCAACCTTGCTGCTTTTGATGAAAAACTAGCCCAAAGTTTCATACAAGCTTCCATTAAAACTAATCTTTATACTTTCTCCTTACAATATCCAGATTTCTTATTCCCAGGAACCACACAATACTCTAAAGATCCCGCTCCAAAAGACCTATCAATTCAAATAGCAATCAATTCCATTAATCCCCTCAATTGGATTAAAGTTGGTTTAAAAATAAAAAAAGAAAGACCAGATTTAATTATCGTACGTTATTGGATTCCATTTTTAGCGCCTTGTTTAGGCACTATTTTAAGTATCGTGAAATGGAATAAACATACCAAAGTGATTGCCATTGTGGACAATATGATTCCACATGAGAAAAGAATTGGTGATACCATCTTGACAAAGTTTTTTGTGCGCGCTGTAGATGGTTTTTTAACCATGAGCAAAAAAGTGCAAGACGATGTAAAATTGTTTACTCATAAACCTTCCTGCATAGCGCCCCATCCTATTTATGATCATTTTGGAGAAGCAATGCCTACAGCTGATGCGAGGAAATTATTGCATTTACAAGACAATGATAAAGTCATTCTATTCTTTGGATTTGTAAGGGCCTATAAAGGATTAGATTTATTAATTGAAGCTATGTCGCAACCTGCCATAAAAGCGGCAGGAATAAAACTAGTCATTGCAGGTGAATTTTATGAATCACCAATACCTTATTTAGATCAAATTAAGGCATTAGGTTTATCTGATACAATCTCTGTCTATAATGAATATATAGGTGAAAGAGATGTAAAATTATATGTGTCAGCAGCTGATTTTATCATTCAGCCTTATCGAAATGCAACACAAAGTGGTGTCACACCAATGGCCTATCATTTTTTAAAGCCAATGTTGGTGACCAATGTAGGTGGATTGGCTGACACCGTTCCTCATGATCAAGTTGGCTTGGTTGTTGCGCCTAATCCAACATCCATAGCAGAAGGTATTATTCAATTATATGAAAGAGGCACAGGACACTTTATGCCCCATTTAATCACCGAAAAGAAAAAATATAGTTGGGAACAAATGAGACATTCTTTTTTAACTTTGTACCAGCAATTATAAATTCTAATGGTTAATAAACCAAAATATATTCCAATCAAATAATTTCGCTATGTCAAATCCACAAATACAATCAATCATTGAAGGCTCTATTCAAGTTAAGCAAGCTTTATTGCAAGATGAACAATTGATGCTTGAAATTGAGAAGACTGTAAACGCTATTACCTTTGCTTTTAAGAATGGCAACGCTGTTTATTTTGCTGGCAATGGTGGTAGTGCAGCGGATGCACAACATTTAGCCGCTGAATTTTCTGGCCGATTTTATAAAGACAGGAAGGCATTACCTTCTGATGCTTTACATTGTAATAGTTCGTACCTCACTGCTGTTGCCAATGACTATAGTTATGATGTGATTTATGCAAGATTATTAGAAGGGCTTGCAAAGCCAGGAGATGTCTTGGTGGGCATAAGTACTTCTGGGAATTCAGGCAATATTGTTAAAGCATTTGAAATGGCAAAATCAATTGGGGTGGTGACAGTTGGATTCACTGGCACAACTGGAGGTAAGATGAAAACATTAAGCGATTTCTTAATCAATATACCATCTACAACTACTCCAAGAATACAGGAGTCGCATATATTAGTGGGACATATCATATGTGAATTAATAGAAGAAAATATATTCGGAAAATAAATGCTAGGCAATTTACATATTACAAAAGATTGGACTTTATTTTTAGATCGAGATGGGGTCATCAATCATGAAAAAAAAGGAGATTATATTCGGAACTGGACTGAATTCAATTTTTACGCAGAAAGTTTAGCGGCACTACCCCTACTCGCTCAAAAATTCGATAGAATCATTATTACAACCAATCAAAAAGGTATTGGAAAAGGGTTAATGACAGTAGCTGATTTAGATTTGATTCATCAAAATATGACCAATCAAATTATGGAATTGGGTGGGAGAATAGATGCAGTCTATTATTGTCCAGACTTAGATAATTTATCTATTAATAGAAAACCTCAACCGGGTATGGCCTATCAAGCCAAGGAAAAATTTCCTTCAATTGATTTTACAAAGTCTATTATGGTAGGCAATAGAATGTCTGATATGGAATTTGGACGTAATGCAGGTATGCATACTGTTTACTTAGCAACAACACATCCCGAAGCCCCATTCCCAGATACTAAAATAGATGACCGTTATGATCATCTATTCCAATTTGCTCAAGCTTTATAAAATCTTTCGATTAATCTAGTTTCAAAACCGCTAAGAAAGCTTCTTGTGGTATTTCTACATTACCAATTTGACGCATTCTCTTTTTACCTTCTTTCTGCTTTTCTAATAATTTACGTTTACGACTGATATCACCACCATAACATTTAGCAGTTACATCCTTTCGCATTGCTGAGATATTTTCTCTTGCCACTACTTTGGCTCCAATAGCTGCTTGAATAGCAATTTGGAATTGTTGCTTCGTTAATAAATCTTTTAATTTTTCACAAAGCTTACGGCCAAACTCAGCAGACTTACCTCTGTGGATTAAAGCACTCAAGGCATCCACTTTTTCGTTGTTCAATAAGATATCCATCTTCACAATATCTGCATCTCTAAATCCAATCTGCGTATAATCAAAAGAAGCATAGCCTCTTGTTTGACTCTTTAATTTATCATAAAAATCAAAAACTATCTCCGTCAATGGCATTTCAAAAATCAATTCTACCCTTGTAGGTGTTAAATAACTTTGATTGATCAGCATGCCTCTTTTACCCAAACATAAAGTAATGATATTACCAATATAATCTGGTGTTGTAATTATCTGTGCTCTAATAAATGGTTCTTCGATTCGCTTGATCTTTACTGGATCAGGCATCTCGGTTGGATTATTAACAATAATTTTTTCGTCTCTTGTCGTATATGCAATGAAACTTACGTTAGGAACAGTTGTAATCACTGTTTGATTAAACTCACGTTCTAAACGTTCTTGTACAATCTCCATATGCAATAGTCCAAGGAATCCGCAACGGAATCCAAAACCTAATGCCTGTGAAGTTTCTAATTCAAAAGTTAAAGAGGCATCATTCAATTGTAATTTATCCATACAATCTCTTAATTCCTCAAATTCATCTGTATTAACTGGATAGATACCAGAGAATACCATTGGTTTTACTTCCTCAAAACCATGAATCATTGGGCCAGGATTATTAGCTAAAGTAATGGTATCTCCTACTTTAACTTCCTTGGCTACTTTAATACCAGTGATAATATAGCCCACATCACCTGCCCTCACTTCGGCTTTTGGTGTCATGGCTAATTTTAAAACACCCACTTCATCCGCAATATATTCTCTACCAGATGCAACAAATTTGATTTTATCGTTCTTTTTTAAGACGCCATTCATAATTCTGTAGTAAACAATGATGCCTCTAAAATTATTGAACACACTATCAAAAATTAAAGCTTGTAATGGTGCTTCTGTATCGCCAGTTGGAGATGGGATTCTTTCCACAATCGCTTGTAAAATTTCTTCGATACCAATTCCAGATCGTCCACTTGCCAATAATATATCTTCTTGTTTACATCCAATGAGGTCAATAATTTGATCCGTCACTTCTGGAATCTTAGCACCATCCATATCAATTTTATTGATCACTGGAATGATCTCTAAATTATTATCTAAGGCTAAGTATAAATTACTGATTGTTTGTGCTTGAATTCCTTGTGATGCATCCACTAATAATAATGCACCTTCACAAGCAGCCAAAGCACGACTCACTTCATAACTAAAGTCTACGTGACCTGGCGTATCAATTAAATTGAGTGTATAAGTTTCTCCTTTGTGAATATAATTGATCTGTATTGCGTGACTCTTAATGGTAATCCCTTTCTCTCGCTCTAAATCCATATCATCCAATACCTGGTTCATCATTTCACGTTCTGTAATCGTCTTGGTATGTTCTAATAAACGATCTGCCAAGGTACTTTTACCGTGATCAATATGGGCGATGATACAAAAATTTCTTATATGCTTCATGTAATAATGCGTGTTCTTTTATTAAACTATTTAAGTGCGTTGATGATAGCTGCAAATTCAGTTGCAATTAAAGAGGCACCACCAACCAATCCTCCGTCTACATCTGGTTGTGAAAAAATTTCTTTTGCATTCGCAGCTTTCACACTGCCACCGTATAAAATTGAAATTTGATCTGCAATAGATTGACCATATTGAGCAGCAAATACTGACCTTATGTATGCATGTATTTCTTGTGCTTGTGAACTTGTTGCAGTTTTGCCTGTGCCGATAGCCCAAATTGGCTCATAAGCAATCACCACTTTTACAATCTGTGCTGCGGATAATTGGAATAATGCATTTTTTAATTGTGTTTCAACAAAACTATTCTGTGTGCCAGCTTCTCTAATTGCTAATGGTTCACCACAACAAAAAATTGGGGTGCTTCCAATGGCTAAAACAGCTTCTGTTTTTTCGGCTAACAAGGCATCTGTTTCATTAAAATATTCACGTCTTTCAGAATGTCCAAGTACAATATGGTTTACTCCTAAAGACGCATACATGGATGCAGCAATCTCACCTGTGTAAGCACCATTTATTTTTTGATGACAATTTTGTGCAGCAACAAACATATTTTGTTTGCCTGCCAATTTTTGGATAGCTAAAGGAATATAAATAGCGGGTACAGCAAAAATGGCTGATTGATTTTCGGATAATTTAAGTTCTGATGCAACTAATTGATCTAATAAGCTTTCAGCTTCATTATGGCTTAAATTCATTTTCCAGTTTGCTGCAGCTATTTGTTTTCTCATATAATTCATTTTGAAGGCTCAAAGGTAACTAAAAAATAGCGCTATTCCATATGAAACAAGGCAGTTAAGACCTCCTTTTCGGCTACAGAGATTTGAAATCCTTTCATTTTTTTCCAATTTTGGATGTCTTCAATTGCTTTTTCCAAAACATACCCTTTTGTGATGCCCCAACTAAAATTTGGAATCATTTTTGGAAGCAGTCCATTTCCATAAATATTTGCAGAAGCACCTATATAAGAGCCTGTATTGATACTTGATTGAATTGCAAACCTGGTATAATCACCTACTAACATCCCCATTTTATTGCCAATGGTGTCCCATGATTTTTGATATTGATTCCAAATTTGTATCGGACCTGCAGTATTTTTTACATTACTATTACAAGTTCCAGCACCAAGATTACACCATTGTCCAATAATACTATCCCCTAAATAACCTTCGTGCGCCTTATTGGAATAGCCCATTAGAATGCTATTTTTTATCTCACCACCAATAGTACAATATGGGCCAACTGAGGTTGCCCCATAAATACATGCATTCATTTTAACCACTGCTTTTTCTCCTAAAACAAAGGGGCCTCTTATTGCTGCACCTTCCATTAGTATTGCATTTTTTCCTATAATAATCGGGCCTTCCGTGGCATTTAAACTTACCCCTGATAATGAAGCTCCTTCTGCTATATAAATATTTTCAGGACAAATTAAACGATTAGAAGCATCAACAACAATTGACTTTTGATTGGCAATCACTTGATTAAAATCAAGTTGAATTAGTGCTGCATGTATTTGTAAAAGTTGGATTGGGTTTTTGATAAATTTAGCAGCAATCGTTGTCTTTAAATTAGGATCACCCAATAAGATTTTACCAATACTTCTTTCACTGGTATTTGTTGCGATCCATTTACCATCCATATCCAATAAACTTTCACCTTCTTTTAAATTTAAAATGGTGTTTTTAATAGTTGCATCAGGTAAACAAGTTGAATTGATATAGATGACTGCATCCTCATTTTGTAAAAAAGGTGCTTCATATAAACCCTGTAAATAAGGACTTGTAAAAACCTGGCATTCAGAATTTAAATGTATATCCCAACGCTCTTTTATGGTATAAATACCCACCCTTATTTCTGTCAAACTTCTAGTCAAGCTAAAAGGGTAAAAATGTACCATATCAGGTTGGTCAACTAAGACAAATTCCATAAAAGATGATTTAGGGTCAAAAATACGTTAAAGTCAAAATCAAAATTGATAAGTTCCTAACGCATGTTAATTTAATGCTTATTTTCGTGTTCTAATCATAACAATATGCAACTAGGTTATTTTAATTATCCATCTCCAATCAACGAACCTGTTTTAAGTTACGCGCCAGGTTCTCCAGAAAGAAAATCATTAAAAGAAGCATTGGCTTCCTTAAAGAAAAAGACATTGGACATCCCAATGTATATCAATGGAAAAGCAGTAAGAACTGGGAAAACCAAGTCTATCCATCCTCCACATGAAACCAAACATGTACTTGGACATTTCCATATTGGAACAAAACTGCATGTAGAAAAAGCAATTGAATCGGCATTGAAAGTGCGCGAAAATTGGTCAAATATGACTTGGGAAACCAGGGCACATATTTTTTTAAAAGCGGCAGACCTATTAGCTACAAAATATAGATTCGAAATGAATGCCTCTACTATGTTAGGGCAAAGTAAAAATGCTTATCAAGCAGAAATTGATGCTGCATGTGAATTAATTGATTTTTTAAGATTCAATGTGCATTTTTTAAGTCAAATCTATCAACAACAACCTATCTCTTCTCCGGGAATCCACAACAGAATGGAATGGAGAGGTTTAGAAGGATTTGTTTTAGCGATTACACCATTTAATTTTACTGCCATTGGCGGTAATTTACCTGCCTCTGCTGCCATGTGTGGCAATGTAGTAGTATGGAAACCCGCTAATACTCAGATCTATTCTGCACAATTATTCATGCGTATTTTAAAAGAAGCTGGTTTGCCAGATGGCGTAATCAATATTGTCTATACTGATGGCCCAACTGTGGGTGATGTATGTTTCAAACATCCAGACTTTGCAGGGGTGCATTTTACGGGATCAACTGGTGTATTCAACAATATGTGGAAGCAAATTGGAGAAAACATTTCAAACTATAAATCTTATCCAAGAATTGTAGGAGAAACTGGAGGTAAGGATTTTGTAATGGTGCATCCAAGTGCTGATGTGGATACAGTTGTGACCGCATTAGCAAGAGGTGCTTTTGAATACCAAGGTCAAAAATGTTCTGCAGCTTCAAGGGCTTATTTACCAAGTAATATAGCAGCTGCTGTTAAAGCTAAATTGGTTAAAACAGTTCAAACCATGAAAATGGGTACTGTAGAAGATTTTAGCAATTTTGTGAACGCTGTCATTGATGAAAAGTCATTTAACAATATCTCAAAATTCATTGCATCAGTGAAGAAAGACAAACAATCTAAGATATTGGTTGGTGGCAATGTCAATAAATCGAATGGTTGGTTTGTTGAACCTACTGTGATTGATACAAAAAATCCAAAATCACTTACTATGTGTGAAGAGATCTTTGGGCCAGTTTTAACTATTTATACTTATCCTGCTGCTCAATTCGAGAAAACCTTGAAATTATTGGATAGTACTTCTAAATATGCATTAACAGGTTCAATTATTTCTCAAGATAGAGCTTCTATTGAATTGGCTACTAATGTATTACGTCATTCAGCAGGTAATTTCTATATCAATGACAAACCTACAGGTGCTGTGGTTGGACAACAACCATTTGGAGGAGCAAGAGGATCTGGTACAAATGACAAAGCTGGAAGTGCTTTGAATTTATACCGTTGGTTAAGTGCCAGAACAATTAAAGAAACTTTTAACCCTCCTACCGATTATAAGTATCCATTTTTAAACGAAGCATAAGGCTAAATTATAGTCTTAAAATACTATATTTGCTACTCAAAAAACAAGGACTGTGGCGCAAAAATTTTCTAAAGAAACTTATCTATATTGGTACGAATTGATGCAATTAATT
>Ga0208787_1000848_pt1 | contig 14014 bp, 9 predicted proteins | sample Wag4_2014_7_11_FD_187362 | JGI IMG/M metagenome (GOLD analysis project Ga0208787, IMG submission 187362) | Fresh water microbial communities from Ohio, USA - Utica-2 Time Series HT 2014_7_11 (SPAdes) (version 2) | ecosystem: Environmental > Aquatic > Freshwater > Water tank | place: USA: Ohio... | reverse complement strand
ATTAATTCCCGCCCATGTACCATCGAACCACAGCTATAAACCACGTTCGGAACATAGCCCTCCCGCTCCGCCCCCCCAGGAGACAATAAAGGTTCTCGCAAACGCCCGATCACTCGGCTGGGGTCATCCAGATCCAACAGCGCCGCCCCAATACAGTATCTTCGCATGGGACCAACCCCATGGGTAATCACCAGCCAACCCTCCTCTGTTTCAATGGGAGATCCACAGTTTCCAATCTTAACCGATTCCCAAGTGGCAGCTGGTTTCAGAATAAGCTGAGGATCTGCCCAATAATAAGGGCTATCAGAATACATCAGAAACAGGTTCTCGTCGTCATGCCGAGACAACATGGCATAACGTCCACCGATCCGACGCGGGAAAAGTGCCATGCCTTTGTTTTGCACCCTTGCCCCATTGAGCGTGAGAACCCGAAAGTTGATAAAATCCAATGTCTCGATGAACTGGGGCAAAATCGACCGACCATTGTACGCGGTGTACGTCGCATAATACATCACCGAGCCGTCGTCCTCCGTAAAACGGACAAATCGCGCGTCCTCCATCCCATTGGTCTCGTTCGAAGATACCGGATAAATAATTTGCTCACTTAAAGGCAACGTTTCTGAAAAATGCAGTTCGTAGTTAGAATCAGCCAACCACTGAATGCATTCTAACATGCGCTTCATATCGTGAGTCTCGGGCTTAGTTTCCTCACGAACTACCCTTAGCACTTTCGTTAATTCAACCAGTGTGAAGATCTCACCCAATGGGGCCATCACAGCGCTGGCATCGGTATGATCAAACCCCATTTCCGCCAACTTAATACTAAAGAGTTTCTTCTTATAACTCGGATTCGCCACGATTTCAGGCGCCGTCACGTAATGGGAAATAGGATCCATCGATAACTCCCCGGATGGTGTAATCATCCCCGTACGAAACTCGATCGATGAGATATGCCCTTCCCCTGTGGCACGGAGGCTCATCAGGAATCGTACAGCTCCTTTGGCTACTCCACTTTGATCAGGATGAGCCACGATCGACGGATTAAAGATCGCTGCCGATTCAAGCGCGTACTCCCCAGAAAGTAGTGCCCCAAGAAGAAGCCTTCTTTTTTCAGAAAGCACTTGCTTGGAAACAATATGCCCCTGCACGCGCTGAAAGTTTGCCAGAAGCAGCGCTCCTAAGTTGCGATGTCTAAATTCGAAGTCTTTTAAGACCTTATCCAGTTCATGCGCCACCTCATCCTCCGTTAAGGCGAGGACTCGCGCCAAGGTGGAGGTGATTCGGTGCACCTCAGAGGGAATAAATGGCCGAAGTAAAACTCTACTGCTCTGAGGTGCAATCCAGAAGTCGTGGCGACGCAGGCGAATGTTATTCATCGGGTGGGACTCGGGGACCGATCGATCAACTGTTCTGCATAATTCATTTCTGCCAATGAAAGATGGAAGGCCAAAGTAGACTCCGCCCCCTGATTCTCGTTCACTCGATCGGCATGTAATCCATCGCTACAACCACCCGTCGATGAGTCATACAATGCCAATCCAAGATCGTTTCGACCTAAAAACCACTCAAACGCTCTTTGCGCCTCTTTCGTCCACTGGGGGTCTAGGGTCGCCCGAAACGCTGCATGGCAAGCGGCTACCATAGCCTGCGCTTCCACGGGTTGCTGATCAAAATCTGCTCGTGCCCCATCCTTCTCATAGAAACCATTCGAGCCAATCGGCCGAAAACACCCAGCCTGCGTCTTTTGAATCGATACCAACCAACGCAGCGAAGCTAATCCCACCTCTAAAGCCTGCCCACACGGCATCCACTGCCCACTCATTATAAGCGCTTGGCAGAGTCGCGCATTTTCATACGTCACCTTCGATTCAAACCAAGGCCACTCCTTCGATTGGCTATCTCGCCAACGCTGCATCAGCTTTTCGGTTAAAACCGCTCGGATCCCCTTCATCTTTAGGTCGTCGGGAAATGTGCGCAGATATTCATGTGTCCCCAGAAGGGCAAAACTCCAGGCTCGGGGGGAAGAAAATGTTTCCACGATGGGTAGCCCCGCCTCGAATAATCGAGCCGCCAATCGCCGATGCCCTTGATACTTAGAGCGTCCAACACCTGAACCTAACGCCCACAAAGCACGCCCTTGACTATCCTCGCTACCACACGACTCTAACCACTCTTTTCCGTGGCTCATGAAATTTCGAAACCGACTTTGGTCTGTATCCCACGCTGCGCTCAAAAACGCTAAATACCTCGTCGCCAATTGCTCTAAGACTCCCTCAGGACTGGGATCCCCAAGCTCTTCTAGGGCATGACAAAGAATAAACGCTCTCGCGTTGTCATCCGTGCAGTAACCTTCGCTGAAGTTTGGAACCGTAAAGGTCGCATGCTGGAAAATCCCCGTGCCATCACTCATACGAATCAGATGATCCAACCGACTTGCCGGCAAGTCATATGGCCGATGGTCAATGGTCCATCCTTCAAAAGCCGCCCGAGGATTGGCTTTGTGATCGGCTCGAGCCCGCTGAAATGACTCTAGATAACGCTTCCCTACTGCAGGCCAAATCATCTCCCGACCCATTGCATAGGCGCCTCGGCGCATCTTGTTCAGATGGACAGGATCGTCTAGCAGGGCACAAACACTTTTCGCAATTGCAGAAGCATCCCGAAACGGCACGAGCATCCCCCGTCCGTCCGCGAGCAGCTCCTCTGCATGCCAATACGGAGTGGAAACGATCGCCTTGCCAGCACCGAAAAGATACGCAAGCGTGCCCGAGGTAATCTGGCTCTCGACAAGATAAGGGGTCAGATAAATATCCGTCGCCCCAATAAACTCCTGCAAATCCTCCAACTCCAAAAATCGATTGTAGAAAATAATATGCTCCTTCACCCCGCAATCCTCTGCCAATCGCGCTAAGCTCAAGCGATAACTTTCCCCCTCTTGCGCCAAAAGATGGGGGTGCGTCACCCCTAACACCAAATAGACTACCTCGGGGTGCTGCTGGACGATCTTGGGCAACGCCTCAATCACATGCTCGATTCCTTTCCCCGGTCCAATAAGACCAAAGGTGAAGAGGACTTTTCGACCCTCAACCCCTAATCGTGCCTTAAATAAATCTGAATCTAGGAACTTCGTATTCGGAATTCCGTGCGGAATAATATCCACCTTTTCCTTCGGCACCCCATATACCTCCTTCAGGATCTCTGCCCCCTTACGCGCCATGACGATCAATCGGTCGCTCCGCTTAATCAGCTCCTGCATTACCTCTCGCTGGGCATCATTCGGCTTCATTAATACGGTGTGCAAGGTAGTCACGACCGGCATCCGCACCTCTTTCAACAAAGCCAGAAGATGACTTCCTGCTGTCCCTCCATAGATTCCAAATTCGTGCTGCACACTGAGCACATCGGCATTCTGAAAGTTTAAAAAGTCGGCTGCCCGACGATACGAATCCAGCTGTTTCTCCGCGATTTCAAAACGGACCCGGGAAGGATATTCATAGCCTTCCGCCCGGTCATTCACCGCCCCGACGTAACAGTCCGATCCTAATGTCGCGCCTGCCACCGCTTCGCATAAATCGCTCGTAAACGTCGCAATCCCACAAAGTCTCGGCAAATAATCCCCCAAAAATGCAATCCGTTTCGGTGCCACAGAAATATCAGTACCAGTTGTCCCATGAGAGACTGGCTTCTGCTTCGTTTTCTTTGCCGATTTAGAAACGCTTTTGAAGCGCCTAGATCCATTCAATGAGATTACCCCTGCCCCCTTAGCTCTATTAGAGCGCCTCGACTGCCCTCGCCCTTTTTTTAGCCTAGAAGGGCACATCGTCAGAGGATACCTGAGAATGCACTGAAGTCCTTCTAAATAGGGGGCCTAACCCCCCTTTTTTTTCTTCGACTCAATACCCAACTTTAAATTGCGCACTTTTGACAAGAAATGCCTCAACATTGCCCTTCAAAGGCAGTGCGTTCGACGCACTGTGTAGGCAAAAGGTAAAATATGTAAGTCATCCCTTAAAACAGATTGATGACGCCTTCATGCGCGATTCGACGAAGTGGACAGAACGGAATATAAAAGAGTGATGAAGAAAGGCTTGTTGCTTGCAGGCATTTGCGTCCTAGGGACGGGGTTAGCCTTGGCCGAATTAGGTAAATCACTGACGGATCTTAAGATTCTAAAGAACCTCGCGGTTGTCCGAGAAACCCTTCTGTACAATCGGACCTTTGTTTTAGCCGTGGCGGAAGACAAAGCTACGGCTGGACGCCAGGCACAGTACCTCTTTCTGTTAGGAGAGTGTGTGCAAATCCGCTATTTCAGTGGAAAGAGTCCTTGGACCGAGGCTAGGGCTCAAGCTGTCTGGCGGGAACAGTTTGGGGATCTACCCAACAAAATAACGGAAGAGGAGAATCTCTTAATCTTTCAGGGAGCCAACGGGGAAGAGATGTTGATGGGTAAAGGCAAGTATTCACCAGCTTTGCTGATTCAGTCCCCTCGAATGACCAAAATCCGAAATCTTTGGATGGAGGGTCAGCCGTCTGATTTCCAGACGCGAAGAGAAAACGATTTGGATTTTTCACTCTGGGGATTTGGACCCTCCCCCTCAGACGATGATGCCAAATAAGTCAGACTAGGAACCCGACGCCTTTAGAGATCAATCCCTATCACGAACTGTCGCGGGATTCACTTCCACCATTTCCAATCCAAAATCTCCAAGCCCGTTCACGAAAAACCCCGGGAAGCCGAAGCCTCCCAGGGTTTTCTTGGAAACCAGAAATCGATTTAGAAGCTGTAAACGATTTCAGCCCCGGCGTAGTAGGAAGGTCCACTGCCAAAACCACTATTCTGAACATTATTCAGATCCCCTTGAGTGCTGTTTGTGCCCCAATCCATCCGGTACTCCGCACGAATCAAGAGGTTATCGATGACATTGAAACCTGCCGTCAGCGTGTATTCCCACCAGCTCAAACCTGCCTCTGAGTAAGGAGGATAGCTGGAAACGAGACCGAGATTATTGCCACCCAGATATTCGCCTCGGCTGCAGAGAGAGAACCAGTCGTTAAACTGGTACTTAGCATACGCACCTGCCCCGTACCATGTGACCCCCCCGCTGTTGCCAACAGTCGCACTATTTGCGCTATTGTTTGAGTTAGCAGTCCCCAAAACACTGTTGAAAGCAAAGAGCAACTTATCGTCAGCAAATTTCGGTGCCCAGTTACCCCAGGAGTTATAGATAAAGGTATACCCGGATCCTGAGCTCTCGTTCAATTTACCCACCGAAGTCGAACTGCCGCCTACCTCCGCATCAGCTGAGTTGTTCTCTGCATTCGAGCTATATTGAAAATTATTGCTCCAGTTTGCATTTCCACCAGGCGCTGTGACATTCAGGGCCGCTAGGACAGCGCACCCGTCCCCACCCAAACCAGTGGTTGTGTTGTTGTCGCTGTTCGAACCATTCACCACACCAATCTTGGCGTCCACATAGTCGTCGAAACGGTAGGAGGACAAAACACCGGTGTAGTAGAGAGGGAACTGTTGCCAGAGCAATCCGTAGGTGACATTCATATTCGCCGGGCGCTCGATCACTTCATAGCCAAGAATCGAAACAAACTTACCGACCTTGAAATCCCACCCGTTACCCACAGGCGCGCGGATGGCGACGTAAGCCTGCTCGAGAAATAGCGCGTTTGAATCGTTGCTTGCTGAATTATCAGTACGGGTAACAGCCGTTTCCCGATTAATAAGATAGTTGGCATCCTCACCAATCATCACATCCGTCCTGAAACCAGCCTGCGCTTTGTTCTCGGAGGTAAGAGCCTTCTCGAGGGCAATCTTTACCGCATAAAGATTAAAATCACCTTTGTATGCGGTATCCACTCCCTCACGGCCAGCCACCACCTGCTGGGGTTGACCATTAAAGTTGTAACTGTATCCAGCGTCCACATACCCGGAGAGCTTGATCCCCTTCTGGGCTGTTTCGACGAAGTTGTTTTGCACCATCTTTTTGGTGTCTTGGGCAGAGGCTTCGGGGGTACTGTCCGCCATCGAGGTTGCGACAAAAGCCACCAAAGCGGCTGTGAGGATTACGCTAATATGTTTCATCATGAGTTTTATTCTCCTTTTGTATTGGTTGGACTGAAATCATCTCAATTTATACATTGAGATCAACCCCAAAATTACTTTCTGTATGTCAAAACACATCTCTAAGAAACCCATGATTCCAGGATCGGCCTGGATCTGGATCGCCATCTTCATCTCGGCTGCATCCAATTCGATCGTATCGAAACTACATAACCTCGGTTCGTGCCACCTTGCCCCTGACGGAAAGAATCCCATCAGTTTCTGTAACATCTTCTTCACCGGTAGTGTGGTGGCATTCTTCACCCTATTCATCACTCACCCAAAGGCCGCACAACCCACCAACCTCCGTGGCTACTCCTCCAAGGAGTGGTTTCTCACCATCGTTTCCGCCGCCTTGGCTGGAGCCATCGCACCGATCATGTTCTTCAAAGCCCTGGCAGAAACCTCCGTCACCAATGTTGTACTTGTCCAAACGATCGAGATCCCAATGGTTCTGGCCCTCGCCTGGCTGATCCGTCGGGAACGCTCCAGCGTCATGGCAATTATCGGAGCAATGATTGCCCTTGTGGGGGTTGCTTTAACTGCCTTGGTGGGACATATGGGCCCCCTTCAACTGATGAGGGGTGATATCTTCACCATTGTAGGAACTTTTAGCGGGGTCCTAGCCACCCAACTTAGTCGCGATGTTCTGCAACGGATGTCACCCATTCTTTATGGAATCATCCGCAACAGCCTTGGGTCCATCCTCTTTGCCATGATCGTTCTCAAGGTCTACGGACCAGCCCATTTTGGCGAAGTCTTTACTCCGTATCTTTGGGAATGGACGTTAGTTTACGGATCCATTGTTGTCGTTGGAGGCCAACTCACCTGGCTGCGCGGAGTTCGGGATGCCAAGGCCAGTGACATAGCCCTTGCCGTCGCTTTTGGTCCCGTGGCAGGAGTCCTCTTTGCCTACCTGATCCTTGGAGACAAACCCACACTGGGACAATATATCGGTGGTGCGGTTATTATGCTTGGAGTTGCCCTTCATTTGATCGGCGAACGCTCACCCAAGATGGAGACTCCCGAACCGGTTTCGGGCTCAGCTTTCCGCGGGGTTTAAGACTTCGAGATCTACAACAACGCCAATACCCGCGAGGGACCCCCGGAACATCCAGCAATCATCGGCCCACCTGCAATCAGGAAGGCACCCGTGGCAGGCAGCTGATCCAAACGAGCCACACACTCCATCCCCCAATGCCCGGCTCCCAGCCATTGGCAGTGCACGGGAAAGTCAGCCGCCGGACCGTAATCCAGCGAGAGGGTATCGACACAGATCCCTTTAATCCTCCTTTCGCGTAAAAGAAAGTCGGTTGCCTCTTCATGAAATCCCGGGAAATGCATCACCCCTTTTACATCCGCATTTCTGAACTTCTTCGTTTTAAGATGCTCTTCCCAACCGCTCCACATGGCCACAATTCCCCCCTCTGGCAGTGTCCCATGCTTCTTCTCCCAAGACTTCAAATCGTCGGGTGTTAGGCGAGTGTCCGGATCCCGGCTTGCTCGACTCCGAATATCCACAACGGCCAATGGTCCCACTAAATCGGTAACCGAAAGCTGATCAGCACTGAACTTTCCACCAAAATGAATCGGCGCATCCATATGGGTCCCGGTGTGCTCGTCGATCGACCAGTGATAGGCGTGGTAACCGGGGGGCCTGGGTCCGACGTTATGATCCTCAAGTTTCAACTGAGGCTTGCCGGTGAAGGTCGGGAAATCGGAAGTAATGCGATGCGTCAGATCGACTACCCGTGAAAATGAGAAAGATTTAGCAGTCTCCGCCTTGGCAGAAACTGGAAGCATAGCTCCAGCCGTGACTGCCGCAGCACGACTAAGAAAAGACCTACGACTTAGTTTCTTTGAAACATAATCACGGCAATTTGGCAGACACATGATTTGAGTATTCCTTTTCCGAGTCACGGCGCAATGCGATATAGAAAAAGGAAAACCTGGGAGACCAATGTTCCCTTGGGTTTCATAACTCCCCTTGTCTTAGAAGCTGTAAACGACTTCCGCCCCTGCGTAGTAGACAGGACCATCGGAAGGAGAACCATTGTCGGTGGCGAGGCCGTTCGCAGAACGATAGATTGTCCCTCCCCAATCCATCCGGTACTCCGCACGCAGAAGAAGATTATCGATCACGTTAAATCCTGCAGTCAGGGTATACTCCCATAAAGACTCGCCCGTCACGTGCTTGCCTGAAATTGAGGAAGCCGTACTGGCTGTCCCTTGATTGCCGAATACACGGGAGCTGTTGCTTCCCAAAAACTCAGCCCGACTGCTCAAGCTGAACCAGTCGTTGAACTGGTATTTGGCATAGGTTCCTGCGCCGTACCAACAGGCATTGACATTTCCCGACCCGCCTGCAGAGCGGCTAAAGGATCCGGAGTTGTTTCCCAACAACGCATTAAAACCAAGCAACAACTTCTCCTCTGCAAATTTGGGGACCCAAGTGCCCCAGCTATTATAGATGAGATAGTAGGCAGATTCGTAGGTCGTATTCGGTCCCGAAAGATAGGAGGGCGTAATGCTCTCCAACTCCGCTCCGGTGGAAGTATTGTTATCCGATCCCGTACTGTACTGAAAATTATTGCTCCATGTAGCATTGCCCCCAGGAGCCGTCACATTCAGTGCCGCCAAGAGTGCCACGCCATCGCCCACATTCGGATTGGTAGTCGTGTTGTTATCGCTGTTGGATCCGTTGACCACCCCCAGTTTTCCCTCAAGGTAATCATCAAAACGATAGGATGAAAGAAGACCCGTGTAATAAAGGGGCATGACATTAAACAAAAGCCCGAACGTCGTGTTCATATTCGCCGGACGCTCCATCACCTCATAACCCAGAATCGAAACAAACTTTCCAACCTTGAAGTCCCAGCCATTGCCCACTGGGGCTCGGATCGAGATATACGCTTGCTCAAGAAAGAGAGAGTTGGAGTCCATGGACGTGTTCGCATCGTTCCCAGCGCTACGGTTGGCAAAGTAGGTGGCATCCTCCCCGATCATGACATCCGCGCGGAAACCTGCTTGAGCTCTATTCTCTGAACTCAATGGCTTCTCCAAGGCCAACTTGAGCGCATAGAGATTAAAATCTCCGTTTTGGGATGTGTCCTCGCTGAAACGCCCGTTAATATTGGATTGGTTTGCCGTTCCGGCAAAATTATAGCTGTACCCAGCATCCACATAACCCGATAGCTTGATCCCCTTCTGGGCTGTTTCGACGAAGTTGTTTTGCACCATCTTCTTGGTGTCTTGGGCAGCGGCTTCGGGAGTGCTGTCTGCCATCGATGTTGCGACGAAGGCCAACAAAGTGGCCGAAAGGAATGCGCTGATTTGTTTGTTAATGGTGTTTTCCCCCAGTTTGTTTGATTAGAAGCTGTAAACGATTTCCGCACCCGCATAATGAGCCGGGCCTGAGCCTTGATAAATCTCATTGTCCCCCGTGGTGGCGGATGAAACAGAGTTGCCGGAGATGCTGTTTCCCCAATCCAGGCGGTACTCCGCCCGAATCAGTAGGTTGTCGATCACATTGAAGCCAGCTGTGATTGTATATTCCCACCAACCTAAAGAATTCTGTCTTCCACCTCCCGGGTAAACTTTATTGATGTTATTTCCTCCCAAATATTCCCCGCGGCTAGCCAAACTAAACCAGTCGTTGAACTGATACTTGGTGTAAGCACCGGCCCCGTACCAGGTTGTCCCGCCATACTGACCGGCATTCTGTGTTCCCAGAACCGAGTTAAAGGCAAAGAGCAACTTGTCATCGCAACACTTGGGCGCCCAATTCCCCCATGAGTTATAAATGAAGGTGTAACCGTTGGATGTCTCGTCCAGCTTTCCACCCGCCACCGTATTGAGTTTCTGCACAGTGGGAGGCGTTAATGTGGGAACAGAGTTAAACGAAGGGTTACCGCCCGAAACGGATCCTCCACTGTTGTTTTCTGAGTCGGTGCTCCACTGAAAATTATTGCTCCAGTTCGCATTTCCGCCAGGTGCGGTCACATTCAAAGCCGCCAACACGGCACAGCCATCTCCATCCAGACCCGTCGTCGTGTTGTTATCGGTGTTGGATCCGTTGACCACACCCAACTTTGCATCGATATAGTCATCAAAGCGGTAAGAGGAAAGAACCCCAGTGTAGTAAAGCGGGAACTGCTGCCAGAGAAGGCCGTATGTGACGTTCATGTTCGCCGGTCGTTCAATCACCTCGTAACCAAGGATCGAAACGAACTTACCAACCTTGAAGTCCCATCCGTTGCCGACAGGCGCACGGATAGCGACATAAGCCTGCTCCAAAAAGAGAGCGTTGGAATTTTGATCCGTATTGTTGGCTTGGGAGTAAGTATTTCGGTTGATCAGGTAGTTAGCGTCTTCACCAATCATGATGTCAGTGCGGAACCCGGCCTGAGCCTTGTTTTCATTTGAGAGAGGCTTCTCGAGGGCAATTTTCACCGCGTAGAGATTGAAGTCACCCTGCTGGGCCGTATCCGAGCCAAAGCGGCTATAGGTTTCCGAATTTGCCGATCCGGTGAAGTTGTAGCTGTAACCGGCATCCACGTAACCCGAGAGCTTGATTCCCTTCTGGGCTGTTTCGACAAAGTTGTTCTGCACCATCTTCTTGGTGTCTTGGGCGGAGGCTTCGGGAGAGCTGTCTGCCATCGAAGTTGCGACAAAAGCCAGCAAAGTGGCTATAAGGGTTGCGTTGATCTTTTTGTTCATGGTGTTTTCCCTAGGTTGGGTTGATTAGAAGCTGTAAACGACTTCTGCACCTGCGTAGTGAGCAGGACCCGATGACCCGCTAACGGCAGGTGTTCCGACGATATTGTTTCCCCAATCCAGACGGTACTCAGCCCGAATGAGAATGTTGTCGATCACATTAAATCCGGCCGTCAGCGTATATTCCCACCAGCTTTGCGTCGCATCGTAATCATTGGCGGTTGATGAATCAAAGTTGGCGTTCCACTTGCCGGAGTTATTTCCACCCAGGTACTCGCCACGACTGGTCAGGTTAAACCAGTCATTGAATTGGTACTTCGCGTATGCCCCTGCCCCGTACCAAGTCACTCCGCCAAAATTCTGGGTGGTGCTGTTGGCCGTACCCAAGACCGTGTTGAAGGCAAACAGGAGCTTGTCGTTTGCAAACTTCGGAGCCCAGTTACCCCAAGAGTTGTAAATAAAAGTATATCCGGAACCGCTGTCATTATTCAGGTTAGCCACTGGCGTGGCGTTGTTGGCCTGGGAAAGGCGGGTATCATTCTCGCTATTGGAACTGTACTGAAAATTGTTGCTCCAGTTCGCGTTTCCCCCGGGTGCAGTCACGTTGAGCGCCGCCAAAACCGCACATCCGTCGCTGGCAGTCGACCCGTATGTGGCATTCCCCGTGGAAGTGTTATTGTCCGTGTTGGATCCGTTGACCACTCCAAGCTTCGCGTCGATGTAGTCGTCAAAGCGGTAGGAAGAAAGTACGCCGGTGTAATAAAGTGGGAACGTCTGCCATAGGAGTCCGTAAGTGATGTTCATGTTGGCGGGTCTTTCGATCACTTCGTACCCAAGGATCGAAACGAACTTACCGACCTTAAAGTCCCACCCGTTACCAACAGGAGCACGAATCGCCACGTAAGCCTGCTCCAAGAAAAGCGAGTTGGAGTTCTGGTTCGTATTATCCAAAGTGTTGGGTTGAGCGGAGGAGTTGCCGCGATTCGCAAAATAGGATGCATCTTCGCCGATCATGATGTCGGTACGGAACCCCGCCTGCGCCTTGTTTTCACTGGTAAGAGCTTTCTCGATAGCAATCTTCACCGCATAAAGATTAAAGTCACCCCGCTGAGCACTATCACCTTCGAAGCGACTATTGACCTGAGAATAGCTCCCCGAGCCCGTAAAGTTATAGCTGTAGCCCGCATCCACATAGCCTGAGAGCTTGATCCCCTTCTGGGCTGTTTCGACAAAGTTGTTTTGCACCATCTTCTTCGTGTCTTGAGCAGAGGCTTCAGGAGTGCTGTCCGCCATTGAAGTTGAAGCGAAAGCCAACAAAATGGTTGAGAGGATTGCGCTGATCTGTTTGTTCATAGAATTAAACTCCTTATCGATTCGGATGATCGAAGAATAAAAATCTCAAAAAGAAACAGCAGGAGCAACTCGGAAATGCTCAGTTTTTCACACCGTATTAAGGGCACATCTTGCCCATAAAGAAACACGCCCTGTCACAGGAGGCGTCAAAGAGAAGCAAATTCCTTACACAGGTACTTCCCCATGAATCAATTTAGGGGGTAGCAAATTACGACCGACGACGACGGATCATCGCCAACGCACCTAAACCAATGGCGAGAAGCGAAACAGCGGAGGGTTCGGGGACTAAACCTAAACTAGTGAGTGGCCGGTCTGTCGGCGCTAGATACGTGGATGGACTAAAGGTGGAATCTACAATTTCCTGACCCCAATAGACACCAGCTTGAAAGGGCATGTCTCCGTCGTAGTGGCTCTGCCATTTTGGGTCTGGGGGAGTGCCGGAGAGTTGGGGTGGGTTGTCGTGAGCGGAGAGAATCGCATAAGGAATGTTCTCGTAAAAATGCAATGTATCGGATGAAACACTGCCCGGGAGCGCATCCGAATTGTTTACCGCATACTGCTGGCCAAGAAAGCCGTCGATCAGACTGTTCTTGTAAAGCAGTGACATAAAATTCCACTCTCCACCAGAAGAAGGAGGCGGCGGTGCGGAGAGTCCCAGCGAAGCGAGGTAGGGCGTCGAACCAACTCCATTGACAATGTTACTTGAATTGTAGCCACCAAGGGTTTTGAACAAGTAGCTCGCGGGGACTGGGATAATTTTAAAGTCTGTGCCGAGCAATTGTCGACCCGCCCAAAGCACAGCCGTCACGCCCGCATAGAGCTCGTCCGTTGATGAAGTGTCTTTTTCGAAATCCTGGGCCCAGATAACATAGCCGTTACTTGTCGTCGGAGTCCTTTCAGAGGAGAGAGGAAACTCGCCAGGATATTGCAAGGCACTATTGATGATATTCTGCGCCAGTTGCTGTTTATTCACCACGGGTGTACTCGAAGAAAAATTCGAGCTTATCGCGGACCAGAGGGTTGGATTAGGCGTGCCCGTACCATAATTTAAAGCCGTAGACATTCCTACGATACGCCCGTCTGCAGTCCAAGTCTGTCGTTGGGTAGGATTAGCCTCCCCAATCACCGCATACCCTGGCGGGGTGTTGGTCACATTGCTTGGGGTTAGATAATCGAAAAAGTAAGCATAATTGGGCGTGGCCTGCGCGAAGGCTTGGTTGCCGAGGGTGACTGCCAGAATCAATGCCGCCGATAAGTGAGATTTAGGAATTATCTTAAACACGTCATTATCATACTCCCCTTCTCAAGAATTACTAAGGGTATATTTACGCTCTTTTTTCGTCAGCGAACTGAAAAATTGGGTTTACCACCCGCCGACCTTCAGGCGGCAACCCCTGCCACTAAATTGTCATGGGAGGTGCACCTCCATAACTCAGCGAGGTCTACCGAGACTGAGCGACGGAGCCACCTCCTTGCTTCCTTAACCCCCTAATCCCTTAACCCCTTCCTTTCCGCCCCTAAGCTCCCGCCCGTCCAACATTCGTGGCTTCGCTAATCTCCTTCAACTTCCCCGTCTTCACATCGTAAAGGTAGCCGTACACGGGGATCGACTTCGGCACTAGCGGATGGTTTCGGATCCGCCTCACATCCTCCACCACTGCTTTCTCATCATCGGTGAAGGTCAGCCAATCCACCTTCTGCCCTTCCTTCGAGCCCGGCCCCTTCCCCACATCCTTCCACCCCTTTCCGTCGTGCACCGCCGTCTCCAAGCTTTTCTCCAGAAGTCCGCCCATGATCTCGCTGTTAAACAGCACCATTCCGCAGTCCGTATGG
>Ga0208787_1000845_pt1 | contig 14022 bp, 6 predicted proteins | sample Wag4_2014_7_11_FD_187362 | JGI IMG/M metagenome (GOLD analysis project Ga0208787, IMG submission 187362) | Fresh water microbial communities from Ohio, USA - Utica-2 Time Series HT 2014_7_11 (SPAdes) (version 2) | ecosystem: Environmental > Aquatic > Freshwater > Water tank | place: USA: Ohio... | reverse complement strand
ACCCAGACTTATTGGTAAAAATCCGGGAAATGGCGGCGAAGAAACCTGCAGCGGACGTATTGAAAAAGTTTAACAAAAAGGAAGAGATGGTGACCGTCATAGAGCGTCTATATGAAAAAGGTAAAAATAAAGATGTGGATGCCGTGTGGATGACAGGAGGTTTGACCACTGCCAAAACCGATGCCGGTACCAAAACAGCCAACTTTATCAAAGTGGAAGAGCTGACACCTCCTACTCCTAAAAAATTATCGGAAGCAAAAGGATATGCCGTAGCGGAGTATCAAGACTTCTTGGAAAAACAATGGGTTGATCAACTCCGCAAAGAGTATAAAGTAGACGTGAATCGTGCAGTGTTTGAAGGCCTTATTAAAAAATAATCGATGCATTTTTCCATTCAAAAAGCCGATGAAGGCTCACAGGCAAGGGCTGGTTTGATTGAGACCGATCATGGACCCATCGAAACCCCCATCTTTATGCCTGTGGGAACGGTCGGAACGGTTAAGGCCGTTCATCAACACGAATTGGCGGAGGACATCCATGCACAAATATGTCTTGGAAATACCTATCATTTATATTTGCGCCCTGGACTGGATGTCCTGAAAGAAGCAGGGGGTATTCATGGCTTTAATGGCTGGAAACGACCTGTATTGACCGATAGCGGAGGCTTTCAGGTGTATTCATTGGCACACCGTAGAAAGATTAAAGAAGAGGGCGTCACGTTTCAAAGCCATATCGACGGCTCCAAACATACCTTTACGCCAGAAAACGTAATGGATATACAGCGGGTTATTGGAGCAGATATTATTATGGCTTTTGATGAATGTACGCCCTACCCTTGCGAGTATGATTACGCAAAAAAGTCACTTGGATTGACACACCGCTGGCTACAGCGCTGTATTGATCGATTCGAGCAGACAGATCCACTGTATGGCCATCGTCAGGCCTTATTCCCCATCGTACAAGGAAGTACGTACAAGGACCTCCGCATGGAATCTGCCGAAGTAATTGCTCGATCAAATCAGGCAGGTAACGCCATAGGAGGTCTTTCGGTTGGGGAGCCCGCCGAGGAGATGTATGCTATGGTAGAAGTGGTAACGGCCATACTTCCAAAGGAAAAGCCAAGGTACCTAATGGGCGTAGGTACTCCAGAGAACTTGTTGGAATGTATTTCTAGAGGCATTGATATGTTTGATTGTGTATTGCCGACCCGCAATGCTAGGCATGGTCTACTTTATACCAGCGAAGGAATCATTAATATAAAAAACAAGAAATGGCAGCACGATTTTTCCCCAATTGATCGCAACTGCCCAGCACCCACCAGCCAAACCCACAGCAAAGCCTATTTGCGCCACCTTTTCATCGCCAATGAAATTCTGGGTATGCAAATCGCGTCCTTACACAACTTAGCGTTTTATTTATGGTTAGTAAAAGAAGCGCGAAAACAGATCATTGCTGGGGATTTTGTCAGCTGGAGGACAAAAATGCTACAGAAAGTAGGGCAACGATTATAGATTACAACAGTGCTCGCTTTTTTTGATTGAACTTTAAGTTAATTAGTCAAAAAAGAAATACTTTGCACAATTATTGCTGTTAAATCCTGAACGATCAATTAAACGATACTGAACGATGGATGCACCTAACATGATGCAATTTATGGTCGATTTTACCCTTCCCAAGGACCTCACTGATGAGTTCGTGGGCTTAATTCCACGCCAACGGGCAATCATAAATCGATTTTCAGAACATGGAAAGCTATTGAGCTATGCACTTGCACTGGAACATGGTAAGTTGTGGGCGGTTTTTTCGGTAGAATCAGAAACGGAGTTAGTTGACTTAATCAATGAGTTGCCGCTCACCCGATTTATGAAAGTACGAATGATGGAATTGACATTTTTCAACGCGAACAACCCAATTTCAACTACCTTTTCCGTCAACTAAATCATTCTTCACTATCTAAAATAACCGATTCGATGCAAAAGACACTTCTATTTTCATTTTTACTGGGGATGCTCAGCATAGCCGCTTGTACCAAAGAAACAGATACTCCTGAAGCTACTACTTGCCATGATACTGTACTGGCAGGAGAATATACCAATGTAGAGGGTACTTTTGGTACTAGTCAAGTTAATGTTCCTGTCTACTATCCATTAACGGATGCGCAGAAGAACTTGAAAGTTAAAAGTTTGGACTGTAACCAAGTTCAACTATTCTTCGCAGACAATGTCAGTTTTATTGCAGGCTGCACCGCCTCCAATACTGGTGAGATTTCAGGAGCAAATGCGGATGGCAGTGGGGAGTATAATTATAACCCAACTACCAAAAAACTAAATCTAAGCTATACGGATGCTGCGGGCACCAAGTATATTCTAAGCGGGACCAATTAATAGCAACACCTAGTAGAAATTCAAAGAAAGGGGATTGGCACTTGTGCCGGTCCCCTTTCTTCGTTAAGGGAAGCAGCCTCTTTTGGGAAAAACCCACGCCTCCATGGATAGTGTTCTAAAAGTGTCAAGCAAATAAAAAAAGGGCTTCATCCTAATAAACATAACTAAAAAAGCCGTCCCGAGGGAGTTCCTCTGGACGGCTTTGCTGGAAGAAGTGATGAAACAAGGTACTAACGGACTAAGGTTACATCTCCCTCATAGAGTATTTTTCTTCCATCGATTAATTCAATTTCCGCGTAGTACACAAATACAGAGGGTGTCAGTGTATCTCCTGTTCCTCCAATCTTACCGTTCCAACCATAGGAAGGGTCGTTCGGTTTGAAGTTGTAGGCTTCGTGAACTCTTTCACCCCAGCGATCATACACCTGGAAGGCTGTGATCTTCCGAATTTGTTCCCGTTGGTCATCTGCATAAATCATGAACAGGTGGTTGGCATTCGCTGGATCATCGGGATAGAAGACATTCGGAATATACACCCTTGGCTCACTATCCACACTCACGAGTACCCGGTCTAAGGCTTGACATCCTCCGTTACGACTGATAATCTTTACTTCATAGCGGATAGTATGTAGAGGCGCGCAGAGCGGATTTAGTAAATCTTCAATGCTATTTCCATCAAATGTCAGGTAATCTAATGGACGCCACAGGATCGTATCAATTAAATAGAGGGGATAGTCCGGAGGTAATACCGCATTTAGGCGGGTGGAATCCCCAAGTGCCAAGTTAAACTGAGGTGTTACATCCACTGCTGGATCTACTGCCGGAGGCACTTCGAGGTCCTCGAGGTATTCGCAACCATTTACATCCTGAACCACTAATTCGTAGTTACCAGGGGCAACATTTCCAAAGGCAATAGTGGTAGAGAAGGTTTCTCCACCGTCCAAAGAGTATAAGTACGGACCAATGCCCCCTGTTACGGAATTAAACTTGATGCTTCCATCATTATCCCTACAACCAGGTAGCTCTAACGAATAATCAAAGGATTCAGGGCGATCGGTAATTTCGGTGACCGTCGTATTGGCTAGCGAGGCACAACCATTCAGGTTATTTACCACTAGAATACTATAAGCTCCCGGCTCATCTACCCTAAGATTCAACGTATTAGATCCACCTACAATATTTCCGTCAAACGTAGACCATCCGAAGACATATTGTGAGCCCACTTCTGCCAACGCGGTAATCGTGACTTGCGGAGTTGCGCAGGTAAGAATTTGGGGTGGAATGATCTGTACACTTGGTGCCACTGTGTTTTGATCTACCAAGATCGTGCTGGAGTTCGCACAACCATTATCATTGTTTTGAATGGTAAAGGTATAGGAACCAGGAGCATCCACCAATACCTGCAGTGCATCTGCACCGCTGGTGATGTTTCCATTGGGTGTTGTCCAAGCATAAGAGAAATTAGGTCCATTGCTAGAGGGGCTACCATCTAGAATGACTTCAGGTGAGAAGCACGTTAGTAAGGCGGGGGTCAAGACAGTGACCACTGGCTGCGCAACATCGATGGTTACAACAGCCACATCCGAGTTGGAACACCCATTGTCCGTATTGAGAACCGTTAAAAGATAGGTGCCTGCTGCAGAAACCGTAGGGGTAAACGAATTGGCACCCGCTAAGATTTCACCATTAGGCGTTGTCCATTGAATAAAATAATTGCCAACAGAATTGGAAGCCGAACCATCAAGTGTAGTAATGATGGTATTACAGTCTAACTCCGCATCTGCCCCGGCTATTACTTGAGGTTGTGCAATATCTTGAAGGACATTCACCGCAGCCAAGGAAGCACAATTATTTTCCAAGTTTAACACCAACAACTGGTACAAACCTGGGGAACCCACGATTGGAGCGAGTGTGTCAGAAAAGCTAAGGAAACTTCCGTTGGGAGTAGACCAAGCGTACGACACGTTTCCTGTGCTTGTTCCGGAAGCATTCAGTGTGACAAACGAATTGATACAATTTAATATAGGAGGATCAGCAATTGTGACTACTGGAGCATTTTGATCTGCTAGCACCGACACATTATCGGTATTGGTACAGCCATTTACCGTATTAGTTACCGTTAGCGTGTACAATCCGACAGCGTTCACCGTCGGGGTAGCTGAATTTGCTCCAGTGGTAATATTTCCACCGCCAGAGGCAGACCACTGGTAGGTAAAGTTACCACTTGACGACACAGTACCGCTCAGGTTTAAGGAGGAAACAGAGCATGTTAACGTTACGGGCAATCCTGCGTCTACAGTAGGTGGCGTAATGTTTTGATTTACCGTCACCTGAGAATTAGAAATACAGCTATTGGAAGTATCTCTTACCAACAAGCGGTACGTTCCAGGCTCATTGACTACGGGATAAAGGGTATTGCCCCCAGAAACGATATTACCCCCAACAATGGGTATCCATTCATAAACAAATGGGCCGTTTTGGCTACTTCCACTACCGTTTAAGGAGATTTCGGTTGTGGCACAAGTAAGAATGGGCGCCACCCCAGCATCCGCAACGGGGAAACCTGTTGACTGCGTCACCTGCAGTTGGTCCGTGGCGGTACATCCGCTGATGGTATTCGTCACCGTGATATAATAATAGCCAACTCCATTTACAATGGGAGACTGAACGTCAATTGGAGACAAGAAACTACCTCCATTGGTAGACCATTGGTAGCTGAACGGACCCGCTCCTGTGATATTGGGTTGTGTTTGGAAGAAATTATCCACACAGGTCAAGACGAAACCAGGTCCTGCATCCACTTGAGGCGTTGTAAAGTTCTCGTCTAGGGTAACGGCATCTTCTGAACTACATCCATTCGCTGTATTGGTTACTGTTACCGCATACGTGCCTGGCGCATCAATCACAGGATTGGGGGTATCCGCACCCGATACGATACCTGTTCCCGCCCATTGGTAAGTAAAATTGGGACCCGTCGACATGTTCGCACCACTTAATTGTAAAATTGGTTGGTAGCAATTAAGGGTAGTAGTTGGGCCAGCATCTGCGATTGGCGCTTCAACATCTTGGAGTACGGTTACTGTATTCGTTTTCGTACAGCCATTATCACTATTCGTAATTTGAAGCACATACGAACCTGGCGCATTCACCAGCAAGATAGGAGAACTAGCCCCTGATACAATCCCAGGGCCTGTCCAACTATATTGGAAGTTAGCCCCTGTACTGGAGCCCGTAGCGTTGATAGACGTTTGGAGCACATTACAATTCAAGGTAGTTGGTGGTGCGACCTGAATAACTGGTTGTCCAGCGTCTTGAACGATGAATACGGAGGAGCTACTGGTACAGCCTGTCTGGATATTTCGTACCACTAAGGTATAAATACCTGGATCATTGATAATGGGCGTCAACGTATTGGCACCACTTACGATATTTCCGATAGAGGTAGTCCAGTTATATTCAAACTGAGGACCGGTAGAGCCGGTACCATTTAATGAAATAGTTGGCTGGTTGCAATCGAGCACCTGAGTAGGGCCGGCGTAGGCGGCGGGCGGTGCATTATCTGCAGGCACCATTACACTTTGAACGGAGGAGCAATTATTTGATACATTCGTTACAATCAATGTATAGGTACCCGGTAGGCCCACCACTGGGTTAAGCGAGTTGGCACCGGAGTTAATCTGTCCACCAACTGTACCCCACTGGTAAGCAGGGGAAGGTCCTGCGTTGTTCACACTAGCGGTGATCGTAACTTGATTCACGGAGCAAGTGATGGGGTTGGCAGGTGCAATATTGATATCTGGGAGATTTAGGTCTGCAGTTACTGTGGTGGAGGCGGTAGCCGTACAACCATTTGTCCCATTGGTAACCAAAAGTTGATAAATACCTTCCGAAGTTACCGCAGGAGTAAGAGAGGTTGGACCCGCCGAGATAACACCATTTACGGTAGTCCATTGATAAGTGAACATAGGGCCCGTACTGGTACCAGAAGCATCTAACTGCACAAAGGACGTAGTACAGTTAATTTGCCCAGCAGGGGCAACGACCGCAGTTGGAAGCGTGTTGTTTTGACTAATGGCAACGGACGCTTGGTTAGTGCATCCATTATTTTGATTGGTGACAGTCAGCGTATACGTACCAGGGGCATTCACTACTGCGGAGGGCTGGTTGGCGGATCCCACAATATTTCCACCAGGGCTAAATGCCCATTGATACTGCATTCCGGGCAACACAAAAGTATTGGAATCCCCTACCATTAACGTTGGGAAATAGCAATTAAGAGTTGCCGGCGGACCTGCGGCGGCAACTGGAGGCAAAATATTTTGAGTAACTTGTACAGAAGCGGAAGCCGTACAGTTATTGACAGGATCAGTAATTAACAACGTATACTGCCCCGGCGCATTTACAGTGGGAGTCAAGGTGGTTGCCCCACTCACAATATTACCGCCCTGAGTAGCAGTCCAAGAGAAATTACCCGTGGAGGTGGAGTTTGTAGCATCGATTACCAATTCTTTTACGGTACAATTTAATTGTCCATTTACCACCGCCACCACATTAGGCACGGTTTGGTTCACTACTACGACCACCGTAGCGTCATCCGTACAGCCATTCTGTGGGTTTGTCACAACCACTGTATAGTCGCCCGCTTCCGCAACAACTGGAGAGGAAGACGACTGGCCGGAGATAATATTTCCATTCAAGGTAGACCAGCTGTAAGACACGTTTGTTGGAGAAGAGGCCCCTGCATTGAGGGTGACTGTATTTTGGGTACAGGTGATTTGGCCAGCGGGTGCCACTACCGCGTTGGGAGGCGTGATATTTGCGGTTACGACTACTGCATCAGAACTTGTACAGAAGTTGCTCGTATTAGTGACCACCAGCGTGTACGTACCGATGGAAGAAACGATGGGTTGGAGCGTGTTGCCACCACCTATAATCGTTCCACCATTGGAAGCCGTCCAGTTGTAAGTAAACAAGTTATTTCCAGTAGAGGAAGCCGTTCCATCAAGGGTAACCGTTGTTATTGCGCAAGTAATCGTCTGTGGTGCACCCGCCTCTGCAACAGGATATTGGACATTAGTCACTACGTTTACACTTGCAGTCGAGGTACAGCCATTTTGCTGATTAGATACCCGTAAGACATAGGTACCTGCTTGATTGGCGGTGGTTTCAAACGTAGTTGCAGGACCTTGTAAAGTTACCCCGGCTGGTGGTGTCCACAGATAAGAGTACTGAGGACCAAAGGAAGATCCCTGCGCAGTAAGGGTAATCGATGTAGTCTGGCAATCTAGCTCATCCAGTGCAGCACCAACAGCAACCGGTGGCGTGATGTCGCCGTTCACAGTAGCAGTTAGTGAACGTGTACAGCCACCTTGGTCAGTAATAATTACTGTATAGGTACCTGTAGCTAAACCTGTCGGACTTTGAGTGGTAGAGCCGTTGCTCCAAACAAACGAATATCCAGGAAAACCACCGGATACCGTCAGATTCAGTGCCCCCCCATTTAGGTTAAAGCAATTAGGGGTAGCCACTTGAACTGCCGTCGGTAATATTATATTGGCTGTCTGCACATTAAAAGTTCTGGATACCGTACAGCCAAACCCATCTGTCACGGTGACTACATAGGTCCCGGCTGCCAGGCTGATCGGATCAGCCACAGAGGGTACGTTTTGAGGGCCACTCCAATTATACGTGTAGGGGCCCTGCCCCCCAGACACCGTAGTATTTATAGATCCATTGGCTTGTCCAAAACATTGGACATTCGTAACGACCCCAGTTAGGGCAAGCTGCGACTCTACAATGAGCATCACCCCTTGTCCGGGCCCTTCACAGCCCTCTCCATCGGTCACATTGGTCACCTGATAAAGCCCAGGCTCTGACACTTGGAGCTGAAAGGGTACCGTCGTGATATTATCAATTGGGTTCTGGGGAATGCCATCTATCGAATACGTAAAGGAGAATGGACCGGTCCCTATGAAATTAACATTAATGGTAGCCGTCCCTCCACCGGGGCAGAGTTGTGGTACCGGAGGAAGCAATTGTGCTTTAGGGAGCGGACGCACGTTAACATATACAAACTGTACCGTCGTTTGGCCGCAATGATCGGTAATCGTCACTTTGTAGGTGGTAGAAGCGCCCACTAGGAAAGAAGCAGTCTCTTCTGTTCCACCGTTATTAGACCAGTTAAAAGTATAGTCTGGCACACCACCATTATATATCGCTGTTAAATCTACTGGACCACCACCGCAAATAGTTACGGTATCTGGTGTAGTAGTCAATGGCTTTAGGTCATTGATAAATAGAATTTCGGTTGGATTCTGACAAGAACATAGGCTAGTCAAGGTGATGCGAATCGTTTCTTGACCTTCCACCAACAAATCGGAAAGGATATTAACAGGCAGGAAAAACTCTTCTTGTCCTGCAGGAATCACAATAGAGGAGGGAAACGGAGCGTAGTCAAAACCAACCGTAGCCGTTCCGGAAATAGTATACGTCACCGTCATCGGTACATTAATATTGCCACCCACCCGCTCAAACAACAAACCTACTTGACCACAAGATTCTGTAACCTCATTAACATCTGGATCTCCGTCTACGACCCAGGTGACAGAAGCATTACCGCCCGCATCAAAAGAACCGGCTTTCAAGAATACAGCAGAATCCCAAGCACCATCACCTACGTCCGCTATTGCCAGTTTAATGTGGTAAGTCTGACAAGGAATAAGATTGGTTGCAGCAGAGAATTTACGCGTAAAGCCATCATATTGCAACTCATTGGTGGCGGGCAAAGAAGAAGCCCCTTGTCCGCAAAGATTACCACTTCCTCCAGGTTGGTTGTTAACGTAATAGCTGGAGTTGGTTAAATGATTGACATTATTAATCGCTACGGCCGTTCCTCCAGAACCAGGAATCACTGCGAGGTTTTGTGTGCCGGTAATACCAGGACCACTGATAAAAAACCCGAAAACGTCATTGTATTGAGAACCAACGTATTCGCAATACTCCTCCGAAGCAAACACATATTCAAATACCATGGCAGGCTGCGTAGGCGTAAAATCAAATTCAATTTTAGCGACATCATTCAAAGAGCCTCCCGTCAGCGTAGCAAGGTCGCCGTCACCACCACAACCACCTCCAGACCCTCCAGCTCCATCGCTGTCGTTGGGTCCTTCTGCAATCGATATAGGCCCCGTTGCCAAGATCACCCCCTCTGCGAAACCAATACTCGTCTGCCCACTATTGAAGGTGCCCACCTGACTTGGACTACCACAGAGTGAAATGCCCGTTAAGTCAAAACAGTCACCACCCACCAAGTGCTCTCGAACAACCTCCTCTACGCCTACCTCGTTGACGGCTATACCATCCTCGGGCTTATCGATCGGCTTAATATCCATTGGACAAGAGAAACACCGAAGTGAAATGGAATGGTATAAAGTGGTGTCTTGGTTCCAACTACAGAGGTAGTGCAGCACAAAGGTCATCTCCTCCGCATCTGCTACAAAACGTAATTCTTTCGCATCATCGGGAACTACCACGGAAGGACTTTCCGCTGTGATGGTAGGTTGACAAGCCGCAATGTCGGCTGATAAAGGAATCCGTAAATCGTACGTTTCACCCAGTTTTAAGCCCGTAAAGGTCACAGGCTGATCTGAAGAGTTGGGAGCAATGATATGGCGTATCTGCTGCCCTTTGAGGGTAATGGGAGTGAGGTTCGTCTGTTGTGCAAAGGAGGTCAACATCGACCCAATTGCCATTAGCGACACAACAGTGGTGCGTAACACAAAGCAGGACATAAAGTATCCAGTTTAGATGTGATGATAAATCGGCCCTTGAAATAGCGCCAGTATGAATGATTAAAAGGATAAAAGTACCAAAGCTCAACGCATTGCAATAAAGTAACAATAATTACAATGCATTCTGCCTTTTTAAATTCCTAGTTCACTGAAAATCAATGATGCAATGACTCAGAAAAACGCTGCATGAAATGGCAAAACAACTACTGATCATTTAAACCAATGATTTGGAGTGCAATATTAAGAAAAACCTTTGGCCCACAAAAATTTTAACCCTTTTAAGCATGAAAAAGCCATAATTTAACAGGTTTCATTTATAATAAAAAAAATATATATGAAATTTTATTTCTAATTTTTTAAAATATAAAAATAAAAAATGGCAACTAATGCCCAATTGACGGTAGCAAAAAAATGTCAACATGGCTCAATTAAATCATCCTTCTGTAGGATTTAGGGCGCTCAACATACCACCAACAGCCCCTCTAACTAGATCGGTTTTTCTTTCTTATGATCCCTTCCTGAAATTTTACTTGTAATTTGGGAAGTGTTGCTGTTAAAGTTTATTAAACGTTGTTTAGTTCCGGGGCATTCCTTTACATTTGTCCTGTGAAAGTTATTGCCTTATATTTTTTGAATCAATATGCTTTGTCCATTTTGTTTCATCAAAAAAAGGTGTTCACTTGCTAATTTTTTATTAAAACAATAAACATCGCCATGAAGAAACTTCTTTTTGTATTTGGTTTTCTTTTTTCTCTTAGCCTAGCTGCTGTTAATGCCCAATCTTGCGGATCTGCTTCTACTGGTAAATCTTGCTGCGCAAGCAAAGTAGCAAAAGCCGCTACCTCCGATCCTTCTATTGAGAAGCGTATGGACAACAATGGTGTCGTTTCTTATGTCCGCAAAGAAACAGACCAGCAAGGTAACGTAAAATTTGTGAGCGTTCGTTTCGATGAGGGCTCTAACACGTTCGTGAACGAAGCGCCTAAATCACTTACTGCTGACGCAAAAGCAGGTATGGTTAAGAAAGAAGGTAAGGCTTGCGCTGGAGCAGGTGCAGAAGGAAAAGCATGCTGCAAAGGCGGCGCTGCAGAAACAAAATCTTGCTGCAAAGGCGGAAGTGCTGCAAAATCTTGCGGAACTACCGGAGCAGCCATCAACCAATAATCGGACACAACCGATTCCTTTTTTTTAAAAAAAGCCCGTTTCACATAACTAGTTGTGAAACGGGCTTTTTTTTTATTTTTGCCGCTCAGACCCTGGGATTCTACTTCCATTTTTCATTATGCCAAAATTTATACCTGCACTCTATTGCCTGTCTCTTGTCCTTCTTTTCGGCTGCACGCAACACAGATACGATGTTCCTCCAAGAATTTTGATCTTTAGCAAAACCGCAGGATTTAGGCACTCCAGCATCCCTACTGCCGTGCGGTCAGTTCAAGAACTCTGTGCCCAAAATGGCATCCTCGCAGAAGCGACAGAAGAAGCTGATGTATTCAATGAAAACAACCTCAAACGATATGCCGCCGTCCTCTTCCTAAGCACTACCGGTGATGTGTTAGATCAATATCAAGAAAATGCATTCGAACGGTACATACAAGCAGGCGGTGGTTTTGTCGGGGTGCACGCCGCCACCGATACCGAATATGGATGGGGCTGGTTCACCGGCCTAGTCGGCGCTCAATTCGAAAGTCACCCAGAGATTCAGCAAGCCAACCTGACTATTCACAGCCACGAACATCCCTCTACCAAACACCTCCCCGGTGAAACTTGGACTAGAAAAGACGAATGGTACAATTTTAAAAAAATCAATCCAAGCACCAATATCCTACTTACCATAGACGAAGCCTCTTATAAAGGTGGAACCAATGGACCCAACCACCCTATGTGTTGGTACCATACGTACGATGGAGGTAGAGCTTGGTATACCGCCGGTGGCCATACCGAGGAAGCGTACTCAGAACCCGAGTTTCTACAACATCTATTGGGAGGAATTACCTACGCCATCGGAAATAACAAGCGACTTAAGTATGAAAAATGCCGGACTCCCGAGCTACCCGATCCCACTCGATTTACCAAAACCGTCTTAGCCGAGGACCTCACAGAGCCTATGGAAATTGACTTATTTCCCGATGGCAAAATACTGTTAATCGAACGCCGAGGAGCCATAAAGCTCTTTGATCCTGCCTCTGGGCAGCTTTCACTCGTCTACAAACTCAACGTGCACTCCCTCGAAGAAGATGGTCTCATGGGCTGCGCAGTTGATCCAAATTATGCACAAAACCGCTGGATCTACCTCTACTATTCCGCACCCGAAAAAAGTGTGAACCGACTCTCGCGCTTCGTTTTTGCAGGCGACTCCCTTGACCGAGCATCAGAAAAAATGATTCTGGAAGTCGCTGTCCAACGCGATGAATGTTGCCATACCGGAGGTAGTATTGAGTTTGATGAAAAAGGGCTTTTATACCTCTCTACCGGCGACAATACCAACCCGTTTGAGTCGGAGGGCTATAGCCCAAGCGATGAACGCCCGGGACGAAGTGCCTGGGATGCGCAGAAATCATCAGCAAATACCATGGACTTGCGAGGCAAAATCCTTCGTATCCAAGTGCACGAAGATGGCAGCTATACCTGTCCTAAAGACAACCTTTTTACTGGTGAAAATGGCTTGGTCGGCCGGCCAGAAATCTACGTTATGGGTTGTAGGAACCCTTTCCGAATCTCTATTGATTCGCGCCGTAACCTGCTGTTTTGGGGCGAAGTAGGCCCTGATGCCGGCGAACCCGATACGGCCCGTGGTCCACAGGGCCATGATGAAGTAAATCGAGCAAAAAAAGCAGGTTTCTTTGGTTGGCCTTATTTTGTAGGCAACAACAAACCTTATCGAGAATACGACTTTTTAGCTAAGAAAAGCGGTGCGCCCTACAATCCTGATGCTCCCATCAATAATTCGCCCTTTAATACCGGATCCGTTCAGCTGCCCCCCGCTCAACCCGCTTTTATATGGTACCCCTATGCCAACTCCACCGAATTCCCGCTCGTCCGGAATGGAGGCCGAAATGCCATGGCAGGACCGGTTTACTACTGCGATAAATACCCCGCAGAAACCCGATTCCCAGATTATTACAATGGCAAGCTGATTACCTATGACTGGATGCGAAACTGGATGATGGCAATAACGATTGACTCCTTAGGTGACTTCGGCAAAATGGAAACCTTTGGGGATAGTATTTCCCTAAGTCGGCCCATGGATATGGTTATTGATAAAAAAGGCGTTCTGTGGGTGTTGGAATATGGTACCCAATGGTTTAGTAAAAATCCAGACGCCCGGCTCAGCAAAATTGAATACCACCGAGGAAATCGTCCACCAATACCTAGTTTAAAGCTTGATAAATCAGCTGGCGCCGCCCCTTGCACCGTTCGATTCGACGTAGGGGAAACCAAGGACTATGATAACGATTTGCTTTCCTTCCAGATCGATTTTGGAGACGGCACTCAAAAGCAATTTGAGTCTACTCGTTTTATCACCAAGGGTATTTTACCCGATAGCCTCCGAACAGATCGGACGGAGCGTTTTGGCTTTTTACGACATACGTACCAAAACCCCGGAACCTACCAAGTCCAGCTCACCGTACAAGATGGGAAGTCGGGATTCCGAACCATTAGACGAACTGTTCATGTAGGAAATGAGCCTCCATCCGTTGTGTGGGATCTTGGCAATCACAACCGCAGTTTTTACAAACCGGGTACTGTCCTACCCTACCGAATTATCGTACGCGATGCGGAAGATGGCAGCAACCTAAATGGTAGGATTAACGAGCATCAAATTAGTGCGAATATCGATTTCCTAG
>Ga0208787_1000842_pt1 | contig 14039 bp, 13 predicted proteins | sample Wag4_2014_7_11_FD_187362 | JGI IMG/M metagenome (GOLD analysis project Ga0208787, IMG submission 187362) | Fresh water microbial communities from Ohio, USA - Utica-2 Time Series HT 2014_7_11 (SPAdes) (version 2) | ecosystem: Environmental > Aquatic > Freshwater > Water tank | place: USA: Ohio... | reverse complement strand
CAGCCCGGGTCGGGAACAACCTGGAGAGACCATGAAGAAGACCTTACAAACCCGTCTGGCCCTGACTGCCATTGCTACCCTGTTGACCCAGGGGGCCGCGCAGGCGGAGACCGCCAGTTCGAATTTTCAAGTTGGCGTCGATGTGGTGGCCACCTGCTCAATCAGTGCGGCCGATATGACGTTCAGCCAAATCACGACCGGAACCACGTCAGCGAATGATGCCGCCTCTGACATCACTGTTAACTGCTCAGATGGTGCGCCGTACAGCGTTGCTCTGAGCAATGGCAGTAACTACTCCGGAGGTCGCCGCCTCACTAATGGAACGACTTTCATAAATTACGCCCTTTACCAGGACCCGAATCGCTCAAGCTCCTGGGACACCGCAAATAGACTGAATTTCGTGGGAACCGGCAGCAATCAGACCCACACCGTCTACGGTCGGATACTGGCCGGGCAGTCGGTCCCTAACATGGGCTCCTACGCTGACACCATTGTTGCCACGGTGACCTATTAACATGGGGCGCCACCTTTCCACGTGGCGCTGTCGACTGCTCTGGGCGGCGTTGTTGGGTCTGCCCCAGTCGGCCTGGGCGGCGCTGGCCGTTACGCCACCCCAACTCCACCCGGACCCCAGTGGCATTGTCGTCACCGAAGTCCGATCCAGCCTCCAGGCGGGATCTAAATGGTCCGTCCGTCTGGTTCACTGGCAGCCCGGGCAGCCCGAGCCAACGCCTGCAGCTGGCGATGTATCGCCGCGTTTTTTCAGTCTAGAAGCGGGTGGTCGACAAGTGATACGAGCCAGGGTGAAGAACCAGTCTGCCTACCACCGGCTGCTGGTAGAGCAGCTGCCTGACCAAGACAGTCTAGGCCAAGGTCTGGCCTTTCGGTTTCGCTTCAGCCTGCCGGTCTATCGACAGGCTCAGGAACCAGTGGCCTACACACCGACCATCCCCACAGGTCCCGGCTGCCATCGCTTCAAAAATCCGGAACAGCTCGCTGTTCGCCTGGTGCTCTCTCGGGATCTACAGGGTCCGCAAACCCTGTTGCCTGGTGAGACGGTTGAACTCTGTCGCAGCACCCAGACAGCCTCTCAGCCGTGAACCTCATCAGTCTGCTGTTGGCCGTTGAACTCAATGGCCAACAGCTCTCTCGGGGCACTGAGGTCCTGCAAGAGAGTGCCCAAGCCTGTCTCATCTCGCCGGACATCCTGCAAGCCCAGGTCAAGTCCGACGCCCTGACAGTGGTGGTGAACGGGGGCCAGACTTACCTGCGTATCGGCGGCTCTAGTAAAAGCAAACAGGACAGTTGCCAGGTCGATGAAACCGCCGGTGTCGCCAGGCTGACCCTGCCAGCCGAATCGCTGCTGCCGAAATCACTCACCATCGGACAGACCACCAGACTCGATCAGGCGGCTGTGTTGGTGAACGAGCCCGTGGGTAACATCCAGACCATCCCTAGCCTAGCCATTGATCTACTGGCCGGGTCCACCAGTCAGACCCTTGGTCTGACTGGTAGTTATGGCAATACACAGGTTTTTGCACAACAGAGTCTGGGCCTTGGGGTGGATCGTACGAGTTGGTCCAGTGAGACCCTTTTTTCAAGTGGTGCCTCCTTGACCCTGGGACATCAGTCTATATTGACTGGCCTGACCAACACGCCCGTGGCAACCACCGGCATCGCCTTGAGCACGCGCGCGCAGCCCCTACGCCAGACGCAGACGCATGCCTCCCTTGTCCTCCAATCACCCAGTCGACTGCGTTTTCTGGATACCAATGGCCATACGCTCTACAGCAGCAGCCTGCTCACCACCGGTCAATACCAAGTGTCCGGATTACTGGGCTCACCAGGGCCCGGTCTCCTCCAAGTGGAGGTCATCGGTGCCGACGGCCAACGCCAGGTCATTGGCCTACCTTGGACCAACTCTCCGCTGCTACTGGCACCCACTGAACAGATCATCGATGTCTTCCTTGGATCGGACTGGCAGCAGTTCAAGCTCCATCGTGGACTCTCGATTTCTGAGAGCCTTCGCCTGCAGTTGGAGCGCGGCAATACTCAGTCCGATCACAGCCGATTACTGGGGGGAATCAGCAGCAGGCGATGGTCCCGCTGGCTGATCAGTTCTGATCTGGGACTGGCCTGCGATGGGTCTCAAGCCTGCCAACCCGAACACCGGTTACAGGCCATATTCCGACAGGACCGATTTTTCCAGTTGACCCTCGAGGAGCAGGGGCAGGCGGGGCGTTACATCGGTCTGACCTTCGCGGCTGCCTCTGGCCACCAAACCAGTCTGTCCCTGGGACAATCCGCCACCGGTGACTTTCAAGCGTTCGCGAGTTGGCAAAAACGGCTGGGGCAAGGCGCCCAGTTGCAACTCCAGTGGCGGCACAGCGCTCTGACGGGTCATGGTGTCTTGCTTAGCCTGCATCTGCCGCTTGGGCATCAGATGAACAGTGATGTCTCTGTGCAGACCAGTGACGCCGGCCGGCCCAGTCTCCAAGCAGCTCTGCATCACAGACCGGCCGGCGAGTATGGCCGCAGCATCAGTCTTACCCGCCGGGAAGGCCCAACGCCCTCGCAGGCCTTCGACCTCCGTCTGGAGGCCGCCATCGGCAGCCTAAGCCTGACGGCAAGGCGACTTGGAACACAACATCAGATCCAAGGGCAACTGGCCAGCCGGCTCTGGGTCACCAGCGAGGGGCTCACCCTGGGTCGACTCTCCGATGCGAATCTGGTGGTTCACAACACTGGCCTGTCGGCCGCCAGCATGCGCCAGAACGAGCAGCCTGATCAGAAGGCCGATGCCCAGGGACGCGTCTGGTTCGCCAATGCACCGGCATGGTCCAGGCCTGATTACCGCATCTCGGCCAAGTCGTTGCCGTTTTATATTGACTGGAAGGGCGGCCAGACCAGCCTGCCCACCACGAAGCGAAGGGCCTATCGAGTGGACCATCGCCAAGACTGGCGAATGCAGTTAAGCACCAAACTAAACCTAGAGCCCATCTTGATCCAGGGTATCCAGGAGGTTCGACAACGTCACGGTCGGGCCATCAGCTTTAGTCCGGATGGTCATGTCGATCTCGGCCAGCCGTCAGAGCTGCCCCTGCGGGTTCGAAGCACCGACGGCACCACTCGTCTGTGTGGACAGCCAGAGGTCCAACCCAATCAAAATGGGGAGTTGCTACTCGACTGTGTCGTCGAGTCACACCCCCCCACCGATCCAAACCAGCAGCCTAGGATCCGGCCGCTACTGGAAGCCCAGACTACTGAGCCGCCCCCATCATCTGGTTAGGAAGCCAGAGGGCTAGTTCTGGGAAGAACGCCAGAATAAACATCGAAGCAAACATCAGGAAAACAAAAGGCATCGAGCCAATCAGGATGTCTTTCAGGGATACGTCCGGTACCACCCCTTTTAGGACATACAGGTTCAACCCCACTGGTGGGGTGATCAGACCGATCTCCATGTTGATGGTCAGAATCACGGCAAACCAAATCAGATCAAAGTTATTGGCCTCAAGAACCGGGGTCAGGATGGGCATCACCATCAAGATGATTGCAACTGGAGGCAGGAACATGCCAGCCACCAGCAGAAAGACGTTGATGGCAGCCATGAGCACCCAACGGTTGAGCCCCAGATCCACCAGCCACTGAGCCGCACTCTGGGTCACATAGAGCAGCGACATCATGTATGAGAACACCGCAGCAGCCGCGATGATCATCAGGATCATGGTCGACTCTCGAACCGTCTCCCTGAAGATCTTCCACTGATCCTGACGAGTACGGGCTTTATAGATCACCACCACGAGGGCCAAGGCCAAGGCTGCAGAGATCGCCGCCACCTCTGACGGTGTGGCAATCCCACCGTACATGGCATAGGCAATCATGATGACAATCAGAATGAAGGGAGATACGCGGCCTAGCCCATCCATCTTCTCGGCAAAGGTGTAGCGAATCGATTCGACCTGGCGGTTGGCCAACGCATGTTGAGCCTGCGCCTTGCGCTCTGCAATCAGACTCACCAGCCAGGCATAGACCGCGAACATGATGACCAGCATGATGCCCGGCACCACCCCCGCCAAGAACAACCGTCCAATCGATGTCTCGGTGGAGATGCCATACAAAATCATGGTGATCGACGGCGGAATCAGGATGCCAAGCGTCCCACCTGCACAGACCGAACCAGTCGCTAGACGGATTGGGATGCCGCGGCGAATCATTTCGGGCACACCCGCCTTGCCGATGGCCGCTGCCGTCGCCGGGCTCGATCCACTGATGGCACTGAACAGGCCGCAGGCTAGGATATTGGCAATGACCAGGCCGCCGGGAACACGGGCCAACCAACGGTGCAGCGACTCATAGATGTCACGGCCGGCGTTGGTACCGCCAATCGCAGCACCCAGCAAAATGAACAAAGGAATCGTCAGCAGGGCAAACGAGGCCAGTTCATCCATCATGACGATGGGAATGTTGGCCAAAGGTCCTGTGCCTTCAAAGACCACCATAAATCCGACTGAGACCAGTGTGAGGCCCCAGGCGATGGGCAAGCCTGAGAATAAAACAATCAGAGTGACCAGCAGGATCAAGCCACCAATTTGGAGTTCATTCATGCTCGGGCCTCCGTCTGTCCAGGGGCTGCGCCCAGAAACCGACCAATCTCGGCAATGTACTGGGCAACGGTAATCCCAAGGCCAATCGGCATGGTGGCAAAGAGTGGCCACTTGTAAGGGGCCCAGACACTCTCGGTCCTCTCACCTTTAACGAATGCATGGGCCGTCAAGTCCCAGCCCTTGATGGCCAGAAAAAAAACGACTAACAGCCCAACCAGCATCGTGACCAGCGTTAAGACCCTAGCGCCTCCCGCCGGGAGATAAGTCGTCATCAGGTCTACCCCAACATGGCCGTTGGTCTTGAGGGTGTAGGGGCAGGCCAGAAAAAGGGAGCAGACCATCATAAAAACCGCCAGCTCCAGCTCCCACGAAGTGGAATAGCCCATGGTGCGATAGGTCACCATCCAACAAATCACCACCACGGCAATAAACAGCAAGACGCCAGCGATCACAGCCAGGGCGTCACTCAGGCGGTCCATAAAAGCGATGTAGGTACGCATGACGAGTCCAAGTTCAATTGAAATACCGGAGGCCCGGGTGAATCACCCTAGGCCTCCGTCAATACCGCGAGGTTCTCTAAAAAACGGCCGTCAGAGCCTATTTTTTCTTGGGCGCAGCGGCGGCTGCCTTGAGCAGCTCATCCATCAGGCTCTTGGCCGTCGGGGAGATTTTGGCGAACTCGGGATAGGCGGTCTTCTTGGCCAGTGCGATCCAGGCATCAAACTCGGCCTTGGTCATCTCACGGGAGGTGCCACCAGCTTTTTTGTAGGCCTCGGCCATCTTGTCAGTGGCGTCGCGCTGAAGGGTTAAGAAGAAGGCATCCGACTTCTCAGCGGCAGCCTCAAAGGCTTTTTTCTGCTTGTCAGACAGCTTGTCCCAGGCTTGTTTGGACATGACCAAGGGCTGTAACAGCATCCACAGGGCACTGTCGCCACCAATGGTCGCATGCTTGGTCTGCTCGTACAGGCGCATCGACACGAAGGTCTCTGCAGAGGTCAGAGTGCCTGTTAGCACGCCGGACTGCAGACCAGAATAGATCTCGGAGGACGCCATGGCGGTTACCGAGGCACCAGCGGACTTCAGCATGGATTCAAAGGTTGGATCGGCCGCACGAAGCTTCTGGCCTACAACAGTGTCTGGTCCTCCAACTGGCTTGTCCTTGGTTGCAAAGCCGCCGGGCGTCCACCACCAGGTGATGATGCGAAAGCCATTCTTCTCGGCCAAGGCCTGGAGCTTGGTGTAGTACCCGGTCTTTTTCAGACCCATGGCGAAGTCCAGATTGGGGATGGTGCCCGGCAGAATCACGGCCGAGAACTCTTGAGCCTTGCCCACGGCATAGGACATCGGGAAGATGGCCATTTCGAGGGTGCCGTTCTGCAATGCATCCAACTGGGCTACGGGCTTGATGCCAAGAGACTGGGCGGGGTAAATCCGGAACTTGATGCTGGGATCAGCCTTTTCGACCTCCTGAACAAAGATTCGGGCCGCACGGTCACGGCCGTCCACGTTGGCCTTCCACTGGTGCGAGATCTTGATTTCCATCGCCTGGGCGATCGATGCCGAAAGGCCCATGGCGGCAGCCAGGCCAGCGATGGCCAGTGGCTTGCCAAATGATTTAAACAAACGCTTCATGCGGGTCTCCTTGAGAATGAAAAGGCTGAGTCTTTGCTCAGCTGCCATCATGGAGGGCAGGACACATTGCTGCATCGGGGAAATCCCCCGAATGAGCCGTGAACGGACCGCAGGGCTAACCCCTGCCCACGAAGGGCATGTTGGTCGCCATGATGGTCATAAATTGAATGTTGGCAGCCAGTGGCAGCCTGGCCATCTGGACCACGGCATCGGCCACATGCGGCATTGGCATCAGTGGTTCGGCCTTGCGGCTGCCATCGGCCTGCAGAGCACCTGCACCAAAACCGGTTGTCATCTCAGAGGCGGCATTGCCAATGTCAATTTGGCCGCAGGCAATCGAAAAAGGTCTGCCATCTAAAGACAACTGCTTGGTCAATCCAGTGATCGCATGTTTGGTCGTGGTGTAGGCCACCGACAGGGGCCTTGGGGCATGGGCCGAGATCGACCCGTTGTTGATGATGCGCCCACCTTGGGGGGCCTGGCGACGCATCAGTCCGAAGGCGGCCCGAGCACAGAGAAAGGCACCCGTTAGGTTGATGTCGACAGCCTGACGCCACTGGGTCACCGACATCTCGTCGATCAGCGCACCCGGCGGAAAGATGCCCGCGTTGTTGAACAGCACATCTAGCCGGCCATGGTCCGACTCAATGCGCTGAAAGAGTGCCTCGACCTGTTGTTCATCCGAAATATCACAGCTCAAGGCCTGCCCCCCAGACGCAGTCCCCAGAGTCTCCTGTATGGGTTCCAGCCGCCGACCGACCGCTACCACCGACCACCCATCGGCCAGCAGGGCTCGCGCCGCAGCGCGACCAATGCCGCTGCCAGCGCCCGTGACCAGTGCAATGCCGCGTTGTTGCGTCTCTGTGTCTTTTGCTGCCGATGCGTTTGCCATGCCGATTCCGTTTAAAGAGGCGTTAAGGACATTATTGAGACAATCTCAACTTATAGTGGATGAATTAGAAAAGGATGCTGCCATGGCCGTCGAAAAAGATCTCTGCGTGTTTTACCTGCATGGGTTCAAGAGTTCCCCAGCCTCCAGCAAGGCAGTCATGATCGGACAGTGGTTGGCGGAGCAAGGCGTGGCCTATGAATGTCCCGCCCTGGACATCAGCCCACTCATCGCCCTAGACCAGATCGAAACGCTTATAGACGAACGCCTGGCGCAGGGGCTGTCCCCCAGACTCATTGGCAGCTCGCTGGGTGGGTTTTATGCCACTTGGTTCATGGAGCAGCACCCCGCCAAAGACCAGATGCGGGCCGCCCTCCTGAATCCCGCCTGCTGGCCCAGCCGAGATCTCGCTGATCACGTCGGCACGCACAAAGCCTGGCACTCAGATGAGATTCTGGCTTTTCGAGACACCTATCTTCAGGATCTCAAGGCGATGGAGGTTGGCCTGAGCCAACCCGAGCGTTACCTGGTGGTCGCAGCCCAAGGCGACGAGCTACTGGACTGGAGAGACATGGTGGCGCGTTATCCAGGGGCCCAGCACCTGGTCATTCCAGGTTCTGACCACGGCCTGTCAGACTTCGCCAACCACTGGCCAACCATCGCCGACTTCCTGCTGCATTAGCCTCTTTTGGCTCTGGAGTTCAGACCGCTCTGGGCCACTTCACCCGCCGCAGCAAGACCAGTCCCGCCAGAAAAAACAGGCCGGTTAACCCAATGGCCAGTCGGTGGTTGTTATCGGTCAACCAGGTCACCAGTCCGTAGGCCAGTGGGCCCAGGACCGAAGCCCCATTAACCGCAACACCCCAGTAGCCAAAGGCCTCGGCCTGTCGGTGGGCGGGGGCCAAATCGGCCACTGCGGCACGAGCCCCGCTCTGTGAAGCCCCCATGGCCAAGCCAGCCAGGTTGGCCGCCAGCCAAAACCAGCCCTCCGTATGCCCCAGGCCCGCACAGGCCACCATACCGATCCAAAGCCACAGGGCAAACCCAAGGCTGCGGCCGTGGCCAACACGGTCCTGCAGCCAGCCAAACAGGGCTGCCCCGACGCTCGCCGTTAGGTTCACCACCAGTATCAGCAGCACCGTCTTGTCCATGCCAAAGCCCATAACCTGCTGGGCATAGATGGCCGCCAATGCGATCACCGTAGCCACGCCGGCCTGGTAGGCCAGTACGCACCAGAGAAACCGACGCAAGGACTCGCCGTTGGTATCCGCTTGGACGTCTTGCCAACTGCCCAGCAGGCGATGCCAAGCCAACTGCCAAGCCTCACCCGTCGGTGTGGACCGCTCCCGAAGCAAGGCCAGGGCTGCCAGCCCAACGCCGGCAAACAGGCAGGCGGTGGCCACCAGACTGCCCAATACTTTCTCCTGCTCCGTTAACGGCATCCCCAGCCACTGCGCGCCCTTTAGAAACCACGCCAGAGAAAGAACCAGACTGAGCAGTCCCCCCAGATAGCCCCAGGCCCAGCCATAGCCCGATAGCCGTCCAGCCTGGTCACGAGTGGCCAACTCTCTCAAGAAACCAGCCGACAGATCCTGGTGCGTCGCATAGGCCACATTGGAGACGATCAAGAGGCCAGCCGCCAGCCAGACATCACCAGGTCCCACAGCACCGAGACCCAATGTCGCAATCGAGCAGGTGAGTGTGGTCACCGCCAGCAGATTTTTCTTACAAGCCTTGGCATCGGCCAGGGCACCGACCCAAGGCGCGGTGATCATCACCACCGCATAGCTGGCCGCCAGAATGGTTGTCCAGACCAGGGTGGCCTGTGCAGATCCAGCCATGACGACCGACACGAAGTAGGCATTGAAGATTGCGGTCAACACCACCGTGGTGTAGCCCGAGTTGGCAAAGTCCAGACTGGCCCAGGCCAGACACTCCAACCTCGATGACTGGCCTGGCGCCGCTTGGTGGGCTAGGCCCAATTCAGGCACACTTGAGCCTGTTTCCACTGAGATGCCCTCCAGTTATAAGCCTGAGACGGTGACTCCACTATGACAACAAAACTCTACATTCGCACCTTCGGGTGCCAGATGAACGAATACGACTCGGCCAAGATGGCCGATGTGCTCCGGCAGGTCGATGGCGCTGAGTCGACCGACCGCCCCGAAGAGGCCGACGTCATTCTGTTTAACACCTGCTCCATTCGCGAGAAGGCGCAGGAAAAAGTCTTCTCAGACCTGGGTCGCGCCAAGGAGCTCAAGAAGATCAAGCCTCACCTGATCATCGGTGTTGGGGGATGCGTGGCCAGCCAAGAGGGCGAAGCCATTGTGAAACGCGCGCCCTACGTGGACGTTGTCTTTGGCCCCCAGACCCTGCACCGACTACCCGAGCTCATCAAAGCCCGTCAGCAATCGGGTCGGGCCCAGGTGGACATCAGTTTTCCCGAGATTGAGAAATTTGATCACCTGCCGCCGGCCCGCATAGAGGGTCCCACCGCCTTTGTTTCTATCATGGAAGGCTGCAGCAAATACTGCAGCTTCTGTGTGGTGCCCTACACCCGCGGCACCGAGATCTCGCGACCGGTGGTGGATGTCTTGGCCGAGATCACCGACCTGGCCGATCGCGGCATTCGAGAGGTCACCCTGCTGGGCCAGAACGTCAATGCTTTTGTCGATGCCGAAGCTGGTGTGGACTTCTCTGAGCTGCTGAGCCTGGTCTCCGAGATCGAGGGCATCGAGCGCATTCGCTTCACGACCTCGCATCCGAAGGAGTTTAACCAACGGCTAATCGAGGCCTTTGCTCACCTGCCCAAACTGGCCAACTACGTTCACCTGCCGGTTCAGAGCGGCAGCGACCGCGTCTTAGCCGCCATGAAGCGTGGCTATACCGCTCTGGAATACAAGAGCATCGTGCGCAAGCTTCGGGCCGTGAGGCCCGACATCTCTCTGTCAACCGACTTCATCGTGGGCTTTCCCGGCGAGACCCAGGCCGACTTCGAGGCCAGTCTCAAGCTGATTGAGGACTGCCAGTTCGACTGCGCCTACTCTTTTGTCTACAGCGCCCGACCCGGTACACCGGCCGCCGATTTGCCAGACGACACGCCTGCCGAGGTCAAGCTGCAGCGGCTTCAGACTCTGCAGGCTGTGATCGAGGCCAAGGGCGACCTCTACGCTGCAGGCATGCTGGGTCAGATCGAGCCGGTCCTGATCGAAGGCTCGGCCCGCAAGAATCCCACTGAACTAATGGGCCGCACAAGCAACAACCGTGTGGTGAACTTTGCCGGTCCTGCCAGCCTGATTGGGGATATTTACCAAGTCCGCATCACCCAGACCAACCCACACACCCTTCGTGGTGAATTGGTGAACCATTAATGGCTCGTCAAAAAATTCAAGCCACCAAAAAACGGTTGACGCTGCTCGATGGGGATAACAATGGTCTGGCAAACCTCTGCGGACCCCTAGAACAAAACCTTCGGGCAGTCGAGACTAGTCTGGATGTGGCCATCCGTCGGCGTGGCAGCCTATTTGAAGTCTCGGGGCAGCCCGATCCTGTCGAACTGGCCACGCAACTGCTGGCCAACCTGGCTAAGAAGGCCAAAGACCCCGTGAGCCTCGACGATGTCCAACTCGCCGTGGTGGAGCGAGAACCAGAGCCACTGGCCGAGCCCATCGACCTGTACACCCGACGAAAGGACCTGCGCGGACGAACGCCCACGCAGCGCGACTATCTGAAGGTCATCTCCGAGAACGACATCTCGTTTGGCATCGGCCCAGCGGGCACGGGCAAGACCTACCTGGCAGTCGCCTGCGCCGTGGATGCACTGGAGCGCGATCTGGTCTCTCGGATCGTGCTCACGCGTCCCGCCGTGGAGGCCGGTGAGAGACTCGGCTTTCTGCCTGGCGACCTGACCCAAAAAGTCGATCCTTATCTTCGCCCCCTGTATGACGCTCTCTATGACCTCATGGGAGCAGATCGAGCAGCAAGGCTCTTCGAGCGGCAGGTGATTGAGGTGGCGCCACTGGCCTACATGCGTGGCCGAACCCTTAACCACGCCTTTGTCATTCTGGACGAAGCCCAGAACACCACCGTTGAGCAGATGAAGATGTTCCTCACGCGCATTGGGTTTGGGAGCAAGGCCGTGGTCACCGGAGACCCATCCCAGGTCGACCTGCCCAAGCACCAGACCAGCGGCCTGCTGCATGCCGTCTCGGTGCTGTCAGACGTCCGGGGCATTGGCTTTACCCAGTTCAGCAGTGCCGATGTGGTCCGTCACCCGCTGGTGGCCCGAATCGTCGATGCCTATGAGCGCGCGCAAAACCAGTAAGCCCAAGTCGCCAGACCTGAGTCTGTGTCTTCAGGTGGGCACGGGCCTGTCCAACTGCCCCAATGACCAGTGGCCCATCAGCCGTGCACGCCTGCGCCGACTGGTGATGGCCAGCCTCGATGCCCGTACCACGTCTGCGCAGATCACCCTGCGACTGGTGGGCCAGGCCGAAGGTCGGCAGCTGAATCGCGACTTTCGTGACAAGGATTACGCCACCAATGTCCTGACCTTTGACTACAGCGGACCGCCTGAATTGGCGGCCGACATCGTCATCTGCCTGCCCGTCATTCAAAAAGAGGCCAAGGCTCAGAAAAAGACCGTCGATGCACACCTGGTGCACATGGTGGTCCATGGTCTGCTGCATGCCTGCGGCCTGGATCACGAGTCTGATGAAGAGGCTGAAGCGATGGAGGCCCTGGAGGTCCGAATTCTGTCGCGGTTTCGCATCGCCAACCCCTATGGCACACTAGGGGCTCCATAACTTCCCATGCTCCCGCATGACTGACCCAGACCCTAGGCCCTCGCGCCTGAGTCAACACCTCAAAAGACTGTTGGGCCGACTCACCGGCCGCGCCGACGAAAAAGAAGGGCTGCTCGAGCAGCTCCGCGAAGCCCAAGCCCAGGAAGTCATCGATGCCGATGCCGTCTCCATGATGGAGGGCGTGCTGCAGGTGGCTGATCTGCAGGTCCGCGACCTGATGGTGCCGCGGGCCCAGATGGACCTGGTCAACATCAACGACTCTCTAGAAGACATCGTCAGCTTTGTCATCGACAAGGCCCATAGCCGCTTTCCTGTTATGGATGGCAAGCGCGACAACATCATTGGGGTGCTGCTGGCCAAGGACCTGCTGCGGGTGCTCTCCGAAGAATCGCGTGACATTCGGGGTCTGCTGCGTCCAGCCGTGTTTGTCCCGGAGAGCAAGCGGCTCAACGTGCTGCTGCGCGACTTTCGACTCAACCGAAACCACATCGCCATGGTGGTTGATGAGTATGGTGGCGTGGCAGGTCTCATCACCATCGAAGATGTGCTCGAGCAGATCGTCGGTGACATTGAAGACGAGCACGACTTCGATGAAGACGAGGACAACATCGTGGCGTTGGCTCACGAGCCGGGTCGCTTCCGAGTGAAGGCTATTACCACCCTAGAGCAGTTCAACGAGACGTTCTCAGCCAGCCTGAGCGACGAGCAAGTCGATACCATAGGAGGCTATGTCACCGACCACCTGGGTCGCGTCCCGCACAAGGGTGAGACGGTCAGCCTGGATGGCTTCGAATTCGAAATCCAGCGAGCCGATGCCCGTACGGTTCAGATGCTCTTGGTCAAACGCCTAGAAGAGATCACCGAAGCCGACCCCGGCAAGTCATCGGAAGATGCCGGCCTGGCTGCATAGCCTGCTGGTTCTGTTCTTTCTTGCCCTGCTGATTCACCTCTGGCAGCGCAAGGAGCGGCCGGCTCACTGGCTGGCCGCTGGACTGCTCTGGGCGGCCAGCCTCTACAGTGTTCACTGGATCTACATCAGCCTGCACGATTACGGGCAGATGGCCGCTCCGATTGCGGCGGTCGCCACCGGTCTGCTGGGCACCTACCTGGCTCTCTATGGCTGGTTGGCCGCCTGGGCCGTGCGTCGCTGGTTGCTGACGGCAAGCCCATACCGACTCGCCCTGCTGGTCCAGCCCTTCGCCATCGCCGGCCTGGTCACGCTCTTGGAGTGGCTCAGGGGCAATCTTTTCACTGGCTTCCCATGGGCCAACTGGGGCTACCAACAAATAGACAGCTGGCTCGCTGGCTTCGCGCCGGTGGTCGGCGTCTATGGCGTGGTGTTTGTCGCGGCCCTCTGTGCCGCCTGGCTGGCCAGCTTGCGGCCCAAGGCCCTGCTGGCAGTCGTGGTGGTCCACCTGGTCGGCGGCGGCCTGGCCAGTCAGACCTGGACCCGACCGCATGGTCAGCCCATCAATGCTGCCCTGTTGCAGCCAGCGGTACCTCAGCAGATGAAGTTTGACCAGGCGGCCATGCTGGCCAACGAGAAAACCCATCTGACCCTCGCAGCCGTAGCCGCCAGTCCCTCGGCCAAGGTTGATCTGGTCGTGTTGCCCGAGACCGCCTTCATTCGCCCCTGGCAAGACTTGTCAGCCCAGACCCGGGCCAGTCTCCTGGCGGTGGCTCAGCGCAGCGGTGCAACCGTTATGACCGGCATCCCCTCTCGCGACGGCCAGCAGTGGTCGAACAGTGTGGTGGCGATCAACCAGGCCGGACCGATCGGCCGCTACGACAAGCATCATCTGGTGCCGTTCGGTGAGTTCATTCCCTGGGGCTTTCGCTGGTTCGTAGACCTGATGCAGATGCCCCTGGGCGACTTCACCTCAGGACCTCAGGTGCAGAAGCCCCTTCCCATCGCAGACCAACTCATCGGCATCAACATCTGTTTTGAGGACCTGTTTGGCGAAGAGATCATTCGTACGCTATCGCCCAAGCAGGTGGCGGCGGCTCAGCCCACCATCTTGCTCAACGTCAGCAACCTGGCCTGGTTTGGCAACACCATCGCCCTTCGTCAACACCTGGACATTGCCCGCATGCGCTCACTGGAGACGG
>Ga0208787_1000840_pt1 | contig 14048 bp, 9 predicted proteins | sample Wag4_2014_7_11_FD_187362 | JGI IMG/M metagenome (GOLD analysis project Ga0208787, IMG submission 187362) | Fresh water microbial communities from Ohio, USA - Utica-2 Time Series HT 2014_7_11 (SPAdes) (version 2) | ecosystem: Environmental > Aquatic > Freshwater > Water tank | place: USA: Ohio... | reverse complement strand
AAAAAGCGATGATCAGCTCGATAAGTGGCAGCGTTAAATCAACCTCCATAAATTCCCTGGTGGTAGAGGTAGGCGGTGTGGGATTGCTGCTACAGGTGCCAATTCGAATAGCAGCGAAAATGCAGGTTGGCGAGCGAGTAAGTTTTCATACTTACTTAATAGTTCGTGAAGATGCTCTAACTTTATATGGCTTTACTGAAATTGTAGATCGTGATTTCTTTGAGTTGTTGTTATCAGTTACCGGTATTGGACCTAAGGTGGCTCAATCAATCTTGGCAAATAGTGATGCGGCCTCAATTGCTAATGCGATCATCACCTCCAACCTTAAATCTCTAGAAGCAGTACCTGGGTTAGGTAAGAAAGGTGCACAGCGCTTAGTTCTTGAGTTGAAAGATAAGGCCGCAGCATTTGCTAGTGGAAAAAGTGGTTCTGATTTAACAATTTCTAACCAAGTTGAAAATGCTTTACAGGGTTTGGGATATTCAAATAAAGAAGCTATCGCCATGTTAAATCAAGTTATGAAGGATGAAAAAATTGAAGGTCTTTCGGTTGGGCAAGTATTGAAATTGGCACTTAAAAGTGGTGGTAAATAGAGATGAGTGATCGAGTAATCGATAATGGCGCAGATGATGCTGAACGAGTTGCTGAACTTGCTCTTCGCCCAAAAAGTTTAACTGAATTTGTTGGGCAACTTAGAGTTCGAGATCAATTAGATTTGCTGCTTTCAGCGGCTAAACAACGTAAATCAACCGCTGATCACATTCTTTTTTCTGGTCCACCGGGCTTAGGTAAAACAACTCTGGCGATGATTGTTGCCACCGAAATGGATAGTCCAATCCGTATTACCTCTGGACCTGCGATTCAGCACGCTGGAGATCTTGCTTCCATACTCTCATCCTTAGTTGAAGGAGAAATTTTATTTCTTGATGAAATCCATCGGATGTCCAGACCAGCTGAAGAGATGTTGTATTTAGCAATGGAGGATTTTCGAGTTGATGTAATTGTTGGCAAGGGTGCTGGTGCAACCTCAATTCCACTAGAGCTGCCACATTTTACCCTCGTTGGCGCAACTACTCGTGCTGGTTTACTACCTAGTCCATTGCGAGATCGATTTGGATTTACAGCTCAATTAGATTTTTACGAAGCTGATGAATTATCACAAATTATTAAGCGAAGTGCAGATCTTCTTGAAATCAATATTGACACAAGTGCAGTTGTAGAAATAGCTTCTCGTTCCAGAGGAACGCCAAGAGTGGCCAATAGACTTCTTCGCAGAGTGCGAGATTACGCACAAGTAAATAATGAAAAAATAGTGAAACTAGAGCATGCAAAATCTGCTTTAGAAATATATGAGGTTGATCAAATCGGATTAGATCGTTTAGATAAATCAGTACTTACGGCTTTGATTAAAAACTTTAATGGCGGACCGGTTGGAGTTTCAACCCTTGCTATGGCAGTCGGTGAGGAGATTGAAACTATTGAATCCTTAGCTGAACCTTTCTTGGTTCGAATGGGATTTCTAGCTAGAACACCAAGAGGACGTATTGCCACAGCTGCTGGTTGGTCACATCTTGGATTAAAGCCACCGCTGTCTGCGCAAATTGGAACTGATGCAACTCTGTTTGATCAAGACCCAGATATTGCTCAGTAACCTAATTTTTTCGCCTATTTTGGCTAACTTATTGCTTGATTTCTCAATAATCTCCCCTCAGCCTAGAATTGGCCCTCATGTCTGCTAATAAAGTTGCAAATACCCAAGCCCGAGCAGTTAGAACTATCTCTATCCTGCTGCTTTCGGTTTTGGCTTTGACTGGACTTTCCTTTGTTATTGGTGCAACATCATTCAAACTTGGTTTGGATTTGCAAGGTGGTACCAGCGTTACATTGCAACCAAGAATTGAAGATGGTCAGACCGGCCGCGTAACTGCCGAAGCAATCGATCAAGCAGTTGAAATTATTCGTCAGCGCGTTAACTCATTAGGTGTTGCCGAATCTGAAGTTTCAGCGCAGGGAACTGGTATTAACCGCCAGATCGTAATTCAAGTACCTGGTGAAACTGGTCGAAGAATTGTTGATTTAGTTGGTCAAACTGCAGAACTTAGATTTCGTCCAGTATTAGCAGAAGGTGCTGCTAATGCCACTCCATTAGGAACTGACCCAACTGCATCGGTGCTACCACCTGGTGTAACACCTGAGGTCAATGCCCAGTATGCGGCTTTAGATTGCACCTTGCCGCAAAATCGCCAAGGCGGTAGCAGTGGTAATGAAGCAGCCACAATTGTCAGCTGCGATCGCGCTGGTATTAATAAATATATTTTGGCGCCAGCAGAAGTTTTAGGACGCCAAGTAACTCAAGCTTCTGCGCTTTTAGATCCACAAGGTGCATCAGGTTGGTATGTAACGCTGGAATTTGATAGCGAAGGTGCTGCAAAGTTTGGCGCCATGACAACTCGTTTAACCTCATTGCCTGCACCACAAAACCAGGCAGCGATTGTTTTGGATGGATTGGTTTATTCAGCACCCCGAATTAACGAACCGATCAATACCGGTAACGCGCAAATAACTGGAAATTTCACCCAATTAGAGTCACAAGATTTAGCTAATGTGTTGAAATATGGTGCATTGCCATTAACTTTTGATCGCGGCGAGGTACAGCAAGTATCTCCATCACTAGGTGCTGATCAGTTACGTGGTGGGTTAATTGCTGGAATTTTAGGTTTAGCTTTGGTGGTCATTTACTCAATGCTTTACTACCGCGGCTTGGGAATAGTCTCAGTAAGCTCACTTATGGTTGCAGCGGTAATGTCACTTCTATCTTTTGCTCTTCTTGGAGAGTTAATTGATTTCACTTTGACCCTGGCAGGTATTGCAGGTGCCATCGTCGCGATTGGTATTACAGCCGACTCATTTATTGTTTACTTCGAACGTATTAGGGATGAAATTCGAGAAGGAAAATCAATTAAATCGGCGGTAGAAACTGGTTGGGTTCGAGCTCGTAGAACCATTATCGCAGCGGACGTCGTTTCGATGCTGGCAGCAATTATGCTTTATATATTCGCAGTTGGTGGCGTAAGAGGATTCGCCTTCACACTTGGCTTAACTACCATAATTGACTTGATCGTAGTCTTTTTATTCACCAAACCGTTGATGACTATTTTAGCTAAATTATCATTCTTTAATAATGGACATCCGTGGTCTGGCTTCTCAACTAAATCCATTGGAATGGTGGAGAAGAATCCACAAAAGACCGAGGAGGTATCTAATGCGTAAGCTTTCAGGACTTGGTGGAAGACTTTATCGAGGCGAGACCTCTATAGATTTTGTTGGCAAACGTAAGATTTGGTACTCAATTTCTGGGTTACTTATATTAGCTTCAGCATTTACACTTTTTACGCAGGGTTTGCATCTTGGAATCGAGTTTAAAGGTGGTTCATCTTTCACCGTAACAACACCAAATGCTTCAATAGATATTGCTAAACAGTCTTTAACTGATGCTCAAATTACTACCCAAAACATCATTCAAAAAGTTGGTAGCGATAAAGTCCGCATACAAACAGATGCTTTAACCTCATTGGAGCAGAGCACTTTAGAAGCCACATTAGCTAAGAATTTTAATGTCAGTGTTGAATCAATTGATTCTCAAATTATCGGACCATCTTGGGGTGAAGAGATCACTCGAAAAGCACTTTATGGATTGTTTGGATTCTTGTTGGTAGTAATGCTTTATCTTGCTATGACTTTCGAAGCAAAAATGGCGATTTCGGCAATCATCGCGGTGATACATGATGTGGTTATTACGGTCGGAATCTACGCGCTTGTTGGCTTTGAAGTAACGCCGGCGACTATAATTGGATTCTTAACTATTTTGGGTTACTCCTTATATGACACGGTAGTAGTCTTTGATAAAGTTCGAGAGAACACCAAAGGTATAGCTGCAAGTGGTAAAACCACCTATTCAAAAGCAGCAAACCTAGCGGTAAATCAGACGATTGTTCGTTCATTTAATACATCCTTAGTTGCCCTACTGCCGGTTGGATCAATTTTGTTTGTGGGCGCAGGCTTATTAGGTGCTGGTACGTTAAAAGATCTATCTTTGGCTTTGTTTATCGGATTGATTACTGGAACTTATTCCTCAATTTGTATCGCCACGCCAATTTTGGCCGGTCTTCGCGAGAGAGAACCTGCGATGCAAGCCTTAGCAAAAAGAGTTGGTACAAGAGGCGACAAGGTTTCCACAAGCACTCCAACAGTTGTTGAGTCTAAATCTGATCGTGGTCCTCGCAATCAGCCTAAACGCGATCGCCGCCGCTAAATAAATTGATCTAACAAAGACAGCCAAAGCGCTATGACAACCATCGAATTGTTAAAGCCGCTTTCGGATGGCTTAGCTCGTTCCCATCCTGGATTTTCTAATTCGGATTTAGAGCGAGCATTTAATGCAGCAGATAAGGCTCACTCAGGTCAGTTACGTAAATCTGGGGAACCCTACATAACTCATCCAGTTGCAGTAGCTCAGATCCTTATCGAACTTGGCATGGATTTACCTACTGTGATGGCCGCTCTTTTGCATGACACTGTTGAAGATACCTCCTATTCAATTGAACACATCAAAAGTGAGTTTGGTGATGAGGTAACTGCATTAGTTGATGGCGTAACCAAGTTAGACAAACTCACCTATGGGCCAACTGCTGAGGCTGAAACTCTTCGCAAAATGGTTGTTGCAATGTCACGGGATATCAGGGTTTTAGTCATCAAGCTTGCTGATCGATTACATAATGCTAGAACCTGGGAATTCATCGCAAAGGAAACTGCGGAACGAAAAGCCCGCGAAACCCTGGATATTTATGCCCCACTTGCTCATCGCTTAGGAATGAACGCAATTAAATGGGAATTAGAGGATTTATCATTTAAAACAATTGAACCAAAAAAGTACGAGGAGATTGAAAGATTAGTTGGTGAAAGATCACCCGCTAGAGATTTATTGACTAATGAGGTAGTCAGTGCAATTGATATTGATTTAAACACTGAGAAAATCAAGGCAAATGTTAGTGGCCGACAAAAACACTTTTATAGTGTTTATCAGAAGATGGTGGTCCGAGGCCGAGAGTTCAACGACATCTACGATCTAGTTGGAATAAGAATTTTGGTTGATTCAGTCAGAGATTGTTATGGAGCACTTGGTGCTATTCACGCCAGATGGAGCCCTGTGCCAGGCAGATTTAAGGATTACATTGCCATGCCTAAGTTCAATCTTTATCAATCATTACACACCACTGTGATCGGGCCTAATGGTAAGGCTGTTGAGATTCAAATAAGAACCTTTGATATGCATGCCAGGGCCGAGTATGGAATTGCTGCTCACTGGAAATATAAATCTAAAGGCGTAGATCAACAGAAAAATCCTGAAGTTTTATGGCTTAAGCAGTTGCATGAATGGCAGCAGGAGAGTGAAGATGTAAGTGATTTCCTTGAAACTCTTCGTTATGACTTACGTACTCCAGAAGTATTTGTCTTCACTCCAAAAGGTAGTGTTATTGCACTTCCATCTGGTTCAACACCCGTTGATTTTGCATACGCAGTTCACACGGAAGTGGGAAGCAGATGCATTGGCGCCAAAGTTAATGGGAAGTTAGTGCCGCTTGAATCACATTTAGTAAATGGTGATGTGGTTGAAATAGTTACCAATAAGAATCCCAACGCAGCACCTAGCCATGATTGGTTGAATTTCGTAACCTCATCCCGTGCTCGATCAAAGATCAAAGCTTGGTTTTCAAAGGAGCGTAAAGAAGAGGCGATAGAGGCAGGTCAGGAATCAATTGCTCGTCAGATGCGAAAAGCAGGTTTGCCAATTCAAAAAATTCTAGGTGGACATGCTCTTTTAGAGCTAGCGCATGATTTGAAATTTGAAGATATTGAATCTTTGTATGAAGCAGTTGGCAATGGGCATATTTCAGCTCATTCAGTAATTGAGAAATTAATAGTCTTACTTGGGTCGGCAGAGAGCCACGCAGAGAGTGATCTTGCCCCACTTGTCACACCGGTAAAGAGAACTCGCAAAAGTGTTACCGGAATTGATGTTGAAGGTTCAGCTGATGTATTGGTCAAGTTGGCCAGATGCTGCGCTCCAGTTCCAGGTGATCAAATAACTGGTTTTATCACTAGAGGTAGCGGAGTTTCAGTTCACCGAGGGGATTGTATAAATATGAATGATCTACAAATTCATCAAGGTGATCGAATGATTGGAGTTAAGTGGAACCTATCTGCAAAGAGCACGTTCCTGGTGAACATCCAAGTAGAGGCATTAGATCGAGCACGTTTACTTTCGGATGTCACCAAAGCTCTTTCTGACCAGCACGTAAATATCTTGAGTGCTTCGGTTGTAACCCACAAAGACCAAACTGCAATCTGTAAGTTCACCTTTGAAATGGCAGATGCTGCACATTTAGATGCAGTGTTAAATTCAGTTCGAGGAATTGAGGGTGTTTATGATGTGGATCGAGTGTTTAACAACTAATTTGTAAACTCAGTTAAACCTTTTTCCGCTTGTTCTAGCCAAACCCGACGAGCAGCTGCAGCTTCTCTTGCCACCATTGCTTTTGCTGTTTGACCAGCGGCCTCGGCCTTTGCAGCTTGCTTCTCATAATTTTCAATTGCCTCTGCCAAACCTTGTACAACTTTGTTGGCTTGCGCTTTAGCTGTTGGATCACTTTTGCGCTGATAGTTGCGCTCTAGCTCATTAATCTCATCCTCAACTTTTTTTATCTTGGCGTCAAAACTAGCGCGCTTTTTACGATCAGTCATTCCAATTTTTTGCCACTTACCCATCAGGTCATAAAACTTTTTCTTAGCGCTCTTGAAATCAGTTATCGGCAACAACGCTTCAAATTCAGTAATCATTGCTTCACGCTTTAGCAGATTCTCTGCCATCGAGCCTTTTCGCTTATCCATATCTGCATTTTTAGCTGCAAAAAAAGTGTCTTGGGCTGCCTTGAATCTGCTCCATAGAGCGGCATCGGTTGATTTTTTACCTCTGCCTGAAGCTTTCCATTGGTCCATCAGAGATTTGAACTGCTTAGCGGTATTTAGCCAATCTTTTGAATTTGCAAGAGATTCACCCTCTTTAACAATCATCTCTTTTGTTGTTGCTACCTTCTTATGTTCGCTAGCAAGGTTAGCAAAGTGAGTTCGACGTCGTTTATCAAATTTATTTCGAGATGATGAGAATCTCTTCCACAATTGGGCATCAATTTTCTTATCTAACCGAGGAGCTTTCTTCCACTCTTCTAATAAAACCTTTAGCCGTGCTGTTGTTACCTTCCAAGCAACTGAATCAACCAGGCTCTCAGCCTCAGCGACAAGTTTCTCTTTGATCGCGGTAGATTCAACTTTGCGAGCCTCTCGCTCTGCTGCTTGAGCAGCTTTACGCGCCACGTAAGCGCCTTCATGCTCAGTAATAAGAGCTGGGATTTTCTCTAATGACTCCGCTAAATTTACTAAGTCACCTACTCCATTTAATTCTGTAATCTGTGAGCGCAACTTATTTACTGCTTCATGGGCATCACTTGGCACCATTGCACCAGAACGAATTCTTGCTGCCAATAAAGCAACCTCAGATGCAGCCATTTCAAATTTTTTAACAAAGTAAGCAAGAGCTTCTTCAGGACTTTTTCCTGGATAGGAACCAACGGCTCGATCGCCAGTTGGAGTGATTACATAAACAGTTCCGTCTTCGCCGACTCGACCAAATTTTGCTGGATCACCAATTAGTGCTGATGCTGCCCCGGTAGATGAAAGGTTTGGTGTTGATGTATTTTCCATTAGGTTTACCTTTCGTTGCACGATTTCTGGTGACCAGATCTCGTTATGTGGGGGCGTGGCTATCAATTTTGCATTTAGCATCACTGATTGCTGGGTTTGGTGCTGGCTAAAAGATAGCCTAAGCACCATCTTTTAGGGAAATTTGAACTCAAAATGAGATTAGAAAGTGGGGCGATAATTGCTGATTGATCGGGTAATTGCTCCCTATTTTGAAACAAATTGTTGGATTCTGGCCTCAAAAATTGGTCAAGAGTGCATCATTGTCGACCCTGGCATGGCACGGCCAAACTTAGTTAACGAAATCGTAACCAAAGTTTCCGAACATAATTTAAAACCTATTGCAGTGCTTATCACCCATGGTCATCTTGATCATATGTTCTCAGTTCTGCCATTAACTGCTCAAGTTCCGATGCGAACTTTTATTACCGCAGCAGATCGATTTTTACTCACCGATCCTATGGGAGCTCTTGATCGCAATGGAATTAGCCAGCAATTTCTTGATGCATTTGGGAAAGAAAAATTCAAAGAACCAGATGAAATTGTGGAGTTGGAAGATTTTGAAACATTTGAATTGGCGGGTATGCAGATCACATCAATATTTGCACCTGGCCACACCAAAGGTTCGGTTATCTTTACTGTTGATGACCAACAGTTAATTTCAGGAGATGTTCTCTTTGCTGGAAGTATCGGTCGGACTGATTTACCTACTGGCTCGGCCAGCCAGATGAGAAATACCTTACGAGATCGAATTTTAACCCTGCCTGATGGGCTAAATGTCCTGCCTGGACATGGAGGGCAAACTACAATCGGCATTGAGCGCGTGAGAAATCCTTACTTGCAGAGTGATTTTCTAGATCAGAGTGGGCGGTGAGATTTTGAGTAAATTTCAAGCGCCTAAAGGAGTAAGTGAGTATGTTCCGCCAAACTCAAATCAATTTGAATATGTTAGAGATCAATTACTAAAAACCGCACGGCTTGCCGGTTATAACCTAATTGAGTTGCCAGTTTTTGAAGATACAGAAGTTTTTACGCGTGGCGTAGGTGAATCAACCGATGTGGTTAGTAAAGAAATGTATACCTTCGAAGATCGTGGTGGTCGCTCAATCACTTTAAGACCAGAGGGAACCGCAGGAGTAATGCGCGCAGTAATTGAACATAATCTTGATAAGGGCCAGCTACCTGTAAAACTCTTTTATACCGGTCCATTTTTTAGAGCCGAACGTCCGCAGGCAGGCAGATACCGTCAGTTTTACCAAGTTGGAATTGAAGCAATTGGTTATAACGACCCAGAGATTGATGTAGAGGTTATTGCAGTGGCAGATACTGCATTCAAGGCATTGGGTTTGAAGAAATATACATTGAACATTACATCTCTTGGAGATGCCCTTAGTCGTGATGCCCATCGAAAAGATTTAGTTAAATTCATATCTGGCTTAAAGCTTGATGAAGCAACTGTTGCAAGAGCACAACTTAACCCTCTAAGACTTTTTGATGATAAAAGAGAAGAGGTTAAGTCGGCAATGGCCAAAGCGCCTTTGCTTCTAGATTATCTAAATAAAGAGAGTAAGCAGCACTTTGAAACAGTTCAGTGCTTATTAAAAAACATAGGTATTAGTTTTCAGATAAACCCAAGAATGGTTCGAGGTTTGGATTATTACACGGGAACTACCTTTGAGTTTGATCATGAAATGCTTGGCGCACAATCTGGAATTGGTGGCGGTGGCCGATATGACGGGTTGATGTCATCTTTAGGTGGGGCAGATGTGAGTGGTATTGGATTTGGTTTGGGAGTAGATCGGATATTAATGGCATGCCAGGCGGAGAACTCTTTGCCGGCGGTGATAAATCAGATGCAATTATTTATAGCACCAATAACTGAAGCAGGTAAAGCTGCTGCTTTCAAGTTGATCGCCGAATTACGTCAGGCTGGAATTACCTGCGATATGGCTTATGGAGATCGTGGATTGAAAGGTGCTATGAAAGCTGCCGATAAAAGTGGTGCAAAATATGGATTGGTGATTGGTGATGATGAATTGGCCAGCGGGAATTGCCAATTGAAAATAATGAGCAGCGGCGAGTTGATATCCAGTAGCCTAGATGCTTCAGATCTAGTTAAAGCGATTGGTAAATAGTAAATAATGTTGCGTACCCATGATGCAGGTTCATTAAATGAAAAATCAGTTGGTACTAATGTTGTTTTGGCTGGTTGGGTTGCTCGCCGCCGGGATCATGGCGGGGTTGCCTTTATTGATCTAAGAGACTCATCCGGCGCGGTTCAGGTTGTAATAAATGATGAAAAGATTGCTGGGGAGCTACGTGCTGAGTGGTGTGTCCTAATCTCAGGTGTTGTAAAAACTCGCCCGGCTGGAAATGAAAATAAAGATATTCCCACCGGTGCAATAGAGGTAGTTTGTGAATCGCTAGAGGTTTTAAGTGAAGCAGCAGCTCTTCCTTTCCCAGTAGATAGTGGAGACATTGGGAACATTTCCGAAGAGGTAAGACTAAAGTATCGTTACTTGGATTTAAGACGTGAAGGTCCGGCTAAAAATTTAAGATTGCGCTCCAAGGTTACCTCTGCAATCCGTGAAGTAATGGCAGATCAGGATTTCCTAGAGATTGAAACTCCCTACTTAACTAGGTCTACTCCAGAAGGTGCCAGAGATTTTCTTGTTCCGGTTAGGTTGCAACCAGGATCTTGGTACGCCCTTCCACAATCACCACAATTATTCAAACAATTATTAATGGTTGCTGGTATGGAGAGGTATTACCAAATTGCACGCTGTTTTCGTGATGAGGATTTCAGAGCAGATCGGCAGCCAGAGTTTACCCAGTTAGATATCGAAATCTCATTTGCAGATCAATCTGATGTAATCGCGGTGGCAGAAAAAGTCTTGACCACTGTTTTCGACAAAGTAGTTAATTACAAAATTCCAACGCCAATCCCACATATGACATATCGAGATGCCATGCGTGATTATGGTTCGGATAAACCAGATTTACGATTTGATAGCAAGATCATTGATGTAACAAGTTTCTTCAAGGAAACGTCTTTTAGAGTATTTCAAGCTGAGTATGTAGGCGCCGTAGTTATGCCAAAGGGGGCAGCAACGCCTCGACGTGAATTAGATGCTTGGCAGGATTGGGCAAAAGCTCGTGGAGCCAAAGGTTTGGCATACATTTTAGTTGGCGAAGATGGGACCTTATCTGGACCAGTAGCTAAGAACCTGTCAGAGAAAGAAGGTGCTGGAATCGCAAGCACTGTTGGTGCAAATAATGGTGATGCTATCTTCTTTGCTGCTGGCGCGACTGTATCTTCACAAAGTTTGTTAGGTGCGGTGCGACTAGAAATTGGTCAGCGATGTAACTTAATCGATGAGAAAGCTTGGAAATTCGTTTGGATAGTTGATGCTCCTATGTTTGAACCAGTTGATGCAGAAAATCCAGCAGCTGGTTGGACGGCAGTTCATCATCCATTCACGGGGCCTAAACCAGAGTACGCAACCACCTTTGATACCAATCCACAAGAAGCTTTAGCTTATGCATACGACATTGTTCTAAACGGTAATGAAATTGGTGGTGGGTCAATTCGTATTCATCAACGAGATGTTCAACAGCGAGTCTTTAAGACAATTGGATTGTCAAAAAGTGAAGCGGAAAGTAAATTTGGATTTCTACTAGAAGCATTTAATTATGGACCGCCACCACATGGTGGCATTGCCCTGGGGCTAGATAGATTATGTGCATTATTAGCTGGGGCTCAATCAATTCGAGAAGTTATTGCATTTCCGAAAACGGCCAGTGGTGGCGATCCTTTAACAGGTGCACCAACACCTATTACGCCAGCACAACGTAAAGAGTCAGGGGTCGATACTCCAGCGGTTGCCAAATAGTTCCCACCTTTTCAGGTATTCTTCCCAACATGGGCCCAGGTGGAATTGCAACGATTATTGCCGCATCCAGCCTTGCTGTAATTGCGGTTGCAATCGCCTATGCGGTGATTAGAGCTTCCAGATTGATTGATGAAATTACCAAAACAGTGGCCATGATCAATAGCCCTTTGAAGAGTTTAAGCAATGCTGGAAAATCAATTGAGAATTTAACGAAAAAGGTTTCAACGGCAACTGAATCATTTCTAGATGAGAACCCGATAGCCATGAAGGCTGCAGCTGCGGTCTTTGGAGCGGTTAAGCAAAAGAAAAAGGGTAAGAAAAAAAGCAAAGCGAAGGAGTAGATATGAACTCTGCTGACATTCGCTCCAGATGGTTGAAGTACTTTGAATCAAATAATTCTTTGAATTTGCCTCACACTGTTGTTCCATCTGCATCATTGATAGCAGATGACCCCAACTTGTTATTGGTAAATGCTGGCATGGTTCCCTTTAAGCCTTACTTTTTAGGCGAGATTAAACCACCATACAAACGTGCAACCTCAGTTCAAAAATGTGTTCGAACCTTAGATATTGATGAGGTTGGAAAAACAACTAGGCATGCATCATTTTTTCAAATGTGCGGAAATTTCTCCTTCGGTGATTATTTTAAAGAGGGAGCCATAGCTCTTTCTTGGGAGCTACTTACTAAGTCAACCTCTGATGGTGGTTATGGATTTAGCGAAGATAAACTCTGGGTAACTGTTTATAAAGATGATGATGAAGCTGCACAAATTTGGGAGAAGCAAATTGGTGTCCCGAAAAATCGAATCCAGCGCAGAGATATGGCAGATAATTTTTGGTCGATGGGTGTTCCTGGTCCTTGTGGACCATGCTCTGAAATCTATTTTGACCGTGGTGCTGCATATGGCAAAGAGGGCGGTCCGATCGCCGACGAAGATAGATACCTTGAGATTTGGAACCTTGTTTTTATGCAAAATGTTCGTGGTGAGGGAGGGGATAAGAACACCTTCCCTATTGTGGGAGAGTTACCGGCGAAGAATATTGATACAGGGTTAGGTTTGGAAAGAACTGCAGCATTACTGCAAGGTGTTGAAAATATTTATGAAATTGATACCACAAAAATCATTCTTGATAAGGCATCTGAATTAACTAAGGTTAAATATGGCAAAGAGGTCAAAGATGATATCTCGTTGAGAGTGGTTGCAGACCACAGCAGGACAGCGATGATGCTAATCGGTGATGGGGTTACGCCAGGTAATGAGGGCCGTGGTTATGTTCTAAGAAGAATGATGCGCAGAACAATTAGAAATATGAGATTGCTAGGATCGCAGGATTTGGTGATTTCAGAGTTGATGAAGAGCTCAATACAGGCAATGGGACCTCAATACCCAGAGCTCATAAAGGATTCAGAGCGTATTTTGTCTATCGCCCAAGCCGAGGAAGATTCATTTATACAAACATTAAAAAGTGGAACTAGTATTTTTGATATCGCTGCTGAGGATTTGAAGAAATCAAAACAGAAGGCAGTTTCTGGAGATACAGCATTTAAATTACATGACACCTATGGATTCCCATTTGATCTAACGCTGGAGATGGCTCGCGAACAAGGTTTAGAGGTTGATGAAAAAGGTTTTAGAAAGTTGATGAATGAACAGAGAGATCGGGCAAAGGCCGATGCAAAGCTTAAGAAAAGTGGTCATACCGATTTAACTGAGTACAGGTCGATAATTGATGCCTCCGGTCCTACTAAATTTATCGGTTATGAGAAAAACTCTGGCGAAGCAAAATTGACAGGGTTATTAGTCGCTGGAAAGAAATCTGGCGAAGCAAATATAGGTTCTGAAATCGAGATAACTCTGGATCGAACACCATTTTATGCTGAAGGTGGTGGCCAATTAGCTGATGCTGGAAAAATAAAGTTATCAAATGGAGCTGTAATTCAAATTGATGATGTTCAGTCACCACTGCCAGGATTAATTGTTCACAGGGGAACGGTAATAAGTGGTCAGGTTAAGCAAGGTGATCAAGTACTAACTGAGATTGATCTAGAGCGAAGAATGGCGATCTCCAGAGCGCACACAGCAACTCACATGGTTCATAAAGCATTTCGAGAGGCTTTGGGAGAAACAGCTACTCAAGCAGGCTCTGAGAATGCACCTGGAAGATTTAGATTTGATTTTCCTTCGACAAGTTCAGTGCCCGATTCCGTATTATCTGATGTTGAAAGTCGAGTGAATGAGTTATTGATTGCAGATCTTTCAGTAGAAGCCCAGGTTATGACTCAAGATGCTGCTAAAGCAATGGGCGCGATGGCGCTATTTGGTGAAAAATATGGCGACCA
>Ga0208787_1000837_pt1 | contig 14076 bp, 11 predicted proteins | sample Wag4_2014_7_11_FD_187362 | JGI IMG/M metagenome (GOLD analysis project Ga0208787, IMG submission 187362) | Fresh water microbial communities from Ohio, USA - Utica-2 Time Series HT 2014_7_11 (SPAdes) (version 2) | ecosystem: Environmental > Aquatic > Freshwater > Water tank | place: USA: Ohio... | reverse complement strand
TTTCCTGGGAAACAATCCTGCCAATTGGCAAAAAGGTGTAAGGTCTTTTGCGGGAGTAACCGGATTAGAACTTTATCCTGGTATTGATATCAAATATTACGGTGATGGAAATCAGTTGAAATATGACCTCATAGTAAAGCCGGGAGCAGATCCTGCCCGCATAAGAATGATGTATCAGGGGGTGGAAAAATTACAGCTGAAAAATGGTAACCTGGTTATACAGACTTCTGTGGGAGAGTCGCGGGAATTGCCTCCCTTCGCCTACCAGGTTGTTGGTGGAATCAAGCGGCAAGTAAACTGTACCTACATACTTGAAAATGGCCAGGTAAGCTTCAGGATTGGAACATACAACAAGACGCTGCCACTGATTATTGATCCCATTTTACGGATTTCTACTTTCACCGGCAGTAAAAGCAGCAACTGGGGTTTTACAGCAGCGCCAGGCCCAGATGGTAGTCTCTATGCCGGTGGTATTGTATTCGGACAAGGTTATCCGACATCACTCGGTGCTTTTCAAACAAGCTTTGGTGGTGGCACTGGTCAGCGAGGTATCAGTGGTGTAGACATCGGACTGACCAGGTTCAGTGCAGACGGCAGGGCAAGAATTTTCTCAACATACGTTGGAGGAAACAGCGATGAATTTCCACATAGTATATATGTAGATCCGGGAGGTAATCCGGTCATACTTGGCAGAACCACTTCTGCCAATTTTCCGCACAAAAATAAATTCGGTGGGGGTGGCAGTACAGATATTTTTGTGTTCAAGCTTTCTGCTGACGGAACCTCCATGATTGGAGGCATTTTAATTGGCGGCGGTGGTTCAGATGGCGCCAATATGGATGCCAATATCAGTCCTTCTCCAAGGCCTTTATTGTACAACTACGGTGATAATGCCCGGAGTGAGGTAATCCTTGACGGTGCAAATAATGTATACATTGCATGCAGTACCAATTCTGAAGACTTTCCAACCCGCAATGCAGCTCAAACCAATATAGGGGGATTACAAGATGGGGTATTGGTTAAGCTCAATCCGGATCTGAGTAATGTGTTTTACAGTACCTATCTCGGTGGAAAGAATGATGATGCAGCCTTTGTGCTTGCACTTAATCCGCTTGATAACCATGTTTATGTTGCTGGAGCAACAACAAGCAATGATTTTCCCGGATCAAAAACAGGAACAATCGGACAATCATTGCAGGGCGGTATTGATGGTTTTGTTGCTGCATTCAATCCTGCAGGTGGTTTAGTTCGGTCTTCATTCCTAGGCACTGGAAACACAGATATCGTTTATGGTATTCAGTTTGACGGCAAAGGCTTTCCCTATGTTATGGGTATTTCGCTTGGAAGCTGGCCAGTAAAAAATGCGGTTTTCAATAACCCGGGGTCGAAACAATTTATCTCCAAACTTCAGCCAGATCTCTCTGATTATGTTTATTCCACAGTCTATGGATCTGCATCCTTGGTGCCGAATATTTCACCCGTTGCCTTTCTGGTAGACAGGTGCGAGAATGTATATGTTTCCGGATGGGGTGGCAAGCTTAACCTCTGTTCACAAAACCCATTTGATGTAAAAACTATCGGTCCGGCGGGTATGCCTTTGGCAGGAGTTCCCCTCCAGAATTATACAGATAACAAGGACTTCTATTTCTTTGTGTTGGAAAGGGATGCCCGTTCACAATTGTACGGAGCTTATTTTGGACAAAGAGGAGGTGAAGGGGATCATGTGGATGGGGGTACTTCGAGATTCGATAAAAAAGGTGCAATTTACCAAGCTATTTGTGCCAATTGTGGCGGGTCTAGCATTTGTCCAAGTGATCCTATCCGGGCACCCTTGAAAATTGCACCTGGAGCAAGTGTTGCTCCGGTCAACGGAGCATTAGGTGGTGGTGGAGCTGGCGAATGTAATCTTTTTGCTTTCAAAATAGATTTTGAGCTTGATGGTGTCAAAGCTGGTGTTTTGACATCAATAAATGGAGTTCCCTATGATACATTGGGTTGTGTTCCACTTGTGGTTGATTTTCAGGATACACTGGAACTTGGTGAGCGATATATTTGGGATTTTAATGATGGCTCACCCAGAGATACAACTGAAGGTCCGATTAACAGACATGAATTCAAGACAGCAGGAACATACAGAGTCATGCTTATTGTGGAAAACCAAGACCGTTGTATTCCGCTGGATACTTCTTATCAGGAGATTGTTGTTCGTACAGATAAGGTTGACCTAAAATCTGAAGTAACAAAGGTTGGATTGTGTAACAGCCTTGAATACGAACTGCAAAATCTCTCAGTGGCACCAGCTGGAAAGACATTTGGCCCAAATTCATTTGAGTGGGATTTTGGTGATAAGTCGCCAAGGGTAATTGCGGGTAGCAACAGCGTCAGACATACATTCCCTGCTGTGGGAACCTATTCAGTGCGACTTTATTTGCGGGATAATTCATTTTGCAATACTGATGACTATGTTGACCTGCGTGTATCTGTGACACCACTTTTGAGGGCATCATTTAAAGTGGATTCCATCATCTGTTTTCCTGATCAGGTTAGTTTCAGTAACCTATCATTGGGCGGAAAGACCTTCAGCTGGGACTTTCGCTTTGCCACTGCTACAGGATTCGATCCAGGTAGGATAAGCTTCCCTGGTCCGGGTGACTATCCTGTCAAGTTAACTGCTTTTGACAACAGCACTTGTAATCCTGTTGATGACACAACGATTATTGTAAGAGTAAGGGAGAAACCGCAGGCAGCTTTTACATTCAGTCCACTTCAACCCATTGAAAACACACCCACACAATTTACCAATACCTCCACAGGAGCGAATCGTTTTCAATGGTTTTTTGGAGATGGCACAATTTCATTTGCCAAGGATACTGTGCATCAATATCAAAAAACAGATACTTACAATGCAACGCTCGTTGCGGTAAATATTTTCGGCTGTTCAGATACAACAATGCGCGTAGTATCTGCTATTGTTAATCCTGTTGTAGGTGTTCCAACTGCATTTACTCCCAACAATGATGGCGTTAATGATGTGGTTAAGGTCAGAGGGTTTGGTATTGATCAGATGATGTTCAGGATTTATAACCGATGGGGGCAGGAAGTTTTTGTTTCCCAGAATCCTGAATATGGTTGGGATGGAAGAGTAAGGGGTGAATTACAGCCGATGGATGTTTATGGTTATACCTTGAATATTGTTTTTACGGATGGAACAACTTTAAACAGAAAAGGTGAAATAACGTTAATAAGATGATGTTTGCAGCATACCTGCAAGAAAATGAAGAATAATGCGTTAATTGTATGGTGAATATTTGCAAATACTTGAAATCAACCTGGTTGGGACTACTCCTCCTGTTCTTAATAGGAACGGGGTATGGACAGGATTTGCATTTTTCACAATTTTTCAATTCTCCGCTAACAACCAATCCTGCGAATACAGGCTTTATTCCAACTGCAGACTACAGACTTGGGGCACATTACCGGGATCAGTGGTCAAATGCCTTTGTTCCCTATAAAACACTAAGCATATCAGGTGATTTTCAGTTCCTCCGCAACAAATTTCCAAGTGGTTGGATGGGTTTGGGGGGCATGATTCTGCAGGATGTTGCTGGTACAGGAAGCCTCCGTTCAACCAAAGTGTACCTTTCTACTGCCTATCACCAGATGATTGGTGTGGCTGGATTACTTTCTGCTGGGTTTAATTTGGGTTATGCTGGAAAGAGTATAGATCTAACTAAAATGACTTTCGGAGATCAATGGAATGGGAAATTTTTTGATCAGAAAATCAATAGCCTTGACCTAAATAATATTCAGAATAATACCATTGGTTATTTTGATATGCAGGCAGGATTGAACTATTCTTATTTTCCTACAGACGACATTTACTTTCATACAGGGTTCAGTGTACACCACGTTAATAAACCACGTGAGTCGTTTTTTGCCGATGCAAGTGGCTATGACAACAGGATATCACAGCGCTCAATTTTCTTTGCTGATGCCATGATTAAGATGAATGACTGGGTGATTCTTTCTCCATCCATGTATTACACAACACAGGCTAAAGCCTCAGAGTTTGTAGTAGGCATGCATGCAAATTATAACCTCGCTGATGACGGGGATCAGCAGCTGCTGGGTGGAGTGTATCTCCGATCAGGTGAATCCATAATACCCATGGTGGGATACCAATGGAGAAATTTCAAATTTACATTCAGTTACGACGTTTCGAGGTCATCTTTGAAATACACAAATCCTGGTCTTGCCTCATCTGAAATGTATTTGCAGTTTGATGGTGTTTACTCAACAAATTATGGCTCTGGTAAACAAAGTCTTTGTCCAAACTTTAAAAATTAATTCCGGAAAAAAGATCACCCTACTAGTCATGATCACTTGAAATCTCTGACCAGGGCGTTTATCAGAGAATCTGGTATGTCATGTTTCGTGATGCGTTTCCAGATTGGATCATAGAGGAAACCGCTATGCTGAAGGTATTCAAGGTGTGCTATCAGGTGGTTATAAAATCCTCCGGAGTTCAGGATATGAATTTTTTTGTCGTGGATACTTAACTGGTTCCAGGTAAGCATTTCGAACATTTCGTCTAAGGTGCCAAATCCACCCGGAAGAACAATGCCTGCCATGCCTAATTCATACATGGTGCGTTTGCGTTCATGCATATCTTCTGTAATGATAAGTTCAGTGAGGCCATTATGTTGGTGTTCCCATTCGAGCAAAACACGGGGCAATACACCTGTAACTGATGAACCGTTTGCCAGAGCATTGTTAGCTACATCTCCCATGATACCCTTGTGGGATCCACCGTAAACGATATCAAAACCAGTTTTCCCAAGAAGTTCACCCAGCTTTGCGGCATCAGCTGAGAAGATGGGATTATTGCCATGCTTTGAGCCGCAGAAAATGGCAATTTTCGGCCTGGAATTTGATTGCATCTGTTTATTTTTTCTTGTAATCACCACGTTTCCAGGAGCGGATAAATTCTCCCCATGCAAATGGGTTGAAAATATTCATAGGTGGAGCCTGGCCGGTGTAGTAGTACCGCTGTGCACTTTTAGCAAGATTCATGTTAACTGCCTCTCTACCATCATTGGGGAGAGAGCGCATTAGAATCCTCCTGGTGGCCATGTCTGTATTTTTTCGTGCCAGTTCAATGTTATCGTCAGGCACATCTGTTGAAACGAAATCACGCTCAAATTGTTCCCTTGTAGGTCTTGGTTTAATGATAGCAGCTGGCAGATAAGTGGTATCGTTGATCATCAATTGAATGATGCTGAATTGATTTCCCTCTAGTGTTGAGGGTATTTTGGTGATCTTGTTTTTAAAACCAATGCAACTGAATTCTATTTCATCTCCTTTCATCACCACAATAGAGAATACACCCTGTCCGTTAGTGAGTGTACCCCTTCCGCTTCCTTTCACAAGGATACTTACAGCAGGAAGACCTCTTAAACTATCAGCAGTCATTACAACTCCATAGAGCTGTACCACAGAATCTTTGAAATTTTCAAACTGTGCTTTTACTGCAAATGGCAAAAAAAAGACAAACAATAGGGAATGGCGGAGCAATTTTTTCATCATCATGATCAATACACAAAATAAGGCCTTCTTTCTGATAAACAAAGTAGAGTAGGAATGGTTAATTTTGCAGTCTGGATATTTTAACAATTTATATTTATGGACACAGCAGCAGTTTTGAAGGCGTTAAGTACAGTTCAGGAGCCCGATCTCAAAAAAGATCTTGTAACACTCAACATGGTCAGGGATGTTAAGATAGGTGAAAAAAATATTGAATTTACTGTAGTCTTAACAACGCCTGCTTGTCCGATGAAGGAGATTATGCGGCGTGATTGTGAAAAAGCCATACATGAACACATCAGCGAAGAGCTTGAAGTTATCGTCAATTTTACTGCCAACACCAGTTCAATAAGGGTAGACCTTACCTCTGTTTTGCCGGGTGTCAAAAATATTATTGCTGTTGTGAGCGGAAAAGGAGGCGTTGGTAAGTCAACTGTTTCTGCCAACCTTGCTTTGGCATTGGCACAGCAGGGTGCAAAGGTGGGACTAATGGATGCAGACATTTATGGTCCGAGTGTTCCCATCATGTTTGGGGTTCGCGGGCAAAGACCACTGATGGAAAATGTTGATGGGAAGGACAAAATCATTCCACTTGAACAGCACGGTATAAAACTGATTAGTATCGGATTGCTGGTAGATGAAAAAAGTGCTGTGGTTTGGCGTGGTCCAATGGCGAGTAGTGCTATCCGCCAGTTTGTAACTGATGTGCATTGGGGAGAATTGGATTACCTTGTTATCGATATGCCACCCGGAACTGGAGATATCCACCTAACCCTGGTTCAGACCATTCCAGTTACAGGTGCTGTTGTTGTAACCACGCCACAGGAAGTGGCCCTTGCGGATGCCAAAAAGGCCATTGCGATGTTCGGACAGGCACAGATTCGGGTCCCTATAATAGGACTAGTTGAGAATATGGCCTGGTTTACGCCAGCAGAACTCCCTGAGAATAGGTACTATATTTTCGGTAAAGATGGGGGACGAAACCTGGCAGATCAGTTGGATTTGAATTTCCTGGGACAGATTCCCCTCGTTCAAAGTATCCGCGAAGGTGGAGATAAAGGTGCGCCTGCCATGCTTGGCGGTGACACCCAGACTCAGGAAGCATTTTCCGCTTTTGCAGCCGAAACAATCAGGGCAATAGCGGTTGCAAATGCAGGCAAGGCAGAAAGCTAGTGAAGTTTCTGTTTAGTTTATAAAAGGAAATACTATTTAGAAAGAAATGCTTTTCCTCCTGGGGCAGTTAACCTAAAGCTTTCCCGCTTGCCATCTATGTTGATGTGGATGATATTGATGTGCTCAGATTTGTAAGCATACATCAGGTCTGTGTTGACTTCAATAGATTTGACGCCAGTTAACTTGGGTATATTAAAATAAACCCAGGCAACTTCTTTGTCAATTTCATAGCCCAGGTATTGCATGGCCTTGGGTTTGCCATTGATATTTAGCTTCAGGTGGTTGGTGAAGTAATCGTTAAGAGACTTGTTTGTCAATTCCTTATTGCCCTGGTAGAGGTCGTGTTTTTTGCCTGTGACGCCTCTCAGTGTTTCTTCCATGTCATCAGGAAAAACCTTGCAGGCAATACCTAATTCCCTTGTTTTGCTGCTGTATTCAACCTCCAGTACTGCGGTGTAAAATGGATGCCTGCCGGCACCGGTAAGTGAAAAAATCAGCAGCGCCAACAGATATCTTTTCATACCGTAAAATTCCGAATTATTTTCAGACCTTTAAAATGTGAACGATTTTATATTTTATTTCAAGGAAGGATGGTTCCATATCATGAGTGCAGATGCCACTGATCATCTCCTCTTTATCTCGGTACTTGCAGTGATTCACTCATTCAAAGCCTGGCAAAAAGTACTGGTGCTTGTCACTTCATTTACAATCGGGCATGCCATTACCTTGTACCTTAGTGCATTGGAAAAAGTTCATTTCCCAACCGAAACAGTAGAATTCGCCATACCCTGTACCATTGTATTAACAGCTTTGCTGAATTTGATCACAAAAGGTGGAAGAGATGAAAGGGCTAAGTACATTCAGTATCCGTTTGCACTGATATTTGGACTGATTCACGGTATGGGGTACGCAAATTATATACGAATGATGCTATCCAAAGACCAGCATTTTGTTTTGGGATTGTTTAGCTTCAATGTGGGACTGGAATTTGGGCAGATTTTCGTAGTTTTATTGATTCTGTTGATCAGCTGGCTGATGACCCTGAAAAAACTGGTTTCCCAAAGGGTGCTGGTTATTTTGGTTTCACTTGTGATCATGGGATTCTCTTTGCAAATAGCCATAGCAAGATTTCAATATTTACCATAAAAACAAGTTCATGAAACATGTCTTAATGATGATGCTGCTTGCCTGTGCAGTAGCATCTGCTTCAGCACAACCCCTGCGCAATCCGGGTTCAAACCATGGTAACAGGTTTGAGCAGCTGGATTACCTTATGCAGGATCCCAATGAATACCGAACTGCCAGCGGTGCACCCGGACCCAAGTACTGGCAGCAGCGTGCCGATTATGATATCAATGTGGATATCAATGAAGAAGCCAATGTGCTCACAGGTTCAGAAACCGTAACATATTTCAACAACTCTCCAGATATCCTTACTTATATCTGGTTGCAAATAGATGAGAATTTCCACCACCCCAACAGCGACAAAAACTATGATAAGCCATCCTCAATGGGTAATAGGCTAACACATCAGCAGTTGTTGCAAATGAATCCCCAGGAGTACATGAAAGGATTTGGTGTGAATATTACAGCATTAACAGACGCATCCGGAAAACCACTGTCTTACACTGTCAATCAAACTATGATGCGTGTGGATATGCCCATTCCTTTGAAACCCGGACAAAAATTCATTTTCAAAGTAAATTGGAATTACAGGATTCCCGATAAGCTGACCCGTTATGGACGTGGCGGTTATGAGTATTTTGCTGAAGATGATAACAATCTTTATTCAATTGCTCAATGGTTTCCACGTTTGGCTGTATACAGTGATTTTCAAGGATGGCAGAATATGCAGTTTTCCGGAGGTTCTGAATTTGCCCTAGCATTCGGAAATTACAAAGTCAATATCACAGTTCCTGAAGACCACATAGTAGCAGCTACCGGTGAATGTAAAAATCTTGCAGCGGTATTGACTCCTGCACAGCTTGCCCGCTGGAACCAGGCACAGACTGCTGCCAGTCCGCTCGAAATAGTAACCCTTCAGGAAGCATTGGACAATGCCAAGGAGAAATCTAAAGGCAAAAAAACCTGGATTTATGAGGCTCAGAACGTGAGAGATTTTGCCTTTAATACCTCACGCAGGCTTGTTTGGGATGCCATGGCTGTAAATGTAGAGGGTAAGAAAGTGATGTGTATGAGTTATTATGGTAAGGAAGCTTATCCAATCTACAGGAAATATTCCACCAAAGCAGTAGCGCATACTATTGATGTGTATTCAAAGTTCACCACGCCATATCCATATCCGGTAGCCATTTCCGTTGAGGCATCAATTGGTATGGAGTACCCCATGCTCGCTATGAATTATGGCAGGGCTGAAAAAGACGGAACCTATAGCGAGTCTACAAAATATGGAGCCATTGGTGTAATTATTCATGAAGTGGGACATAATTTCTTCCCAATGATTGTAAACTCCGATGAGCGTCAGTACTGGTGGATGGATGAGGGTCTCAATACTTTTGTTCAGTTTTTGACAGAACAGGAATTTGATAACAATTATCCTTCCCGCCGCGGACCTGCACATTTGATTACAGACTACATGCGTCTGCCTAAAAACATGCTGGAGCCCATCATGACAAAGGGTGATAATGTAGCCAGTGTAGGTTCCAATGCCTACGCCAAAGCTGCAACAGGTTTGAATATCCTGCGTGAAACGATTATGGGTAGGGAGTTGTTTGATTATGCTTTCAAGGAGTACGCCAGAAGATGGGCATTCAAGCATCCAACACCTTATGATCTTTTTCGTACAATGGAAGACGCCAGTGCAGTTGACCTCGACTGGTTCTGGCGGGGCTGGTACTATGGAACAGATCCGGTAGATATTTCACTTGATTCTGTAAAATGGTTCAAGCTGGATTCTGAAAAAAATATGGCCACGCTTCAACAAACTGAGTTTGAAAATATCAGCAAAATCCGCAACAGGGAAGGTAACAAGATTAACTTCTACACAGACCGCGATACAACCCTTCGGGACTTTTATTATTACAACCGCAATGCGGATATGAAAATGTTCCAGGGTATGGCACAGCAGCAAATGAATGCACAGAAAGATGTGGCCCATTATAAAGACTGGGAAGATAAAAACCTTTATGAGCTTACTTTCAGCAACAAAGGAGGCATGATTATGCCCATCATTGTGGAGTGGACGTTCAAAGATGGCTCAAAAGAGGTTGATCGAATACCTGTTACCATCTGGCGTTTGAATGAAGAGCGTGTGTCCAAGCTATTTGTAAAAAGCAAAGAGGTCGCAGCCATCAAGCTCGATCCAATGCGAGAAACAGCAGATATCAATGAAGCCAACGGCATGTGGCCTGTAAAAGAAATGCCTTCACGTTACCAGTTGTTCAAAGGTGCTTCAAGCATCAGTGGTTTGGGAGCTCCACGTGGTGGTGGCGGAGCCGGTAATGCCATGCAGCAGGCCGCAAAAAAATAAGTTATTTCAACCAAGAATTGAACTCTTCTTGAGTTACGAGGCCCTGTTTACGGATTACTTCTTTACCATTTTTGTAAAGGATAAACGTAGGCAGGGCTTCAACATTCAGGCTTTTCATCAATTGGTCTTCTACACCGCCGTCCATTTTTACCAAAGTAAGTTTGCCGGTATTGGCTTTTATAAATGACTGTAAAACCGGCTCCATTTTCCTACAGGGTGGGCACCATTCTGCACCAAAATCCACCAGTACAACCGGAGTACTTTGAACCTGTCCTAAATAGGAGTCCATAGTGGTTTGAGGCATATTTGTACCTCCTGCAACCGGTAGGTTGTTCATCTTCCAAGCGTTGATTCCCCCTTCAAGATTGATGACTTTATAACCTTTAGAAGCCAAAAAACTTCCTGCTGCAGCACTTCTTCCTCCGCTGAGACAATAAATGTAGACTGGTTTATTTTTATCCAGGTGCTGGGTTCTGTCTTCAAATTCTGCCTTGTTCAGCCAATTGGCTTGCAAGGCATGTTCAATATGTCCACTTTTGAATTCGTCAGCTGTTCTCGCATCCAAAATTTGAATGTCTTTTGCTTCTATGGCAGCTGCATACGCAGTTGCATTCAAAGTTGCCAATTGCGCTTCAGAATTACAGGAACTGATAACAAACAGCAAGAGGGGCAGTAACTTTCTCATCGAACTATATTTGATACAAAGTTACCACATTTACTGAAAATCAATTGCACCGCCTATTGAGTAGGCTATACTTTATCTTCTAGTAGGTTGGTTTAATATTTGAGCTGTATCTTGCCTGCATGTCTGATGCCAAACTGATCATGTTCGACAATCGCCTGAAGAAGGTGAAACGAATACTTGGAAAACAAGCAATACTCCAAGGTATTTCATGTTACAGGCTGTATGATCGGGACTTACCGGAATTTCCTTTGATCATTGATGTATATGGCGAAGAAGTGCTGGTAACTGAGTATAGAAGCAACCACAGACTAACTGACGAAGAATATGAAGCGTGGCTAACAGACAGCCTGGATACAATACGGCATGTGCTTGAAAAGTATCCTGAACAGATTCATCTCAAGGAAAGAAAAAGAAAAGAAAGCCGAAGGGATCAATACCTGAAAACGGCGGATAAAAAATTCTTTTTTGAAGTGCAGGAGGGTGGATTGCAATTTGAAGTGAACCTGACAGATTACCTCGATACCGGACTTTTTCTGGATCACAGGATAACCAGAAATATGCTGCGCAGCAGGTCTGCTGGTAAGAAGGTCCTGAACCTGTTTTGTTACACCGGATCGTTTTCTGTATATGCTGCAGCAGGTGGCGCAAGTCAAGTGGTTTCAGCAGATCTGTCAAATACTTATCTAGACTGGGCTAAACGTAATATGGCTTTAAATGGTTTCGCCGGTGATCAGTTTGAATTTGTAAGGGCAGACGTTTTACAATGGCTGCCATCATTAAATCCTGAAAGTTTTGATATCATAGTATTAGATCCTCCAACATTCAGCAACAGCAAGGCTATGGAGGATATCCTTGACATTCAGCTTATGCATGCGCAACTGATCAATACTTGTCTCGAAAAACTGAAAGCGGGAGGCGTTCTTTACTTCAGCACCAATGCCCGAAAATTTGAGATGGATACAGAGGCAATCCGAGGTGTAGTTCAGGATATTACCACCACAACAATACCCTTTGATTTCAAAGGCAAATTGCTGCGGTGGTGTTACCTGATAAAGAAGTTGGCTGATTAGCCTAAAATTTCAACTATTTCAACATCAAAGAGGAGATCTTGCCCTGCCAGGAAATGGTTCGCGTCCATGATAATCACATCTTCTTTCACTTCCATCACAACTACCGGAACAGGCTGACCATACTGGTTTTGGAGGTTTAGTTTTTGTCCAACTTCAACGGTCATTCCTTCCGGGATATTAGACGAAGGGAATTCTATAATTGCATTAGGATCTTTTTGTCCGTAACCATGATCAGGATCAATCTGAATGGTTTTTTTCTCACCTATAGCCATTCCCAGCACACCCGCGTCGAAACCTGCAATCATCTGACCGGCACCTACTGTAAATTCCAGCGGAGCCCTACCCACTGAACTGTCAAATTGTGTTCCGTCCAGCAGCGTTCCTGTATAGTGAACCCTGACAACATCACCGCTTTTTACTTGCATAATCTTGAATTAAATGAATAAGTTTACAATTGATTTGAATAGCGAAACTACTTTTAATCTTTTATTTTGAACTAAATAAACAGCAAAAACAATGCGAAATCTCTTCATATTCATTTTTATATTGATTAGCACCAAACTTGTTGCGCAGCTTAGCAAAGATCAAGTAAAGCCAGGAGCTGAAAATACTGCAGCCTATCTTGAACGGTTAAAGGGTAAAAGCGTAGCTGTTTTTGCCAACCAGACATCTATGGCTGGAGGCATCCACTTGGTTGACCTGCTACAGCAAAAAGGGGTACAAGTGAAAGTCATATTCGGTCCCGAACATGGTTTCAGAGGTACTGCAGATGCAGGAGAGAAGGTAGGTAATTACGTAGATTCCAAAACCGGGATACCTGTTGTTTCATTGTACGGTGCAAAAAGACAACCATCAGCGGGGGATTTGGCAGAGGTGGATCTTATGCTTTTTGATATTCAGGATGTGGGTGTCAGGTTCTACACATTTATCTCCTCACTCGAAGAATACATGGAAGCTGCTTTTCTGAACAACAAACCCGTTATCGTTTTTGATCGACCAAACCCCAATATCCATTATGTTGATGGGCCAGTGCTGGATACGGCTTTCCGGTCATTTGTAGGCATGCAGCCTGTTCCAGTTGTTTATGGCATGTCAATTGGGGAGTACGCACGCATGCTGGTGGGAGAGCGTTGGCTAAAGTCGGCTGCCTTGAAGCAATATGATGCCATGAAAGCCAGCGGAACAGAAGCGCTTCAGGTTGTACCCTGTATGAATTACACCAGGAAATCAAAGTATGAATTACCAGTAAAGCCTTCTCCCAATTTACCCGATAACGCTTCAATTTACTGGTATCCTTCAACGTGTTTTTTTGAAGGTACTGTTTTGAGTGAGGGCAGGGGTACGCCTAAACCTTTTCAATATTTCGGGCATCCCCAACTGCCATTAAGCCTGTTTTCTTTTACACCGCGGGCTATCCCCGGTGCCATGACACCCAAACTCAAAGATCAGCTTTGTTATGGATGGGATATTTCTGGCAGCAGTGAAGTGGTTTTTGCCAATGTCAATGGCCGCCTGCATCTGTCTTACTTACTTGAAGCTTACAGGCTTTTCCCGGAAAAAGATAAGTTTTTCATCATACCCAAATCTGGCGATTCAAGAGCATCGTTTTTCAATAAACTTGCAGGAAATGCACTGTTGATGGAACAGGTAAAGAATGGTATTTCTGAACAGGATATCAGGAAAAGCTGGCAGTCCGGCTTAGACAGCTTTAAAAAAATCAGGGCGAAATACCTGATTTACCCTGAAGGCCAGGTTCTGTAACCCGTCTGCGCCTTAATCACTAATTTTGCGCCATGAAGCCTTTAAAAGATTGCAGGTTGGTATTCATGGGGACTCCTGATTTTGCTGTAACCATTTTGGATAGGTTGGTAGAGGAGGGATGCAATGTTGTTGCAGTGATCACAGCGCCTGATAAACCAGCAGGGAGAGGCATGCAACTTACGCCGAGTGCAGTGAAAAAATACGCTGTAGAAAAGGGCCTGCATATCCTGCAACCGGAGAAGTTAAAGGATGCGGAATTTTTAAAAACCCTCAAAGAGCTTGGTGCTGATTTGCAAGTTGTTGTGGCATTTAGA
>Ga0208787_1000835_pt1 | contig 14110 bp, 11 predicted proteins | sample Wag4_2014_7_11_FD_187362 | JGI IMG/M metagenome (GOLD analysis project Ga0208787, IMG submission 187362) | Fresh water microbial communities from Ohio, USA - Utica-2 Time Series HT 2014_7_11 (SPAdes) (version 2) | ecosystem: Environmental > Aquatic > Freshwater > Water tank | place: USA: Ohio... | reverse complement strand
TAATTCTTGTAGTAATTACAAAAGGATTACGTCAGAAGCCTCCTGCGATGAGTGATCCAGTTGGTATGTAAGAATAAATAGGGAGTAATTGAGGTGGGCCTAAAAAGGCTCACCTCATTTTTTCATCAATCTTTAACTAGAGTAATAGGAGTTATTTCCTTATAAGATTTTGTGGTCTTACATCCTGAATTTATTACCAAAGTAAGTTGCTATGCGTGCTGTGTGGGCGGTGAGGGTTTCACTCCGCTTTTTTCGGGTACTTCCCCGATTTATGGTTTCTCGGGTCATAATCGGTTAACTTACACGAGAAATATGAAGGATGGAAGAGTGAATTCTTTTATTTAGCCGTACCGCACAATGCTCGACGCCATTAGAATCAAATTATGAGAAAGCGCCTAATTGCCTTACTAGTGATCACACCTCTTCTGCTTTCATCTCAAATTCAAACTTCAGTAGCTAGTGATGGTTACACTGAGAATTTCTGCAAAAACATATTGTTTACCAGTAAGTTATCTAAAAAGAAGTGTCAAGATGTGGTTTTTATGGAGGACAAAGCTAAGACCGTTAATTTTTGCCAAGTTGCCATTATAAATAAAAAGAGTGTTAAAAAATGTAAAAAATTTACCGTAACCCCTACCGCTTATGTGGACCCTAACGAAAATATTGAAAATGAGGTTGATAACACAGATTATTCACAAGGTGAGATAATTGATGGTACCGAGAGCCCCCTTGGTTATACTATAGATTTTTATGATCGTAAAGGACCAGTCAAATACCCTAACTGCAAAAATTTAACTTATTACATAAAAGCCAACGCAGAGGATAAATTAATAATAAAAGATGCTTTGATTTATATAGAATCTATTTTTGGTTATAAACTAATTGAATCACCTGAGGGAAGATATATCCCAGAACAGATGCCAGCGAGCCAAGAAGCGCGGACTGTTGATATTGTCATTTATGTTGATTACGGCACAAGGGATGTAGTTAGTTTTATTAAGGATCCAGCAAATTTGGGTCAGAACAAAAATACTATGAGTCATGATAGAGCAAATGGTGGTTGGAAAATTGCTAGCTCTGATGTTGTGTTACAGTCAAGTGATGTGTACGGTAATGATAAGACAAAATTTAGAGCGGTAATTCTTCACGAGATGGGACATTCTTTTGGTCTAGGTCACCCAGTTATTTATTTAGATTCAAGGCCAATAATGAACAGTCTATTCCTAGGTGATGGTTTGGGTTATAGCAGTGGTGATCTAGCCGGAGCGCAATTATTAAAAAATGATACTAGTAAGTGCAAGTAAAAATATATTGATTATTTAAGTTTTATTATTAGTTGTTTACAACTTTTTTTAAAAAAAGTAACCAATCTAAACTACTCTCTTACGGGATTCTTACTAATCCACCACATCTATCAATTAACCCTATAACAGTATTTTTCTCAATATCCTCTTTGGTTATCTTGAAAATAAAATTACTTCCCTCTTCAAAAACAAAAACAGTTTTGGCATTCACAAAGTTATCTAGGTAATCACGCATGATTACACAGCTACCCGTACTTTTTACTTTAAACTCACCTACCCCTAGCTGTGAAGCTAATATCATCCCTGTGGGGCTCTCTTCCTTATAATTTGGCATATTACCCTGATACCAATTACATCTTGTTGTCAGGCTATCACCTTTTTCTAAATGAAAGACGCTCTGCTCCCCATGTTCAAGGTTTCTATATCTTTGACCCTCTGCAGTGGTAACTACCGATCCATAACAGGGATCATCTTTAACTCCAGTCCAGTAAACTCCAGGCGCTATATCTTTCCCTGCAACATAGACATTAACTATATTATCATCATTATATCCCGTGAAATCCGTCCAACCACCGCTCCCGTACTGATTTTTCTCAAATGAAATAACTTTATTCTTTTCAGTTTTCTCTTTACTATCATTATTAACTTTTATTGGTTTATCTTTGACTTTTTTTATCTCTGAACTCTTTTCTAAATTATCATCGACTGAGCTTTCTGACGGGGCTACCTCCTCGATCTTGCTTTCTAAAGTATTGGTCTCATTAGACTCTAAATCAATGAGGTTACCAGAGATTTCTACCGAACTGCTAGGCCAAAAGACCAAGGTTGCTACTGCTACTGCTACTGCTACTGCTACTACAACAACTAGGCGATGGCGCATAAGGTAACTCTACGCTCTCTCTGCGGTGATCTTGATTAGGTATCCGTTGCTGACTGAGGCTACTACTAGAATTGATGAACGGTTGTCAGTGGCAGTATATAAGTTTTGATCCATGGATAACTTAGAAAAGAAAACAGGGATTACACACCTAGATGGCCTTGCCTACCGCCTGCACGAGATTTATAGTGCATTTGTTAATGCTGGGTTTAGCCCAGATCAGGCGATGGAGTTACTACTAAACCTTACTGGTAGAGATAAGAATCTGGTTTAGGACTAGCCATAAGGCGACTCTCAAGCAAGGATAGGAACGTGGAGTTAAAAATTGAGCGATGATCTGAACATTCGGTTGGCAAGAAAACACGGCCTAACTTCAAAAGAGATTCAAGAGCTTCGAGACCAAGCTCAGACCCCTTGGTTAGGTGCGGGCATTGCCAATCTAAAATTTCAAGCATTGCTGAAGGAGGCAAAAAAGAAAAAGGGCATCAAGGAGAAGGGGACAAAAAAAGTGAAAACAGAATCACCAAATTCGTTTTCGGATGAAAACTCTGTCAAAATTTTTGGTTCCTCCATAGTTGGTGAGGCTTTTGGAATTGAAGCCTTTAAAGATGCTGAGAAATTTTTAACTCTCTTATCGAGTAAAGGCCGACTTAAATGTCGCACTCAATGGTGTCGAGCATGCTCGCTATACAAGCTTGAACTATCTAAAGGAGTGGTGGGGCATGTAATGAAGATTTCTTTCCCTAATGTCATCAAACTTACCGAGATTTTGAAGTTTAGCTGGAATTGGGAGAGATCGGATAGTGAGTGGGCAAAGAGCCACGGCAAAGCTACTGATGCATTTAAGCGATTAGTAGCAACCAAATCCAAACCTGTTTGGTATGTAACAATCCAGTCAGAAGAAAATATTATGAGACTACTAGGTGCTCCTCCAAAAAAAGATTCGAATAAGATTGCCAAAGTAATGAAATCGCCTTCTCAAGATTCCATGAGATATTTTGCAAAACTTGGAGCAAATAATGAAGCTATAAATATTTATCGTTTTATGAGAGGCGAAACAGCAATGATTGAGGATAGATGGGATATTCGTAGTAAGAGTTGGATGGATAACCCTGATGCCGATGTTGTTCGCTATCTAACTCAAGGCGAGGGTGAGTTCCAAGAGGTTACCGAGGATGTCGCTCGAAAGATTTTTCCTAAGGTGTTTGAAAAGTGAATCCGCCAGCAAGTTTTTATAATCGTTCCACCAGTAAATAACAAGGATTTTGCACTTAATTTACTGGTGGAACATATAGATGACTTACTTTCTGCCCCAAACTAACAAACCAATGAAACGTTGGTAAAGACCTTACTAAGTCTGGGTCAATAATGAATTGTCTCTGCTCACGAGCAGTAGATACTCCACTGTATTTTCCATCAATTTCTTGATGGCCCACTTCAACTACAGATTTTGCCCCGGTGGCAAAGATCATTTCATCTACTTTAGAAGATGCCCCTAACCACCTAATTGCGCCCGAGTTAATTACCTCATCTGCTGAGTTACCAAACGAAGTGTATGTCTGTGATGCGAGTACCAATGATACTTGAGCCGATCTGGCTCTTTGCATTAATGCGTACAAAACAGGAGGTGTTCCAAATTGTGTAAGTGCACTGGCTTCATCAATAATAAGTAAGACTGGGGTAATGTTTTTTAATCGTGATTCCGAAAACATCCATAATGAGAAATCATTGAGAATTACTGTTCCTAGTCTCAAACACGATGGTTGAAATGAATCTAAAGTAAACAAAGCGAGATCCCAATCAGAATTCCATGAAAATGATAAATGCTTATTTTCCTCAGCCATTATGACTGGCTGTAAGTAACTTATAAAATCATTTGCGACTTGTTCGCCCACAGTCATCGATTTCTCTTTTGTACTTAGTAATTTGAAATCGTTCAAATCTGAGATAAAATCTTTTGGAGAGCGAAATCTAGTAATTAGCTCTGAAACAGATTTAGGCGTAGGAAATTCAGATCTTAAAACTACCGCTCGGACAGCGGTAATATTTCGATTCAAATAATGAGGTTCACCATTTGGAGGGATCATCGAAATTAAACGCTCCGTCACCTCTTCTTTGGAGCCCTGCCAGAAATCTAGACTTTGAGTGGGAAAGTGAGCTACTTTTTTGTTGCCTTCTGCTAGCGATAGAAATCTTGGAACATCACGAGAATCACCCTTTAAATCAACGCAAACTACTTTCCAATTCTGATTAAGTGCCACCTTGATCATATTCAGAATTAAAGTTGTTTTCCCAGATCCTGTAGCTCCCACAACTAAATGGTGGCTGGGAGAGGATTGATTAAGTGGAAAAAGTGCAAACTCATCATTTGCTACCAGCGCTAATTCATTGCTATTGATTTTACTTTGCTTTCTGAAAGGTATTGGAGTCATAACCGTATCGACTCGCACGCCAATGGCATTCTTAGGTTTTTTGGTACTTCCTTTAGAATCTTCGTAATTTATTGATGCATATTCAATTTCATGTTCAAACTTAGATTTTCTAAGTATCCCACTTGTTATGGGATCAAGACGTCCCTGGTCGAGTTTTTTCAATATCTTATTAAACTCACCTATCTGAATAATTTTTGCTACTGGGTAATGAGTTAAGTAAGTAAAAAATAATATTAATCCGGCTAATTTAGGATTTATAGAAATATACTGAATTATTAAGATGTATAAAAGTAGACAGATGAGAACTGAGATTATTGATGCTTTAAGATAAATATTTCTTTTTAGTCGTAACTTAGTCCATGAATCAGAATCTAGTGATTTTTTTAGGCTTGAATTAAGAATAATGAAGCTAATAGGAGAAAGAAGAAACCAAATCAATCTTGAGTAATCTGTATCTTTATCTTCGCTTTGATTCATGCATAAACCTCCTGAGGCAGTAGATGGATACATACTCTTTCTTGATAGTCCTTTGGCAAATTTAATTTCTGCTTCTCTACTACAGAAAAGGTCTCAGGTGTTGTCCAATAATTAATTAGATAATTTCCAGATTCTAAATTGGTGATCATGATATTTCTAAGGCGATTAGATTCTTTTGCAGTGAGCTCTAGCTCTATAAGTACCTCATTACCATCTGGGAATGTTGCCAGACCATCTGGGAGGTGATCTGAAAAATCACTTCGCAATGCTCTTTCACAGGTCCATTTCGCACCTTTTATTTCATACATCAAACGAACTTCGGCAAGAATTAAGGAGTGTCTTAATGATGCTAGCGAAGGCCGATCTGTTCGCTCTCCACGACTAACCGTAAATCCAGCAAGTTTTAGAGCCTCTGTAGTTGGCCATAAAATTGACCCTGTTTCAGCAAGAATTCGCTCCTTGCTAATTAATCCATACTCAACTAATCGATGGGCTAAAGCTCGCAACCCTCTCGCTTCTATTGGAGTTTTGAACTTTTTCTCAAGTACTTTGGACAAAGTAGAAAGTGAAACTGCACCTGCTTCAGCAATAAAAATTACCACTCCTATATCTCGAAGTGATAACTGTTTAGGATATTTTTTCTTTTCCATTAGATCTCTCATTTCTAACTCTTTTTATGAGTTAAATTAATATTTCCTTGAGAGATCCAAAATTCAATATATTAATAGTTGTCTATATCAACTATTACTCACATAACACTAAGCAGCTGACCTCTCATTCGTAGGTGTGGATGAGAGGTCAGCTGCGAACAAACATACTTTTGTGCGTAAACCTTTACCAAAGCATGGCCGTCTAAGGAAATAAAACGGCACAATGGAAATTAATTAGGTCAGGAACAGAGATAGTAATTTTGAGCGAGAGATTGCAGCATTTAGTTACCCGCGGGCGGGGGTAGTAATGGGCTAGTCATAAAGTGAAAAGAAAGATGCAATTAAATAAAATTTGTTTCCTAGGAGACTTTGATAAGGCCAGCTAGAACTCGTGGTACCAACCATTCGCGAAGTTTTCGCAATTCTAAGTTGGTCTTGTCCAACTCAATTATTCTCGAGTAGTAATCTTTAGTTACCTTATGGAAATCTTTTAGCACATTCACAGGAGGTTCCAAAATGGGAATAAATCTCATAGCTTCAAGATTTATTGCCTCCTGTGTTGCTCCAATAGCTAGTAAGTCTTTTCTCTTTTCAAAATCATCAGAAACAATAATATTTATCAGATATTCAAAACTATCCTCATTGCACTGAATTCCTTGGAATCCAGTTGAGAGAATTATCTTTTCGATTAAATCCTTACTTGAATTTCCGAAGAAAAGTGATTTTTTCGTCGCTTTCATTTTTGCAAACCAAATTGAATTGAGAGTAGGTTCCATATCGGCTCTGCTCTCTCTATTCGAATAAGTGATTAGTGATGCTTCGGAATTAATGGCGTCACCAACAACATCTGCTGTCGCAAGATAAGTTTTTGTACCTTCAAAAAGCGATATTCCGGGACCGATCAATTTTGAAATTCTATTTACGGCTAGGTTCCCAACTGCCCAACCTGAGGGAATCTCTCGATGTAAAAGATTATTGAATTCAAACGATCCTCCGCTTGAGCGATAGGTTGAGGAATTACTTGATGGAAACTCAAATTGTTGAAACCAATATGAATAGATTAATGAAGCACCAGCCAATAGTTCATTTCTTAAAGATGTATTCAAGTCAATCAAATCGTCTATTGGAGTTATCGCTTCTAAAATTGTTTGTTGGTCTCCAATCTTAGGTAAATTGGAAATCGGAATCTCTTTTATATCACTCACGTTCAAATGGCCAACGGTCGATCCTATTGAGGATCGAGTCCTTATCCACTCTTGAATTTCCTGCGACTTCAGCAAATAAGCGAGAAAGCGGGGTTCTACTTCATCGCGATGCGCATGAACTAATACGGTTCTCTGTCCTAAGCACAAAGGGACGCTTCCGGTTACGTAACCCACACCTCCCGCAGGTGCTTCTCTAGCAAGAATTATGTCACCAGCCGCCAAAATCTTTCTCTTGCTCCACTCTCGGTAGGTACTTTCGTTGACCGGGCGAGCTTCGTTTAGATCAATACGATCTCCACGTAACGAGGGAGTGCCAACAGAGAATGCATAGGCATCTTCAATGTTGCAACTTGGTGCAGTTTTATGCTCGCAGTCAACAATGTCTGCGATGTCGCTCAGAACTCTCATTTGTCGAGTTCAAAACGTTTGAGAGCATCTAGTAATTGTGCCTGCATAGCTTCGGCCTCGGAAAATTGCTTTTGCAATTTGTCCTTATGAGTGGACAAATAGTTAGCAAATTCTTTTGCTGAAATTGGATCATAATTCACAATTACCTTAAAATATTGGCCTGCACTGAAAGAGTAATTTTTTTCTTTCATTTCATCCTCGGACACTAGAACCGAGTATTCACTAACTTCATTTCGTTGAATAAAAGTATCAATTACTAAATTACTTTCATCTTCTGAAAGTATCGTGCGTTGATTCTTACCCTCTCGTATCGTGGTACCAATCTTCGTAGCATCCATCAAAATAAACTTTTTATCGGATTTTGAATTATCAAAGAAAACAACAGAAACGTTAGTTCCTGTGTTCGCAAAAATATTGCTTGGCATAGCGACTGCCCCAATAAAGTTCCCGCTATCAACAAGCCGTCTGCGAATATCGGTTGAAATGGAATCCTGACCGGTAAGGAAGCCAGTAGGAACCACAACGGAAGCTCTCCCTGTCGCAGAAAGTGAATACATGATGTGCTGAAAGAAAAGTAAATAGATTGCCATTTTGTCTTTTTGCTTTGGTGGGGTATTGGGAATACCTGCAAAGAAACGGCCTTGATTCTCTGGAGTCTCCAAGTCATCTCTGAAATCAGAAAAATCTAACTTGAATGGTGGGTTTGAAACGATGTAGTCAAACTTCTTGAAGTACTTGCCGTCCTTATGCCCAGGCTCTCTGAGGGTATTCCCTTGAACTACGTTTGGAATCGAGTGCACAAGGTCATTAAGAATGAGATTCAAACGCAACATACCAGTAGACTTCTGGGAAATATCCTGTGAATAGATCGAACAATTCTTCTCACCGATTTCATGTGCGACATTCATTAGCAAAGTACCAGAGCCCGCTGATGGATCGTAAACCGTTACGTTCTTGACAGGTTTATCAACCAAAATCTTCGCCATGATTTTAGATACTGCATGAGGTGTGTAGTACTCAGCGTACTTGCCACCACCATCTTTATTGTAGTCCTTAATCAAATATTCAAAAATTGTAGAAAAGAAATCGAATTTTTGAGTAAAAATTTCTTCAAAACTGAAATTAACTAGTTGATTTATAATCGCCTTGCAAAAATCATCTCTCCGTGATGGATCAGATACGTATTGACTCAATTCATCAAATAGGACTATTTTCGCATTTGTGGCAGTGCTGACGGAAAAAATGCTCGCGTTGTGCTGCGAAATATCCACGAGAGTTGCATCAAAAAGCTTTGAGAAATTCTTGGTATTCTGCTGATTATAAAGATTAGAGAGTAAATGCTCTTTCTTTAATTTTGCGGTACTGGGGCTTAGACGCAATGTTATCTTAGTAAAGACGTCCTCAGGTAAGTCAGATGCAACTTTCTCCCATGAAACGCCAGTTGAAAAGCGATTATCGATTTTCTTTAAGTCAAAACCAAATTTGTCATTCATAAACTTGTATAGAAAAACTTGAGTAATAATCTTAGATTCATTTCCATCGTTGCCAAGCCCGTATGACGCACAAGTACTTTTTAAATTATCGATTAAATCTTTAGTGTTTTGAGTAAAATTTCCGACCATTAGGCTACTGCTCCTTCATATTCTTTAAAGTACTCACTCGCAAGAGACAACTTTAGATTGTCAAGATCTAAATGCTTTTCGTAATCAGGATTATCCGCAAACAGTATTGCAAGCGTTCTCTCGATTGTTGCTTCAAAATAACTATGATTTCCAAGAATATTGTTATTAGACTTTACAACTTCATTCAGAGCAACTCTTACATTATTTAGCAGAGAGAATATTTGCAAATCATTTAGTTGTACAACTTTGCCCTGCAAAGACTTATGGATTCGTGCAAATTTCACATCACCGTCATATTTTGAGGCTAAGAGTGCATTTCGATGGTTCAATGCTTTTGCCCGTTCAAGAAGTGATTCCAGTTCAACAATGTCCGCATCAATATCTACAATCGAGCTTTCGTTTACATTTCCTTTATTCAGAATCCGGCGCAGCTCATCGATGAGAAGAAGAAATTGGGGGTCTTTTTCGTCAATGTTTCTTTCAAGCGCTTCTCGCACCTGCCTAATCCGACCCTTCATTTCTCCTATGCGCAGTTCCTCTTCGCCGTCCTTTCTGAACATAAAGACGACATCTTCCAAAGCTGAATTCAGTAGCATCCGAGTTTCATCAGCATTTTCGACCCTATCTCTAAGGTGGAGTAAATTTAGATGATTGGTTGCCTCACTCAAAAGAATATTGATTTTTTTGAAATCAAGAACCTTCATTAAGTCCTCGAAGTTCATCAATCGAATTAGATTATAAAGATTTCTTCCAGATTCTAATGAAGCAATGATTGATCGCATAACCTTTTTATCTTTAATGGGGCTAATCTGTCTCGAGAATTCCTCAGCGTTATCTAGGTTATAAACAAACAAATCTGAACGAATTTGATTTACGGTTGCAATAATCTCCTCTTTTGAAATGAAGAGATTAGAGTAATTATCTAATTCATCCCCTAGTTCATCCTTCAACTCTGCAAAATACGCTGCGTTAGTTATTTCGAATTCCTTGCGAATATCGGCGAAATCAACGATGTAGCCGTATCTGAAATCTTTGTATGGCCGATTTACACGGGTAAGTGCCTGCAAAAGGTTGTGATCTCGAACGATTCGACCCATATAAAGCTTCTTCAAGCGCGGAGCATCAAAGCCTGTAAGCAACATATTGTAAACAAAAAGAACATCAATCTTTCCCTCTTTGAATTCACCGACAAGGTCTTTGCGATCATCCTTGGTTCCGGCATCATGAAGTATCAGTGCCGAGGACATCTCTTTTGTAGAGGCAAACCTATCTTGGAACTGCAACTGCATCTCTCTGGCTTGCTCTGATGAATCACAAACGACCATACCTCCAATAGTTTGATCATTGTGAAGCATTCTGCTTCTTTGTAGGTCTACTAAAATGTAATCCAACATAGGCCCAACAAAATTCTTGTGTGCAAAGACTGTGCTCTTGTCCAATTCACCCTTTTGTACCTCAAATTGTGCAAGCACATCCGAGAGGGTTGATTTGTATGAAGTTTCAATTTCTTCTCTTATTAGTCTCAAGGTATAACCGTCGGCGATTGAGGCGTTGTAGTAATACTTATGGAAATAATCACCAAATATTTTTTTAGTTGCAAACTCGCCGATTAGAGGGGTGCCTGTGAGGCAGATGAGAATTGCTTCCCTGTCCGAGGTCATTAGGTTAGCCAAGAAACTACCGTTCGATTTGTAACTTCTGTGTGCTTCATCAATGAAGTAGATTCGTTGGATATTCAAATCATAATTATTATTAAAAAGTTCTGAAGCCTCTTCGGAGAATTTATGAATGTTTACCACAGTTATCTCAAGTTCTCCTGTTTGATTTGAGATCGCCTGGTTTTTGATGAAGTCACTGAGAAATTCCTCTTTAGAAGTAACGGTATTAACTTTCAGCCCGCGCAAAGTGAACTCACTCCTTGCCTGTGTGAGTAAATCAATGCGATCAACAATGAAATAAAATTTAGCAATTTTGCCTTGCTCCTGGAAATAATCGCTCAAAAAACGAGTGTTATAAAAAGCTAAAGCGGTCTTTCCGCTACCTTGCGTGTGCCAGATAATCCCCTTCTTTTGACCACTTGATATCTTCTCTCTCATAGCAAGCGATGCAAATACCTGTGGGTATCTCATAATGTGCTTTTCAATACCCTCAAAATTCTGCGCATAGGTAATTCCATATTGCAATAAAAAGGCAAGCCTTTTCTTTTGGATCATGGAACTAAGAATTTTGTTTGTAGGTGTTTCTGGGCTTTTATTGGTTTCGAATTCAGGTGAGTGCTTGATTGTCAAAAGATTTGTATCACTAAGTATGAAATCTTCATCGACCTGTCCAGACAGCATCTTAGAATCATTAAAATCAAGATTTTCTTCTCTGAAGCAGTTAAACGAAGCCTTCTTATGGGAAGTAGTCGCATAGAAAGCGCCTTGAATGGGAGTTAAATTTTCTGTGTCGTATTCCATGTTGTTGGAGAAAATCATGAATTGGGTGAGATTTATAATCTTCTTAAAATTCTTATTTGCTAGTCTGGCATTAATCCGATTACGCTCAGCAATAATTCCTTCTTTATTATTTGGCTTTTTAACTTCAATAAAAACTAATGGAAGTCCATTTATCAGCAACGTTATATCTGGCCTGAAAGCATCAAGGCCTTTCTCAAATTCTAATTCGGTTACACAATTGAAAGTGTTATTATCAAAGTTTTCAAAATCGATTAATTTCAAACCATTTTGAGAAATCAGGCTGGAGTAAAAGACTTTACCAAGGTCATCATTATCAAGGCTCGCTAGAGACTTCTTTTTGAAAATCTCGAGCTCTTCGAGAGTAGCTTCTGGATTTAACTTGGACAAGCTCTGATCTAAGACTTCCGTAAAAATGTTTGTATCTGGATCCCAGTTGGATGTCTTTAGTGAAAGGTACTTGTAGCCCAGCCGCTCAAGGTGAATTAGTGCAGGGATCTTGACGCGGGTGTTTTCGTTGAATGCCATAAAATCCCCTTATCTAATCCGCCTAATCACCGCCCCATTCTCGGACATGGCTAAGGTTACGGTTCAAATCCGTCATTAGTAAGTTTGTTCTGTACCAATCCTGTACCAAAAGCTTTTGGTGGGAGGGTGTAGTAACGGGTAATGACTGGACACCCGAATTAGGGGGCTTGGTACTAATCTGAGCGTGACCTAGGGGTTGGTAGTACTTCTTAGCGGGATCTGTTTGGGATTAAATAATAGCCCTAACGGATTAAAAGACTTTCTCAAGGCTTCATGAGTCAAAAAGTCCCTTGTGCACTTGTTTGATTTCCTCTTTACGAGCTCTTGTATAACCTTCCGTAACTGTTCCTGGGCCATGACCTGCGTATTTACTAGCAATTGAATTTGAGGATGTAGCGCGTTCAACCCAAGTCAAAGTGCTATGCCTAAGCCAGTGGTTACTGACTTGCTCTTCCGCAACCCAAGTGATCTGTTCGCCAATTCTCCTCCATAGTTTTTCAAATCTATGTGCTGATACTGGAACTGAAAATGCACTACAGGCTGCATGAGGATGAGATTTACAAGCGCATCCTGACTTAGTTGAACTATTGCAATCACATTTTGTTTTATAACAAAAAATTGCATCAGTGGGTTTGCTTGCTCCCCTACTTTTAGCTAATTTGAGAATTGACTCCATTAGCGCTTTGCTAACGGGTTGCTTCCGAGACTTGCCCCCTTTCTCATGGAGGCGAATCATCATCTCCTTGCTGTCTAAATCTTGAAGTTGAAGCTTTAATATCCCTCCACTTCGGCAAGCAGTTTCAACAATAGTCCAAAGCATTGTGTAATCGAGTTCAGGATCGTTTCCACCTCTAAGAGCAACGCTTAATATCTCTTCGACCTGCTCAGGAGTTAGCCCATGCCGATTAGTTTCGCTAAGTGGTTTGCGTTTAATATCAGCAAGTGGTGAATCTTTTATCACTCCCTTTTTAACACCATATTTAACAATTGTGGAAAGGGTATCTAAAGCACGATTATATGAATGATGACCAGTCTCATCCTTTACAGATAAGCCTCTTGCCTCTCGGCTCTTAGCATTAATTAAATGAGTTTTTTTAGCCAACTTCATTGCATCAGAGCAAAACTTCAGTGCTAGCTCCTCAGTTAATTGATCAATAGGCATTTGACCATAAAGCTTTTCAAGCCGAACCCAATTTGTTTGATAGGTTCGATAAGTGGTTGTGTCCTTTAATTTAATACTGCCATCAGGCGATATTTTTGCTCTAGGTCTCTCTAATTCAACCTGAAGTAGTCGCTCTCGCAATTGCTCAATTACCTCGCTAATTGTTGGAACCTTTACCACTTTGGTGTTTACTGCTACTGAATCAGAATTTAAAGCATCCAGAGTTAACTTTGCAACTTCAAATATGCTCAAGTCGGGCCAGACCGCCTCAAGCTCACTGCGCATTTGTTTTAGCTTTTCGGTATTACTCATTTTTTCCTCGTTTCTTAATTAATGTAACTACCTCATTTGTAAGGTAGATAACAACATGATTGATTGGCTCGTTTTGAGTTACCACCAATAAGGAGGATTTGTCCTGCCAATTTAATAATTTTCGACACCAAAGTGGAAGACAGATACGACCCTGAGATTTGGCAGGTTTGTAATCACTTTGATCGATGGCGGTGATAGTCACTGCCCCACTATCAACCTGAAAATCTAGGCAGGTGAATTCATTCCACCCAAAGTACTTAATCGCATCCTTTAGATAAATACGGCCATCATCAAGGGTGGTAGTTGTAACAGCCAATGGAGTGATTACAACTTCAGTTGAACTTTTCGCTATCTCTAAATTTTTGAATAGATAGGAAAGGTTTGTAACCTCAGGGGCGGCTGACTTAGGCAACTTAACCTTTGGCCTACTCTGCTCAAGCCGTTTGATCTGAAGTGCTTTTATGTACTCTTTGCTGGCTGGCATGCCAGAGATAGTTACTACCTCTTCTGAATTGGCACAGAGATTTTCAGCAGTTATATCTTTCGGGGAATTACCCGATTTACTGTGGGCGGTGAGGGTTTCGAACCCCCGACATCCTCGGTGTAAACGAGGCGCTCTACCACTGAGCTAACCACCCGGTGAGAGTGGGAATATTACTAGTAGATCAGTATTACTC
>Ga0208787_1000834_pt1 | contig 14120 bp, 15 predicted proteins | sample Wag4_2014_7_11_FD_187362 | JGI IMG/M metagenome (GOLD analysis project Ga0208787, IMG submission 187362) | Fresh water microbial communities from Ohio, USA - Utica-2 Time Series HT 2014_7_11 (SPAdes) (version 2) | ecosystem: Environmental > Aquatic > Freshwater > Water tank | place: USA: Ohio... | reverse complement strand
ACAAATGGAAAATTTGAAAGAGTTCCAAGCTGCTCTGGAACTTAAAATGAACGAGCAAAAACAAGAGGTGGCTGCTGCTACCGAGAAGGCTGCAAAGTCTTTTGAAAGCAAAGTTGAGCAAATCAACGAAGAGATGGTTAAGGCTAACAAGACTGCTCTTGAGGCTCTTGAGCAAGTTAAGGAAGCTAAGGCCGCATTCGGTAAGATTGCTGCTAAAGAAGAAAATAGGGTTGCAATGTCATACGCTGACCACATCAATTCTATCAAGTCTGAAATAGCTAATGGTATCGAGAAGGGTTATGGCCAAATTAAGGAAGCCGTTCGTGGTAATGGTAAAGGATTTGCCTATGAACTTGATTTGAAAGCAGTTGGCACAATGACCACTGGCAACAACCTCACTGGTTCTGTTTACACTTCTTATGTAGACAACCCATATTTGAGAGCTTTCGTTAACCCGCACCTGCGTTCAGTGTTCAACATTGTTCCGGTTTCTACGGGTTCAGTAAGCTTCCCAAGAGGTAACACCCCAGTAGGTGAAGGTTCTTTCGGTAAGCAAACTGAAGGTTCTGCAAAGCCTCAGGTGGATTATGACGTAACTGTTGTAAATACATCTTTGTCATTTATCGCAGGTTTTGCAAAGGTATCTCGTCAAATGATTGATGATCTGCCTTTCTTGCAAGCTTACTTGCAGCAGTCTCTCATCGAGGACTTCCAAAAGGCTGAAGATACTTATTATCTTAACGCTATCGCTGCTTCTGCAACTGCTGGTTCCTCTTCTGGTGCCAACACTGCTGAGAAGTTCATCGATTACGTTGCTCAGCTTGGTGCCCTTAACTGGACTGCTAACCTCGCTTTGACAACTCATGCAGGTTGGGCCGGCCTTCTGAAGACTAAGCCATCTGATTACTCAGTACCTGGTGGAATGACCATTGACAACAATGGTAACGTTCGCATCGTGGGTATCCCAGTAATTCCTCATAGCTTGGTTACAGCTTCTAAGATTTATGTGATGGATACTTCTAAGTACGCCATTGCTCAGCAATCTGGACTTTCTGTTCGCTCAACCGAGTTCGATACGGATGACTTCCAGAAGAACCTTTTGACTTTCAGAGCCGAAGCACGTTGCGAGTTGCTGCAATATCAGCCGACAGCTGCTGTTTACGGAGCAATTTAAAAATAAACGGGGAGAGGAGGGACAGCTCTCCCCACTTTTTTTATGCCATACAGCTACGGATATTTTAAGCAAGAGTATTTCAACCATCTATTTGACAATTTCAAGATAGACATTGAGATATTGGATGTAGGGCCAGGTGCGGGAACGTATGGTAATCTGCTGAATCAAGACTTTAAGTTCATTGACTGCATAGAGATTCATCAGCCTTACCGGTCACAATTCCTGCTTGATAGGGTATACCGGAACGTGTTTATTGGCAATGTCCTAGAGTTCGACTACGCTTATTACGACTACATCATCCTTGGTGATGTGTTAGAGCATATGAGCGTTGACGATGCTCAAAAACTGCTCTTTGATATAACAGATAAGAATATCTACTGCATGGCTGCGGTGCCTTATAGGATGCCGCAAGGTGCTGTTGGAGGCAATGTGTATGAAACACATTTGCAGGATGATTTGACTGTTGAAAACTTTACTGACAGATACCCGATGATGCGAGGCCTATTTCGGAATAGCGAATACGGGTATTATGTAAACTATAACTACTTATGAATATAGTCGCATCTATCCACTTGTATCATCCAAACCATAACTGCGGTGCAGAGGCAATGATGCATCAAGTATTGAAAAGTTTGCAAGAGAAAGGACATAACGTTAGAGTTCTTCTAAACCAAGCTAATCATTACAAGATAACTTCTAATTACACTTTTGATGGGGTGGATGTATTCCCTCCCAATCCAAATGTGGTAGAGGGGTTGTATAACTGGGCGCACGTCATTTTTACCCATCTTGACTACACGAGATGGAGTATTCATATGGCTGCTATGTATAAAAAGCCGGTTGTGCATTTTATACATAACACGCACTTATACCCAGAGATTGCGGATGCGGAGAAGACTCAATATATTGTTTACAATTCGCAGTGGGCAAAGGACAAGTTGAATTATAAGTGGGATAATATGATAATGACTCCTCCAGTTGATTGGAGGCATTACGACACCAAGGTTAACACGATGAAAAGTGAGTATGTGACTTTGATAAATGTGAACGAGAATAAGGGTGGTAAGATATTCACGGAGATAGCGAGAGCGATGCCACATAAGCAGTTTATGGGTGTTCTTGGGTCATATGACGAGCAAGTAACCAGTAATCTGCCTAATTTAAAGTATGTTGCTAACTCTGTTGACATATTAGATGTTTATAAGCAGACAAGAACGCTGCTGATGCCATCTGAATATGAGAGTTGGGGTAGGACTGCAACAGAGGCAATGTGTAGTGGGATTCCGGTTATAAGCAGTCAGGCTGAAGGGTTAAAAGAGAACTGCGGGAATGCAGGAATTTATATTAAAAATAGGAACGATGTTAAGGAATGGGTTGAGGCAATTGCAAAGTTGGATGACGAAAAGGCGTACTTTACGGCATCAAAAAAAGCAAAAGCACGATCAAGAGAGCATGATCCGAGAGAAACACTTGATAAGTTTGAGCTATGGCTCAAAGAAAAAGTTTACAGCTACAAACATTGAACATGAGTATATTGGTCAATAGCATATCGGTTATAGCGGATTCATCAGTCGAACCCGTATCCATCACAGATGCAAGGAATTGGCTGAGGCTTGATACTGCTTACACAGAGGATGATAATCTTATTGCGGAGCTTATAACGTCTGCGAGAAAGCATATAGAGAAATTGACGGGAGTAAATTTAGTCAATAAGAGCATGAAAGTGCTGATTAATGTTTACGGGCAGCCAAAGAATCCTACCTATGTGGTTGACCTCCCTTACGGTCCAGTTGTATGCGTTGATTTAGTTAGGCTTAAAACGGGTATAAATACTTACGATACACTAACTAAAAATACGCACTACGAATTTACGGGTGGTAAATTATGGATATATTCACAAGGCGATTACGAGGTTACATATACAAGCGGCTATGGCGATTGCCCTGCGGACTTAGAGAGCGATATTTTGACCTTGGTTGCTTGGAGTTATGAGAACAGAGGCAAGAAGATTGAAGGGCAAGGAAGGGAAGGGTTATTGCGTAGCTACCCTAATTGGGATGGCATGAACTATCATCAGTACAAAAAAATAGTTATATAATGGCAGGAATTATCAGAGTCAACGGAGTCAATCAAACCATCGCAAAGATTAATAAGTTTGCGGAGAGGAAGATTGTCAAGTTGGACAAGATAATGGATCAGAGCCTAAAGACTATGGCTACTCAGGCTAACGTTAATGCACCTGGGGAGATAAAAGGCACAGTCAGAACACAAAAAATCGATGTTTTGGCTTACGATATAGGTTCAGAGGTACCTTATGCAGCATATGTTGAGTTTGGTACCGGTGATGCTGCAAGAGGTTATGTACCAAGCCTTCCTCCTGAGTGGCAAGAAGTAGCAAGACGTAAGATTATAAATGGTTTAGGTAGAACGGGTGTGCAGAAATTCCTTTACCCTGCGGTAGAGGACGGATTGCCAGAGATGATAAAGAAAATGAAAGAAAATGCTTGATACAAGTAACGCCGTGAGGCAGGCATATATAACAGCGTTGAATGGAAATATTACCTATGATGGGAATAATGTTCCAGTGTATGGCAACATACCATTCAAGACACCACCAAAGAAATATGTTATCATAAGTGATATAAGAGAAGTCCAAGACCTTAACAACAATGCGTTTTTCAATAATGTTGTTGTAACTTTGGATATATTTGCTGAGCAATACATGACAAATGACAATGGGGTTGTGGATAATATTGCTTCGCAGATAATGCAGATTTTGATGCCGGTGCCAGGTGCTAAACTTTTCGCTGAGACAAATCACGACATTTATCCAAGCCAAAGGTTATCATCAAGATACTTACCGCTTCAAAAGGGTCAGGACTTTGTAGCGAGAAAAATAATAACGATAAGTAATTTAGTAAATCAAAAATAGAGAACAATGCCAACACAAATTCTTTCAGTAAACCAATTCATCGAAATTGATGTAACTGGTGGAACAACCTACAAAAAGCTTGTTTGTACAAGTTCATCAAGTGTAAATACTGCACTTGCAACAACACAAGACCAAACCACTTGCGGTGTACTTACAGCAGTAGGCGAGCCTTCTATGACAATAGATTTTGATGCAGTTTGTGAGGCACAGCCTACAACTGAACAGATTTCTTACGAAGAGCTGCTTACTGCATCAGTACAAAAGACTCTTGTAAACGTAAGGGTACAAAACCCTGCTGTTACTGGTTCTTCTGCTGGTCAGTATTACTACCATCAATTTATGGCTTATATCACTGATTTGTCATTAAATATGACTGTTGGTGAGTACGTTAAATTCAGCGGAACAATTTCAAGCACTGGAACACTTGATATATCTGTATTATAATAAACTATGAATACTGCGACTATAACCATGAATGGTCATACCATCAGCCTTCGCTATGGTATGGCTTCATTCCGGTACTTAACTGAAAGATTTGTTGATGGCATCAGCTTTGACAACGGATCATTGAACGAGATAGGCTTATCACACATTCTTTATAGTGGTTACACAAACCATTGCCTTGTAAAGGATATAAAGAAGGAATACAGCTTTGAGTTCTTCGTAGATTACGTTGAGGCACATCTTAAAGATGAACCTTTTATGACTGAAGTGATGGAGGCGATGAAAGTATGGACTGACAGCGACTTCATCAAACAGACACAAGAGGCGAAGCCTGACGAGCCAAAAAAAAAGACTTAACGTGGGATGAGATTGAAGCTTTCGCTTTTGGAGAGCTTTGCTTGAGGCCCATGGAGTTCTATGAGATGGCTCCACGGCATCTTGGCTTGATGATTAGAGGTCATCAGGAGAAGAAGGTGGATACTTATAGGCAAACACGGATGCTGATGTTCACGATGGTGAGGCTTCATGCCGACCCGAAGTCAGCACCAAAGACACCGGAGGCTTTGTGGGAGTTGCCTGGTGATGCTGTTGCGAACCCAGTAGAAGAGGCTGAAGAGTATAAAAAAATCTTTGAACGATTAGGACAATGGCAGAAACCGGAGATTTAATAATAAAGATAGGGGGTGATGCCTCAAAATTCAAGGCCACCATTGCCGATGTAGAGAATAGTCTCAAGTCGTTCAAGGCTAATTTAGGTACTACCGGTCTGAACATTAAGATAGAGGCACTTGGGTTTGAAGAGGCAAAGTCTAATATTAAGGGCGTAACAGAATATGCAGAGGGCACGCTTGGTTCTATTCAGAATAGAATAAAGCTAATTAAAAAAGAGAGGCTAACTGTTACTGCTGATGCAACCTCACTTGCTCCATTTAATATAGCTTTAAAAGAAGCAGTAGATACCAAAAGAGAACTTGAGCAAGCCGGTATTTTTAAAGATGTACCACAGCAAGCGGCTGTTGCAGAGAATAGCATACAAGGTATTAGTAACAGGCTTGCAGATTTAAGAAAACAAAGGTCGATAATTGATCCTGACACGAATGCAAGAGCTCTCTTGCAAATAAATCAATTAATTGAGAAACTTGAAGAAAAATTAAGGAATTTACAAGTCCTTGGTAAAAAAGTAGCTACTCCAGAGGGTGTTTTAGGCGGGTTTAAACAAATAACTAAAGGAAGTGCAGAAGCAGGTAGATCCTTAACAAGTTTAGCTCTTATTGCTCAAGACTTACCTTTTGGATTTATAGCAATTCAGAATAACCTACCTGCTGTATTACAAACATTTGGCCAATTAAAAACAGAAGCGGATGGTAATAAAGGGGCATTAAAAGCACTTGCTGGTGCATTAGTAGGCCCAGCAGGTTTGTTTCTTGCCTTTAGTGCTGTAACGAGTATAGTAACAGTAGCAGTTCAAAAATATGGCAGCTTTGGTGCAGCGGTAAGTGCTTTATTTGGTCGTGTCAATCCATTGAACGACTTGATAATGGAATCGGCTAAAAGCCTCGAAGAGTACAATAAGAATCTTGCAAGTAATGAAAAGACATTAGGGCAAGCATCCGCTTCAGTTGCAGGACAAGTTTTAAGAGTAAGGACTCTCGCAAGTGCTGTTTTTGATTTGTCTAAAAGCGAGGATGAAAGGAGAAGGAATTTAAGCGAGCTAAAAAAACTTGATAAAGATAGATTTGATGCTTTTGATATTGAAAAAGGAAAGTTAGATGATTTAAAAATAGCTGTCGATAATTACACTCAATCTATTTTAGCCAATGCTGTTGCTCAAAAATTTACAGATAGAGTAGCTACAATAGCTGAGCAAACTGAAGATCAGAAGGACAAACTAAATGAGTACAGAAAGGAGTTAAATAAACTACAGAAAGATTTCCCTAATGTAATAAAACAATATTCAGCATATCAAAAAGCACTTGAAAACCAATCAAGGGTAGAGGAGGCAGTAGTTTTAATACCAAACGAACAAGTACAGAACTTTATAGACATTACTAAAGCAATAAAAGACCAAAAAGGTGTAGTTCAAGATTTAGAAAAACAATGGTCTGATGCTGAAAAAACCGCAATAAGTTACATTCAAAAAGCGGCAAGTTTTGCAAAAATAGAAACAACCCCAGATGGGGGTACTGGTGGAGGCGGTGGTAAAAAAGCAGTCTTCGCGCCACAAATAGACTCTCAGGCTCTTGATGAGGCGTTTAACTTAGATAAGATCATATCAAACTTAACTAAGTACGGAAATGTACTTATTGATGTAAATAAGACAGAGGCAGAGAGAAAGAATGCTTTGCGTGAGCTGTCTGAGATAAACCCTGAGTATTTTAACCAATTTAAGATAGGAAAGTCGTCTGTTTCAGATGCAAAAGTTCAGATAGAAGACTTTATAAGAGCTTTGCTTGCACAAAAAAAAGCACAAGAGGATGCTTTGGCTGCTGCTAAATTAAATAATGACTTTAGAAAAAATGAGGAGAAAGGCATAACCGCTGTTGGCGATAAGTATAGGATATTTAAAGATGAAATATCTACCTTACCAGAAACAATTGAAGATGTTGAAAAGTCATTTAGAAATGCAACTCTGAATGCAGATAAGTTATTTAAGTTAGATTTTAGCAAGTTTGATACCTCTTTTGACTTCGATCAGCTATCCAAGGGGTTTAAGATTATAGAGGAGCAGACAAGGCAGATAAGAGATAATATTTTATCTACATTGAGTGGAGTTCAAGGTCTACTACAAGATACTTTTTTTGAATTGCTTGATGAGGGAAAGGGTAATTGGAAAGAATTTAGTGATGCTGTAATAAAAGAAATAAAAAGGATAACAGCAGCTTTGCTTACAAAAGCATTAATAGAAGGGTTAGCTAATTTAATATCTGGGGGAACAATTGGTACAGCATCTGCTGTAGCAAAAGGGTTAAAATCAATTGACACTGCATCTCTTGGAGAATTTTTAGAAATTACTCCAGGTGCTGCTAACTTTGGAGGCATAAGAGGCAATGATGGAGTGAATATGTCTGGGCAAGTAGTTATGACATTAAGAGGAACTGATTTGGTAGGGGCAATGAATAGAACAAACACATCAATTAACAGAGTTGGCTAAAGCGTTAAAATATTACATAGACTTTTACACTCATCAAGGGCAGGCCTGTAAGGTTAGGTTCTTGTTTGAGGGTTGGACTGGTGACTCACAGCAACTAAACCCATCATCAAGACCATTTGTCTTATCTGAATTTAATCAGTCAGAGGAGTTATACAAACCAATTAGACCTCAGCAAGCAACCATTCAGTTCATAGGGAATAGCGTAAACACGATGGATGCATTCTTTGCTAATAACGATAATGATATAGAGGTTAGGTTTGACTTTGGCACATTTACAAATTATTGGGTAGGCTATCTGTTGCAAGATAACTTCCAAGAGATTTGGCAAGACACCAATCACATCGTTACACTCACTGCAACAGAGGGTATTGGCTTGCTTGAGTATGAGCAGTTTGGCAATGCGGGTGCAGAAGTAGTGGGCAGGCTTACAACCTACGAAGCATTGCAATATTGCGTTCAGCCAACACCATTGACGTTTACTGATGCAAGGATAATAAATAACCTATTCCATAACTCAATGACAAATACGGGAACGAATATCCCGTTAGATCAGTGCTATATCGATGCGAGAAGCTTTCAGATAGAGGCAAGAGAGTTTGACAACAAAAAAGTAGCTCTTGAGAAGATAAACAGCTCATGGGCACAGACACTCTTTCAATGGAAGGGAGCGTACTTTTTAATAAGAATGGAGGAGTTGTACACTCCGGTGGCAAGCAATTTACGCCAGGTGACCATGTCGGCTACAAGGTCTGCTACTAATTTAAGATATGACGTAAGCGTAGGTAAACTACAAGACGTTAAGCCTGTTGACTCTGAGATGATAAGATACATCAAGAGGAGAACAAAGCAGGATATTAATAAATTTAACTACGAGCTTTTTAACGAGGTAGTAGAGAATGAGAGTTTTACAAGGGGTGCATTGGTTTCAAGCAACCCATCTACTAAATTAAAGGTTCTCGATTCATGGACTTATGAGACGGGAACATTCTCTTCCCCAACAACGCCAACGCCTCCGGCAGGCAACTATGGTCTTGTAGAGAACTATTTTGATGGGTTATTCGAGAATAGCTATGCTTATTTCTCGATACCATCAACAACCGGAGCATTTTGGATTAAATCTATCCCATTCGATGTCAATAACCTTCAGACTCTTGACATACAATTCGAAGTATCATACAATCCTTTCTTAGGTAATTTCCCTTCCGGTAAGGTAACCACATTCCCGTGTTGGGTTTTTCTTGATGGTGTAACAGCTAATTACCAGTTGCTTAATACAGGCAAGTGGGAGCTTGTAGCCGGTACTGTTCCAACAAAGGCAATAGAGCTTGAATATGACAGCTCAAAAGAGCCGATTGCGGAGCAGTTCAATGCCATAAGCGTACAATCAGATAGGATTCCTGATAATGGCAGTATAAGGTTTTATTTCTACGCCCAGGGGCAGACAGGAATGGTCGGCAATGAGTTTAGGATAAAGAATTTTATATGCAAGGTATTAAACCCTTATAGCGTAGATACCGAGAGAAGAAATATAACAGGCCAAAAGCTTTATTACAAAAAAACCGACACTCTGCGTGTAGATTCTGAGTACGATGTGTATTTTGGTGATAATTTCTCTCAATCGCATAAGGGAACGATTTATGAGAGCGATGGCACAACAATAGCTGATAAAAAGTGGTATAGATTAAGGTTCCCAACTGAGACGGTGCCATTTAGAAAGCAATCGCTAATCTCTAGGTGGGAGAATAATAGATTTAATAGGAACAAAATAGATGTTGATCTTTACGGGTTGATATGGTCAAGTGGCACACAGCCTATTGGCTTGATGAATACGATAAGATTTACTGATGATGACCCTAATAAAGTTTATGCTATATTAAACATGAGAGAGATAGATTTTGCTGCATCGAGATGGTCAGCAACGCTGCTTGAGGTTTATGATAGTGCTAAGGATGGAGGCACGGCTGCGACAAATACTTTTACGGCTAATAGAATAAACGGCACTTATTCTGCAATATCTTATGTACCATTTACCCTCACAAGTCCTGCCGACTTCATAATTTCTCCATCATACATCATGTCTTACACTGGTGATGATACCATAACAGTAAACATAACTGCTTCTGTTGGAGGAAATATTATTACAGCACCAGACCCAAGCACGGTGTATTTGAGGTTGCAAAGGAATGGCACGGACATAAATACTTATGCTATTAATGTGAGCGGACTGCCAGAGCCTTTTAATGCCATATTGGATACAAGCTCAGTGACTCTTAATAGTGGCGATAACTTGGCTGTGTTTATTGATTCGTCAATAACATCTATTCAGATTTCAAGTGGCTCAATTAGCTTCAGCTATGTCGATCCAGTACCATTTATCTATGATCCTTTTTTTGAAGAATATATAAGCAATTAATATGGCAGATGCAGTAAGAGCAGAAGGATTGGTTATAGCGGCTACGGATGCGAGCGGTAATGTTTATCCGTTTGCGTGTACGAAGGATGTGACGATGAATATCAGCAGAGATTTTATTGAGCTTACACCTAAGACGAATAGTATTTTTCGTGAATATATAAAGAACAGGACAACATATACGATAAGCGGTAATGGCTTGGTTAAGATAGTAGAAAGCAACACGCAACCCATCACATTTTTCGACTCATTTATAGAAGGTACGGATAGTGTAATAGCTGGTAGCACTAACAGTTTCGTTGGGTACATCGACATGATAGATGCCCAAAATAACTATAAATTGTATAAATTTGGGTGCATATTCCAAGACCTTACTTTGACTTCTGCGGTTGGGCAAAACGCCCAGTACTCGTTCACTTTACAAGGCAATGGCCCTATCACTGAGCTGACTGTTGTAGATACATATACGGTCAGTTCGGGCACAATACCTGCAAGGTCAACGGCAACGCATAAGTTAGTTGCGGTAGGATATAGAGGAAAGTGGTATTACAACTATACGGTGAGTGCAGGGCCGGTGATAAATCTTGGGACTAGTCTGAATGGAGTAAGTGTTGTGGCAGCTTATGTCGCTCTTTAAAAAATAGAAATATGAAACAATTAGTTGACAACGTTAAGACAAGTTTATTTGGTGCTGTTGCAGGTCTTCCTGTTATTTGGGAGGGTGCAGAAGCAGGGGATTGGAAGATGATTCTCGCTGGCATCGGAATGTTTTTGGTAGGACTGTTCGCATCTGACGCTAAAAAGTAATTAGAGATGGATCAAGGGATTATTGTGACAATAGTGGTTCAAAGCATTGTGTTCGTGGGGGCATTGTCAAAGATGTTCACGGACATGAAGATTAAGTTGAGAGAACTTGATCTTCGTGTCCGTACCCTTGAGAAAAAAGAGGATGAGATAGGCGAGAAGTTAACGAAGATATTTGATGCTTTGCAAGACATAAAATTAGAACTCAAAGATAAAGTTGATAGACCATGAGTGAATTTAACTTAAAGAATATCCGCAAAGGAGACACCTGGTCAATGGACTTGAAGTTCTGGTCTGATGACTGCAAGACCACTCCTATTGACGTATCATCTTATAGCTTTAAGCTTGTAGCAAAAAATAGTGCAGGCACGGTGCAGTGGACATGGAACGATGCCGACTTTGCCACCGGAGCTACTACCAATGAGCGGATAGTTACGATAAGTGCGGTGACTACGGCAACGTATAATGTAGGCGAGTTCAGATATGACTTGCAAGTAACAACAGCTTCATCTGTGATGACCTACTTGGTAGGTTATGTAAGGGTTGAAGACCAAATCACATCATAATGGTTATAGAGGTAACATTCGATACTACTGATGTATATATAAGTACTACGGTCAGTCCGGTGTACGTTAACGTTAGCTTTGAAGCCCCGTCAGGCGGTGGTGCAGCCGTTTGGGGCAGTATTACAGGAACCCTATCCGACCAAACCGACCTCCAGACCGCACTCGATGCCAAAGTACCATACACGGGAGCAACGCAAGATGTTAGCCTTGGGGAATACGGCATTAATGTCGGTAATGTTATATACGATACAACGCCAACGGGAATACCTACTGACCAAGGGGCGACTTATTGGGATGACCAAGCGGAGACCGTGGCACTTGTGATGAATGGAACGATTCAAAAGATTGGTGAGGATACATTTTATCATGTCAAAAATAGCACGGGTTCAACGATAGCGAAAGGGGTTGCGGTAAGGTTTGCAGGTAGTGATGGTGCGAGTGGTAAGATATTGATTGCACCATTTTTAGCGAATGGAACTTATCCATCGCAGTACTACATGGGGATTACGGCTGAAGCTATTACCAATGGTTCGGATGGTAAAGTCTATCACTTCGGCAAAATAAGAGGCGTAAATACATCGGCTTTTGCTGATGGTGATATTCTTTATTGCAATACTACTGTTGCGGGTGGTTTTCAGACAACTGCTCCTTCTGCTCCTAATAACATCGTGATTGCTGCTGCGGTGATAAACGCAGGGAATAACGGCACGTTGATGGTAAGAACTACAACGGGTAGCAACATCAACACCGATGAGGGGGTGTTATTGACTACGCCAACAAGTGGTCAGGTTCTTAAGTATAATGGCTCACTTTGGGTGAACGATAGCGTAAGCGGTGCTTTAGGCTACACTCCTGCCAATAGTGCAACGACATTAACTATTAACGGCGTGACGTACGATTTGAGCACCTCACGGACTTGGACTATTTCAGCAGGTATTTCGGGGTCAGGTGCGAGTGGGCAGGTGGCGTATTGGACTGGGGCGAGTAGTCAGAGTGGGTCGAATAATTTATTTTGGGATAATGCGAATGGTAGGTTGGGGATTGGGATAAGTACACCTACTTCCCCGTTACATATTACTGCAACAAGTATCCTTTCGACAAGAGAGCAAATAATTAGAGCAAGCGTTAGTGATGATTCTGATTCAAGTTTTATAATATCAAATGGAAGTGCAGGCAATAATTTATTTGCTCCTTCTTTTGGTGGATATTGTAATTCTGGAAGTGTATATTCTTTAAATTTCGCAGGTTTTACTACCGCTGCAAACGATGCTGCTGATTCGCCACTAAATTTTGGGTTAGTACATTTTATAGCTGCAAGAACTACAACACCTCTTGACCCTTATAATGGCACATTAACTGCTCCTGCTGCTCGTAGATTATTTACATTTGGTAACATAACAAATAATGGAATATTAACTATTTATGCCACTACTAACGTTGGTATAAACTCAACCACCGACTCCGGTCAACGCCTCCAAGTCCAAGGCACAACCTTACTGAACGGCAACGTAACCTTCTCATCCGCTACGGGGATGACTTGGGATGCTGCGAATAGTAGGCTTGGGATTGGTTTAAATAATCCTGCTCAGAAATTAGATATATTAGGTACAGACGTATCTATAATAAAAATAAAAACATCAACTAACACAGGTGCAGCTATACTACAAGCCTTTAACGATGTAAACTCAAGTGCAAGTTTTGGTATATTTGGTTCTACAAGAACACCAGTAGGTACTATTAATAGTGGTGATGGTTATATGTTTGCTGCAAATGATATAGCAATATCATCAAACGGCAATGTAAAATTCGGTAATAGTACTAACGAAAGAATGCGAATATTTTCAAGTACTGGTAACGTCTTAATCCAAAACGGAGGCACATTCACCGACTCAGGCGAACGCCTTCAGGTGACGGGGACAATGAAGGTGACGGATAATATTACATTATCTGCAAACTCAACTTCATTTAAAGGCTTTACGGCTATAAACTCAAGTAGTGCATCTGTTGCAACTTTAGAAGTTAAAAATAATTTATCTACAACTGGATATTTTAGGGCATATGGTAGCACTTTTGGTACAAGTACTTATTCTGAATTGGCAGATATAGTTGGTTTTGGTTCTACTAAATCAATAAAGATTTTTGCAGATGCAAATGTCACAAGTGGTGGAACTAATTCAATTCAGTTCATGGCAGGTGGCTTTAATGATGACCAAGAACGTGTAAGAATTGGAACTTATGGCATTTTGATAGGTACTAAAACTTCTGTTGCATCAGCGATTCTTACGATTGTGTCAACCACAAAAGGCTTCCTCCCACCACGAATGACAACCACACAAAAGAACGCTATCAGTTCACCTGCTGCGGGATTGGTTGTGTATGATACAACATTAGCCAAACTATGCGTATATACTACCGCATGGGAAACAATAACATCTATATAAAATATAAATATGAAACAAATAACCCCTTTCCCAGTATGGCACAATGGTGCTAATGTAGACGCAGAGTATTTCGCAATGAAATCAATAGACGATAACCTTGAAGATTCTGCGCAGTTCTATTGGCAGCTATTCGCCAAAACGCAGGATGCTGAAGGTAATGACGTGGTAGGTCAGGCATTGAGCCACGGTAACCTAACT
>Ga0208787_1000833_pt1 | contig 14121 bp, 1 predicted proteins | sample Wag4_2014_7_11_FD_187362 | JGI IMG/M metagenome (GOLD analysis project Ga0208787, IMG submission 187362) | Fresh water microbial communities from Ohio, USA - Utica-2 Time Series HT 2014_7_11 (SPAdes) (version 2) | ecosystem: Environmental > Aquatic > Freshwater > Water tank | place: USA: Ohio... | reverse complement strand
GGGCAGCCCAGTCCCGGCCGGTCACCGCACCCGTTGTCAAGCAAAAAGCGGCTTTCCGCCCCAACGACACCGTCACCATTGCAAACTTGGTTTCGGGGGAGAAAAAGTCGGTGAAGTACAAGGTGGCCGAACCGCTTCTGCAGCAGGGGTGGATTGTGCTTGAACCCTGAGGGTTATCAACATTTTTTTAACATTCAATTTTTGTCAGTCGGCGGGAACTTTCTATCTTTCCACCGCAAAAACCCCCATTATTTACATAAGTCATTGATTATGAAACAGGTTACTCGCTTGTTGCGCACGTGGATCGCCGCCGTAATCGCTCTGATTGCGTTGCCGTTGTCGGCCCAAACTACCTACACGGTAGGTTCAGGTACAGGCACGAGTTCTTTTGTGCCCATGTATGCCTATTACGGATACAATTACACCCAGAGCTTGTACACGCCAGCGGAATTGAATATCCCCGCGGGTACCGTCATTACGAAAATTTCGTTTTTACCCAATACGACCATTGCCCCGGCAACGTGGGCGGCGAAATGCCAAGATTGGGTAGTCTTCATGGGCAATACGACACAAACCACTTTCGCTTCGACGTCTTCTTGGGTTCCCGCCTCTTCCATGAGTCAGGTATTCCAAGGCACCGTTTCAGCACCTGTTGCAGGGACGTGGTTGGAAATCAACCTGACTACTCCCTTTGTCTACAACGGGGGTAATTTGGTGATCGCGGTAGATGAAAACACACCCGGATATGCGAGCTCACTGCCGTGGAGAACCTTTACCGGAGCAACCAATACGTCCATTTACCATTACAGCGATGGTACCAACAACAATCCGCTATCTCCCGTTGCGGCAAGTAGCAGGACCAATGCCCGCCCCCAGTTAAAGTTATTTGCTCCTGCTGTTTGTACGGGAACACCTTCGGTAGGAACAATTTCTGCACCGGCAATCGCTTGTTCAGGTTCGAATTTTACGTTAGGCGTTACTCCAGATCCCTTTGAGCTTGGTTTTGTTTATTCTTGGGAATCTTCCAATGCAATGACCGGCCCTTGGACAGCTGAAACTCCAACCACCGGAACTGCAGCATTTAGCATTAACTCAGGAACAAAGTACTACAGACGTACAACGACTTGTTCGTACAATAACCAGTCTGCAACAACAGCTTCCGTTGCCGTAACCGCGAGCCAACCGCTGGCCGGAACCTATACCGTAGGAGGTGCAGGTTCAGACTTCTCCTCTTTGGCTGCGGCAATGACCGCTTTGTCTTGCGGAATGACGGGCGATGTTACCTTGAATGTTAATCCTGGCACGTACACGGACGTTGTGAATATTGGGGGCTATTCCAACCCAACCAACGCCAAATTGACGATCCAAGCCAATCCGTCCAATCCAGGAGTCGTGGAATTCACTTCGGATTACACGGCGGGTAATTACAATTTCCAATTGAATGGCGCAAACAACGTTACACTGCGCAACTTGAAAATCACGGCTACCGGTGCAACGGCAGGTCGATTGATTCAATATGCCAATGCCAATACAAATATTTTGATTGAGGGATGTACGTTGACTCGGAATACGAGCACCAGTACCTACGGTATTTACTACGCCTCTTCAACCACTGCCGACAAATTGGTTGGAACCATCCGGAATAACAATATTGACGCCGGATTCTACACGGTCTACTTGAACGTATTCGCAGGAGACACCTACAAATTGGTGAATAATACCATTACGTCTACCTATTACGGTGTGTACGCTTATGCCCGAAGCACAGGGGGTGTCGCCATTATTGACTCCAACACCATTACCGTTCCTGTAACAGGAGCAAGTGGATACGGTATCTACGTGTATGGAACTTCCTCGGCCACCATTGGACGTGCCTTGGTTCGTAACAACCGAGTTGCCGCGAATTACTTCGGATTAACGGTTGGATATACCCGGGCCAATGCATTGGCTCCATCGGAAGTCATCAACAACATTGTTTCCACTTTTGACGGTTCGAATACAAGCACGCTGCGAGGTATGAACTTCTACGTGGTGGAAAACGTGAATATCTACCACAATACGGTCTCTGTATCCGGCGGAAGCGCCACTGCAGGTCGCGGGGTATTCATCAATGGTATCAACAACACGGAAGTAGGTGTAAACTTTGCCAACAACATTGTGGTAAATAATGGCCCAGGTAACGTAATGGCTCTCCAATCCTTGACGACTCCCGTCTTCAACACCTTGGATAACAATACGTACAAAGGAAATGGTACCGTATTGTTCTACGCTGCAACGAATAAAGCCACTTTGGCTGATTACCAGCAGACGTTTGTGACAGGTTTTGAGTCCAATTCCTCCATGGGCGATCCTGAGTTCTTCGGAGCGAATGATTTCCGGGTACAGGGATTAGCCGTTTCGAACAACGGTGCTGCTGTAGGTGTTGGATTGGATTACTTTGGAACCGCTCGTTCCACCTCTGCTCCCGACCGCGGTGCGCACGAGTTTGTTTACACCGCGTGTAAACTTCCGGGCAATTTGACCGTTTCGGAGCGCAACGTCAACTCTTTGTCGGTTGCTTGGTCATCCATCAATGCAGGAAGACTCGGTGCACAGGTTCGTTACCGCCCTGTTTCAGGTGGAACCTTCACCAAGACCACCTTGCTAGGATCCACCTCCTCGTACAAGGCAATGAACCTCATGGCAGATGCCAATTACGAGTTTCAGGTACGTGACATTTGTGCGGTAGGCGATACCGGACTTTGGACAGATGCCTTCGTTGGACGCACCCTGTGTGCTTTCGCTCCTGGGGTAAACTTTACAGAGGGATTGAACAGCGCCACATTGACGGGCTGCTACACCAACACCAGCGCGACCACTGCAAAGTGGGAAAGTGTAACTTCAGACGCCTACGGTGCGTCTGCTGCGAGTGAGGGCTCTGGTTTTTACCGAGTAAACAGCGCGAACAACGTAGCGACCAATCCTTATTACTTGGAATTGCCCGCTATGTCTATGAGCGGAACCGACCGAAAGCAGTTAAGTTTCGACTACTGGGTAGGTGGCGGTCATGCTCCGGTACCTTTCTCTGGAACATTGGCATCTACAGCCCCTTCGGTATCTCCGTACGCCTTGGGCTGGATGGATGCCCGTACGCAGTACATGGTACGTGCAGATGAAATGCAAGCCCTGTTGGGTGCGAATGCAGGGAGTTTGACCTCGTTGGCCTTTGATGTAACCTCTTTGCCGACGTGGACCGCGGGTAACAGCATCATGAATGGATACACCATTAAGGTGGCTCAAACCAATGCAACGGATTTGGGCGCACCATTGCCCCAGTCTGCATTTACAACTGTTTTCCAACCTTCCGGTGGTTTGACCGTGACTTCTTTGGGTTGGAATACGCACACATTTGACGCGCCCTTTGCTTGGGACGGTGTAAGCAACTTGGTGTTCCAGGTATGCTTCGACAACAACGGTTATGGTTCAACCGGTGGCATTCGCTACACAGCAACAAGCTATCCTTCCATTTACTACAACTATGCAGACTTGTCTACAGGTTCTGGTTGTACGGATGCTATGTCTAATCTCGGAACCTCTACTTTGCGCCCCAACATGCAGTTTGGTTTTGTACCCGGAGCTGCGGTGGCAGCCCTGCCCATTGCACACAATGCGCCCTTGGAAGTTGAGGTTTCAGAAAACGACGGTACGACCTGGACCAAAGTTTTCTCCATGGACCGCACCCGGGTATTGGCTACCAAAGATGCCTGGACCGAAGTGAAATTGGATTTGGCTAATTACATGGGAGACAACGTTCGCGTTCGTTTCGATGGTATTTCTTCAGGATCTACCTCTACGTCTCCGAAGTTTGGGGTGAACATCGACGACTTGAAATTGGAAGATTTCGTTCCAACACCTTGTGCTTTGGCTCCAACCATTACGGGTCCGAACAGCGTGGTGTTGATGCTGAATACTTCAGGCACGGCTACTTTGACAACCTCCGGTTTTGGTGGCTTGAGCAACTGTTCCTTGGGAGCATCCGTTGCTTTGTCTTTCAGCAAGACCAGCTTTACCTGCGCCGACGTAACAGGTACCCCTCAGTCGGTAGTGCTCACCGCTTCCGACAACTCCGGTAACCAAGCAACGAAAACGGTATTGGTGACGGTTGTTGACAATGCCAACCCCGTGGTGTCCGCATCTACCGCATTGACGCTATCCTTGCCTGCGGCAGGTTCTGCGGTAATCGCTCCAAGCAACTTGAACGTCGTAGCCTCGGACAACTGCGGAATCCAATCGGTAACCTTGAGCAAGACGGTATTTAATTGCAACGACTTGGGTGCGAATACGGTGACCATTACCGTCGAAGACAACAACGGGAACACCACAACGGCAACGGCAGTGGTAACCGTAACCGATGCCATTTCACCCACTTTAAATGTAATTGGTACCCCTTTGACGTTGAATCTGAATGCTTCTGGCTCGGCAACGTTGACCAGCGCAGCAGTGGTAAATGGCTTGTCGGACAACTGCAGCACGCCTACGGTTTCGCTCAGCAAGAGCACCTTTGCTTGTGCGGATAAAGGTTCGAATGTCGTAACAGTGACCGCAACGGACGCTGCAGGCAACACCACTACCCGGACGGTTGTCGTATTTGTCGTGGATCAAATTGCCCCTGTGATTACCCCTTCGGCTGCTCCTGTAACGGTTGCATTGAGTGCGTCTGGTACAGGTAGCACCACAGTGGGTGCATTGGGAACGGCTACGGACAATTGTGGCACGGTCACCCTGACCGCTTCGCAGCTATCCTTTACCTGTGCGGACTTGGGTACTAAGACAATCACGTTGACGGCAGTAGATGCTTCTGGTAACGTTAAGACAGCTACCAAGACCATTACGGTTGTGGACAATGCATCCCCTGTATTGGTGAGCACCCCGACCAACGTAACCAAGGGTACTTGCAATGCGGTTGTCAATTACGATTACACCGTTACGGACAACTGTGGCTTTACGGTTACCCGTACGGCAGGTCTTCCTTCGGGAGCTACCTTCCCCTTAGGAACAACCACGGTGACGCATGCCTTTGAAGATGCTGCTGGAAACGTGACAACACATTCGTTCACAGTGACCATTATCGGTGCCTCTATCACACTTCCGAATGCGAGCAGCTTGTGCCCAAATAGCCCAGTGGTTAATTTGACCAATGGTCAGGCCGGTCTTGTATTCTCAGGTCCTGGTGTTGTGAATGGAACTTCTTTCGATCCAGCGCAGGCCCAGTTTGGTATGAATACTTTGACTTACACCTTTACGGACGCAAACAACTGTGTAGTAAACGGCACAGTGGGAGTATTTGTGAATGCAGCTCCTGCGAAACCCACCGTTTCCTTGATTGCTCCGGGCATTTTGGATGCAGGGGTGATCGCTCCTTCTTACCAATGGTTCTACGCAGGTAACGCAATTGTTGGTGCCACCAACAAGACCCAGTCCGTAGCCCTATACGGTACTTACGAAGTAGAAATCACCAATGCCGCTGGTTGTACTGCGAAGTCTAACGGGCTCAATGTTCTGTCCAACGGCTTGGGCGAGGCGGAGCTGCTTTCCTCAGCCTTGAAGGTATTCCCTGTGCCAACGCGTGATGCTTTGACCATTAGCCAGACGACGGGTGCGAAAATTGCTTCTGTTCAGGTATTGAATTTGAACGGTCAATTGTTGGCCGAAATCGCCGGAAATTCTCGTACAGAAGTTCAGGTTAGCCTGTCTGATTTCGCAGCAGGCATGTACCAAGTTGTCGTGAATTTTGAAGGAGGCGAGTCAGCTACCCGTCGCGTGGAGAAGCTTTAAGAATCCTAAGAATCAAACGATAAGGGCGGCCCATTGGGCCGCCCTTTTTTGTACTTATCAACAAGAAATGAACAAAATTTAACGATGGGCATACATGAAATGCTTTTCGGTATAGAAAAAGTTCTACCTTTGCGACAATCCTAAATACCCTCATCATGAAGCGACTCATACTGTCGTTGGGAATTTTGATTTCAGCTACCCTGTCTTTCCAAGCGAAAGCGCAGGCTCCCTGTGTCAATGATCTTACAGCTCCCACAGTTACTTGGAATGGTTCGGAGATTGGCAAAACTTTGGCCAATCCTGTAATCATTAAGTTGAACGCCCAGGGCTATGCAGCCATTGTAGCCGATTCCGGCAATGGCCAAGCAGGTATAAACAAGGCGAAAGTTTATGTGCCGACGCAATTTACTTCTCCCGCGGGCGCATCTTTCACCATTGTGGATGCCCAAGACGATTGTGCGGATACCTATACAGGTGCCTTGGCCGCTAAGTGGCCTAAATTCACAATCTCGAAGGGAGCCTTCACGTGCAACGACGTCAATGCCACGAAGACTACTCCAATGGCCATTACGTACAACGTTTTCGATTTTTCGAACAACGTAAGTACAGGGACCATCTATGTGAAAGTTATTGAGGCCGTCAAGCCGACAATTTCAACGAAAGCGGCATCGCTCACATTAAGTGCGAGCGGCACAGCCACTTTGGTAGAGACCGATGTCGTTTTGTCGAAATTCGACAATTGCGGAACGCCCACAGTAACCCTGAGCAAGACTGCTTTCACGTGCGATGATTTAGGATTGAATACCGTCTACGTAAAGGTTACTGACGCTTCAGGTAACAAGGACTCTGCTACGGCAGCTGTAACCATTTTGGATGAGACCGCGCCTAGTGTAACATTTAATGCAGCCACTTTGGTATTGGATGCCAACGGTGATGCAACGCTTGTAGCCGGTGACGTCACTTCAGGCATCAGCGATGCATGTGACAATGCCCCAGTTGTTACTTTTTCTCAGTCTGCATTTGATTGTTCCCATGTGGGCACCAACAACGTCACTGTTACGGTTACCGACGCTTCTGGAAACGTTACGTCGCAGACGGTAGTAGTTACGGTTGAAGACAACGATGGTCCTACCATTACTTTGGTTAATGGTGGAACGTTGACTGTGTACTTGAATAATGCTGGCAATGCTACGATTGCCGCAGTCGACGTAGTTACGTCCTCCATCGACAACTGTTCTGTTCAGTCAACCACTTTGGATATTACCTCCTTTACGTGTGCTGATCTCGGCTTGAACGAGGTGGAGGTAAGTTCCATTGATGTCAATGGCAATGAGTCTTTGGCAACCATGGATGTTACAGTGTTGGATACCGTAGCGCCTTCGCTATCTGTTCAAGATGTCACTTTGTACTTGGATGCCAATGGCGATGCTACCTTGACACAGGCAGCCGCGGTCATTTCAAGTTCTGACGCATGCGACACTCCTCTAATTACTTTCAGTGATGATAGCTTTGTTTGTGCCGATGCGGGCTCGACCATTTCAGTAGCTGTTACGGCAACCGATGCTTCTACTAATAGCCGCACGTTGTTTGTAGATGTTACGGTCCAGGACACGATCTCTCCCTCTCTGACCTTGTTGGCTGGCCCGTTGTCCTTTTCTTTAGGCACGGACGGAAACAAGAACCTTGTTGAAGCAGACATCGTTGATGGTACAGGTGACAATTGCGGTGTTGCTTCCGTTACTTTGGTACCCGACGCGTTTGATTGTAACGACAAGGGCGCTAATCTAGTAACGGTAACAGTGACCGATGACAACGGAAATACCACGGTTAAAACGATTAGCATTACCCTTGTAGACGATCTTGATCCAATTCTGGTAACTCAAGATGCCACAATTTCCGTTGATGCCAACGGTTCGGCAACCGTAACGGCAGCGGATGTTGTCGTGAGTGCATCGGATAATTGCGATGTTCCAACGATCGATATCGACCCTTCAACCTTTACGTGCTCGGATGCGGGTACGGTTCAGGTAGACGTTACAGCAACAGATGCTGAAGGTAATTCAACGACCAACACCGTAACGGTAACAATCGAAGACACGTTCGCCCCCACACTGGTTAAGAACGTGTACGAACGCAACCTGCGCAATGGATTTGCTCTGTTATCTGTAGTCGATGTTTTGAATGAGATTGCTCAGGACAACTGCGCAATAGACTTTACTACCTCTGCATTGAGCCGAGAGTATTTCGATTGCGAAGATGTAGGGGTGAACACGGTTACTGCTTCTATTTTCGACATGGCTGGCAATTTTGCCTACGTGAATTTCAGTGTTGTCATCCACGACACCATTCTGCCCGTTGCCAACACCGTGGCTACATACACCATTCAGTTGGATGCCAATGGTGCAGCCAGTGTTACAGCTGAGGATGTCGACAACGGTTCTTCCGACAACTGCGACAACTTTGAATTGTCTTTGTCTCAAACCAGCTTCGATTGCGACGACTTGGGTTCTAACACGGTGACCTTCACCATCGAAGATGAAGAGGGCAATACGGCAACATCAAGTGTTAACGTCATCGTTTCTGATACTATCCGTCCTATTTGGACTGTATCAGCTGGCACCACTTACACGAGTCCTGCTCAGATAAATGCTTTCTATTACAACGATGGTTTCTCAGGTATTTATGATTTGGCTGATGCTTGCTTGTTTGAGAATCAGAGTTCTTGGAATTCCAATGATGGCAAGTCTCTATTAATTAATACAGTGATGACGCCTGGTCCTGTTGCTTTTCAATTGGGCACTGGGACAACAAATGGCTTAGAAGATTTCAATGTAGAGGTTTGGGCTGGATGGGGCGCTAGCGGTAATATCGCCCCCAATTCCACCAGTTGTGGTGGGTTTATGATACCTGGTGCTAATCCTGGATTCACGAGTGCACCGCCTGCGTTATATGGGGCTCCAGGATCTGCTGTTTCTACGTCCTCTGCTGCTTACAGTGATTCAGCATTGATAGGAAGTATCTCAGGCGCTCTGCTGAAGAGTCGTTCATTGGCGGGAGCTCTGTGGTTGGATACTGTGTATAACAGTTACGGGGCTGATATTAAGATCAAGTTTGTTCCAGTTGGACCTACTCAGCTTACCTCAACTGTGTATCTTGACCAGAACGGTTCAGCCTCGATCGACCCAGAGTCTTTGTTCGGTTCTTACGCTTCTGACAACTGTGATTTGACGGTTTCGTCCAATCAGACCACATTTACGTGTGTAGATGCTTCGGCTTCTCCCGTAACAATTACTTTAACGGCTACCGATGATGCTGGTAATACACGCAATACAACTGCGGTTATCACGGTACTGGACACCCTATCTCCGGTCATCAACATTGCTTCGTCCTACGATATCTATTTGGACCCTAACGGTCAGGCAACGCTCGAATTCGCAGATATTGACAACGGTACCGCTGACAATTGCACGCAGTTTTCGGATTTGTCTATTGTTCTAAGCAAGACGGCATTTGATTGTGGAACCGTCGTTCCCCCAGTAGCTCCTGGTGGACAACCTTACACGGTAGATGTGACTGTTACCGATTTGGATGGAAACGATCGCACAGTTTCCTTGGTGGTTACCGTTCATGACACCCTCGCACCAGTTGCGTCTGTGGATACTGTCAGCTACACCGCTGTTTTGGACAATAACGGTTCATACACTTTGGTGGTTGCCGATGTCACTCCTGCTCTGGTTAGCTTTACCGATAATTGCGAGGTTGACAACATTTTCTTTGCCGCTGGTTCTACTTTGAACTACGACTGCGACGATGCGGGCAATACCATTGCTGTGACGTTGATCGCAGTGGACGAAGCAGGCAATGAAACGTCCGTGATAGTAAATGTTACGGTAGAAGATCAGGATGCCCCGGTATGGAATGTTGGCGTCCCTGTAGTAGTTCCTGGTTTGCCTCCGGTGCTTGGCCCGACGGCTACGGTTACTTTGGATGCAAACGGTGAGGCTACTCTAAACGCCCATGCAGCGTTCTCTACCTACGTAACGGACAATTGTGATTTCAAGGTGACTTCCTCAATAGTTGACTTTGATTGTTTGGATGCTGAAAACTCTCCAATTGAGGTAACGTTGACGGCAACCGATTCTTCAGGTAATTTCTCTACCCAGATTGCCTACATCACGGTTGAAGACAATATTGACCCAACAGCGGATGTGGTAGCAACCTACACGGCCACTTTGGATGCCAATGGTTCAATCACGGTGGATTTCTCGGATATCGATAACGGATCCTTTGATAATTGTGAGTTCAAGGCGGTACCGTCAAGTTGGACTTACGACTGTGATGATATCGGTGCAGTCTTGTTATCGGGTTCTTTGATTGACTCAAGTGGCAATACGACTTTATTCACTGTCAATGTTACGGTAGAAGACAAGACAGTTCCCGTATTTGATCCGTTGTTTGAGCCAGCAGAAATTACGGTTTATGCTGTGCAGTACGACTGTTTCGGCTTGGTAAATGTCGATGCGGACCCGCTTCCAAACGCGACGGACAATTGCGATAGCAATGTCGATATCGAGCGTCATTGGGCAGGTCAAATTGCAAGTGGCATTATTCCGATGCCAGTGGGTCTTCATACGCTGTGGGCTGTGGCAACGGATGATTACGGCAATACCGATTCAACTGCTTATGCCTATGTAGAAGTGATTGATACCACTTTGCCCGATGCGACGTTCTGGAACAACGTTACGGTAGTTTTGGGTGCAAATGGCACCGCCAACGTTACCCCTGCGACTATCATTGACGCTTCTTACGACAACTGCGGCATTCAGAATGTAACGATCGTCCCCGACGTGGTTGATTGCGACGACTTAGGTGGCGGTTTGATTACGAGCTTGGGTGGTACCGGTTATGTTACGTTGACGGTGACGTTGACAGACTTTAACGGCAATACGCGCACCTATTTCCCAACCATAGCTGTTGAAGATCAGGCGGCACCCGTGTTCACGCCTTTGGCGGGAGCGGCGAGTGTAGCTTTGGCAGCCAATGGCACGGCCTCCATTGTGGTAGGGGATTTGGTTTCGTCCGTGACGGACAACTGTGCAGTGCAGACTGTTACACTTTCCCAGTCTTCTTTTGATTGCACAGACTTAGGTGTTAACACCATCGTTTTGACTGCAACGGATGCAAGTGGAAATGTGGCTACGTACACGGTGGCATTGAACGTTGTGGACAACGTTGTTCCTACGTACACTACCAAGAATATCGTTATTAGCTTGAACAGTTCGGGAAATGCTACAATTGCCGCGAGCGATGTAATTGATGGAGTGGTTACCGACAATTGCAGCAATGTCTTCACGTATGCATTGTCCAAGACCTTCTTTGACTGCAGCAATGTGGGTGTCAATACGGTTTCTGTATCGGTAACGGATCAGAATGGAAATGTTTCCACTCAGAGTGCTACGGTAACTGTTGTGGATGATTTGGATCCAACCTTGACCTTGGCCAATGGCGTTGTTACCATTGCTTTGGATGCAAACGGAGTTGCTACCCTTGGAACCTCTGAAGTAGTAGGCTTGGCTTCTGATAACTGCGCTATCCAGTCGGTGGTATTGAGCCAAACTTCTTTCGATTGCGAAGATTTGGGTACTGGTTCGGTTACAGTTACGGCCACGGACGTTAATGGTAACGTAACGACTGCCACACAAAATATCGTAGTAGTAGATCTTGTTGCTCCTGTAGTTACGGTTAAGTCTACCCCTACTACTAAGCAATTGGACGCAACGGGTTCTGCTACAATTGCGTTTGCTGATCTGATGACTTCGGTTGTTGACAATTGCACAACGCAGCCCACGGTTGTATGGAGCCCTGTTACTGTTTCATGTGCTCAAGTTGGATCCGTAACGGTAACCATTACTGCCACAGACGCTTCTGGCAACGTAACGAATACGTCCAAAGTAATTCAGGTGAGTGATGAGTTGGCGCCTTCTTTGGTGACCAAGGCGTTCACGGCTATTTTGAACGCCAACGGAAATGCGATTGTAGGTGAGTCGGATGTTGTACTTTCTAAGTCTGACAATTGCGGCGTTCCTGCAGTGACTTTGAGCAAGACGGATTTCGATTGCACCAACAAGGGCGCAAACAATGTCTTGGTAACGGCTACAGACGTGAATGGAAATGCAACTACGTTGACGGCTGTTGTGACGGTTGTTGATAATATTGCGCCTACGTACACGACTGCCCCTGCTTTGACCGTATACTTGAATGGATCAGGTACGGCGACCATCTCTGTACCCGATGTCGTTACTTCCTCTGAAGACAATTGCGACGTTCCAACTGTAGCTTTAAGTAAGTACACCTTTACGTGTGCGGACATGCCCTCTACGGTAATTACGGTTACGGCTACAGATGCAGCCGGCAATGTTACCAGTGGATCCTACACAGTGAACGTAATGGATGCTATTGCCCCCGTAATCACAACCAAGTCTACGGCAACTACTTTGGCCTTGGATGCTACGGGTTCAGCGACAGTAGTCTTTGCCGACATCTTGACCTCAGTAGTAGACAATTGTACAACTAGCCCAACGGTTACGTGGTCACCCACTTCTGTTACGTGTGCTCAGGTTGGCCCTGTGACGGTTTCCATCACGACTACGGATGCTTCGGGTAATATCAGTGTTGCGACGAAGGTCATTCAAGTAGTGGACGCCATTGCTCCGTCTTTGGTAACGAAGGCTTACACTGCCGTGCTAAATGCAAATGGGAATGCAACGATTGTTGAGACCAATGTTGTTCAGACAAAGAGTGACAACTGCGGCGTGCCTTCGGTATCCTTGAGTAAGACCATCTTTGATTGCACCAACAAAGGGGCAAACACAGTAGTTGTTACGGCAACGGATGTAAATGGAAATGTAACCACTCAGAATGCGGTTGTCACGGTGGTTGACAATACGGCGCCTACTTTCGTGACCGCACCTTCGTTGACACTTCAGTTGAACGCCCAGGGTGTGGCAACGATTTCTGTACCGAGCGTTGTTACAAGTGCTGCGGATAACTGCGATGTTCCTACGGTAACTTTGAGCAAGTACACCTTTACCTGTGCAGACATGCCTTCAACCGTTATTACGGTGACCGCTGTAGACGCTTCTGGTAATACGACCACTGGTTCATACACGGTTAACGTTGTTGATCAATTGGCTCCTGTAATCACACCGAAGGCTACACCTACGACGATTGCTTTGGATGCTACTGGAAATGCATCGGTTACATTGGCTGATATCATGGGTACGGCCGTTGATAACTGTACTGCGTCTCCTGTTGTAACGTGGTTCCCAACTGCTGTTTCTTGTGCACAAGTAGGTCCTGTTACAGTGACGATCACGGCAGCAGATGCTTCTGGTAATGTGAGTAACTCTACCAAGGTGATTCAAGTAATCGACAACATTGCTCCAACAGTGGTGTTGAACGGTACGAGCTTGGTGAATTACACACTTGCTTTGAACGCTTCAGGTAACGCTACCCTTACTGTAGGCAATGTTGTAAACAGCGCAACGGACAACTGCGGTACTCCTGTAGTTTCGCTGAGCAAAACGTCGTTTGATTGCAGCAACCTTGGAGACAATGTAGTTGTTGTAACTGCGGTCGACGCTTTTGGAAATGTGAAGACCTCGAACGCCATTGTTAAAGTGGTAGACGTAACGGCACCGAGCATTGTAACTCCTAGCACGCAGGTTGTGTTGAACCTTTCTGCTGCCGGAACTGCGACCCTACCTTTGGGTCAGGTTATGTTGAGCACTGCGGACAATTGCGGTGTTCCAACGGTAACCCATTCTCCAAGCAGCTTTACCTGCGCTAACTTGGGCAACAACACGGTGACGATCACTTCAACCGACGCCTCTGGCAATGTGAGCACTGCGACTGTTGTCGTATTGGTTCAAGATGTTACTGCTCCTGTTATTGCGACCGTATCGGGTACTGTGACCAAGGTGCTTGGCGCGAATGGAACTGTGGCAATCAGCCAGTCGGATGTTGTAGCTTCCGTAACAGACGCTTGTACTTCTGCTCCTACGGTTACTTGGACTCCGACAACGGTATCTTGTTCAAACTTGGGCAACGTTGCTGTAGTCATTACATCGGTAGACGCAAGTGGCAACGTGAGCACGTCAGTTAAGACGGTATTGGTAGTGGATCAAACTGCTCCTGTGATTTCAGCGCCTGCTGCAATTACCTTGAATTTGAACTCTGCTGGTACAGTTACCCTGCCAACTGGGGTTGCTTCAGCCACTGATAACTGTGCTGTTAACGGTATCCAAT
>Ga0208787_1000830_pt1 | contig 14138 bp, 9 predicted proteins | sample Wag4_2014_7_11_FD_187362 | JGI IMG/M metagenome (GOLD analysis project Ga0208787, IMG submission 187362) | Fresh water microbial communities from Ohio, USA - Utica-2 Time Series HT 2014_7_11 (SPAdes) (version 2) | ecosystem: Environmental > Aquatic > Freshwater > Water tank | place: USA: Ohio... | reverse complement strand
GTTAAAAATAAATTATTAAATTATTTTGAAAAATGTGATGAAGGATCATATATTAGACAGGAAAATGGCGAACTTTTAAGTAAAATTAGTAAATTAGATTGGAATAGTAGTAGAGATTTTAATAGAGAATGGGTTATTTTTTTAAAACCATATTTAATGAAACATTTTAATGAATGTGCAAATTATTTAAATTATAATTCTGTTGAAATAAAAACTATTTGGTTTCAACAATATTTAAAAGATGAAATACACCAATGGCATATTCATGGTGAAAATTATACTGGAGTTTATTATTTAGAATTTGATAAAAATAATGCAAAAACAGAAATTTTAGATCATAATAAAAATAAACATATCGTAGATGCTGAAGAAGGAGATATAGTAATTTTTCCTAGTTTTTTAATACACCAATCACCTAAGTTAATTAATTCTAATAAAAAATCTATTATATCGTTTAATATTGAATTTACAAATATTAAGCTTGCGCCTCACCCCAACGTAATATAATATTAGAATTTACGGCAGCTCCACTCACCTTATAAACGTTAAAAGCTAAAGTATCAGGACCATTAGGAAAAGCTCCTCTACCACCTATGGTAGTAGCCGTTAATTCTTTCAAAGTATCTAATGTTAAAGTTTCGGAAGTACCAGGTTGTACAACGAAAGAAAATACCGTTTCTCCAGGTAATGCATATTGAGCACCAAACTGAAATGTTAAAGTAGTTCCAGAAGATATAGTTGTAGTTGAAGCTTGCGTAAAAGTTACCCTATATGCTGTTCCGCTTAAAAAAGTTCTTGTAGTTATTGCCGTTACAGACGTAGCAGCAGGAAAAGATGTTACACTTGAAGCAAATCTTGTTCCTATAACTGCTCCACTACCCAACCATTGTGCTGAAGAAAAAAACAAATAGTTTGTTCTAGTTAGAGATGCTGAACTACCTGCCGCAGTTATGCGAACAGACATAGAATTTGCTGAACCAGTTCCTGAAACTACCTGAGGAGCATTACTCATTAATATTCTAGTATGCGATACGCCACCTATAGAAACAAAAGAAGGTGTAATTGTAGATATAGTAACATTCTCAACAATAGGTGTTATAACAGTATAAGTTAATCCCGTAGGCGTTCCAGCAGAAGTTGTTATAGATGCACCACCATAAGTCGCACTTAAAGTTACTTGTGTTGTTCCATTTGTAGCAGTAATAAAATAACTATTTCCTGAAACATATCCTGTTATTGAACCTGTACCACCATAAGTTCCTGTAATTCGTATTCTTGACCCTACAGTAAGAGTTGCATTTGAAGTAAAATTAAGTATTCCTCCTGAAGCCACTGTTACACCAGATAATGTTGTTGCAGCCGTTAGTGTATCTAATCCATCACCTGCTAATATTCCTGAAGCGTTAAAATCTGCATCTGTTACTAAAAAATCATTTCTATTAGTATTAAATGCCGCTCCATAAGTTGCCGTATCTTTTTTGGTTCTTGTTACGGTTTGATTTGTTCCTCCCGGACTTGTTGCACTTCCAGTACTTGTCATTTGCACTAAAGCATATTGTACAGAACCTATTAATGCGTAATTTGACGTAACTGTAGAAAGTGATTGACCACCTGTTAAATATGTTGCTAATGAAAAAACATCTCCAGTTTGTAAAGAAATAGCAGTAGCTTGAGTTTGTGTAATTATAAATGTTGAACGTCCTGAGTTTATAGCACTGTTAAAACTTTCTCCTACACTATTAAAAACTGTTAAATTTATATTATTACCACCATTTGAACTCGCTTGAGGGGAATTATTATTAGCATTTGCTGTCATAACTATTCTAGCGTAAGCTGTACCTGCTAATGTTATATAATTTGTTGTTATAGATGCTATTCTTTGGCTCGAAGTTAAATATACTGAAGTGCTTAATCTATCGCCTACTAATAATGGTGTTGTAGATAACTTACTGTTATAATCAGCCATTGTAATTAAAAAATCATTTCTTGATGATGAAAAAGCTCTATTGTAAGTAGGACTTGTGGCAAAAGAAAAACTCCTAGCAGTTAATGATTGAGAAGGATTATTAAATCCTATAGCAGTTAAAGATGCTGTATCAGCATCAAAAGCACGAGCTGTAATTGTTGTTGTAAAGGCTCCTAATGTTTGTGCTGTTGTTTGCGAAGATTGACCTGACCATGTTACCGAACCTCCTGATGCAACTTGTGCGAAACTAGGTTGTCCGCCGGCAGCGGCGTTTTGTAATCCTGTCCAAGTAATTTTTGTAGGGTCTGTAGGATAATTAGTAGGATTTAAAACACCTTCTATAACGACAGCACCTGAACCTGCGTCTGTTACGCAAGTAACAGAATTTAATAATAATTGAGCACGGTTTAAAAGTTCTTTTTCACCTAAATCTCCTGTAACTGCATTACTTACACTAGGAGCTAAACGTAATAAAAAGGCAGTTGTTCTTTCTGTAGTAACATTTATACCTGATGCTAAATAGTTAAAAATGTATCCTCTATCATCATCAAATCTACCATCTGTTAAAAATGCTGACCCCCAATGACTTATGTTTGGTGTAATAGTATTTGAAACTAAAATTACTCCTGTGCCTTCAGTATGTGATTCTGCTGCACTTCCTGTAAATGATCTATTACTACCTGCCACAAATTGTGTTAAAGCTGCTGAACGTGTACAATTTTCTAGTGCTGAAGAACTTTTTTTAGTATAATTAATTAATTCATTATCAATGTAAACTGTTCCTGAATTTGGAAAAAATTCTAAATCATCTGCTGATAATGGTATAGATGTAGCTGAAGAATTTATATTAGCAGTTAATCTACCTCTAGCGCCCACGTTTTCAACTTCATATCTCACAGGTAAGTTACCTGTTCTCATATATGCTTCTGTATTTGTATTGCTATTTCTAAATCTATGAACAAAAACATAATTACCTTCAGAACCTCTTAACATAAAATCTATAAATCCAGCACCATACCATGTGTGTTGAATACCGATCATTTGCATTTTACCTATGTCAAGTGTATATCCACTTTGTCCTGATCCGTTTATAGCGTCTAAATTAAAATCTGATTGAGGAACAATAATATCGGTTGTTTTTACAATTTTAACTTCTGGCGCAGCAACAACTCCTCTAAAATCAGGAGTTACTGTCATTGATGTATTACTCGTAATTCTACTTACAACATGGGACATTCCTCTTATAACAATTTTATCTCCTGCAATTAATTGATCTCTAAATTTTGTATTTGTTCCTGTAACTAAGTTACTATTCGGATTTACTGAAACAACACCAGCTAATTGTTGTGTGCTTGTTCTTCTTCCTACGGCAAATTTTTGGCCATCATATTGCCAAAACATTCCATTTTGATCGTCAAATATACCTGCACGTACTGTAGCACCATGCCAATTTCTAACTCCTATCGTACATGGACTACTCAAAACAGCTGTAGTGCTACCTAAAGTTTTATTTGCTAAAACTCTAAGTACTCTTTCGGTTACTATAGAAGTTACAGTATATGTTGAATTATAACCTGATGTTGTAACACCATTTAATGTTATAATTCCTCCTACTTGACATCCATGATCTACGTCATCAGTTTCAATTGTTATCGTTGAACCTATAGCAGTACCATTTGCGGTAATAGAACGTACATCATAACTTGGAGCAAATAAAGCTCCTGTATTATACATTACACCTTTACCTGATTGATAACGAATATATTTTTTACTCATACGAATAGCATTAGCTCCGTGTGAAGGGGAGGCTGTACCTAAAATAACTCCACCATCAAAAGGTCTATGAATGAAAAATGCATCTGTTCTACCGTACAAAACTCCTACTAAATTGTTTTCTATTGCTCCGGCTGAACGAGCTGTATATTTTAATGTAGTTTCTGTAGGTGCTTCTTCAACAAAAAAAGCTCCTTCTGCTAATTTAGCATTTACTCCTGAACTAGAAATGAAAGTTGTTATAATGTTGCCTGGAATAAATCCATGTGCTGTTAAAAATGTTACTAAAATTGTAGCGATTGCTGAAAATGTTATACTTGTATCTCCTGAAGCAATTTGTGCTGTGGTAGGTTCACTAATAGTTATTGCACTTAAAAAATTTAAAGTAGGAGCAGTTACAGGTGTTCCTGATATTGAAATTGTTTGTATTTCTCCTCCTGTGGCAACACCATCAACTGTAATTTTACACGAACCTGTACTTCCTGTTCCTGAAGTAGAAAAAGTTAATATACCTCCAGAGCTATCTGTTGATAAAACTGTTATAACTAAATTATTTGTACCTATCTCTCCTCCTAAAGCGGTACCTAAAATTGTAAGTGTATCAGGAATTTCTCCTGAACCTAATCCAGCACTAAATCCTGAACCAATATTATTAATTTGAACACTATAAACACCTGTATTTGATCTAGTTACATCAAACGTTGCATCAACTCCTGAAAAACTAGTTGTACTAGAAAAAGCAGTATTATTATATGTCGCTCCTCCTCTAACTCTAACTACAGTTCCATTTGTATAACCTGTTCCTCCATTATTAATTGCTAAAGCAGTTACTACACCAGCTACTGATGTAATATTAACAGTTAATCCTGAACCTGCTCCTGTTACAACTGAAGTGGTTTCACCAGTTGTATCAGAATATCCTGTTCCTCCTATTAAAGTAGCACTATCTAAACTACTTACTCTTAATCTGTTTAAAGCTGATGTTACTGTAATGGTTGCGTCATTATTAGTAGAGTCAACATTTCCTGAAAGTAAATTTCCGTTTACGGTAATTGTATCTCCATTTGAATAAGAAAGTCCTTGATTTGTTACTGAAGCTGAATAACTGCTTGACGATCTTACAATAGTAAATTGAGCATTTACACCATCTCCACTTGTAGAACTTTGACTTACATTAGTAAATGTTTCGTTTGTTCCTAATATATCAGAAGTAATCGCTTCTGAAAGTGTAACATCATTGTTGTTTATAGTTGTAACAACTGTTTGAACGCCATCACCTCTATCTAAAATTTGTCCTGTAGCAATTCCTGTTGTGTCGTTAACAGTTAATATTGTATCGCCTATACTAGCATTTAATGTTAGGGTTGTAGAAGCAGTTGTTGTACCAGAACCGGTAACATTTGTAACTGATGTTCCTGTATTTAATCCTGTACCACTTAAAGGAGAACCAATTAAAGGAGATGATCCTGTATAACCGATAACCGTAGAACCTGCTGGTGTAATTAAAGTTGTTGTTATATTTCCAGAAGTACCATTTGAAAAAACTGAAAAAGAAGGATTTCCTACTGAAGCCCCAGTATAGTAAGATGCTTTTCTTAACTGTGTGTAAACAGAAGCAAGTTGTTGTCCATCTGATGTTCCTACTTTTGCCTTTGCATAATAAGTAAAAACGTTAATAGAAGGTATAGAATTAACTAAAAAACTTCCTTCTGCACGGCTAAATCCTGTTATTGAGTTTGCAAGAGCTTTTATTGAAAAAGCATCACCCACTACTAAAGAGTGAGCGCTTTGACAAGTAACTGTTATTAAACTTGCACCTGAATCTCCTGTAGCTGAACTTGCGTCTGTAGTTACTGTTGAAACTAAAATTTCAGAACCTGGAATTTCATACGTTGCAGGATAATTTCTTTGAAGTCCTATTGCTTGCCATTTTGTAGGTTGTAATCCATATTCAAAATCGGCATCTAACATAGATTGTGGAAGACCGACTTTAACTCTCTCCATAGCATCTGTAGCAATACTATTAAGTCTAACAGTTTCTTCTTTAGATTCTACAAATATTTGTATATTATCTGTACCCAACATAGTTGAAGTATCAGCATCTAATATTACGTTAGTAATTTTATCTATACCGTAAATTGCTCCTGGAAAATCAGGATCGGTATCTGTATTAATATTTCCTAAATTTTGATAAGTTAATTCTAATTTATTTGTAGGGTCGGCAAAGTTATATAAAATAACATTTTTTGTTGTATTTGTAATTAATAAAAAATCTTTTAATTTAAAGAAACCAGGAAATTTAATTGTTCCTCTTGTGTTTTCTAGTGCAGGTAAAACATCAAGACCGTCTGCAATTACATCTATGACAATATCAATTAATGTTTCAAATCTTGTTTGACCGCCAGCTTCACCATTATTTGCTGTAATGGTTTGCGAGAGTACGTTATTTAAACTTGAAAAGGCAACGTTTTCAAAAATATAATTTAAAAGTAAAACTTTTACATATTCATAAACAGCAAGTTCAGGTTCACGGTCGCCGTCTAATTGTGCAACGCCGCCTAACCAATATGTTGAAGCATTATATCTTGTATTAGCGTTACCACCTTTTTTTAAATCATTCAATATTCCTTCTAAAATATAACCAGTGTCCCTTCTACACTTAGCTTCATTATAAGTGTAAAAAATAAAAGGTGCAATATTGTTTGTAACGTTATAGTTAATATAGGCAATAACTTCTTCTATAATATATTTTTGATTTAATTGTAATAAATTAGCTGCGTTAGGATATTGATTTAAACTTGGCGAAACGTTTGCCGGTGAAAATTTATATGTTGAAATTAGCTTTTTACCCATTTTTTATCCTAGTGCCACCGCTATTGCTGTTGCATATGCCTTTATATTTAGGTTGTCTATAATAACAGAATTAGAAACTACGTTACCAGTAATATTTCCAGTTACATTACCTGTAACATTACCTGTTACGTTACCCGTAACATTACCTGTTATAGTTCCTGTTGCTGTTAAATTATCATTCACCGTAACAGTATTTGAATCTGTAGATGTAATTGTATTTCCTGAAACCTGTATAGTGCCTAATGTCTGTGTACTACCTGTAGCATTCAGTGTAGTTGCATTTACAGTTGTTGAGTGTAAAGTATTCCATTTTCTTGTAGTTGAACCTAAATTGTAAGTATTGTTTACCGCAGGTATAACACTTGAATTTATATTTGCATTAAAGTTTATACTGTCTGATGCATTATCTCCTAAAACAATTGTTGGGCCATTAAATGTAGTTGTGCCTGTAATTGTTAAATTTCCTGTTATATCTAAATTATTAGAAACTGTAAGTGTATTGCCTGAAGCTGATATTGTATTTGAACCTAGATTTATTGACGAAACTAAAAATAAATCTGTAAATTTTTTTGTAGTAGAACCTAAGTTATATGTATTTGAAAAAGTAGGTATTATGGTTGCAGATACACCTGTTCCTAATTTAGTGTCTATTAGACCATTTAAATCAGCAGTATTTACTTTAACGTTCTCTAAACGAGCCGTTTCAGTTACGACTTTAGCGCTTTCTCTATTGATGTGATCTCTTACGATAATAGGTTTAGTATCTCGTAAAATTGTACGTGTATATGCCATTTGGCCTTTTAATTTGCTACTCTTACATTCAACATGAATGAGGTCGTCAGTAGATTTTATTAATACTATTTATAAGTATCAAACCTGGAACAGTAAAAAACCACCAAAAAATTTTTCACACATAAAGATACTACATAAACAACACCAGTACCTATAGTATGGCCATTATATGGGCCTTTATATGGGCCGTTAATACCTTGTCTTGATGTTATTGCATTTATAGATTACAAAGGCCTTCCAGAATCAACACTGGCTTCTATGGGTTTAAATCAATCGTTGCACCACGCACTATTACTGTGCCTGAAGTGTTTTCTGTTGTATTGCCTTCTACGTTCTGTATCAGATTACCGGCCACATCTATGGTCAAAGAACCACCAACCTTTAAATTGGTATCACCACCACTGTTTAAATTCAGACGGCCGTTTAATGTATGTAAATTAATATCTCCATTGTCCACTTGTATATTGATATTGGCACCTGGCCCTATCTCTATGTCGTAGTGGTTATTGGCCTGGCCATTCTTATTGATGTATAACTTATGACGGCCATTAATGGTTGTATCGGATTTTCCTTGTATATAAACCTGATTATCACCTGAGGTAATGGTGTATTGGTCACCTTTGATTATATCTGTACGTGTACCATTTGGATGAAGTTCTGTTGAGGTGCCTGTACGGTGGCGAATATGGATTCGTTCACTGCCAGGTGTGTCATCAAATTCTGATAAATGGCCAGACTCACTCTCATATACGTGATTGAAAGGATAAACGGCCGCATATGGATTGGCCGGCTGATCCCAGGTTGTACCATCGCTGGCCTGTGTGGGTTCACCTGCGGCATTCAACATTGAATTGTAGTCTGCCGTTGCGATGCCTGTAATACGTGAAACCGCTCGTTCATTGATACTTGGATGAGGACGTGAAACCTCATTTACGGCCAGTCTATTTACATCTGGCTCATTTATGTAACGAGGATAAATTTCATTAGGATCATTAAAACCTTTTCTATTATCTGCAAAAGAAACCGGCCTGCCAGGTAAACTGCCTAATATAATCGGCTCTTGACGATAATGTCCATCACGAAAAAACCCAAACACCCAAGAACCTTCAAGTAGGCCGGTTGCGGACTGGCCTATACCAGAAACACCGCTGGCCGTTACAGGTAATACAGTAAGTGCCCAAGGTAAATCGGCCGTTGGTAATGTTTGTTTATTTTCTGTGTGATGACCTAATATACGTACTCTAAGACGGCCGGCCTTTAATGGATCTTGCCTATCTTCAACAACGCCAGAGAACCAGAGAAAACCTCCAAGTCCCATAAAGTTTTCGTTATTCATTGTAATCTCTCGTTAGAGCGCCTGATAATAACACAACAGCATACGTCATTTTTAATCATTTCTCCAGTTCTACGCATATTACCCGGCCACCCTAGTAATCGCCACAAAGACAAGTAATCCGTAGTAAATCCATATCTCACTGGTACAGGCGTGCGCTAGCACGACTTTATCTCTTAGTTCGCCTAATCTTTCAAATATTCTTCGTATCATCTTGGTAGCATCTTGTATCATCTCATTGTCTATCATTGGTCGCCTCAGTTATTTCTTTTTATTACCACATTTACACAGTTTTATTGAGAATATTCTATTCTTTAAATTTCTCAATGCTTCTTTGATATATGTAAAGTTCATTTCACTTATGCTCATAGATTCTCCAGTTGTTTTCTATATTTATGGTGAGTTTTACACTCGGTTGCCTGTGGGCTGGCCATTGGTCTATATAATTCTACATAGCCGTCGGAGCGGGCGGTCTCGGAAATTCTCACAGGTCTACTTAAAGAATTTAGCATAGTTTTCTATCAGTATTTGGTCAAATTCGTAAATATCGATAATGCCTGGATTCTTTCTCTCTTTGTCTATAAAAGTATCGTTTATTTCTACAGGATATGGTACTCGGACGCTGTCTTTCATACATTCAAGTACCATTATATGTTTTTTTAATTTTATGTTGATTTCGTGTCTTACGGAAGTAATCAAATATCGTCCTGACATATAAGCATCATTATCTGATGGTTCGTTACCATCTCGTGGTTGATAAGACGGCAGTTCAAAAGTAATGAGATCGCCTGCCTTAACTGCGGTGTAACCATTTACGGTAAGTTCTATACGTAATGATTGGAATGCTAATCTTTGTGAGAGTCTTTGTTGCACTATTTCTTTTATATTTGCGATTGCGACTTCATTTCCTTCTGGCGTATAATGTATTGCTGTTGTATCTGGCCAGAGGTAAAGTGTAGATTCAGGATAATCTGATAAAGATTTGCCTTCTCTTATATACTTTGGCAAAATACCTTTTTCTGATTCTTTACCACCATCTCTACTCGTTTCAGTGTGAAAACTCTTAGGATAATTTATTTCGTAATTAAAATCTGTTTCTTCATATGTTTTATTCAATTGATTGTGTGTAATTAATCTACTTGCATAAACACCATTTCTTAAATTTTTAAGTGTATCAAATTGATCTTTTATACCATAATTCAACACGACTTGCATTTCATTTTTTATATTTTTTTCACCTTTGCCATCAGATATATTCGCTGGTTTGGGTTTGTATCTTGCAACAACAGGTCTTGCTGTATTTGCTTCGATTGCTAACATACTTTCTAGTGAACGGTAATTAAATCCTGCCACTGTTTCATAGAAATAATAGCCGGCATTATGAAATTTTAAACTGGTTGTGAGTTGTGATATTTGGTCTATACTATCAAAAGGTCTTAATCGATTGAATACGTGTTTATGTAAACCAATAGATGGTTCATAGAATAGATTTTTATTTGAACCTAAAAATGTGGGGTCTTTGATAATGTTTGCCACCATATTTGAATAAGTATCGGTTTGAGCATTTGATACCACTTTTAATTCATTATCAATCATTTCTTTACTACAAAAATGTATCATATAAATTTGTGATTTAGGATTAATACTTGTTCGACTTGATATTTTGTATATGTACATTGGATGACCTGACTTTTCAGTAAAGTCATACATAAACGGCGAACCAGGTGTAAAAAATTTAAATTCTATTCTTTCATTTCCTGTTAATGGTAGAGCAGCTATAATATTATTTGTATCTACCAATACCATATTACCTGATAATGTTTTATTGTAAATACTTTCGTATATGTTTAACTCTCCCATCATAGTTGCCACTTCTATTTTTTTAGGATTGTTATCGTTTGTTTGTGAACCGTAAGAAACTAAATTAACGTCTGTTAAAAGATATTGACCAGGTTTTTTTAAAACACTTTCATCTAGTGTATCGAATATACTCATTATACATTTACTAAGTTAGCAAATTCGTCCAAAAATATAGGCAAATATGCGGCGTTCAATAATTTGATTTGTCTTTTTTGATCTTGTATTCTTTGTTCGTATTCTCTATTCGTAATAGCAGTAGCTCCTGACACTGTACTGTTCACAATAATTTTATGTGAATAATCGCTCGGTCCATCACCTTTTGTTTTACCACTCGATTGTGTAATTTCATAATGGTGTACGCCATCTGGATTTGTATATTTTTCATTCATATAATTTTCAAATTCATATGTTGTAAGTGGCCAACCATAATAACGGTCTGTAATATCATTTGTTAAAAGTATAACCCAATGATAATTAGAATTGCCAAAATGTTTAAGTGCTGTTATTTCAGGTGTTTCGCCTTCTGGCACATCATATAAATCATATAACATCGCTTCATCTCGTATTTTTGACCTAATTTTTACTCTTATCATTAAATTGGTAACAACTTTATCGTTGCCATCATTTTTTAAATCATATGTGCCTCTAGGAAAATATGAAAAGTACATTAGAAACCTTCAGCAATTTTTTGTTTAGTCATAATTTCTGTTTCACTAAATGATAATGCCATCTTAGTATATACAGGTGCAGCTCCTAATTCATCAGCAGCAAAAGTTGAGAATACACTATCATCGCCGTGTGATAAATCCATTTTTGTTAATACACATTTACTAATTCTAGGTATGTACATATTTTGTTTATCTAGGTACATATAAGTTAATTGAAATTGTGATGGCACCACAAAATCATTTGTTAAACCTAATTCGGGGTGCATATGAAATTTAAATAGTGATATAATTTTTCTAGCGGCATCTAATTCACCTCTATTACGTGGTGCAAATTCAAAATTGTATTGAAATTCCCTCATTGGCACGCCTTCAAAAACCATTTCTAAATTATTATTAAATGCACGACCTGTTACCTTTTGTAATGCACCTTTCAAATCTCCTGCTCCTGGTATCGCTTGAGTTACCAATTGACCAATTTCTACTCCTATTTTTTGCATTATTTCTAAACCTCTAGCACCTAAATCAGCAGGACTTTTTATACCTAAAAAATCACCTAACATTCCTGTTTCTTTACCACTATGAGTTACGTTGTAAGAGGTCTTGACACCTGGCGGAGTGTATAATACAATTGTATCCGCAACACGTGTATGTCTTGAACCTATCATACCTCCGTTTATACCTGAGCTTTGTTGTGTAATTCTACTCTTGCCGTTTGAAAATGTAGCTCCTTTGCCACTTTGTGATAATCTATCTTGATTTACTTTTGCTGCTAATCCATCTTCACCTAATTTTTTAAGAACCGCTGAAGTACCACCTTTTAATACGTCTTTTAATCCTGTATATATCGTAGTTGTTTCCAATATATCAAAAAACATATAATGGCCAGTACCTAACTGTTGTACATTTTCAGGATAATACACAACACCTGCTTCATATGGATTTTGTTGCATATGAGCATTTGGTTTTGCGTCGCCTAATTCTAAAGGTGATTTGTTTAATATTTTAGCAGCAGCGGCATTTGTTTGAATACTATTTTTTGCCTTATCGAATAAACTACCACCTAACCCACCTGCTAGACCTGCAAGTCCACCACCTACGCCTTGTATATTACTTAAATTCTTTTGAACAATGTTTGCTACTTTTGATAACACGATAAATACCTTATGTGATTAATAGTAATATTTATATGATATGAGAGCAAGTTATAAAGGAATTTATAAACCAACACACCCTAAAAAGTACGCTGGCGACCCAAATAGAATAGTATATCGTTCACTATTGGAAAGGCGTATGATGGTATATTTGGATAAAAATGATAGTGTTGAGTTTTGGGCAAGTGAAGAAATACCTATAATCTATCGTTCACCTATTGATTATCGTATTCATAGATACTATCCAGATTTTATATTCAAATTAAAAACAGGCAAAAAATATATGGTTGAAATAAAACCATATCGCCAGTGTTTTCCACCAAAGAAACCAAAGAAACAAGGTCGTGCTTTTATGCGTGAACAATTAGAATATATAAAGAACCAAGCTAAATGGCAAGCCGCTAAAGTGTACTGCGAAGGCAACGATTTAGAGTTTAAAATCTTTACTGAAAAAGACATAGGTGTCTATAGTTAATATAAATATAGACAATGGTTTCAATACTCGATAAATTAGCTAATAAACAAGGCGATACTACTAAATCATCAAGTTGGTATAAAAACGCCATATCATCATTTGGTCAAAAGATTAGTGCTAGTAAATTAATGGCACAAGGAACATTAACTGCAAGACCAAATATTGGTTTATTAAATTTATTCTTTTATGACCCAAAGTATAAAGAAACTTTACCATATTATGATACATTTCCACTTGTATTACCATTAGAGAGTATTAAAGGTGGTTTTAGTGGATTAAACTTTCACTATCTAGCACCTGGAGCTAGATTAAGACTATTAGAGCAAATGCAAAGATACGCTACGAATAAAGATTTATCAAAGGCAAGATTTGATGTAAGTTGGAGTCGTGTCAAGTCTATACCATTATCAAAAGCAACAATTAAAAAGTATTTGTATAAACACGTAAGATCAAGTTTTTTGAGAATAGATTTACAACAGGCCGCTATCGCTTGTTATTTACCTGTGCAACAGTTTCAAAAAAGGCCTGCTAGTTCTGTATATGCAGCTTCAAGGAGTTTTATCTAATGGCAATATTAAGAGGCGGAGTTCGTATTGGTGGTTTTGATGTAAGAATAGGTTTACCTCGTGATCGTTCTTTAGATAATGTCGAAGGCGATCCACGTTTTAGACAAAGAGCCGGCGGCAATCCTGAAACAACAATGGGTCGTGTGCAAGCATATGTTAATGAAGCAGAAGGATTTGCTCGTAAGGCAAGATTTTATGTTGAGTTCTTTTTACCTAGAGTTGAAGATGGCCCTTCAAAACCTGCACCAAAATTAAGTGGTGTTGCTAGAGAAGGACAAGGTAAAGATACAATAACAATAAATGATATAAATTTATCAACGGCAGCACAAGAACAATTAATAACATTTTCATCACAACAAGAAGTAAATTCTATACACGCAGCTAATGGTCGTAGAGTAAGAGCATTTTGTAATGCAATTGAAATGCCAGAAAGAACAATAGATACAAAAGAAATACGTCATCACGGTCCAGCATATAAATTAGCATTTGATTATAAATCTGCCGATATTACTGCAACATTTTATTGTGATAAATTTTTAAGAGAAAGATCATATTTTGAAACTTGGCAAGCGGCCGTGTTTAGCACTAAATCAAATAATTATAATTTTTACGATAACTATGTATCAGATATTAATATATTTCAATTAGGTCAATTTGCTAGTCGTAATGAAAGAGATGATATAACTTACGCTGTAAAATTA
>Ga0208787_1000829_pt1 | contig 14162 bp, 2 predicted proteins | sample Wag4_2014_7_11_FD_187362 | JGI IMG/M metagenome (GOLD analysis project Ga0208787, IMG submission 187362) | Fresh water microbial communities from Ohio, USA - Utica-2 Time Series HT 2014_7_11 (SPAdes) (version 2) | ecosystem: Environmental > Aquatic > Freshwater > Water tank | place: USA: Ohio... | reverse complement strand
ATTTAAATTTACTTATTTATTGGTTTGTGTTTTTTTAACACAGCACTTGTATGCCCAAATGTTTACTGCTCCTTATCAAGCTGTAAATTATCAGAAAATTATTAGTAATGGGATTCATTTAGATGGTACGGATGATTATATAAGTATAACTAGGCCCGTAGCTGATGATTTTACGATTGAGTTTTGGATGAAAACAACGCAAACAGGTTCTACTGGTCAACATTGGTACTCTGGAAAAGGAATTATTGATGCGGAAGCCCCGAGTGGTGCAAATGATTTTGGAATTTCATTAAATGGAAATAAAGTTTCTTTTGGAACTGGTAATCCTGATTATACGATTGTCAGTAATGCAAATGTTAATGAAGGAACTTGGAAACACGTAGCAGTAACCAGAACAAAAGTAACAGGCGCAATCAAAATATATATAAATGGGGTATTAGATAATTCGGGTACTTCAACTAATGTTAATTCATTGAATGCGCCTTCTACCATAAGAATTGGGGGGATACAAACTGCTACTAATTATTTTAATGGCACATTGGATGATATTCGAATTTGGGATTATGTTCGAACTGAACAACAAATTTTGGGAAGTATGAATAATGAAATGTTAGGAAGTGAACCAGGTTTAGTTGCTTATTATAATTTTAACCAAGGCAAGCCAAATACGTCTAATGCAGGTGTAACAACTCTTTTTAACGAAACAAGTTCTTTAAGTACTTATAATGGTACGCTTACTAATTTTGGATTATCTGGTACCACAAGTAATTGGGTTGTAGGAAAACAAGAACCACTCATTCCAACGAATAGTTTAAAATTATATGTGGATGCTGGCAAACCAAGGTCCTATGCTGGTTCAGGATCAGTAATGAGAGATTTGAGTGCAAGTGGAAATAATATGACTTTATATAATAGTCCAGCTTTTTATTCCGATTATGGAGGCAACTTAAATTTTAATGGAACGAATACTTATTTACAATCTATAAGTAATTCACCTATTACTGGTGCAAGTCCACGTACAGTATGTATCTGGTATAATCCAACAACTATAACCGATGGATATGGGACTTTATTTTGGACAGGCAATGATGCTATTCCTTATTCAACATATGGCATTGGTTTTAATTCTAGTAAATATTTATTTTGGGGACAGAATTCCGATGTTACTGATCTTACATTATTGCCAACAACAAATACTTGGAATTTTATTGCTGCTGCTTATGGAGGAGGCACTTCCGTTTATCAATATTTAAATGGTGTAGGTAATTTGAATTCAATTTCAAGTGCACTTAATACTCCTGCTGCTGCATTTATTTTTTCAAAAAGTGCCGGAACTGGTTTTACTGGTAAGCTAGGTAATATTATGGTTTTTGACAGAATGCTTACCAAAACAGATTTAGATAAATTATATTTTAATGTAAAGTCAAGAATACCAGATGGACTAACATCCAAAACTGCAGCTATTTCAGGATTACAATTACATTATGATTATCCGGCTTATCCTTCTGGTTGGTATTGGATAAAATCATCCATGATGCCCAATGCATTACAAATGTATGTTGATATGACAGAGGACGGCGGGGGATATGATTTTTATCCAATTACTGCAGGTCCATCAGCTACTTATATAACTGATGCTAATGGAGGAACACCACTTGGCTTAGATATTGTTTATCCTCGAAGTAAATATCACTGGAGGGCGATGTCCAATGCTGTTAATGCTATGATTGCTGCAAATAAAGCAGGTGGAGGATCATATGGAAGTTTCTTTACAACAGCTTATGCGGTTACCAGAAGCACTAATACTGGAAACGCTGGAAGTAATAATTATTCCTATAAAGCCATGCGAAGTAGTGATTATGGCGGTGCTTCAAATGCTCCCGATTGGAATGTAAAAGACAATGGTGGATGGTGGTTAAGAGACGATATAACTTATACTGAACCTAATGGGGATTATACTTTAAATGCTTTTCTTTCAAATGGAATGCCTAATCCTTATAATTTAGAAAATATTAGTTTCAATGATGGAAATGCAAGTTATTCTACAGGAAATTTTTACTTAGTTTCTACCAACGCAAAAAAAATTGTACCTGATGGAAGAACAATTGCAACTGCTGCAACAAGTGCGAAAGCGATTAAAACTGCTTATCCAAATTCACCAGACGGGGTGTATTATATTAACTTGCCAACTGTAGGTGTTACGCCTATCTATTGTATCATGAATTCTGCAGTGGATGGTGGCGGCTGGATGCTCGCAATGAAGGCAAATTCAAATGGAAGCACTTCAAATCCTTTACAAACATTTAAATATACTGCGTCCTATTGGACAACAACGGATATCTTGAATGCTAACGATAATAGTTTGACAGCTGGCGATGCAAAATATCAAACGATGAATTATTTTCCAGCAAAAGACATTCTTGCACTTTGGCCAGACATTGCATCTGATTATGGGTCATCAGCGACAGGAGGAAGCATCAATTTAGTATCTAGTTATAATAAATGGAGTTGGCTTCAAAATAATTTTAATGGAGGGAATACAACTACTTTAATTAATTTCTTTGCAAATGCTGCGAATGAGAATAAATTTATATCAGATGCTAATAATTTTGCTGGTAAAGGCACCGCCTTCTCTACACAACCAGATGTACGCTTTTACGGATTTAATTATACCGCTTATTCTATTGCAAAAGTGAGATGGGGTTTTGCCTGGAATGAAAACGGAGGTGGACTTTATCCTAATGGTAATCAAGCATCCAATGATGTATCGGGCGGTATTGGCATGGGAACTTATTATGGTGAATATTCTGCTGGGGATAGAATAAGTTGTTGTGTTACCTATACGGGTATTAATCGTCCGGCAAGGGTAGAGGTTTATATTAGGTAAAATAGCCCCCTTAAATGACTCATTTACTATTTTTTCTACCCCTTTATTTCTTATTTTTTGCCCTATAATTGATTATTAGTTTATTTATAAAATATTGATAATCAGTGATTCATATTTAGTTTCATCAATTTTTATTAGGTTTCTGTCTCAATTTGTTTTTCAAATGTGATTTTTCAATCTTACATAGTCATTATAATATAGTCTCATTTGCAATATTGTAATATTAAAAAAATGTATAATTTGAAAAATACGCTGACCATATTATTTCTCTTTTTTTGCTTGGGCGCCTCAGCTCAAATAAAAATCAGCTATTCTATTGGTGGTATAGGCGGTAATATGAAAACAACCACCTACAGCAACCCATTGTTGATTTCTGGGGAAAACTGCTTCAATGTCTCCAATGCCTTGAACAAATTCTGGGGGAGTAATACAGGTGACTTTTTCATCAACTGTGTGGTGGATGTTGATTTTATCAAATTCAGCATTAAAATCAACCCTAATCCGGTGATTAACTATGCGACTGTCAAGTTCATCAATAAGCTCCAGAACGAAAGTAAGATGCGATTGACGATTTTCAATAATACAGGGCAACCTATGAAGGTATTGGATGTCACGCAAGAACAATTTTTATCTGGCTATAGGCTTGATATGTCCAACCTTCCCAGTGGTTATTATTTCATACAGATTTCTTCTTCAAGTCTATTACAGACTTTCAAAATATTGAAAAACTAGTTTTACAGATTAACCTATGCTTAATAAATTTTTTTTCCCTCTTTTATTGATACTTTGTTGCATAGGCAATATGGCATCAGCGCAAGTAACACCTGATGGCATCTTATTTCAAGCAGTCGCAAGAGATGCCAATGGCAACGCTGCAGCTGGAAGAAATATTTATGCTAAAGTAAATTTATTAAAAGGCACTAAAGATGGAATTTCAGTCTATGCTGAATCTTTTAAAGTAGTGTCTACTGATGATGGCGTTTTTACCATCGTCATTGGAAAAGGAACTAGAACTTCTGGTGTAGCGGGATTATCTTCTATTGCTTGGAACGAAGCATTGCATTTTGTCAATATTCAAATTGCTATTGAACCTTCATTGCCTACACCAGGTTGGTCAGCGGATAACAATTATTTAGACATGGGAACTTCACAATTATGGACGGTTCCGTATGCATTATTTTCTTCTAAAGCAACTGTGGCAGATTCGGCCATGTCAATTAGCACTATTGTGCCAGGTTCAAAAGGAGGAACAGGTGTGAACAATACAGGCAGAACTATCACACTAGGACAGAATTTAACTTTCAAGGGTACTGGGGATATCACTATCACAACTACTGGCTTAAGTAATATATCATTACCTACCACTGGTTTATTAGCGAACACACAATATGTTTCTGATCGGATTGGGACAGACACAGTTTCATTATCTAATCGTATTAATGCTTTGGGTGTTTCTTCTGGCAACACGACGGCATTAAAAGTGAATATTTCGGATACAGCAAGTATGTTAAACCCATATTTAAGAAAAGTAGATACTGCAAGTTTATCAAAAAGAATTAATGTCAAATTAGATTCAGCACAAATTCCTGGCATCATTGCACCTTATTTGGCTTCGGTGGCTGGGGTAAAATACGCTGATACTGCTTTAATGTTGAGTAATCGTTTTGCTAGAGATACTGCATCACTAAGTAGTAGAATCAATTTAAAAGTAAATATTGCAGATACAGGAATGATGTTGAGTAATCGTTTTGCAAGAGATACGGTATCACTTTCTGCTAGAATTAATGTGAATAAACAAGCTATCATTGATAGTGCAACTGCTTTGAATTTAAGAAAATTGAATCTTGCAGATACGGTATCACTTTCTACTAGAATTAATGTGAATAAACAAGCTATCATTGATAGTGCAACTGCTTTGAATTTAAGAAAATTGAATCTTGCAGATACGGCAAGTATGTTGAGCAGAAGATTTGCTAGAGATACAGCTTCACTTTCTACTAGAATTAGTGACAATAAACAAGCTATCAATGATAGTGCAACTGCTTTGAATTTAAGAAAATTGAATCTTGCAGATACGGCAAGTATGTTGAGCAAAAGATTTGCTAGAGATACAGCTTCACTTTCCAACAGAATTAATTTAAAGATCAATATTGCAGATACGGCTGCAATGCTTTTACCATATGCGATTCGTTCAAATACGATTGCATCAATCAATGCAGAAAAAAATAGAGCAATTGCTGAAGCGTCATTGAAAGTCAATATTGCAGACACCTCAGATATGTTATTGCCTTATGCGATAAGATCTAATACAATTGCATCCATCAATTTAAAAACAAATATTTCTGATACTGCTTTAATGTTAAGTAGAAGATTTGCTAGAGATACGGCATCACTTTCAAGAAGAATTAATTTAAAAACGGAAATTGCAGACACTGCTGCAATGCTTTTGCCATATGCGATTCGTTCAAATACGATTGCATCAATCAATGCAGAAAAAAATAGAGCAATTGCTGAAGAGGCATTGAAAGTGAATATTGAGGATACGGCTGCGATGTTATTACCTTATGCAATAAGATCTAATACAGTAGCGTCCATCAATTTAAAAACAAATATTGCAGACACGGCGTTAATGTTAAGCAGAAGATTCGCAAGAGATACTGTAGCACTTTCAAATAGAATTAATTTAAAAGTAAATATTGCTGATACCGCTTTAATGTTAAGTAGAAGAATTGCACGAGATACTGTTTCATTATCCAATAGAATTAATGCATTAAGCACTTCTGTAACAAATGCAATTTCTGATGCAGCCGCAAGCAGTGGTGCAGATTTAGCTGCTGAAATCGCCAGAGCCACTGCAGCAGAAAATTTAAAAGTAAACATTGCAGATACCTCTTTGATGCTTACTAGAAGAATTGGACGAGATACGGTTTCATTATCCAATAGAATTAATGCATTAAGCACTTCTGTAACAAATGCAATTTCCGATGCAGCAGCAAGCAGTGGTGCAGATTTAGCTGCTGAGATTGCTAGAGCAACAGCAGCAGAAGCGTTAAAAGTGAATATTGCTGATACTTCTTTGATGCTAACCAGAAGATTTGCTAGAGATACGGCATCACTTTCAAGAAGAATTAATTTAAAAGCAAATATTGCTGATACCGCAGATATGTTATTGCCTTATGCGATAAGGTCAAACACGGAAACCTCTATTAATACAGAAAAAAATAGAGCTATAACTGCAGAAAATTTAAAAGTGAATATTGCTGATACGGCTTTGATGCTAACCAGAAGATTTGCTAGAGATACGGTTTCATTGTCCAATAGAATTAATGCATTGGGTACTTCTGTCCAAAATGCAATTTCCGATGCAACAGCTAGTAATGGGGCAGACTTAGCCGCAGAGATTGCTAGAGCGACTGCAGCAGAAGCGTTAAAAGTTAATATTGCTGATACTTCTTTGATGCTAACCAGAAGATTTGCTAGAGATACGGCATCACTTTCAAGAAGAATTAATTTAAAAGCAAATATTGCCGATACCGCAGATATGTTATTGCCTTATGCGATAAGATCAAATACGGAAACCTCTATTAATACAGAAAAAACTAGGGCTATAACTGCAGAAAATTTAAAAGTGAATATCGCAGACACTGCTAACATGTTGAGCAGAAGATTTGCAAGAGATACCGTATCGCTTTCGAATAGAATTAACGCCTTAGGATCCTCAGTTTCGAATGAAATTGCTGATGCGATTTCTATTGGTGGAACAGACTTAGCTGCAGAGATCGCTAGAGCAACAGCAGCAGAAGCATTGAAAGTGAATATTGCAGATACTTCTGCGATGTTGACTAGAAGATTCGCGAGAGATACGGTAGCACTTTCTAATAGAATTAATTTAAAAACAAATATTGCAGATACTGCCGCAATGCTTTTGCCATACGCAATAAGATCAAATACCATTGCGTCTATCACGGCAGAAACAACAAGGGCAACTACTGCAGAAAATTTAAAAGTGAATATTGCAGATACTGCTAACATGTTGAGCAGAAGATTTGCAAGAGACACCGTAGCTTTATCTGACAGGATTAATTTAAAAACAAATATTGCAGATACGGCAGATATGTTATTGCCTTATGCAATTAGATCAAATACGATTGCATCCATCACAGCGGAAACAACCAGAGCAACTGCAGCAGAGACAGCACTAGATACAAGGGTATCTTCAAATACTGCTAGTATCACTGCAGAAAGAACCAGAGCGATCGCTGCAGAAACAGCATTAGATACAAGAGTGACTTCAAACACTGCAAGTATCACCGCAGAAACAACCAGAGCAATTGCAGCTGAAACAGCATTAGATACAAGAGTAACCTCTAATACTGCGAGTATCACTAGTAATACAAACAATATTGCAATTAATTTAGCAAAAGAAAAAGCCGATTCATTAACGCTTGCAACAAGAATAGCGTCTAGTGAAAATAATATCACAATTAATACAACTGATATTGCAGCTAATTTATCAAAACAAAGAATTGATTCTGCGTTATTAAGGAATTTGATTAATGAAAACACTTCTTCAATTAATACTAATTTATTAAAAGAACAAACGGATTCTTTAACACTTGCAACTAAAATAAGAATAGATTCTACTGATTTATTTGCAAAGATAGTCGCTGATTCTACTATATTAAGAGGACTTATTAATACGAATACGAGTGACATCAATACGAATACTACCAATATTGCTAATAATGCTATCAATATTAGTATCAATGCAACCAATATTGCTGCAAATACCGCTGCAATCAATAATAGGGTGAGTTTTACGGATATGCCTACATTCTTACTACCTTATTTAAAAATTGAGGATACTTTAAGTATGTTGGCTAATTATAAAGCGGCGATGATTGATAATAATGCAAGAATTGATGCATTGGTTGCAGACACGGCTACTTTAATCACCCGATTTAGCTATAAGGAAAATTTATCAAATAAAAGTACAGATATAAGTGGTGATGCCACATCTAATACTAAATATCCATCTGTTAAAGCAGTAAAAGATTTTGTAGACAATGCAATTACAATTGCTACACCGGATGCTTCAACAACAGTAAAAGGGAAAATTCAATTGTCTGGTGATTTAGCAGGAATTGCAGCTTCTCCAACTGTAGCTACAGTGGGCGGTTCAACTGCAGCAGCAATTAATGCGGCTACTATTTTAGCCAATACGGCAACTGATGCAAATACAAATAATACAATAGTCAAAAGAGACGCCAGTGGCAATTTTATTGCTGGAATCATCACAGCTGCATTGACTGGTAATGTCACAGGTAATGTCACTGGAAACTTAACAGGGAATGCAAGTACAGCTACTAAATTAGCTGCTACAAAATTAATTTATGGTAATGCATTTGATGGAAGTGCTGATTTAACTCAGGCTATAGCTGGAACTTTTGGTGGAACAGGTGTTGATAATGGAAGTAAAACAATCACACTTGGCGGTAACTTATTAACTGCAAATAGTTTTACAACTGCCGGTAATTATAGTACAATATTAACAAGCACAGGAGAAACAAATATTACTTTACCGACAACAGGAACAATCGCAACTTTAGCTGGTACAGAAACCATGACCAATAAGACGATTGTTGATCTTACGTTGACAGGTGTTCCAACTGCGCCAACAGCAGCTGCAGGAACAAGTACCAATCAATTAGCGACGACTGAATTTGTGAATGCAACAACGAGTGCTGCTACACCTGATGCATCACCAACCGTAAAAGGTAAAATACAATTAGCTGGCGATTTAGGCGGCATTGCAACTTCTCCAACAGTTAATAGTGTGGGGGGATCAAGTTCATCTACAATCAATACTGCAACTATATTAGCCAATGCTGCAACGGATATCAACAATAGCAGTACAATTGTTAAAAGAGATGTAGTAGGTAATTTTAGCGCTGGTAGTATTACAGCCAGTTTAATTGGTAATGCAAGCACAGCAACAAAATTAGCAGCAACAAAAAATATTTATGGTAATGCATTTGATGGTAGTGCAGATTTAACCCAAGCAATTGCTGGAACTTATGGTGGAACGGGTGTTAACAATGGTAATAAAACGATTACGCTAGGCGGTAATTTATTAACTGCGAATAGTTTTACAACAGTAGGTAATTATAGTACCACTTTAATAAGTATTGGTGAAACAAATATTACACTACCTACAACAGGAACAATCGCTACTTTAGCAGGTACAGAAACATTATTGAATAAAACTTTGGCCGATGTTACTTTGACTGGTGTACCAACTGCACCAACTGCAGCAGCAAATACCAATACAGATCAAGTAGCTACAACTGCATTTGTTTTGTCAACAACAGCTGCAGCAACACCAGATGCAACTTCTATTTTAAAAGGAAAGGTTCAATTAACGAATGATTTTGGCGGAACTGCAGCTTTGCCTCAAGTAGTAAGAGTGGGTGGTTCAACTGCTACAAATATTAATGCTGCAACAATTTTAGCCAATTCAGCTACTGATTTGAATACTGCAAGTGCTATCGTGAAGAGAGATGCGAATGGCGATTTTAGTGCGGGCATTATTACTGCTAACTTAATGGGTACCGCTACCAATATTACCGGTATTGCATTGGGTGCAAATGGTGGTACAGGCGTCAATAATACAGGAAAAACAATTACACTAGGAGGAGATATCAATACAGGAAGAAATTTCACAACCACTGGTGTAACAGGCTCAGGTGCTGATATCACTTTTAGAACAACCAATACAACAAATCTAATTTTACCTACATCTGGAACTATAGCGACGCTTGCTGGAACAGAAGCTTTTACAAATAAAACAATCAATGGATTATCCTTAATACCAGCAACAATAGGTTTTTCAATTTCTGGTGGAACAATTTCGAAATCACTTACAATAAATAATGATGCAACAGTATCTGGAACAAATACAGGTGATCAAACGATTACTTTAACTGGAGATGTAACAGGTTCAGGAACAGGTTCATTTGCAACTACTTTAGCTAGTTCTGGTGTAACTGCCGGTGTATATGGGGGTGCAACTTCTGTACCAACAATTACAATTGATGAAAAAGGTAGGGTTACCAATGCTGCTGCTACTACTATTACAGGTGTATCTTCTATTGGTTCGTTATTAGAGAGTGGGAAGATCATTGTGGGAGACCAAAACGATCAAGCATCGAAAGTGGATATGAATGGTGATGTAACTATTAATAATTTAGGTGCTACATTGATTGGCGCAAGTAAAATAGTTACTAATAAAATTGCTAATTCATCAGTGACTTATGCTAAGATGCAAAATGTTTCTGCAACTGATAAAATATTAGGAAGAGTCAGCACGGGCGCAGGTGTGATAGAAGAAATTTCAACCATTGGAACCGGTAATGTGGTAAGAGCGATTAGCCCAGTTTTCACAGGAACGCCAACGGTACCTACTGCAACTTATCCATCCAACGATGGAACGATTGCAAGTACACAATATGTAACTACTGCAATTAATAATATTTCTGCTTCTTCGGTTTCTGGTATATTAGGTGGAGCAAATGGAGGTACTGGTGTAGACAATACAGGAAGAACAATCACTCTAGGTGGTAATGTAAATATTGCTAAGAATTTCACAACCACTGGTATGACTGGTGCAAATGCCTCGGACATTACTTTCAAAACAACAGGTCCAACCGTATTGGAACTTCCTTTATCTGGTAAGCTTGCAACGATGAGTGATGTATCATCAAGTTCAATTGGTGGCCAGCAAATTACAGGGGTTATCAATCCAGTGAATGGTGGTACGGGTGTTGCGAATGATAATACTAAACTAATTACATTAGGTGGATCAATTACTACTGGTGCGAATCTAACTACAACAGGTGTAACAGGGTCTGGTGCTGATATCACTTTTAAAACGACTGCTGCAACAGATGTAATCTTACCAACTACTGGAACGATTGCAACATTAGCTGGAACAGAAACACTGACTGCAAAAACAATTGATGCATTAGACAATACGATTTTAAATATTTCAAATGCAAATATTGCTGCGAGTGCAAGTATAGAAGATACAAAATTGGCAACAATAAGTACGGCCGGTAAAGTATTGAATTCAGCAACCACTGCAACCAATGCCAATACTCCAGATGCTATTGTGGCTAGAGATGCCAACGGTGCATTTACAGCAGGTATCATTACTGCTTCTTTAAATGGTAATGCAAGTAGTGCAACTAAATTAGCTGCAACAAAAACAATTTATGGCAATGCCTTTGATGGCTCTGCAAACTTGACGAATATTATTGCAAGTGGATTTGGCGGAACTGGAAATGGGTTTACTAAATTCATTGGCCCAGCTGGTTCAGAAAGATTATTCACTTTACCAAATGTCGATGCGACTATCTTAACAACCAATGCACTAGTAACAGTTGCACAAGGTGGAACAGGTGCAGCCACTGCAACACAAAATTTTGTATTTGCTGGACCAGCTTTAGGATCATCTGCTGGAGCACCTAGCTTTAGAGCTTTAACTGCTGCAGATTTACCAGCAGGTAGTGGTTCTTATATTGCAAACTCTACCACGCAACAAGCGAGTTCTAATTTTAATATAAGTGGTGCCGGAATAGTGGGAGGTAATCTTACAGCCAATTCCTTTATAGTACCTAGTGCTTCTAGTACTCAGTTTTTAAAAGGAGATGGTACATTGGATGGGACCACTTACGCAACAGCAGGAGCGAATACAAATATTACATCCTTAACTGGATTGACAACTGCTTTGTCCTTAGCACAAGGTGGAACTGGATCTACATCAAAAAACTTTGTGGATTTAACAACAGCTCAAACTATTGCTGGGGCAAAAACGTTTAGTGGAATAGCAACTTTTAATACCGATATTAATATTAATGGACTTAAAATTGGTAAAGGAAATAGTAATACTGGTGAAAATACTGCAATAGGTGTTAATGCGCTTTCAGCTAATACTGGGAATTTTAATACAGCAACTGGTTTTGAAGCATTAAAATCAAGTTCATCATCAAATTATAATTCAGGTTTCGGCTCTAGATCACTTAGTAATAATACAACTGGTTTCGAAAATACTGGACTAGGATTTCAATCACTTTATGCTAACACAACAGGTAATTACAATACTGCACTTGGTGTTAATACATTGGCAACAAACACTACTGGCTCTTTAAATATTGCATTAGGTAATGCTAGTTTATACAATAATACAACAGGAGATAATAATACTGCATTAGGTAGAGCTGCATTATTTACAAATACAACTGGATCTTCAAATACAGCAATAGGTATTAACGCTGATGTATCAACGAGTAATTTAAGTAATGCAACTGCTTTAGGTAATGGCGCAATTGTATCTGCAAGTAATACCATTCAATTGGGAAATACAAATGTTACGAATGTAAAAACAAGTGGAACCATTACAGCTGGCGCAGTCACTTATCCTAAAGTAGATGGCTTAGCAGGGCAAGTCTTAATAACTGACGGTTCAGGTGTTGCCACTTTTAGAACACTTGATGGTGCAGGAGCAAATTTAACCAATGGTAAAATTTTAGTTGGTAATGCAAGTAATGTGGCAACAGCTGTAACTATTAGTGGCGATGTTTCAATTTCAAATACTGGAGCAGCGACAATAGCTGACGCAAGTGTTACAACAAGTAAACTTGCTACGGGGGCGGTCGAAACAGATGATATTGCAAATTCTGCAGTGACTTTTGCAAAAATGCAAAATATTGCTACCAATAAATTATTAGGAAGGACAACAGCAAGTACTGGAGCAGTAGAAGAAATTGCTATGTCTGGTTCGGGTAATGTGAGTAGAGTGATTGTGCCTACTTATGCTAGTATGTTGTCTTTAAGTGATAGTTATTCTGGCGCATTAATTTATACACAACATAATAATTCTCCAAGCTTCCCAGAAAGCTTAGCAGACGGATTTTACTGTACCATTGTTAACTATGGTGGTGCAATATTTACTTCCAATACATTAACAACAGCTAAATTTTATACCAATAATACAGGTAATACAGGATCAAGTACATTCTCTATCCCACTTGGGGGAACGGTTAATGTATATGCAATTAAAATTGGTGGCGCACAACGTTACTATATCAATTATGGTGACGCACCTGCACTTGCAGGAACAGGTCTTACAAATAATGCAGGAACATTTAATGTAAATGCTTCTCAAAATATAAGTACACTTTCGAATTTAACTACAAATGGTTTAGTGACTACAACAGGTGGCACAGGTGCACTTTCAGTTATTGCAAGTTTGCCTGTCACACAAGGCGGTACTGGATTAACATCTTTAACAACAGGCGATTTACTTTATGCAAATGGAGCAAATTCATTGGCTAAGCTAGGTATTGGAACAAATGGACAAATTCTAACTACCAACGGAACAACGATCTCTTGGGCTCCAAATAGTTCTGCATCTTTATCAGGTGGTGTGGCAGGGGCAATTCCTTATCAATCTGCAGTGGGTGTAACAGGATATACTGCAGCTGGAACATCTGGACAATTCTTAACCTCTGCAGGAGCGGGTGCACCAACATGGACAAGTACGATTCCTGTTGCAAATGGCGGAACAGGTGCTGCAACTTTAACTAGCAATGCCATTTTATTAGGTAATGGAACTGGTGCAGTTCAAACTGTTGCTCCAGGTACTACGGGTAATGTATTGGTATCTAATGGAACAACATGGGTATCACAAGCAGCTGGTGCATCTGGTGTATCATTAGTAGGTACTATTGCAGCAACATCTAATGTAAAGGGAGCAACAATAAGTGGAAGCACAATTACTTTAACTCCAGCTGATGCAACTAATGGTGGTATTGTCACAGCAGCTGCTCAAGCATTTGCAGGCACTAAAACATTTGCAGATGTAGCTGTTGCTGGTGCTTTAAATGGTGGATCTACATCAGGTTCAACAATTGCAGGATTTAATGCAGCGATATCTGCTGTAACAGCTAACCTAACAATTAGTTCTGCTAATGCTGCTACTTATAATGGTAAAGTGCTGGTTTGTTCAGGTAGTACATTTACGGTGACATTTGATAGCACGGTACCTGTAGGTTTTTCTTGTATGATTTTACAATCCGATAATAACACCATCAGTTTTGCTGGAACAAATAATAGGTACAATTACACTTCAACATCTGGAATTTATGCCATTGCAACTGCTATGTGTTATGCAAGTGGTTCAGTTTTATTAACCGGCGATTTACAATAAAGTATG
>Ga0208787_1000828_pt1 | contig 14164 bp, 11 predicted proteins | sample Wag4_2014_7_11_FD_187362 | JGI IMG/M metagenome (GOLD analysis project Ga0208787, IMG submission 187362) | Fresh water microbial communities from Ohio, USA - Utica-2 Time Series HT 2014_7_11 (SPAdes) (version 2) | ecosystem: Environmental > Aquatic > Freshwater > Water tank | place: USA: Ohio... | reverse complement strand
AGCAAGCACCGAATCAGCCGCCGGCCAAGCCAAGGCGGAACGACTCCGAGAACAGCCGCCCCTCAGGCGCCAGGGGTGGCTCAGTTTTCGATGTCGGAAGTGGCTCAGTTTTCGATGTCGCTTGACATCGCCCACGGCGAGCACCTCACCAGCCGCTGCCAGGGTTGGACCGATGACATGACACGGCAGCAGGGCTGGGCGCCGGAGGTGGCCTGAGCAGCCCATGCACCCCAGCACTGTCACCGGCAAGCGGCCGCCGCTCTCCCCCCAGGAGGGCTGGCTGAGCGATGGCCGCCAGGTTCTGCACTTCAACCCGGTTCGCTACAGCCGTTACTCCCAGGCCCTGGAGCTCACCACGGGCGAACTGATCCCCTGCCAGCCGCCCCTGCTCTAGGGGCAGCCTTCCGCGCAGCGGTAGTGCCGCAGGGAGATCACCCGCGAGGAGGCGATCAAGCTCTGGGCCCAGAAGGGGAAGGCTGGTTGGCAGGTCTGCCCGCCCCAGTGGACGGCCCCGCCTTCCCAGAGATGACGGAGAGGAAGCAGTGCCGATCGCGCTGAACAGCGTGGATCAGGCGGCTTTAACGGAGACCAGGGCACCTCGCCGCCGGCCAAGGGGCTCAATCCAGTCGTTGGCGATCTGCCTGTGCTGGAGGAGTCGGAGGGAATCCGGCAGCCGGCATTCACAACCCCTGCATCGAGCAGGCGCCCCAGGCGCAGGGCGGTGGCCTTCTCGGCGCTGGAGAAGGAACTTTGATTGCGGACCCACGCGATCTCGTTGTCCGGGATTGCTGCGAGGGTCGCACCGATGGCGCCAGTGCCGGTGGGTTCCCTGGTTCGCTTCCCAGTACCTCACCCCTCAGCGAAAACCCCCTGAACTGAAAGCCCAAGGGGGGATGCAACGCTGAGAGGTTTGAATCCGGAAGCTCAGAAACAGAAGGGCAGGAACTGGGTGCGGCAGGCGGCGTAGCCATCCACCAGGGCACCCAGACCGATCTGGTGGGCGATGCCGGAGCCGGTGATGGCCTCGGTGAGGATGCCGATCACGATGCCGAGCATGGCGGCGCGGCCGTTGAACCGTTCAGCCCGATTGAGCTGCTCGACGAGGATGAGCTGCTCGGCGCGCTCCTGAATCCGCTTCTCGTTCTCGTTGGCAGAGGTGTTGGCCATGAAGCTTGCGGTGCGGGGATGGAGTAGTGCGTCAGTCGGCCGTTGCGGGCGGCAGCAGAGCGAGAGCGCCGTTCATCGCCGCGGGGTGGGGGTGAGGTCGCTGGGGCGTCTGAGCCCGAAGACCGTTGGGGCGCTCAGCAGAGCCACCAGGCCGAGCACAGCGGTGATCGCCGTGCTGTAGCCGGTTCTCATGGCGATCAACCAAGGCCGATCTGTTGAAGGATGCCCTGGCCGGTGAGCAGCTCGGTGGCCAGGCCGATCACGAAGCCGAGCATGGCCATGCGGCCATTCCAGGTCTCAGCGAATGCGACAAAGCCAAAGCGGGAAGAGGAGTCGGTCATGGTCGTCAAAGAATTTGAGTCAAGCTTAACGAGTTGTAACAAGGTCGGCTGAGGCTCGATGATCTCAGGCAAAGCCGCTGGGATCCAGAGGCAAAGGCCCAGCCGATGCCCGCTCGGCAAGGGAGGCATGAAAAAGCCGCCCCTGTGGAGCGGCCACTCAGCCGCAGCTGCTCTGCGGTCAATCAGATCAGGTCACCAGCGATCGCCGCCAGCCGAGGCGGCAGGCCGGGGTTCTGCCTTGTTGACCCGAATCATCCGGCCCATCCATTCCACGTCCTGGAGCTCTGAGATGGCCTTGGTCTCAGCGCTGGCCTCTGCCATCTCGATGAAGGCAAAGCCACGCTTACGGCCGGTTTCGCGGTCGAGCGGCAAGCTGCACTTGCGCACCGAGCCGTAATCGGCAAACAGGTGCTGAAGGTCCTCCACTTCGGCATCGAAGGAGAGGTTGCCCACGTAAATTGTCATTGATGAATTAAACTTATGAACACGATTCGCTGAAAGCCCTGAAGAAAGTCGCTGGCCGAGTGGAGAACAGCAGGAGCCTGGAGCCCGTGGAACTCACCGCCTGGAAAAGAAACCCGCAGAAGAGTGGTCGTTGAATCAATTTCACCCTACACCAAGGCGGTGGACGACCCTGAAATCGTCCATCCACTGGCTTGGATGCTCGCTTTGGTGAGGCGAGAGCGCAGCAAAAAAGCGCCGCCGTAGCGACGCTTAGACCTCCCTAAACCGCCCGACAGGAGCTGCGGGCGATCGCTTTCATCGTGTAGGTCGTAGGGCAACGGTGCCAGCAATCATTTGAATCAACTCAGCTTTACGTGCTGTGTGTTGATTTGACACAGCAGATTGCGCTGAGTTACTGCACCTTACGGAGTGTTTGATTTGCCAACTCGCCCGGTATGGGACTTCCCGGTCATGGTCAGCATGGGATCGACCGACCAGGGGATTACGGCAATTCAAGTGGTGTCCATGGTGCCTACAGACCTTGCCAAACAGACTTTGCAGGCTTCACCAGGAGCCTGCGGAAGTCCGATGCAAATCGTCGCCAAGGCACGGCAATATTTCGGTGTGCATCTACAAGAGCCAATCGAAATTACGGCGCTTCCCCAGGCTCTTGGCGTCGCTGAGGACTGCCTGAATTTCAGCTTTGAACAGGTGCGCGGAATGACGCCAGCCCAGGCCAAGGTGCTCAACAAGCTCGATCGCTATGCCCTGCTGGTGACCAGCAACCAGCCGTTCAGCGAGTGGGAGAACGTGTTCTCCACCAGCGCCATGACCGTCGCGGCGGTGGACCGGCTGGTGGACCACAGCACCCTGATCCAGATCAACGGCGAGAGCTACCGCCGCAGGCGGGCACGGCGTGCGAGCGGCCAGGCCAAGTCTGATTCGTCCCCCCGACCGGGCGACAACCACCCGCCAACGCGGCCGCCTACGTAGTTGACACCGGGCAGGGATAGTCACAACGATGCGGAACCCCGGCCTGAAGCTGGCCGTACTGGCCTACCTGCTGGTCACCGTGCTGCTCTCGATTGCGTTCCTGGGCTGGCGCAGAGCCCAGCTGCGAACGGCTTGAGGCTTCAACTGGCGGCGGGCGGAGTGGGGGTCGGGGTGCCAAAGGATTCGGCAGGCCAGGGGGGCACCGTGCTCCCGTTGCCGTTGCGCATGGCGTGGTAGCCGGGAGAGAGGATCTCGACGCCAGCGCCGGCGAACTGATCCTGGATGGCCCCCAGCAGCTCGGAGAGGGTGCTGCGGTAGGTCTCAACATCGCGCACATAGGCGTTGAGCTCGTAGCTGATGTGGAAGTCGTTCAGTGAGGTCTGGAGCACGAACGGGGGGATCTCCTGGCTGATGCCTGCGGTGGCGCTGGCCGCATCCAGCATCAGCCGGTGAACCTTGCGCCAGGGCACGTCGTAGCCGATGGTGACGGTGGTGGCGATGACCACCGGCTCAGCGATCTCCCGGCGGGCCAGGCTGTAATTGACGATCGAGGCCCCCAGCACGGTGGCGTTGGGGATGCTCACCACCTCATTGCGGGGGGTGCGGAGGCGGGTCACCAGCAGGGCAGAGTCGTGAACGATGCCGACGGTGCCGTTGATGCTGACCCGGTCGCCCTCCTGGTAGGCCCGGGTGTAGGTGAGCATCAGCCCGCCGATCAGGTTGGCGGCCACGGCACTCGAGCCCAGGGCCGCCAGCACCCCCACGAACAGGCCAGCCCCCTGAAAGGCCTTGCTATCGGCCCCCGGGATGTAGGGGTAAGCCAGCACGACGCCGAGCAGCAGAATGACGATCCCCACCAGCCGGGCCGTGGGCCGGGCCCATTCGGGATAGAACCAGCTCAGACGCAAGTTGCCCCGCTCCACCGCCCGGAACCAGGCGTTGCTGGCCCTCATCAGCAGTACGGCGAGGCCCAGAATCACTGCCACCGAGATCAGGTCGGGGATGGCCTTGGTAACGGCCACTCCACCGCCAACCACCAGGCCGGTGATCTGGCCCCGCAGCTTTTCCGAGAGTGCCTGGGTGGGGGGAAACAGCCCCAGGAACAGCGGAATCGAAAGGTAACTGACCAGCAGCAGCACTGCCCCGTTCATGATGCGGCGCAAGGGATCAAGAACACTGCGCACCTGATCGGCGGTGATCCACTCGCTACCTCCCACTTGCAGCCCCCGGATTCGGCCGTTGGTGGGATCGTTGATCCAGCGCTTCAGGCGCCGGTTCAGGGCGATCTGGCCCAGCAGCCACAGGATGTAGAAACCCAGCGCGAGCAGGGCCAGCGCGCCCCCCCGCAACCAGTCCGAACGCCGGTGGGTTTGGCGGTAGCGCACGATCGCCGCGCGGATCTGCTCCAGGTAGCGCTGGGCCAGCTGCTGGCGGCTGAGCTGAAAGCGGGCCGCGTTGCGGTCATCTACCGCCAGGGCGGGCTCGAACATGCCGCCCCGCATCACGCCGATGGTGGTGTAAGGCGGGTCCTCTTGCAGGACGATCTGCTCGGGCTGGATCGAATAGGTGGCGGCCAGCTCAGCCAGCCGCTGGCTGGCCCTCCCCGCCAACTGCGCTGGGGTCTGGGCGCCGACGGCGACACGGATCTCCAGCACCCGGCGGCCATCCAGTTCGATGTAGGCCGGTGGCGGAGTGGCCTTCTGGGCGGAAGAGGAGGCCGGGGTCGGGGCGTCACCCGCCCGGGTCAGGGGGGCCACGAAGAGCAACTGCGTCGCCAGCAGAGCGGCCAGCAGGGGCAAGAGGAAGCGCGCCCATCTGGGGCGTGAGCCAAAGCCCCAGGGCTTGGAGTGTCCCACGATGCCTGGTCCTGAACGTCAACGGACCCCATCTTCCCCTTCCTGATTGAGTTCCTATCGCTTGGAGCCACGTGCTGGCAAGGCTGCACCGTCGTCCTGGTTTCGCACTGGCGCTGCAGGCGCTCTCCCCGCAGGCCCATCGCCACTCCTCTCCAGCCCTTGCTTCCATCGGCTGCGGCCAGGAGTGGAATGCTGATCCAGCCCTGAGGTGTACGGCAGGCGATCAGCCGTTTGGCTCGTGCGAGCGGCAGGCAGGACCCGATCGACGCGCAGAGCAGCGCCCCAGCGGCCTGTCGGGCCTCAGCCGATGTGTCCCAAAGAATTGGATGAAAAAGATAAAAAGTCGTCAGATTCCCTCTACGTGGACAGACTTACTGGCAGGAACCTCATCCCCTCCACCCGTCATGCCCAGCGGCCAACCCAACATCCTCATCCTCTGGGGCGACGACATCGGCCAGAGCAACCTGAGCTGCTACAGCGATGGCCTGATGGGGTACAAGACCCCCAACATCGACCGGGTCGCCAAGGAGGGCGGACGGTTCATCCACTACTACGCCGAGCAGAGCTGCACCGCTGGCCGGGCCGCCTTCATCTCAGGCCAGAACGTGTTCCGCACTGGCCTCAGCAAGGTGGGCATGCCTGGTGCCCCACTCGGCTACCGCCCGGAGGACCCCACCATCGCCGGCCTGCTCAAGCCCCTCGGCTACCGCACCGGCCAGTTCGGTAAGAACCACTTCGGCGACCAGGATGAGCATCTACCCACGATGCATGGCTTCGATGAGTTCTTTGGCAACCTGTATCACCTCAATGCCGAGGAAGAACCGGAACAACGGGATTATCCCAAGCCGAAAGACTTTCCAAACTTTAAGCAGAACTTTGGCCCCCGCGGTGTACTGCATTGTTGGGCCAATGAGGATGGCACCCAGCGGATTGAAAATACAGGGCCGCTGACCAAGAAGCGGATGGAGAACTGCGACGAAGAGTTCATGGCCGAGGCCAAGCGCTTCATCCGTGATGCGGTGGCTTCCGGGGAGCCCTTCTTTGTGTGGTTCAACACCACCCACATGCACTTCCGCACCCACGCCCGGCCCCAGGACATCGGCCGCAGCGGGCGCTGGCAGTCGGAGTATCACGACGTGATGATCTATCACGACGAGTGCATCGGGGAGATGCTCAACCTGCTCGATGAGCTGGGCGTCACCGATGACACCATCGTGATGTACAGCACCGACAACGGCCCCCACATGAACAGCTGGCCGGATGCCGGCATGACCCCCTTTCGCAGTGAGAAGAACACCAATTGGGAAGGGGCTTACCGCGTACCCGCCATGGTGCGCTGGCCCGGGCACATCGAACCCGGCACCTTGTACACCGGCATCGTGAGCCATCTCGACTGGCTACCCACCCTCCTTGCTGCCGCTGGTGAGCCCGAGATCAAAGAGAAGTTGTTGAACGGCCACACAGCCGGATCCAAGACCTACAAGGTGCATCTCGACGGCTACAACATGCTCGACTACTGGACGGGCCAAGCCGAGGAGAGCCCGCGGCTGGAGTTCTTCTACTTCTCAGACGACGGCGATCTCACCGCGCTTCGCTATGACAACTGGAAAATCGTCTTCATGGAGCAGCGCAGCACCGGCACCCTGCAGGTGTGGGCAGAACCTTACACAGTGCTGCGCTGTCCGAAACTGTTCAACCTGCTCACCGATCCCTATGAGCGGGCCGACATCACCTCAAACACCTACTACGACTGGTATCTGGATCACTCCTACCTGATGATCCCCGCGCAGCCGTTCGTGGGCCAGCTCCTTGAAACCTTCAAGGAGTTCCCACCGCGGCAGAAGGCGGCCAGCTTCACGGTTGGCCAGGTGATGGAGAAGATCGGAGCACCGCTGGGGGCGAACTAAAGCCCTCGGGGAGCTGTCCTGCCTTGGCCAGCCAGCTCCCCAGCTTCTCCTCCCCTCTGAATAAGCGTCGAAGATAGTGCCGGGGCCACGTCCACGGGAAGGTATTCTGCACCAGGGCGTACAAGAGATTCGTCGTCAATACTCCTCGTTTGTCACTTCTGTTTGACCTCCGCCCTCTTCGGCTCGCCCTTCGGTTGGCGCAAGGACGAAGAAAACCGCCAGTGGCAGGGCGCCAGCCGCGGTTCAGCCAAGGAGGGTTCGCGCTAGTGACCCATGGGATTGACCCATCGATTGCCCTGCCCGTCGAATTGGCCCTGGTGGATATACCGGATTGATGGCCGTTTTGCTGGATCGAGGCGACAGGGCTGCAGGGGAAGTCGCAAAGCGGAAATCAGCGGCAATGTTCATCATCTTCAAGTCTTTCGCAGAATCGCGATCGCGGTCGAAGGCGGCCGAAACCCAGAGCCATGAGGTTCTTCAAGAATCATGGTGTATCCAGGCTGCTTCGTAGATATCCAGCTGAGCCTCGCCTACAACCGATGGCCTTGTGAGCTTCCCGTCCATGCGTTCACCTTCCCCTCGGCTCCCCCTGCTGCTGCTATGCGGCGGCCTTCTGGTGGCAGGCCTTGCATCCGCGGCGGCGGCAGGACCAGCTTCGAGGTTCGAGGCGCAGGCCGCCCTGATCCCGAGGCTGCGAGAGTTCTACGGCGGTATGGGTGGTTACCGGGGGCTGATCCCGATCCTGATCCTCACCATCGGCCCGCTGAAGATCATCCCTGACTTCGTGAAGCTCACTGCCCACGCCGATGGCCCCCTGCGCAGGCGTATGGCCTGGCGTGCCTTCCTGATCGCCACCGCCGTGCTGATCCTGTTGGCTCTCTCCGGCTGGAAGCTGCTGATCAACTACAACATTCCGCTCACGGCGATCCTGGCTTCCGGCGGCCTCGTGCTGGTTCTGGTGGCGTTGCGGATGGTACTGGCCCAATACGGCGACGAGGACGATCGACCCGATCCGCCACCAGCCGAGCCGTCCATGGCCCAGGTGGTGCAGCCTCTGGTGTTCCCCACGATCCTCACGCCCTACGGCATCGCCGTGGTGATCACGATGTCGGCACTCGTGCGGCAGCTGGAGGGCACGCCGTTCTGGCTGATGGGTCTGCTGGTGGCTGTGATGGCGGTGAACCTCCTGGCAATGCTGTTCGCCCGGCCGATCCTGCGGGTGATCCAGCCCCGCTTCCTCCAGCTGTTGGGATTGGTGCTGAGCGTGATCCAGCTGGCGCTCGGCTTCTCGATGATCTTCACGGCCGTCGAGATTCAGGCGCTCGTGTTGCGCCAGATCCTGAGCTGATCGGCCTGGCCCTTGGTGTTCAGTTGGCTGGATCAAGGCTTATTCCACACGCTCGATATCCGCGAGCTTCCAGCTGCGATCAAAATAGGGCTCGGTCGGAGCGTACAAACGGAAGTAGGTGAACCAGCCTTTTCCGGGGATCGTCGGGATCCAGTTCTTCTCCATGCCCATGGGAGCGGTCGGCCCGAAGGTGATGTCCGTAGAACCATCCGCGTTCTTGATCAGATCCATGCGCGATGAGCGGTCGGCGATCTCGTGCTGGTTGTCGATGAAGCAGCGGGTCTCGTTGTCGTAGGCGGTCACCGACCAGAACTGCTTGGCGGGCACATGGGCGTCCACGCGCAGGCGATAGGTCTTGCCGCCATCGAGCCAGTGACCGTTACGGTCCTTGGTGGCTTCAAGGTAGGTCTGCCCCACGCCAGGCACCTTGGTGGCCATGGCCTTGGCGGCAGTCACCGCCTCGTAGAACCACGACGCATACTCATCCAGCGGCGCTGAAAACTGGGGCTCCGCGCCAGGCTCAAAACCGAGAGAGATCTCCCAGCGACGGTCCGGCCAGATGGCCGCATTCGCGAAGCGCTTCTGATACGCATTGGCACGCGCCATCGCTTCGCCGACCAGCGCCGCTTCGCTCAGGAGTTCGCTCTGTCGCGCGTCCGGCTTGAAGGGCTTGCCTTTCTCGATGCCTAGGGGCTTGATCATCGCCATCATGAGGCGGTCACGTTCGCGAACGGGCTCCTGGTTGAGTGTGGCGGCGAGTAACTCCCAATAGGCCATTCCGCGAGGATGGGTGCCGCTCCAGGGCTTGCCGCCAGGAGAAACGAATCGAGTGGCCGGAGGTGCTGCGCGCTCGCTGTAGGGGTAGATGCGGAACTTGTCGAGCAGCGCCTTGCCGACTTGCGGGTCGGGACTCAGCACGCGAAACCCGATGAACACACTGACGGTCGGTGCACGCACCACGCGGTACCCCGCAGCCATCGGATCCTCGTGTCCCGGGCTCAGCACGAGGATCTTGTCGCCCATGGCCTTGTCGGGGCCGGCCTCGCCAAACTCGCCGCCGTCAACACCGAGTTGCCACAGGCTGCTGATGCCACCGGCCGTCGGCCCGGCCGGGATTTCGACAACCAGCGGCCCAGTGCGCCCGAGATTGGGGAAGCCGAGGATGTAGGGGGTGGTGGCGTTGGCTGTCAGCAGGCCAAGCTTGTCGCGGTAACTGTTGTACAGGACCAGGTCCGTGTCCTTCGCACCGAAGACCTGCTCATGCTGTTGCTGCCATCGGGCGAAGCCCATCAACGGCAGCGACCAAAGGTAGGCCTGCGTCGCACGCTGGAAATCCATCTGGTCGAACAGCGTCTTGACGGTGGCTTGCGAGGGGTAGCCGCGCTCGAACTCCAGCCTGCCGATGCGCGTGTCGGTCGTTTGCAGCACGGGTCCGCCCATTCGGTGCATCGCCGGTTGCAGCCAGCGGCCATCGAGCACTTCGGCTTTGGGCAGATAGATCCGGAGCACTGCGTAGAACGGACCTGCTGGCGCGGGCAGCCAGTTCGATTCCAGCGCCGGCCCTGGTGAATCCTTCTGGAGATAGATCGTCACCGAGCCGTCTGGGTCTTGCTTGAACAACTCGGCCATCGGCGAATTGATCAGATAGCGATTCAGGCGGTTCTCCACCAGCGTGCGGGTGTTGCCGTCGTACATCGTGAGCGACCAGAACGCATCGGCTGGTGGCAGCGCCCCCTTCTCGAAGCGCAAGGTGTAGCGGTTGGAGGAGGCATCCAAGGGCTGGCCTTCGCTGTCGTTGCCGTAGTTGGGATACACAGCTTCTTCCTTGGAATTGCCATAGATCCCCAGATTGGCCGCCAGGAAGCGGCGCAGATAATCACCATCCATGAACGTCCGATCGCCAAAGAGATCGATCTTCGAGATCTCTTCCGCGTTCAATCGCCGTCGCATCTCTTCCTCTTCAGTCCAGGCGTCGCTGACTCCCTCGTCGACTACCTTGGCCGTATCGACCGACAGCTTCGTTGGATCGAAAGTAAGTCCGGCCCCGACGCCCAGGGTGGCGAAGCGCGCGAGTTTCTCCTCTTCCGAGGGATGGGTCGGGCAGAACTGGAGCAGGAAGTTGAGGTACGGAAACAGCGCTGAGGTCTTGGTCATGCCCGCCTCAGGCTTGGGCCAGGTGATGCTCGGTGCCTGGGGCGTCTGGGCGCCCAGATACCTGCTCAATGGACGCACCTGGTAGCGCGCCTGAATCGCACGCACGTTCTCAAGGTCGGCCGGGTTGAACAGCTGGGTGCGGATCAGCGCATAGGCGATCTGGGTTTCCGAGCGAATGATCGCCATGATTCCCGTTGGCACATCGCCCTTCCAGTCGGGCCCGGCAATCAGGAAATCACCACCGTCGTTGCCATGATGGCGCGTTCCGAGATAGCCGAAGTTGTGCGTATAAAGATCGATCAGTTGTGCGCAGTAGTAGCGACCCTTGTCGATCTTGGGCATCGTGATGACAACAGGCTCGGCACGCAGATCCATCCAGATATAGGAATACGGCGTATCGGAGTTCGGAGTAATGAACTGCTGATCCTGCGGGGTCGCCACGCGAGAGGAGTGACCCAAAGCATTGAAAGGCGCCTTGAAGGCGGTGCCTTCAAGGTCCACCGCCTGCTTGTAGAGCGTCTCGTAGCCAGCCACGATCGGGAAGCCATAGATGAACGCCTCTTTGGCGACCGCGCCTGCCAGCGGCGTTTGTCCCATGAGCTGTCCGAGATTCATGAATGCCTTTACGGTTTGCCGCATTGGGGCGGATTAACTGACAGATCTATCTTTGCCTTATCTTCTGAATGGCCAGCATCGCCCATACTTAGTCATGGGCGCCAGCGAATGCCGTATGCATAGCATGGAGTTTGCGTTCATCCTCTGGACTGAGATGACGTGGCCCCAGTTCAATGTCCAGACGCTTGATCGTTCCAGTAAATGCAAACGGTTTGCGATAGGTATCGCTCACGGGTGAACCCGTGTCCGAGCCCAGGCCGAAGGTATCGATGCCGAAACGGCCAGCGACTGTATTGGCAATCCGGGCACGACCCACTTCCTCGCCGTTGATCCCGATCACGGCTTCGCCACCCTTACCTAGCCCACCGCCGTCGTAGGCAAACTCCATGGTGACAGTAGAATTCCCAGCGGGAACGGGACGATTGGAGACGAGGTTTGTGCGCTCGCGCTCGAACCAGTTGTAGTGATAAACGAGCTTGCCGTTCTGCACATAGAAGGCGAAGCCCGCGGCCTGGCCACCTAACGCCAGGATCACCCCTTCCCCACCTTCGGGCAGGTCGATCTGTGCGGTGATCCGATGGGAAACGTTCTTTGTGTTCGGTGCCGCGTTCTCCGGCAACCGCGAACAGCCGCTGTAGTAGGTGAAGTGCCTGCGATTCGGGTCCGATCCTCCAGGAGACGGCTTCGGCACGGCCAGCCGCCCGGATCCTCGGTCATCGAGTGGGTAGACGTGATTCTTCTCGGCCTCCTCGTCGAAAATCGCCTTGAGTTCTGCCAGTTTGTCTGGAAATTGAGCCGCCAGGTCCTTGGCTTCGCTGAAATCCTCATCGATGTTGTAGAGCTCCCACCGATCATTCTCCCAATGGGCGGGAGCCAGATCCTGCCGCCAGGGCAGCGAGTGCTGGGCGCAGGCAATCCAACCCTTGTCGTAGATGGCTCGATTGGTGAAAATCTCGAAGTATTGACGCTCGCGCACCGGGCGTGCCTCGGCGTCGTAGAAGGTTGAGGCGATGGAGACGCCATCCATCGGCTTCTGCTCCACACCGTTGACGCTTTCAGGGGCTGGGATCTTTGCAACATCCAGGATGGTCGATGCAATGTCGATCAGGTGCGTGAACTGGGAGCGGATGGTCCCGATGTCCTTGATCTTTGCCGGCCATGAGACCACCATCGGGTTACGGGTACCACCCAGGTGAGATGCCACCTGCTTGACCCACTGGAACGGGGCATTGCCGGCCCAGGCCCACCCGAGCGGGTAGTGCGGCTCCGTATGTGGCTCGCCGATCTCATCGAGGATTTTCATGGTGTCGGCCAGGGAGGAGGGAACACCGTTGAGATTCATGATCTCGTTGGCCGTCCCTGAAAAGCCTCCTTCGGAGCTGGCACCGTTGTCACCAACGATATAAAAGACCAGCGTATTGTCGCCGTCCGGCAATTCCTTCACCGCATCAAGCAGGCGTCCGCATTCATGATCGGTGAAGGCAAGATAGCCGGCGAAGTTCTCCATGAACCGCGCGTACAGTGTTTTCTCGTCGGCTGTGAGGGAATCCCATGGCTGAACCCATTCTGGGCGAGGTGTCAGTTCAGTATCAGGCGGGATGATCCCCATCTCCAACTGTCGTCGGTAGGTCTCCTCACGCACGGCATCCCAGCCAGCATCAAACTGTCCTTTGAACTTTTCACGCCAGTCGCGTGGCGAATGGTGAGGGGCATGGGCCGCACCGGGGGCGAAGTACATGAAGACAGGCTTATCCGGCGCCACGGACTTGCTGTACTGCATCCAGTCAATCGCCTTGTCAGTCATGTCCGTCATGAAGTGGTAGCCCTCTTCTGGCGTCTTCGCAGGTTCCACAGCGACGGTGTTCTCGAACAGAACCGGGTAGTACTGGTGCGTTTCACCACCGATAAACCCGTAGAAGTAATCGAATCCCATGCCGGTCGGCCAACGGTCGAAGGGGCCAACGACGCTGCTCTCCCAGTCAGGCGTGTTGTGGTTCTTGCCAAACCACGACGTGTTGTAGCCATTGCCCCTCAGCACCTCGCCGATGGTCGCGGTGCTCTTCGGAATCATGTTGTTGTAGCTGGGGAAGCCCGTGGCCCATTCCGTCAGAAAGCCGGAAGCACAGTTGTGATGATTGCGTCCTGTGATCAGCGCAGCGCGTGACGGCGCACAGATCGCCGTTGTATGAAAGCGCGTGTAGCGCAGCCCTTCCGCGGCGAGTTTGTCCAGTTGTGGCGTCGCCACAGGTCCACCGAACGTACTGACCTGGCCGAAGCCCACATCATCCAGCAGGATGACGACAACATTCGGGGCACCCTCAGGCGGCGCTGGAAGCCTGGGCCAGTCTTCTTCGGAATCCAGATAGGTCTTGCCGATCTTGCCCCGAAAGGGCAATTCCGGCAGTGGGAGCTTCGAACGATCCCGGTCGGGCCTTGGATCGTTGCCTGCGGTATTGGGGGGTGTCGTTTCAGCCTTCATTGGGTCCCTCGGGATTCACTGGATGGCTCTGTTTCACCGGAGTGCATTTGTGGTCAGCTGACGCTGCCAGGAGGCATCCCCAGGAGCTTGTTGCCCGTAGCGAACAGCCTCGCCTGCCCTTCAAGGATCCGCAGTCCCATTGGCGCCAATCGTTAAGTTGTGAGGTTGTTGGTAAGGAGCGTGCCCTGTCCCTGACAGCCAGCGCCCCTCCTCCATCCCCCACTCGCGCCCATGGACTTCCAAGCAGGCAGACTTTTCCAAACGCCGACTCCATTTCCATTGCCAACCCCAAGCGGGAATCACTCGGCCGTTCTGGCCGACCGCAGGGGCTGGACATGGTGTGGATACCCGCCGGCAGCTTCCTGATGGGCTCGGATGCCCACTACCCCGAAGAGGCTCCGGCCCATCCCGTGAGCGTGCAGGGGTTCTGGATGGACCGTACGCCAGTCACCAACGCCCAGTTGCTCAAGTTCGTGAAGGCCAACGGCTACATCACCTTGGCCGAGCAGCCGGCCGACCCGGGCCTGTACCCGGATGCACCGCCGGAGCTGCTGGCGCCCGCCTCGATCGTGTTCGTTCTTCCTCCGGGGCCGGTGGGGAAGGGGGATGCCTACCAGTGGTGGCAGTACATCCCCGGTGCCGATTGGCGCCATCCGGAAGGCCCCGACAGTTCGATCAAGAACCGCCCCAACCATCCGGTAGTGCATGTGGCCCATGAGGATGCGGCGGCCTATGTCAAGCGACATCGAAAACTGAGCCACTTCCGACATCGAAAACTGAGCCACCCCTGGCGCCTGAGGGGCGGCTGTTCTCGGAGTCGTTCCGCCTTGGCTTGGCCGGCGGCTGATTCGGTGCTTGCT
>Ga0208787_1000827_pt1 | contig 14178 bp, 22 predicted proteins | sample Wag4_2014_7_11_FD_187362 | JGI IMG/M metagenome (GOLD analysis project Ga0208787, IMG submission 187362) | Fresh water microbial communities from Ohio, USA - Utica-2 Time Series HT 2014_7_11 (SPAdes) (version 2) | ecosystem: Environmental > Aquatic > Freshwater > Water tank | place: USA: Ohio... | reverse complement strand
AAATCTATTTCATTTAAGAATTCTTTAATAACTCCATAAGCACCAGATTGTTTATTTAATTCACCTGTGTTTTTTTCTAAGAAGAATTTTTGATCGCTAAATTGTTCTACAAATTTTCTTTGTTGATCTAATAATGAACCAAGTGCTAATGCTATTAACTTTCCACCAGTTCCTAATAATAAAAATCCTATAACACCTAATTCTCTAACACCACTTGGAAGTGCATCTAAAGCTTTTAATAATCCTTCAATACCACTTGCTACAAACTTAAATATAGGTGCAACAGCATCAATAACTAAACCAGTGCCTAATAATAAACCTTTTATTGCTTTTGTTAATTGCTCTCCAAATGCTATAGCAAACTTTTGTAGTGTTGCACTGTTTTTATCTATGTTATCGTTTATTACTGATAATCCTGAACTTATAAAATTAAAGAAACCACCTTTGTTAATATCATTTTGAAATTTAACAAATGAGTTAGTAATCTTAGTTAGTGTTCCTTGAAATGTATTTGATAAAACATTAGAAGCTTGTGCAAATCTACCACCAGTTCCAAATACTCTAACAAAAGCTTCTTGTGTTGCAAATGCACTTACTTCAGCACCATTTTGAAATCCTAATAAACTAGCAATACCTTTGTCTTGGAAAAGTCTTGCTGAGTTAATTCCTTTTGTAAAAGCTTTTGATATTTGTTCAGCAGATGTTTGAAAATCTAATCCAGTTATTGCAGATACGTTACCAACTATTTGTAAGTTTCTTGCTAGTTCTTCTGAGTCTTTAGATACTACTGCTAAATTACCAGCAGAAGAAATTATATCTTGAAATGCAAATGGTGATTTACTTGCAAATGAATTTAATGTTTTAAATGCCTGAGAACCTTTTTCTACAGAACCAAATAAAAATGATAGTTTATTTTCAGTTAATTCTGCTTCGCTTCCTACTTTAGCTAAACCTCTTAAAGCAACTCCACCACCTAAACCAATTAAAGCATTTCTTAAATTAAAGATTGAGTTTTTAATTTCTACGAAAGCTTTTGTAGCATTATCTATAACATTAAGTTTTATGTTTAGTTGCTGATCTGCCATTATAAAGTTTCTCTTTTTCTGCCTTCACTTTAAAGTAAGCTATCCAATAATAAAACTCGTCTTGTGTCATAAGACAAATTTCTTCTATACTTTTGTTTAATTCCTGACCAAGAGCAAGTATAGAATATAACTCTGTATCAGTTCTTACTTTTTTTCAGCTTCCTCGTAAGAAACACCATTCAACATTTCTGTTGCTACTCTAGCTATAACATTTGCATCAGCATTATTCAATAATGTTAGCTTGTCATCTAGCTTAAATAATTTGTTTCCTTCTGAGTCTTTTGCTTTTAAAACGATTGCATCTACTAATACTGCTAGATCATCATTCTTAGCACCTTTAAATAGGTTTCTTTTTTCTCCTAATGTAAATGGTGAGCAGTATATTATTAAAGGTTTGCCTTCCTCGCCCCACTCAGCTACCTCAATCTTTTTAATGCCTAAAGATTCAAATTGTGCCTTCACTCTATCTATTACGTTCATATCTTCCTTTTTTAATTAATAATTAATTACGCAGTTCCAAGTGTTAATACACCTGTTCCAGTAAATGTTACTTCAGCTTCTACCATTCCATCAAAAGATGCAGATATATTGCTACCTGTAATGATTGCTTGACCATAGTAATATTTATCACCAGATGAAGCACCTTCAGGGTAAACTTTTAATGCTATTTCAGTTCCTAAAACTAAAAGTAATTGACCAGCATCAGCTTCATCAAAAAATAATGACGCAGAACCAGACCAACCTTTTAAAGCACTTTTATAACTTCTTGAAGTATCTCCCATTGAAGTATCTTCAATAGTGTCAGCAGTTTGTTCTAAAGTATAACTTCTAAGTTCGCCTACTACTGTAGTGCTAACTTTAATCGTTCCTTCTGAACCAGTATGAGTTGCCATGTTGTTTTCCTTGTTTAGTTAATGTTAAGGTGTGCCAGAAGTGTATTGGTACATTACTCGCACTACCATTCTGATACCACCTATTGGAAACAAAACACCTTCATCAGTAGAAACTTCTACTACTTGAGTTTGTTTTGCATATCCACCTCGTGTTCTATCAGAATTTAGTCTAGTTTCAATCGTAGTTATTAACTCATTACGTTTTGTATCAATATTTGTTGGAGTTCCTTTTACATATCCTACAATTACATAATCAGCAGTTGCTTGTCTTGTAATAGTGCTTGAAGTCATTGTTTCATCTGATCTTACTTCGTTTCCTGATTGTACGAAACAAGCTGGATATTGTTGTTCAGATAATTCATCAACATTAAAAGGTTCTCTTGTAACCTTCTTTAAAGTTATTGGAGATGTGCCAGTTGAAATCGCTGTTACTATATTAGATGCTATATCTTCTCGTTTACTCATATCTTACTAAGTTTTTTATATGTTTGCATAAATACATTCATTACTGGTTGAATCTCTCTTGCACCAATAGCAAAGAATTTACGTTTCTTTTGATTACCTAGAGCTTTAACATTTTGGAATTTATTTGCAAAATAAATAATAGCTTGTGTAGGTTGTGATCTTTGCGTTATGTTTGATAACATTTGACCAGAAAAATTAAGATCAGGATATTGTGTTTGTCTCCCAGCTTGTTGTCTAAATGTTTTATAAGCTTCTGTGTATGGTGGGAATGAATTACCATCTGCATTAATACCTCTTGCAGTTCTTTGTTTGATTAGACCCATTAAGAACTCAGCAGTTCTACCTAATGCAGTCTTAACTATTAGAGGTTGTTCTCTTACTTGTTTTTCAAAGTTTCTAGCAACTTGTAATGAATTATCCTCAACAGTAATCTTCATCTAATTAGTTTAAGTCTATGATAAGGTGCTTTTTCTGCGTCTTGAATTGTATTAGAATCATCAGCATCATATTCAACACCATCTCTTAAAATAGACTCCATTTCATCAGCATACATTTGTTGATAGTGTTTCATCATAACTTGGAATCTATCTGGGTTATCATTTGAATTAAATTTAGTAAGTTGTGGACAAGCATAAAAACCTATTACTCTAAATACAGATGCTCTTTTAAACTGTGCATCAGTTAATAAAGTTGCGTCCATTTCAGTTGTATTTAATATTGCTATATCTCTATAAGTTTCTTTTGAGTAAACTGGAAACCATTTAATTCTTAAATCTCTTTCAATATCTGCTCGTGCTTGTGCATGGTAATCATTTGGAGAAGTAAAACTTGCTATTCCAAATCCTAAAATATCTGGTTGGTAAAATGTTAAATCTGAATCTGTAGAAAAATTAGCCATAGTTAATTCCGTTTAGTTGGTGGGGATTTTACTCCCCACCGATTTATTAATTAAAGAGCAGTATCAACTTTAACTGTTACTCCGTAAGTGTCTTTTAATACACCTGAACCAACAGTGATAGAAGCTACGATCTCAGTTGCTCTTAGAGACGCATCTCTTTGAGTTTCAACTTTGAAATCTTCTTTTAATGCCAATCCGATAGATTGTGGGTGAAATACTCCACCGAATGAATCGTCATAAGCATCAATAGAAATATTTGCGTTTTCAAAAATATCAATACCAGCAATTCTACCGATATATCCATTTCTTAAAGCTTCATTTCCAATATCAGAAATAGCATAACCTGAACTTGATGTTGTGTAAGCAGGTTGTGTTAAAGTTTTCTTTAAATTGAAAGTTGCTTTAGGGTGAAACACTGCGTAGTAAGGTGCAGGTACATTTGCACTTCTTAAAATCGCTTGTGCTTTGAAAAGCAAGTCAGCAGTTAGTTCAGTTCCAGCACCACCTTGATCGTTTGCAGATGCAAAGTCGTCTAGTAAACCAGCTAAATCTGTATCTACTTTTTTAGCGATTGCTTCACCGAATAATTTTCCGATATCAGCACCAACATTACGACTAGCTGAATCTCTAGCTAAGTCAGTTAAAGTTGTCATAACACCAATTTCAGAAGCTGTGATAGTTGCTGAAGTTGGGTTTACTGCTGTATTAGATAAATCAGAAGCTTCGTTTACTGCTGAAGCACTGATTGTTGGGTACACAGGAACTTCAATAGTTTTACCTGAACCACTTATTGGATAAGTAGTTACAAGTGGTCTCATTACAGATGTTTCTTGAAATGTAAAGATAGCTTCTTGTGTAATGTTTACGAACAACTGACTAAGAGTTGACGAAGTGGTCTCATTTGACATAGTGTTTTTTCCTTTTTTATAGTTTGTTATTGTTGTTAGTTATTTTCATTTTAAATATACCTTGTTCTCGTTGTTTCCTAATTTCAGAATATAATTTTCTGTCATTTGGATTACTTAAATCAAGATCACCAATGTTTGCTGTCTTTGGCGAAGAACCACCAATCTGACCCTTGCTACCTGCCCCTGATGGAGTAGATAAAACATGGTGAGGATTGTTCTTTAAATATTCGCTTACCAAATCATTAACTGACATTGGTTCGCCTTTATCTGAGTATCTAGGAGTTCCATCTTCGTTGATAACTTCAACAGAACCTTGTTCATTTAGTCTAACATTATTTCTAAGTAGTTGTTTCACTTCTGCTGGTTTAACAGCTTTCATGCCACTAGCTACATTTACTAATGTTTCGTCTATACGAATCCTTTTTAATTCAGATTCCAACGATTGAATTTTTGAATCCTTTTTTGATACTGTTTCCTTCAGAACTTTATCAAACTCGCCACGTTGTTTAGCGATTTCTAGTTCTTTAAGTTTCTTTTCTTCAAGTAACTTTTTGGCTTCTTCAATATCTATGCCATCAAGTTTATTAGATACAGATTTTTTATATCTCTCTAATCTTCTTTGAACTATTTGTTCTAACTGCTCAGCAGTAAAAACTTTGTTCTCAGTTGAAGTTGTTTCAGAAACTTCGTTTACTCCAGCATTGTCTTGAGATGCTGTATTCTCAACCGACTCTTTTACTTTGTCGTTCATTGTTTGTTCTCCTTCTATATTGTTATAATTGTCAATTATCAAGGAAATTGTAAAAATGCAACAAAGTTGTTGCTAAAATGTTCTATTCTACTGTGTATTCAAATGTGCCATCATCTTTTACAGTTCCCCACTCAGGGTCAACTGGTTGCCAATGATGTCTGCAATTATAACCACCTCTATCAATAAATGGGTCGCTACCTGATTTACCTTGCCAATCTGATTGCCATAATTGTCTAGCTTCTTCTTCTGTAAATACTTTGTTTGCGTGTTCTACGCAGAAATCTCTACTATCTCTAATTATTGAACCATAATAAACATAGCTAGTTAAACCTAATTCATCTGCTCTAAACTTTGCAAATTGTCCATCAAATCCCATTAAAGCATCTTGTACTATCTGAGATGAATATACTGCTAGATTTGCACCTGTAACTGTTGAACCATAAGTTTGTTTAAGTTCATCTACTGCTGTTTTAAAATCTTCTGTATTTGTTTTACCAGCGATTTTTTGTTTTTGTACGAAGTCCACAAGTTCTTGTCTTTTTCTGTCATCTGATTGTTGGTAGATTCCATTGATCTTGCTTCTTAAAGAATCAACTACTTCTGCAAAAGGTTTGCCTACTAATGTAGATTGATAAACTTCTTGTGCTAATGTGTTGGTAAATTCAGTAGCTAAGTTTTGAAATTGTGTAAATGCAATCTTCTTTAGTTGTTGGATAGTAACTAAATCAGCTTCAGTAATTTGTTTAAACTCATTAGGAATAGGAAGCTTTCCATAAGTTGCAACAATCGTTCCTGCAATCTTATCGTAGTCATTTATAAATGTTTGAACTCTAGCTAAGTAAAGTTCTTCTATTGCTTGTTGTAACTTTGGTCTAATCTCAATAGCAAGTCTTGTATTGAATAATGCACCATCTTGAATAGGAAGTTCAGATACAGCTTGTATTACTCTAGTCTCTAAAGTTTTTAATGTATCGTTTAATAATCTTTGATGTTGTGCTTCTAAATTATTTACTGCTTTTTCTCGTATGCTTTGAAGTTGCTGTAATAAATCTTGTGCCACATTAAACTGTTGGTAATGTTATTTGTTGTTGTGGGAACTCTCCTAGTGCCTGTGTTCCTTGTTCAATCTCAGCATCAATTACTACTAACTTCTCATCATCATCAATTACAGTTCTAGCTATTTGTTTGTCTAGTTCTTTTGTGAATGTAGATGATTTAATATTAGAAGATTTAGCTTGTTGTAATAATTCTAAATCAGTTGCCCAGTCTCTAATGTCAAAAGTTGTAGGGTACATAACTTCTCCATCAAATACTGTTTCTTGCCATAGAGCATATAATCTCCAAATTTGTTCTTCAGCAAGTTCCATTAGTTTTGCTTTTTCAGCAAGTCTAGCATTTAGTAATTGGAACTCAGTTCTTAGTGCTATGCCAGACTGTATTCTTTCACCAGTCGCTCTAATAGCCCCTACATGAGATAATCTGTTTATAGATTCTATTTTGTGTGCGATTGATTTTAATACTCCATCTAAATTACTTCCACTTGGTTGTAAGATATAAGGTTTTAAATTAGCATCAATGTTATCAGGAATTTCTATAATAGAACCTGCACCACCAACAGCTTCAGTATCTCTTGTTTTAACTAAAGATGGGTGATTAGATATTCTAATGATCTGTTCAATCTCAGATAGTTCATTGTAAATAGATTTTTGTAAGTCAGCTATATCAGTTAAATCAGATACTCCTAAACCTCGCATAGGTGATCTTTGATTGTATAAAATAACTGCTGGTATTTTGCCAAGTGGATTAGGTACTGATTCAATTAGCTTTGGTTCATCTCTATTTGCAGTTGGTAAAAATACTGTATCAATTTTATCTAAATACCAAATCTTGTAATATTCTCCATCATCTTCAATACATTCTCTAATCTTTAAATATTCTAAATAGTAATATCCGTTTGTTGATCTAGCATATTTCCAGTCTAATACATTCTCAGGAGTGTAGATACTTAGGTATGGTCTAATTCCTTGTTCTAGTTCTTCTCCTCTTGTCATTACATTTGAAGATGGTTTGTCCACGATAATCCAGCAGTGTCCATAAACAGAAGAATAAACTTGTACTTCTCTCATAAGAGCATCAAATGTTCTTCCTTCTAAATCTGCATCATCAAAGAAATAATCAACTGTTGCATCTTGTTCTAATGAACCTAATTCTCTAGTTGGTGGTACTCTAAATAAATAACTTGAATAAATGTGAACTATATTTCTACAATGATTGTCTAATGGAGTGTAAGCAAGTCTTTTAAAGTATTCTGATTCTAATTCTAATTGGTATTCTTGTAAGAACTTTCCATCTTGAAATTCTTTGCCACCTAAATATGATCTAATGAAATATTCCCATCTAGGCATCATACCTTTGTATTGTGTATGTTGTTGTTCTATATCTTTTCTTGTGTAAGGCATTATGAAAATCTTTTAGGTTGTGATTTAGGAAGTGTTGATGTGATTGGGAATAAGTATTCTATTGCGTAACCTAGTGCATCAGTCATGTGATCGTAACCATTTCCTTTTTCTGGTTGATTTGTACCTTCTTTGTAAACTTGTTTCATTAAGCTATTAATTAGTGTTTTGCAAGAAGGATTAATAAAAATACTTCTCTTTCCATCAAATGCCTTCAGTTTGCTATTAACAGAATTAATCCTGTCTCTTACTAAAGCATGAGTATTCTTAGCTTTAACATTTAAACCAGCATTTTGCAATATGGTTAAGTCAGTTCTACCACCAGCAGAAGTTTTACGTTGTCTTGATGCTGGGTCTGGGTAAACCACCATTTTAGTTTTAGGGTATCTGCTTAATAGTTCATCAATAAATTCATCAGTATTTGAACTATAAATAACTATCTCATCAAAGACATAAGCTATATCGTTTTTAACATGGAATAGACAAGCTGACATTGGGTCTATGTTAAAGTCCAAGCCAATATGAATAATAGCATCTTTGTCATACTTACATTCTTGGACATTGTATTCTCTATCAAAGTTATAATAAACAACTCCTGAGTATGTTTCAAATGAAGCTAAATATTCTTGTCTAAATGTTCTCTCGTCTAAATCTCTTTTGGCTTGTTCTATTTCTTCTGCATCAACTTGACCACCATCTAATGTTGTGTACTTAAATGACTTCCATTCTGGGTCATCTCCTAAACCCTTTTGATATATCTCGTAAGACCAGTTACCAAATCCTCTAGGTGTTCCTATGAATAATACATTTCCTGTAACGTGCTTATCTGAGATTGTTGGTCGCAGAACTTCTGTCCAAGCTTCAACTGGTATATCTGCATACTCATCTAGTAGAAGGAAGTCCAAACCAACTCCTCGTAAATTGTCTGGTGATTTATCTGCACCTTTTAAACTTATCTGACTACCATTTCTAAGTATTAAAGTTAGTTCTGTTTCATTAGCATATTTAATCCATCTCTTTTCAGTAGTAAGTCTTTTGATTTGTTTCCACATAATCTCTTTAGACATTCTATAAGTAGGTGCTACATAGAATATTTTTGAGTTAGGTTTTCTACTTGCGAATCTAAGTAATTCATACATGGCTAAGTGTGTCTTGCCGAATCTTCTTCCAGTAATAAGAACCCTAAATCTCTTTGGACAAGTATATACGTCTAGTTGTGGTTTACTAAATGGCATTAATTATTCCTCTTTGAATTAACTTTGTAATAACTTCTTCTTCCAATTTAACATCATGGTTATATCCTTTAGAAGTTCCAATATGATGCACTTCTTCCATTGTATATCTATTCTTAGTTTTAAAGAAATCAAATCCTGTAATAGTTACTTTACATTGACAATGATTAATTAGCCAGTAGATTGCAACAAAGCCAGTAGTTGGTCTTTGGTAATTATATCTTTGTGTCATTAAGTTGTATTCTTCTTTGTTCCATAACCAAGCTTTTTTCTTAACCCAATCAGGCATACGTTCTGCTCTCTTACCATCTTTTTCAAAGTTTAATCTTACAATGCAACGTATCTGTGGAATCTCTTTAAGCATATTATGACCCTCATGTACTAGATTGTTAATCCATACATCACAAGGTTTGTCTTGAACTCCAAGATTCATTCTAACTACTGAATTAAATTTAGTATAATCAATAGTTCCTATTTTCTCACCATTACCTATTAGTAAAACATTTTTGCCTTTAAAATATTCGTATGGGTTAAACATTTCTAATTACTGCTGTGTTAGGTGTTAAGTGTTTGTGCATTTCAATAGTGTATGGTTTGTGTAGCAAGGCAAATGATTCAACTTTGTCAGCATCATGTACTACTACTGTGTCGGTATGTTCTAAGATATTGTTAAGATGTTTGATTCTATCTCTTACAAATTGTTCGTGATCTAAAAAGCACATTCCAAATCTTTGTGTTAATGGTATCTCTTGTTTAAAGTCTATTTGTATTTGCTGATAATGTGAACCGATTAAATAGTCAAATCTTCTAGCCCAGTTTATATCTTGCACAAATCCTATTAACTTAATTCCTTTACACTTAGCTATCTCAACTAACAATGGTGTAGAATAATAACCACAACCTGTTTCCATTATATCCTCATTACATTTTAAAGCTTCTTGGATTAATATTTGCTGATGTGTTGCGTAAATATCTATGAACTGTTTTTCTTCCACCATATATCTATCTATGTTTTTCATACCCTGATTATCATTAGCTAATAAATAATCAACTTTAGATAGACCATGTTGTTTAAATGTATTCCAAATTGATGTGCCTACTTCTACTGCCTTATCAAAATCTCTATAAACTAAACAATCAATATGCGTATATCCTTTATCAATAGCTGTCTTTAATCGCTTATTACCAAAGATACAAATTAAACTATCACTTGCCCAGACTATTAATGGATTAAATAGGTTATCAATATCAGGTAATGTTTTTAATCTGCGATTTGCTAGATTGTCATTCAAATATAAGTTATCTCGTTCTGATCTAACCTTTAGATGCAACCAATTATTAAACTGATTTGAATACTTAACGTATTTAATTGGTACTGCGATTATGTTTGGATTCCTGTTCTTGCTTACGAATCTTCTCTCTAATAATCTTTTTTCCATCTTCTCCTGTCCAATGAATTGTCTTGGCTATATCATTGTTCTTGCCTAATCTTAAACCATGATATTCATTTGGTATTCTGTTTATCTTAAACTCGTGCTGTACTTTAGCAAAAGCTTCTTGATCTGATCTCTCTTGTCTCATCTCGCATCTATCAAACCATTTCTTTAGAACTTGTTTATTGTTTATGCCGACTATTCCTGTTTGCCATCTATCTGATCTAACTGCGTGGTCTTTGCTCATAAGGTAATCACAGTCATCTAGTATATCAAACATATCAGATATATCTGCTTTGATTTCTATGTCGCAGTCTAACCAAATGATTTTATCTGCTGGTACTTTTTCAATAGCTTTAGGTTTATAAAACCAAGTTCTACCATCAGATGCAACTAGGAATGAATTAGGATATTGTTTTAAGAAGCCGAAGTTAGCTATGTATAATGGAATCTTAATATGCTTATGGTAGCCATCTAAAAACCAATCTAATATGTCTGTGAAGTTACTGTCGCAACCAGTTACAAAAGCTTTCATAATTGAATCTTAACAGTATTCGTATAAACATTAAACCAGTCTGATGAGTAATCACAATCCTCATACTTTTCAAAGTAACAACCACCTTCTGTAAAGTGTATATTCTTAGCATTAGAGTTGTGTGGGTATTCGCCTACTAACCAATTCCATTCTAAAGGTAAGCCACCTACTTTGTCAGTCCATTTAAACTGATGTAGTTCTAAACCAGATGCTTCATTAACGTATTCTTTAGTGAGTGCTTTGCATTTAGAAGTATTCATTAGCATTAAACTAGACCAGTTCTTTTTTTCATAAACAGTTTGTATTTGATTGCCGAACTTAGATAGATGCTTTGGTGTGTAATTGTGCTGACAACACATGACAGCATAATCATCATTTCTTAAATCCCATAGTTCTTTGATGTCTGCTTTAAACAGCATATCGCAATCTAGGAATAATGCCCAACCATTATAATCCATAAGATGAGGAACTATAAATCTGCTAAATGAGAACTCAGTAGATGATAAACTATTTCTTGGTCTATTAAATGAATCTTGAATGTTAGGTAAATAGATTGGTGTAAATGATACTGGTACTGAACTATGTCTTAGTATGCTTTCAGCTAGTATATGGTAAGCTATTTTCTCTTTGCTATCATATCCAATAAAGACATTAATCATTGGACTGTAGTTTTTTTAACTCAATATCCTTAGCTTGTACTTCCTCGTTTAATCTGTCTATTTCTTTTTTAAGATTATATATTATTACTTCAAGATCGTTTGTTCCTCGCAAACTTTTATCTAGCATCTTTGGTTTCTTTCGCCCACACATTTGATTCATTTCTTTTTGTTTTGATAAGTTCTTAAATATCTTCTGCCTAAAGCCACTGCTTCAGATTTGCTTTTACCTCTATAACCCCAAGCTTCTAAGCTTAGCTTTAATCTAGTCTTACGACCCTTAGAATCAAATAATCTGCCTTGACTGCTACCCATTCTAACTAGAAACGAACCTTTGCGTCTATACTCAGTCAAAGTATCTGGTCTTGATTTAACTGGTGGTCTTAGATTGCCACCTGTAGCTTTGTTATATCTTCTTCTACCAGATGCACTTAAACCACCTCTAGGGTTCTTATCTCGTTTTAATAAACTAAATTTACTCATACTTTTTTAAGTTCAATTTTATTGGTGCTTGTTTCTTAACTTTTAAGTTATGCTTTTTCATAAGCAAATCAACAATGCACTTATGACAAGCTTTGATATGTTGTTCAAGCTTATTAACCATTTCTCTTTTACAGAATATACATTTACTTGCCATCTTCAACTTTCAGTTCAATAATTTCTTTAGGTTCTTCGTGTTCAATAATATCATAGATTGGCAGTGGAACATTATCATCAGCATTTTGTATTTTATCGGTTTGTCCAAGATAAACCTTACCTAGCCAAATACTCATTATGCTTGATTTTAGTTTAGTGGCTATATCAAATTGAGTTTTTCTAATCTCTTGTTTTGCTAGTGCAACCCCCTGTTCCCATGCTTCCTGTGCTGATTCGTTTCTATTAATCGTAGATTCTGAACAACCAATTATTTTGCCTATTTCTGCTTTAGTACACATATAACTAGCCATAGTTTTAACTTGTTCTAATATTTTAGGTGTAAATTCAAAATTGGGTCTCCCTACCTTCTTAGGTTCATCTATTACTAGTGTATTCTTGTCCATATTAACCGACTATGTTCGTTAAATGTTCTATTATTATCTTTTTAACGATTTGTAAAGGAAGTCTAGTAAATCTTGGTTTTGGTATAGGAGATGACAAAGTCCATTAGCAGTAGAATTGCATACTAGTTCTTCAGCTTTTGCTGGTAAGTCTAGTTTATATTCGTCATGGATTAGATGGCATAGTTCGTGGATAATAGTGTTTGCTATTTGGATATTGTCTAATGATTTGTCTAAGGTAAGTGTATTGGTGTCGCAGTCTATTTCGCCAAAAATCTTTTTCTTTGATGCTTGTTCTTTGTCTATTAGGTTTAGATTAATAATCCTGCTTCCAAAGGTTATTTTATCTAAGTTCATTTTTTCTTCTTAGGCATCTTTAATGGCTTTGGTTTATAAACTCTATAAGTTCCTTTAACTTTTTTTTTCGGTGTATATAGAACCGACACAGAACTGGAAGTGGTTTCGTTAGCCATTATATTTTGCCTTTGTATTTAATTAGTATCTGCTTAACATGATTTGCATATTCTTTGCTAGTGCTAAAATTATCTAAGGCATCTGCTAGTTTCATTGGGTCTTTTGTTCTTTGACGCATTTGTCTAAATTCTTGATAGTGATGGTTCTCATTGATTGTCAGTATATAGCTTTTAACTGACTGGCATTTAGTTTTATATGTTTTAACTCGCCAGTTTATTGATGGGTCTTGTTTAAGTGGCAACATTCCTTCTTTAGACCAAACTCTAATTCCAAATAAGTTATTACCTTCTCTTGCAAATCTTGAAGTTCCAAAATTAGATTCTACTATTGCCTGTGCTATGATTAGTGATGTTGGTATTTGTTCTTCCTTCCTTATGTCTAGGTTATGAAAAGCAATACATTTTTTCATGCTTTCAATAAACCTTTCGCTAGACATATTTTCTACTTTAGGTTCAAAGAAACCTATCTTCCTGATTTCTTCAATAGTGCTGTTTCTAATCTTTTCTTTTGTGCTAGAGTTCGGAAAGAATGTTCCACAAACAAAAACCAAAGACAAGAATAAACAGACAATAGAATAGTCCCATAGTTTTATACTAAGTATTTTTGAGTTCATTTTTAAAGGTTTGATAACCTTCCAGCTTTACAGCTTATCTAGTTTGATTATTCCTCGTCAGAATCTTCTTCATCATCATCAGAATACGCATCTTCGTCAGAATCATCATAAGAATCATCTTCTGCGTAGTCATCAATGGCAGATTCTAGTTGGTCTCTAAGCTTTGCAACTAAATCATCTATTTTGTCTAATTGCTTTAAAGCTTTTTCTATTGTTTTTTCCATAACTACATTCTCCAGTTAGTTAATGGCGAATCAGTAATGTTATTTTATGATTAAGTAAATATATTTTTTTTAAAGGGGGTAATGTTTCAACCCCCATGCCTATATAGTTATTTGTAGTTATAAAGATATTATTGTTTTATTTCAAGAGTTTAATGTATGCAGAACCCATTTCTCGTAATCTTCTGCGTCAAGTTTTTCACGCATAATTTCAAACTCGTTCTTTTCTCTAGGTTTCTCAATGATCTTTGTTTTTAAGTCTTGCAAGGTATGAATAGTAATTTTCTTTGGTGTATTAGTCATATTGCTAAGACTTAACATATTTTTATCTATACTAGTAGTATTAGTATATATGGTTGTTGTTCTGTTTGTTAGTTTTTGGTTAGTTGCAGGTTCTATATCTTGATATTTGCTATATTTTACAATGGTATATATGCTTAAATTTTTGGTTAGAGTTTGGTTAAGGTTGCCTGACTTTTTTAAATGCTTAATTATTGTTTTAATATTCTGCATTGATAGAT
>Ga0208787_1000825_pt1 | contig 14201 bp, 14 predicted proteins | sample Wag4_2014_7_11_FD_187362 | JGI IMG/M metagenome (GOLD analysis project Ga0208787, IMG submission 187362) | Fresh water microbial communities from Ohio, USA - Utica-2 Time Series HT 2014_7_11 (SPAdes) (version 2) | ecosystem: Environmental > Aquatic > Freshwater > Water tank | place: USA: Ohio... | reverse complement strand
TCTCTCGACCGCTCACACGACCAGCCGCGTAGTCAAGGAGCCAGAGGAGTGGCCGCAGGTTGTCGCCATAACCTGGCCAGGGGTAGTGCCCGTCGCGCTGTCGGAACCAGTTCACATGCGCGAAGACTGGCGCTTCGCGCACCTGGGCAAGTGTGGCGAGCCAGTGACGTGCGTAGTCCCCCTCCCCGTATGACATGAATGGTCGGAGTGACATTGGGTCGTATCGCAGGAGACCCTCCTTCCCTTCGGCGGCCGACGTTGCCTCGGCGCCGAGCGTGAGCCCGTCATAGATGCCGTCTGCGGCGGGGCGCATGGCGCGGATCAGTGGTTCGCGATCGCGCACACGGCCACCGAAGATGATTGCGTCAATCGGTACGCCGGCGCCGTCATCAACTTCGTCGCTGATGTTCGGGATGTTGTTGAGTGCCGTGGTGAAGCGACTATTCGGATGCGCCCACTCGCGTCCCGCCTCACCGCTGCGCTGCTCTGCGACTGGACGCTCGCTGATCAGTGCGCCACGCCAGTCTCGCCACCCGGCGAGGTCTGCTGGCGGCTCAGGCGTGAGCCCCTCCCACCAGACATCGTGGGTGATTTCGTTGTAGGCAACGTTGGTGAAGAGCGTTCCCGTGCCTGCACCGATCGCAGCGATCGCGTTCGGGTTTGTTGTGGGATTGGAGTTGCGCGCCACCCCAAAGACTCCAGCCTCAGCATTGAAGGCCATCAGCCGCCCCGTCGATTCATCAACGTAGAGCCAGATGACGTCGTCACCGAAGAAGCGCACGTCGTAACGACCCTCAAGGCCCGCGGGCGGCACCATCATGGCGAGATTCGTCTTCCCTGATGCGCTCGGGAATCCGCCGCAGATGTATTTCGTGCTTCCAGACACACGGTCGTGGATGCTGATCAACATGAACTGCTCCGCAAGGAAGCGACCGCTCTTCCAGCCGTCGTACGAACCTTGTCGCAACCCATGCGCGATCTTTGCCAGCAGCGCGTTGCCGCCGTACGACGATCCGAAGTGAAGGATGAGTCGCTCGTCTGCCACGGTGACAAAGTGACGCGCATCTTCTGGTGTCCCCTGCTTCAAGTCGTCGAGTGGACCAGTGATGTGTACGCCACGCACAAAGTGAGACTGATCCACTAATCCATTCAGGTGACGGACGCCGACACGCGTCATGCGAATCATGTGTAGCGCAACCACGCGACTATCAGTGAGCTCAAGTCCGACCGCCCACGGCGTGAGGGGCGAACCCTCTGGAGCCATCACGTATGGGATTGCGTAGAGCGTCTTCCCAGCGGCGGCGGCGTGCATCAACTTGCGCACGCGTGGCACAAGCTCACTGCTCGGTTGCCAGTTGTTATAGACGCCACGATCGTGAGGGTCTGCCGTGGCCACAAAGGTTCGCTCTTCGGTGCGCGCCGTGTCTTTTGGATGCGAACGTGCGTAGATGCGGTCGCCACTCACTGGGAGCACTTCGCCAGCCTCCAGAGCTTCGCGCATCAGGCGCGCGTCATCTCCTGCATCAATGACCTGCACCTGCGCAGCGCCAACATGATTGGCCCATTCACGGATGAAGCGCAGGGCGGCGTCGTTGGTTAAGCCGGCGTGGCTCAGCGCGATCGTTGGCTCGGTCATCCACCCTCCCTGCTGACCAGACCCTGAGACTCTGGCGCGGAAGCTGAGCTGCGTCAACCTGAGCGCGCCCCACGATTGAGGGGTCCTCGCTGACTACGGCGTTCCTGACTCCACCATGCCGAACTGCATCTCCGCGAGCTCGCCGTATAGACCCCCTGCGCGTCGCAACTCTGCGTGCTGTCCGCGCTCAACGATGCGGCCGTGATCAAGCACGAGGATCTGATCTGCGGATGCCACAGTGCTGAGCCGATGCGCAACCGCAATGGTGGTCCGACCGCGCATCGCGCGCTCAAGCGCCTCCTGCACGTGTCGCTCGGAGACAGAGTCGAGCGCCGAGGTTGCCTCGTCAAGCAAGAGAATCGGCGGGTCCTTTAGAAGTACGCGCGCAATGGCGAGACGCTGACGCTCTCCGCCGGAGAGCTTGTATCCGCGCTCTCCTACCACCGTGTCAAGTCCGAGTGGAAGTTCGTGCACGCGTTCCGCAAGTGATGCACCTTCAATCGCGCTCCAGAGCTCTTTCTCTGACGCGTCCGACTTCGCATAGGTCAGGTTCTCGCGAATCGTTGCATGGAGTAGGTGTGTCTCCTGCGTCACGACGCCAATGACATCACCGAGCGAACGAAGTGTGATGTTTCGCACATCGTGACCGTCAATGAGAACGGCTCCCCCAGTGACGTCCCAGAAGCGTGGGATCAGATTCAAGATGCTGCTCTTCCCAGATCCAGAGGGTCCCACCAGTGCCGTCAAACTCCCCGGTTCCGCGCGGAAAGAGATCTCGTGCAGCGCAAACTGATCGCTGCGCGCCGTTGCAGGGCCATCTGGTGGACGCGGATAGCTGAATGCCACACCGCGAAGCTCAACGCCGCCGCGCACGCTCGACCTCTGCACGGTGACCGCGTCAGGGGCATCCTTGATTTCGGGAGTGAGATCAAGGTAGGCAAAGATTCGCTCAAAGAGGGCGAGGCTCCCTCCAATTTCAACCTGCAGCCCAAGGAGTGAGGCGAGCGGGAAGAAGAGGCGGCTTTGGAGAGTTGTGAAGGCAACGATGTCGCCAATGGTTGGAGCATCTGGCGCGCCACTGGCGACGAGTGCACCAGCAACAAAGTAGACAAGCGCAGGGATTCCGCTGAATACCACCTGGACCACCACGCCAACCCAACGTCCCGTCAGCGCCTGCCGGAGTTGCAGCACGGCGAGATCACCAGATCGAGCGGTAAAGCGCTCGGCACCAGCCTCCGCGCGGCCGAAGGACTTCGCGAGGAGTGCACCGCCAACGGAGAGATGCTCCTCAGCGATGGAGGTGAGGTCGGCGAGTGCACCCTGCACTTCGCCGCTCGCCTTGCGGCGCGCCGCCGATGCGCGTGAACTGAAGTAGAGGAATAGCGGCGCAACGCAGAGGCTCACCGCCGTCAGACGCCAGTCAATCAGCGCCATCGCCACCAGCGTGGAGAGGACGATTGCAACACTCGACGCAAGGTTCGCCGCCGCATCAGAGACAACCGATTGCACGCCTGAGACATCGTTAGTGAGGCGACTCTGGATCTCTCCAGTGCGAGTGTCTGAAAAGAATCGAATCGGCATTGACTGGACGTGGGTGAAGAGCAGGTTGCGCAGATCGCGCATCACAAACTGGCCAACCGAAGCGGTCATCCACGATTGCGCAAGGCCGATCCCACCATTAATGATCGGCACGATCACCATCAACGCGGCGTAGAGGCCAAGGAGGCCAATGTCTCCCTTCGGAAACGCATCATCAATCATCAGTTTCAGCAGATACGGATTGGCGAGACCGATCACACTTGACGCAAGAATGAGGGTTGCGATGAACACGAGTCGTCCCTGATACGGGAGGAAGAATCGGGCTGCCCGACGTAAGAGTGGGAGTGCCGCCCCTACCGGACGCGACGGTCCTCCGAGCTCTTCGTCAGCGGCGAGCGGGCCACGCCCAAAGCGAGGGCCGCTCACGAGCTCAGGGTCAGAGGGGGTGTGATCACGAGCACATCCTACGCTCCCGCAAGACCCCTCACACGCGGATAGAATCCCTCCATGTTTGACACAACAGGCGTGGACTTTACGGGGATCCTAGGAGGAGTTTGGGCGCTCGTGGCCATTGCCTACGTGCAGGGTCAACAGCGCGTACTCAAGAACTGGTACACCCAATCCGCGACCGTCGCCTTCGCCGTTCTTGTTGCCTACATTTGGGCGCCATTCGGCTTTCCAAACTCGGACTGGTCGCGCGCGCCAATCGGCTCAGACGTTGTTCGACTGATCCCAGGACTTCAGTTTGATCCAAACCTCCTCACCACTAATTGGCTCCCAGTACAAGTAGCGATCGGCGCAAGCGCATACTTCCTCGCACTGATTGCGCTCTTTGGAGACGCACGCCGCGCCAACATTACGGTCATCTTGATCATGGGAGTTGGACTTGAGCTGAGTCAGGCGTTCACCAACATTGTCGTGAGCCCAATTCCGCCATACAGGATTGACATCCACGATGTTTTCGTCCGCGCGCTCGGCGTACTCATCATGTATGGGCTTTTCTCGCTCGGCGCCGCGCTCTACCGGTGGAAGGTACCCGCGCAGAGGCAGCGCTATGGGATCGCTGGCTTTGTTGATGCGTTGATCAGAAGGATCTAGCGCGAACTACGAAAGCTCCGCGAATCTACTTACGCGACGCAGGCGTCCTTCAACATCTTCACAAAACGTTGGTGGTCAACGCGATACACCACGCGACAGTTCGGTTCGCGCTTCGTTCCGCCAAGGTGATCCACAATCGTCTGGCCTCGTTCATGCCCAGTCCCGAGTGAGATCTCCACGCGAAGGTTCGCCTCTCGCGTCACCATGTCTGGCTCAATGGCAACCGCCATTGCAATTGGATCAGGGAGATCAAAGCCATTGAGTTTTGTCTCCGTGCGGCAGAATTCTCGCAGGACGCGCTGAGGGTCCACGCAGAATTCACCAAGCGGACCAAGCGCGCGAATTTCCGCGGCGAGATCATCCGGAATCACTGCATCGGCAACGGAGACATCCCAGCCGACCATCTCGAGCGGCATCCCTGATTCAAAGACGATATGTGCAGCTTCAGGGTCTACCCAGAAGTTGAATTCGGCGAGTGGTGTCACGTTGCCTGGAAGGACGCCGGTGCCGCCCATCATCACGCAGCGGCGCACCCACGAGGCGAACTTCGGTTCGGCACGCACCGCAAGCGCCACGTTCGTCAGTGGCCCGAGCGTGACTAGGTCCATGGTGCCCGGAGCGGCACGGAACGCTTCGATCATCTCCTGGACGCCGTTCGTTGATGTTGGAGTTCGGCCGTGCAGTGGGAGGCCAATGTCGCCCATCCCGTCACTTCCGTGCACGTTTTGCGCCGTGACGAACGTGCGCACGAGCGCGCGGTTCGCGCCCGCGTGGATCGGCACCTTCGCGCCGCAGATCTCCGCTGTGTAGAGCGCAATCTGAGTTGCCTGATCAAGCGGAACATTCCCTGCCACCACGGAAACTCCGACCACCTCCACGGTGGGGTTCTTAAACGCCATCACCATCGCCACGGCGTCGTCCGATGCGGTGTCCGTATCGATCCACATGCGTCGTGGTGTTGCCATGCCTAGACGTTAGCGCGGAAGGCGTCTGTTTGCCAAAAGTTGCACCACGGTTGCGCCATTAGCAACGCCATCCTCTTCTCCACTTCGCTCATGCTTGTCACTGAACTCGGCATGCATTTGTTAGGATTGCTCACATGGGCATCCAACACGCAACGCTTGACCATCTCCTTGCACACATGGCCTGGGCAAACGCGGCGCTCTTCAAACAGCTCGAAGATCTTCCTACCCCCGCGCTCAGTCACACCGCGCCTGGGAGTGAGTGGAGTGTTGGCGCGATTGCGCATCATCTTGTGACCGCGGCAGAGAACTACGCGCAACGACTTCATGGTGAGCCTCGCGCGCCGAAACGAGAAGCGCCAACAGACGCAGTAGGGATCAGTGAGCTTCGCGCCGCGCTTGCCACTGCTGACGCCAAGCTCCGTGAGGCGGCGAGCCTAGGTGGTGAAGAGATCCTCCGCTGGACATCGTTCAACGGTGAGGTGATGGCCTTCCCCCGCTGGGTGCTCGTGAACCAGGCCATTCATCACGCCACGGAGCACCGAGCGCAGATCGCTGGTGCACTCGCCGCGAACGGAATCAGAAGCGTAGACTTGGATGCGATTGATGTCTGGTCGCTGCACGATGAAATCGTCGCTGCAGCAGGAGAGTGAGGGGGTTGTAATGAACGGCTGGAGAGGACGGCAGAATCTCTTGGCAATCGGCGTGCTTTTGGTCTCACTGCTGGGCTGCAGCTCAGGAACCACTGAGGGGGTTGGCGTGCGTACGGTAAGCGCGACTGAAGCGGTTAAGGTGCTTGACTCCCGCGTGGTGATTGATGTGCGCGGACCAGACGAAGTGGCGGAGGGTGCGATCGTTGGCGCCACGGTGCTCGACTTCAACGCGGGCGAGTTCCAAGCGAAGATCGGCGGCTACGACCGCAACGCTGCGTACCTTGTCTACTGCCGCAGCGGCAACCGCTCCGGGCAGGCCGTGGCGATCATGAAGGGGCTCGGCTTCACCGACGTGATCGACGCTGGCGCGTACGTAGATCTCGCTGCTGCGGGCGCTGAAACGACCATCCAGCCCTAACGACCCTACTCGTTACGACTTAGGGTTCGAGGTGGAACGCGTGCGTCCAACTCCCGTCTACTTCGTGTGTTGATTCAGCCCAGCCGCGAGCGCCAGACCAGCGGCCTGAACCGCCGATAATTGGGCGAACGACCGTAGCGGCAGTCTTGATCGTTGAGCCAGCTGCTGGGTAGACAGCGCTCCCTGAAAGGATCAGCTGGTCGGCGCCGTCGTTGACGGAAAAGACGATCGTGGTGAGGCGCCTCTCAAGTCCGGCCGCCTCATCAACAGAAGTTGTCACCATCGTTGCGTCGAACGTCCCGGAGGTGCCGTCATCTGCTGCCGCCTCGGCGTGGAAGGTTCGCACGGCACCGACCGCGCCGCCGTCAGTGCCTGGAACAATCGTTGTTGGCGTAACTGCGCCGTGCGTGAAGGTGACGACCTTCGCCGCCCCTCCAGAACACGCCACTAGGGTCAATGCGCTCAACGCGAGTAGCGCGACAAGTAGCGGAGAAACGATCTTCATCGGTATGCACCCTTTCACGCTCTGTCCCGCCGAGTGGCGGATGTGCGCCAAGGCTGGTGCATTTCGAAGCCAGCGTCAATAAATCCTGGCGTGCTATCCCTTCCTCTGCCGCGCGCTCTCGGTTCGGGGTGTCACTGGTTGCATGCCCACGGCGCCGCCGAGACCAAAGTCGGCAGGCATGTCGGCATAGAGCGACTCCACTTCACCGGGGCGCACAACGTACGTCTCATGGAAGATGCCGACGGCACCCGTGCCGCTGGTTGCGCGCTTGTAGAACGCGGTCCATGCCGGGCGATGCTTTCGATCGCCTTGTGACGCATAGGCTTCAAGCGCCTCGAACGACTTCCAGTACTGGATCACCGTGATCGTGCGCCCAGCCATCTCGGTGCGCGCGCGCAAGAAGCCGAGCTCAGGGTTCTTGTATAGCTCAACGATCATCGGCCCCATCGCGAGGAACGCAGGGAGCCACTCCCACACGCGCCAGAAGGTATTGATGCGCATGCCGATGAGGAAGAGTACCAGCGGCTCCTTGACGTCGGCCATGGTTCGGACTGGGATGTGCTTTGCCATGACTTCTCCCCCTATTGGCACTCCTTTTGGGGAGCCTGCCCATCCTACCGAGGTTCCGCCCTAGCGGCTCGCTCCGCTACAATCCCCCTCCAGCGCCGATGTAGCTCAGTGGTAGAGCAGCTGTTTCGTAAACAGCAGGCCGTGAGTTCAATCCTCACCATCGGCTCCAGACCTCCGCCAGCCCCCGTACGCCCCCTCCGCTACCATCAAGAGACGGCATCTATGTCGCCGGTGAGCTGAGGAGGGCCTGTGGGCGAGAACGAACTCTTTACCCCGCTCGGACTGGGCTTCAGCATCTTCTTGATCGGCGCACTCGCCATCGACTTTGGTCTCCTCCGCCGCCACGGGACCCACGTCGTCCCGGTCAAGGAGGCGGCCGCCTGGACGCTCGTCTGGATCGTCCTCGCCATCCTCTTCGGTATCGGCATGCAGTTCTATTGGAACGATGGCACCAAGACCACGGAGTACTTCGTTGGGTACTTGGTAGAAAAGTCGCTCTCGGTGGACAACATCTTCGTCTTCACCATCATTTTCTCTGCGCTGAAGACTCCCCCAAAGCTCCAGCAGATGGCACTGATGTGGGGAATCCTGATTGCGCTGATCCTGCGCGGCATCATGATCCTGATTGGCGCCGCCCTCATTGCACAGTTTGAGTGGATCATCTGGGTCTTCGGCGCCTTCCTCCTCTGGACCGGCGTGGCGATGCTGCGATCGGGCGGACATGCAGGCGAGGGGGAGCCGGCTGCGGTGAAACTCGCGAAGCGCTTTGTCCACGTCACTGAGGACTACAACGAAGAGCGCTTCCGCGTCACCGTGAACGGTGTGAAGACGTTCACGCCGATCTTCTTGACGATCGTGGTGATCGGAATCATTGACCTCATCTTTGCGGTGGACAGCATCCCAGCGATCTTCGGGATCACCCTTGATCCGTTCATTGTCTTTACCTCTAACGCGTTTGCGATTCTCGGTCTACGGAATCTCTACTTCTTGCTGGCAAACGCAAAAGATAAGTTCCACTACCTGGGTACCGGCCTCGCCTTTGTGCTGATGTGGATCGGCGTGAAGATGATCCTTCCCGCCATTAACCATGACTGGAAGGTGCCGCCACTCATTAGCCTCATCGTCGTGATCAGCATCTTGGCGGGTTCGATCGTCGCGTCGCTGCTGCACACGCACCGCAACAAGAAGAAGTAGGCGCATAGATGCCGCGTCGTGCGGCCGGGCCGCTTGCGCTTGCACTTTCCGCACTGATCCTTTTTGCCTCATTCGGTGTGGCCCCGGTCGCGCGCGCGGATGATGCGGTCATCCCAGAGATCCCGAGCTGCGCGTCAATTCTGGCGCGGAAGGTGATCTTCACGAGGACGTCCGTCGGTGTGCGGGGGGCCGTCATCACCAAGGAGTACAAGCGCAACCAGTGGGCGACCAGCGTGCTCGACCCGCTTCACCGCCTCCCTGCGAGCTACGTGCCGCGTGACCTGACCTGGATCACGCCACAGGCACTCCCATCGGCAAAGGGCGTCTTCCAACTGCGCCGCGATACGGCAGAGTCGCTCCGCGCGATGCTGCTTGCGGCACGCGAGTCGGATGTGCAGATGCGGATCATCTCTGCGTATCGCTCGTATACAACACAGAACGCAACCTTTGCGTACTGGGTGGCGAAGTCCGGCCTGCAACTGGCGAGAAAGTACAGCGCGCTTCCTGGCCATTCAGAGCATCAGCTCGGCACATCGGTTGACCTTGCCACCGTTGGCGCGGGTGTGCCGTGGGGGAGCGCCGCGTTTGCAACGTCGCCCACCGCCGTCTGGCTGAGTGAGAACGCCTATAAGTACGGCTTCGTGCGCTCCTATCCTGCAGGCGCAAAGCGCGTGGCGCTCAGCTGCTACGGGAGTGAGCCGTGGCACTGGCGCTATGTCGGCCTAAACCTTGCGTACGAGATCGTCTGCAGCGAGCAGGTGCCGCGCATCTTCCTCTGGAACCGACAGTACGGCGGCACGCGCGTGATTGGCGAGCGCTGTGGTGAGCTGCAAGTGCCAGAAGGGTATGTGGATCCGGGCGCGAGCCCGTCGCCTTCGCCGTCACTTGATCCGCTCGGAGATGACGACGGCGACGGCCTGACGAATGACATCGACAACTGTCCGCTGGTTGCAAACCCTGATCAAGTTGACACTAATGGGAATGGCATTGGCGATGCATGCGATCCAGCGGCTTCACCGAGCCCTTCCCCGAGCGAGAGTCCGAGCCCTTCTCCGTAACGGATTAGGTGAGCGGTGCGCTCACCTTCGGTCGCGTGCGCAGGTAGTGGATCGCCGCCGCAACGGTGACGGCCGCGAAGACGACTTCCGCCATAAGGATGCCGACGGCTGGTAAGAGCAGCACGGTCACAAGGTTCGCCGTGCCGTGAAGAAGGACCGGAAAGAGAAGCGCGCGAATCAGGCTGCCACGGTCACTGCTCTGTGTGACCGCACGCACCACGTAGAGGCTCAGCACCACATGCAGGAGTGTGGCGAAGAGGCGTTCGGTGAACGCCAGGAGCGACGTGGCAACGTCTTGACTGCCGAGGAAGGTGATCGCTGTCTCCAACTGCGCAAGCGACTCCGGGGGGAGGTTGTCGTACGCGCTGCCATCCATAATTGAGCCGAGCAAGAGCAGCGCCGCAACAGATGGAACGAGCGTGAAGATCAGCGCCTCAATGCCAGCGTGGCCGAGCCCAAAAGCGACCCCGCCGCGCTCAGTGCGCACGTAGCGCGCCGCCTTGCTCAAGATGAAGGCGCGACTCCCTTCTTCAAAGATGCCGGCGCTGAACGAGGCAATCAGGACCGCGGTGAACCAGCTGCCACTCCCTGGAGTTGGTGCAACCGCGCCGATCACCAACGCGTTGATGACCGTCAGGACTGGGAGACGCGCCGCCTGACTGAGAACGAACGCCACGCCACCCCACGCCCAGACTGAGATGCCGCCGCTCAACCTGCGAGCAACAACGAAGCCGAAGACGACGAGCGTTGCGAGCGCACCTGCAAGAAGCGTGTATGAGGCCTGCGCCGAGTCAACCGCCACGGGATCCGCGGCGCTGGGGAAGAGCACTATCGACGAGGGGCTCGACGGCGCGTCGTACTACGCCTCCGTCGTTGGTCATCGCGCCAGGTGCGGTATGCGATCACGATTGCAGCAACGATGGAAAGTGCAAGCCCGCCGAGCAGCACCGCAACTGGGACGCCGCCGAGGTCAACAGCGGTCTCAGGGATTACAGCGAGCCCAGCGGTCGTCAGGCCGACAGAGATCCAGGCGCGACCAATAAACGCGTGCGATGCATCCCACGACTTCTCGCTCTCGAGCGTCCATGGGAGGCGCACGCCAATGGTGTAGTTCTGCTTGATCTGCGGCATGACATAACCGAGAAGTGCGAAGAAGACGCCGAGCGCGATCGGTGCCGCGTGGTCGAGTCGCGCCGCCTCGCCGAAGCCGGAATTGATGATTGCCGACTGTGTGACGGCGAAGAGGAGGACGAGCCCCATCGCCACGTACCCGATCGCCTCTGCACTCCGCACAATGTTCGCGCGCTTCGGATCGAGCTTGATCGCGAGTAGGATCAGCGCCGCAGTCAGCGCAAAGACCGCAGGGAGGATAAAGAGCGCCTCGCGTCCGGCGAATCCATCCGCCACGCCGTTGATATCCCAATGGATCGCTAACTGCGCGTTGGCAGGGAGCGTCTGGAAGGCGTAGAGCGTGAAGAAGCCGGTGGCGGCAAGCGCAACGGTGGAGACAACCCGGGCGACGGGATTCACTAGAGCCCCTTGACTTCGGAGACCACCTGCGACAGTACGCTCTTCGCATCACCGAAGAGCATGGAGGTCTTCTCCAAGTAGAAGAGCTCATTCTCAATGCCAGCAAATCCGGTCGCCATACCGCGCTTCACCACGATCACCTGCTCGGCGTCCTGCACGTTCAGGATCGGCATGCCGTAGATCGGCGATGCAGGGTCCGTCTTTGCTGCAGGGTTCGTGACGTCATTTGCGCCAATCACGAGCGCAACGTCACACGCGTGGAACTCTTCGTTGATCTCGTCAAGGTCAAAGAGGTGATCGTATGGGACGTTCGCCTCAGCGAGGAGCACATTCATGTGTCCTGGCATTCGACCGGCAACTGGATGGATCGCGAAGCGAACGCGTCCGCCGCGCTTCTCAATGAGTTCCGCAAGCTCGCGCACCGCGTGTTGCGCCTGTGCAACCGCCATTCCGTAGCCAGGAATGATGATGACGTTACGCGCGTATCCAATCCTCATGGCGGCGTCTTCTGCGCTGACCGATCGGGTGGTCAGCCCTTCGGAACTCTTTGTGGAGGCTGCCGCCACCTCTCCGCCGAATGCACCGAAGAGCACGTTCGCGAAGCTGCGATTCATCGCCTTCGACATCAGGATGGAGAGGATGAAGCCGCTCGCTCCGTCGAGTGCTCCGGCCACGATCAGGACGTTGTTGCCGATCGCAAAGCCGGTCGCGCTTGCGGCGAGGCCCGCGTAGGAGTTCAACAACGAGACGACAACCGGCATGTCCGCGCCGCCGATTGGGAGCACGAGTGTCACGCCGATCACGAGCGCGAGGACGGTCATGAGGCCAAAGAGGAGAATCCCGTTGTCGCCGCTCGCCGCGGGGCCGCCCGACTGTGTGGCGATCAGGTAGATCCAGAGTCCAATGGCGCCAACGAAGATCGCCGCATTGATGATCTTCTGACCTGGGAAGGTGATCGGTCGACCAGAGATGAAGCCCTGCAACTTGCCGAACGCCATGAAGGAGCCGGTGATTGTGAGGGCACCGAAGACCGTCTCAAAGCCGAGCGCGACCATCTTGATGACGCCAGGTCCGCCGGGCACATCACGGTAGTGAAGGAACTCGGCGATCCCCACGAGAGTGACGGCGAGCGCGCCGAACATGTGGCTGATGGCGATGCGCTGCGGCATGGCGGTCATTGGAACGAGGAGCCCCATCGGCAGGCCGATCGCGGTACCGATCACGAGTCCGATGATGATCAGGTCGTAGCTGATGATCTGGTGGTTGAGGAGCGTGCCGATGACTGCGAGAAGCATGCCCATCGCGGCGAGCTGCATGCCGCGTCGCGCCGTATCTGGCTTGGTGAGGCCGCGAAGGCCGAGGATGAACGCCGCCGAAGCGGCAATGTAGGCGACCTGGACGAAGAGTGCGCCGATCTCCGGATTCACTTTGGCGCCTCCGTCTTCTTGAACATCTTGAGCATGCGGTCGGTGATCACGAACCCGCCAACCACGTTGATGGTGGCCGCCGCAACGGCGACCGCGCCCATGACGTTGATGTAGAAGGGTCGCTCAGCACCAGCGATCACCAGGCTCGCAACCAGGCTGATCGCAGAGATTGCGTTCGTTGCCGCCATCAGTGGCGTGTGCAGGAGCGGCGGCACCTTGGTGATGATCTGGTAGCCGGTGAATGCGGCGAGGAGGAAGACGTACACCTCGACGATCTGCGCGTCCACCAGCGTGCCACCCGCCGTGCCGGTTGCAGCCGTGGTCGAAGGGCCGCTCACAAGCGTGATGGCGACAGTGGCCACTCCGAGTGCAGTTGCAATCACACTGAACATCTCAATGCTCCTATCGCTTCACAGGTTCGCCGGCGTTTGTCACGAGCATGGGGCCCGTCACCTCATCTGCCGCATCAATCTTCAGTGCGCCGCCCTCTGCCGTGAGGTGGGTGATCAGCGTGCGCACGTTCGTAGAGAACATCTGTGAAGCGTGCAGCGGCACGCTTGCTGGGATGTTTGCTGCGCCAATCAGCTGCACGCCGTGCTTGATCACTGTTTCGCCAGCGACAACACCTTCAACATTCCCTCCAGATTCAGCGGCAAGGTCAACCACAACGGAGCCCGCACGCATGGTGGCGAGCATTGCATCGGTGACAAGGATTGGCGCCTTACGACCAGGGATCAGCGCCGTGGTGATCACGAGATCTTGGCTGCTGATGTGCGCGGCGATGATAGCGGCGTTCTGTGCCGTCTCGTCTTCCGTCTGCGCGCGCGCGTATCCGCCGGTCCCCTCTGCCTTCGCCGCGGGTTCTACGAACTGCGCGCCGAGCGAGCGCACCTGCTCGCCTGCAGCACCGCGCACGTCAAACGCTGAGACAACGGCGCCGAGTCGACGCGCGGTTGCGATCGCCTGCAGCCCTGCAACGCCAGCGCCCATGATGAACGCCTTCGCCGGCGCAATGGATCCTGCGGCGGTAGTGAGCATGGGGAGGAACTTGTCGAGCGCGGCGGCACCGATCAGCGCTGCCTTGTATCCAGCCACGCCGCTCTGCGAAGAGAGGACGTCCATGGATTGCGCGCGGGTGATGCGCGGCACAAGCTCCAGCGCGAGTGCGGTGATCTTGGCGCTCGCGAGCGCTGGGAGGATCTCTTCGTTTGCGCCCGGGGTGAGGAGGGCAATGAGCGTGCAACCTTTTGGAAGGGCGGCGACTTCTTCTGCGCTTGGCTTTCGCACCTTCGCCACCACGTCAGGCGCAGCGGCGGCGAGCGCCGCGGCATCTGCGACAAGGGTCACTCCCGCCTTCTCATACGCGGCATCCAAGAAACCTGCGGCGCTACCCGCGCCGCGCTCGACAACGACCTGATGCCCCGCGGCGATGAGCTTGGCGGCTGCGTCTGGGACGAGCGCCACGCGGCGCTCGCCAGGGAGTCGCTCGCGGAGAATGCCGATCTTCATAGCTTTAATCCTATCGCCCCCTCTGATTTAGGCAGGAAGGTACGGCCGATACGCAGGACTCCACATCGCCGCGTCCACCAGTTCTGCGATGCGGTCCTCGGG
>Ga0208787_1000820_pt1 | contig 14250 bp, 6 predicted proteins | sample Wag4_2014_7_11_FD_187362 | JGI IMG/M metagenome (GOLD analysis project Ga0208787, IMG submission 187362) | Fresh water microbial communities from Ohio, USA - Utica-2 Time Series HT 2014_7_11 (SPAdes) (version 2) | ecosystem: Environmental > Aquatic > Freshwater > Water tank | place: USA: Ohio... | reverse complement strand
CTGTATTTTTGGCACCTGACACCTCAGTGGCGTACAATTTTTGAGCTTCAGCAGCTTTTGCGTTCGCTTCGAGTACCCGTTGACGAGCTTCTTCTTGCGCTTTTGTCACTTCAGCCTGACTACGTTCTCGAGCTTTTGCCACTTCCTCAGCGGATTGTTGTTTGATTTTCGCCTCTTGTTCTTTGGCAGCGGCGATGGATTTGGTTAATTCATCCTGAATTTTTGCAATTTCCTCTTCTGCCTTCTTTTTGGATTGTTGCACTTCGGCGGCGATAGCCTCCTTTTGGGCCTTGGCATTGGCTTGGGCATCTGCCACTGCTTTGGTGGATTCTTCTTGTACCTGTTGAATGGTTTGCGCGGCTTTTTGGCGACTCTCTGCTACGTCCTGAGCGATCTGTTTTTTCTCTTGATCCGCTTTGGATTGTTGGCCCTGGACATCTACCCTAGTTTTTTCGATTTCATCGGCAGCGCGTTTTTTAGCATCTGCCACATCAATCACACTTTGTTCCTTTTGTTTAGCGGCGCTTTCTTTTATTTCAGCGATTTCCGCGGCGGAATTTTGTTGGATAAGGGTTTTTTCCTCTGCTGCTTTTCGCCTAGCCTCCGCTAGTTCGAGGGCAAGTTTTTGTTTTTCCAGTACCCCGTTTTCTCGTACTTCAGCTATTTTTTCTGCGGTTTCTTCTTGAATTTTAAGGATTTGTTCGGAGGCAGTCTTTTGTGCGACGAGCACATCCTCGGTGGTTTTGTTTCGTTCTTTGGCGGCCATTTCTCGGGCTTCTTTCACCATTCGTGCACTTTCCTCCCGGATACGTTTTATCTCATCTTCGGAGTTAGCGCGAGCGGAAGCTACCTCATCTGCATATTGTAACCGCGCCTGTTCCAATTTTTCTTTAATTCCTGATATTTCTTTCGCGGCATTTTCACGGGCTTTTGCTACCTCTTCGGAGGAGGCAACTCGTGCACGTTGCACTTCCTCTGCGGCCTGTTTTCGTGCCACCTCAACACTAAGGTTGATTTTTGCCACGGTAGAATCTGCCTTTGAGCGCGTATTATTAATAACGGCTTGAATTTCGGCCCTGTTCTTTTCAATTTCTGAAAGGCTTGATTTACGCGCTTCCAGCACCTCGTTGGCATATTCGAGTTTTTTCTGATTGGCAGCTTCTCGAGCCCCTGCCACCTCTTGTTGGAGCTGTCCTTTAATACCCTCCGCCTTGTCTTTTTCGGCTTTTATTTCCAACCGAAGCGTTTCTTTTGTTTTCTCTAATTCGCTTTGAAGTTGGGCGAGCTCACTATCCTTGCTTACCGCGGGCGCTGCCGGTTTGAAGCCCTGTTGGGAAGGCTTAGCGCCAGATCCGGAGGAAGAGGTAGAAGAAGGGTTACTGGCCGGGGAGGGCGCCGCGGGGGTTTGTTTCACAACTTCAGCACCACCACTTCCGCTTCCAATCAGGCTGGGATCCAATGCGGAAAGAAAGCAGCCGGCAAGGTGCCGCAATTCCGTTTGCCCATTTGGATTGAGTGTAAATTTATGCTTTTGGCGGTCGACAAAGTTGATCAGGTTTATTCCGGTAACAAGTTGCTCAGAAAGCCATTTTACGGCATCCATATCTAATCGAAGGTTATTTCGATGCGTTGGCACAGAGCCGGTACCAACCTCACCGAGGGAGGCAAATTTATAGGCTTTTTCAACACCTCCTGGCCCCACAAATACCACCTGATCGTCCTGATTAAACTCAATCCCCCCTGCTGAAATCATCCGGGCGAAAATGCCTTTTTCATCACTAAAAAACTCAATCGAGTACGTATAGCTACTTCGCACTACGATTGCCATGGGTTTGGTCCGAACGATCTGTACGTTATTTATCTTTTTATTTTCGCTGAGTAACGTAGTGCAGTCCTGACTACGTAGAACAACAGGAAGAAAAAGCAGTACAGAGATTACAACAATACACGGGACATGTAAGAAATGAAGAATACGCATAGGGTAGCGGAATTTTTATGATCTAAATACCAACCAAAAAGAGTTGGCGCAAAGTACATTTTTTATTTTGAAACCTGCCTTAATTTTTGCTTAATTCTATTGTAAAAATCCAACAAAAGGTATATTATTTTTTTTGGAGAAATAACACGGAATTCCTCCTCGTACAGGGCAGGTACATTTTAGTGGTCAAAAACAGAATTGGAAAAGGACAATCAGTAGCTTTAGCGAAGGCCTGCCCCTTCATCATCTACCAATTTACCATTGACAATTCGGATTATACGGGCGGGAAAATGTTGTAAAATACGGTAATCATGTGTAGCGCACAACACGGCAGAATTATGTTCTTTAGCCAATCGACGCAAGAGCAACAAGATATCATCGCTGGTTTCTGGATCTAAATTACCGGTAGGCTCATCGGCAATGATCAGTGCGGGCTGATTAAGCAACGCCCTGGCAATTACTACCCGCTGTTGCTCCCCCCCAGACAACTGGAAAGGCATGGCGTCCCATTTATGGAGCAAGTCAACCTCTGAGAGCACCAGCCGAGCGCGGTATTCCATTTCAGAGGAATTCTTCCACCCAGTAGCACGTAGGACAAAAAGGAGATTTTCTCCTACGGTACGATCGGTAAGCAAATTAAAATCCTGAAATACAATCCCCAGCCTTCTTCTGAGCATGGGGATTGTCTTCCGAGAAAGTTTTTTAAGATCAAAGCCAGCTACTTGACCGGAACCATCCCCAAGCGCAAGAGCGCCATAGATGGCCTTCAGGAGGCTCGATTTACCACTACCAGTTTTTCCAATCAAATACGCAAATTCACCTTCCGCCAATTCCAAATTGACACCATTTAATACGGCGCTACCATCCTGTTGGACAATTTGAGCATTGAAAAGACGAATAATAGCCATAATTATACCTCTTGTTCAGGAGTTGACTCTACTTCTGGCTCGGAGGCCACTACCGTCACATCTGCGATCTGGTCACTATCATCCAGACGAATAATTCGTACCCCTTGGGTAGCACGGCCCATTACACGTAGTTCGGAGGCCGCAGTTCGAATGGTGACGCCCGAAATGGTGGTAATCATCAAATCATCCGTATCTGTCACCGATTTGATGGCCACCAAGCTACCTGTTTTATCCGTTAGCTGGATAGTTTTAACACCGAGGCCCCCACGGGTTTGTACTCGATAATCATCAAGAGCAGATCGTTTACCCATTCCTTTTTCAGAAATGACCAATACGCTTGCTTCCTTGTCTTGAGGATCAATGCAGACCATCCCTACCACTTCACTGTGTTCAGGAACCGAAATTCCACGTACACCGGCAGCATTTCTTCCCATTGGACGCACGTCGGATTCATTAAAACGAATGGCTCTTCCGCTACGGACCGCGAGGATGATTTCATTTTGGCCATTGGTTAATTTCGCTTCAATCAACGCATCCCCCTCATTAATCGTAATCGCATTAATGCCACCCTGTCGAGGTCGAGAGTAATCTACCAAAGGCGTTTTTTTGATCTGTCCTTTTTGCGTACAGAACGTAATGAAGTGGTTATTGATAAATTCCTCGTCATCTAATTTTCGAACGATAATGAAGGCACGAATGCGGTCTTCCTTAGGAATATTAAGCAAATTCTGGATCGCACGACCGGCAGTAGCTTTAGCCCCTTCAGGAATTTCGTAAACTTTTAACCAAAAGCATCGTCCAGCACTTGTAAACAGAAGTAAGGTTTGGTGGTTAGTAGCGGTGAACATGTGCTCTACAAAGTCCTCATCGCGCGTCCGAACCCCTTGAGCCCCTCTTCCACCACGGCCTTGCGCCCTGTATTCCGTGATCGGAGTGCGTTTGATATAGCCCGCGTGGCTGATGGTAATTACTACCTCTTCATTTTCAATCAAATCTTCTATGCTGATATCGCCTTCATCCACTTCAATTGCTGTACGGCGAGCGTCCCCATAGCGTGCTTTTATTTCTGCTGTTTCTGACTTGACTATATCGCGCTGCAGCCCTTCATCTGCCAAAATTGCCTTGTATTCAGCAATTTTGCGCATAATTTCATCGTACTCAGCACGAACCTTATCGCGTTCCAGTCCAGTTAGTTGCTGAAGACGCATTGCCAAGATCGCTTTTGCTTGGATTTCGGAAAGACCGAATTTATCCATTAAGCCATTCCGTGCTTCCTCTGCATCTTTCGAGGCACGGATTAAAGCGATGACTTCATCCAAATGGTCAAGGGCGATTAATAGCCCTTCCAAAATATGCGCCCTTTCTTCCGCTTTCCTTAATTCATATTCCGTACGGCGTACGACCACATGTATACGGAACTTGATAAATTCCTCGACGAGGTCTTTCAGGTTAAGAACCCTTGGGCGACCATTTACGAGGGCAATATTATTGATTCCGTAGCTTGTTTGTAGAGGAGTAAGTTTGAAAAGTTGGCTCAAAATTACATTGGCGGCAGCATCTCGACGAACTTCAATGACAACTCGAACACCTTCCCTATTAGATTCATCTCGAACGTCGGAAATCCCTACCACCTTTTTCTCATTGACCAGCTCTGCGATTTTAGAAATCAACATCGCCTTATTTACCTGATAGGGAATTTCGGTAACAACGATGGCCTCCCTGCCCTGGGCATCTGTTTCAATTTCGGTTTTGGAGCGAACCACCACTCGTCCACGACCAGTGCGGAAGCCCTCCCGAACTCCTGATAGACCATAAATAATACCTCCCGTTGGGAAATCAGGAGCAACTACATATTCCATCAACTCCTCTATCGTAATTTCTGGATTATTAACAGTTGCTTCAATCGCATTGCAGATTTCTGTAAGGTTATGAGGCATCATATTAGTAGCCATACCCACCGCAATACCCGAAGCACCATTCACTAACAAATTCGGTAAACGGGTCGGCATCACCGTCGGTTCTTCCAACGAATCATCAAAATTCAACTGAAAGTCGACCGTATCTTTTTCTATATCGGCGAGTATCTCATCAGAGATCCGTTGCAATCTGGCCTCCGTGTAACGCATGGCTGCTGGACTGTCACCGTCCATAGATCCGAAGTTACCTTGCCCATCCACCAGCGGATAACGCAAACTCCATTCTTGCGCCATACGTACCATCGTATCATAAACAGAGGCATCACCGTGCGGGTGGTATTTACCTAGAACCTCCCCTACTATACGAGCAGACTTTTTGTATTGTTTATTGTAGCTTAGCCCCAACTCCTGCATACCGAACAAAACCCTTCTATGCACAGGCTTTAGCCCATCCCGCACATCAGGTAGTGCACGGGAGACAATCACCGACATCGAATAGTCGATGTAGGCTGTTTTTAATTCCTCCTCAATGTTAATCGGAATAATCCGTTGATCTTGCATACTGCTCTATATCTTGGCAAAACTAATTAGGGATAAAGAAAACACGGCTGCCTCATAAGTCTTTGAATGCGCTTTTAAAAACAGCGGATACCGTTAAAGGTACACTAATTTCTGTTTTTTTGCATTCATTCTCCTATGAGACAGCCGCAAAAATGCCAAAAAGCTTGGCAAAAGGCTATATAAATCGTTTATTTACTTAAGCAGCTGTCTCTTTTACTTCCTTCCCGCTTAAGATCTTCTCAGAAGTCAAATCCACTACCAAGGCAGAAGCGATAAAGATAGAAGAGTAGGTACCGAACAACATACCCACCATCATACCAAAGGCAAATCCTTTTGTCGCAGACCCTCCAAATAGGAACAAGATAAGTACTACGCCAAAGACGGTACCAGAAGTAATCAACGTACGAGTAAGGGTAGAGTTAATGGCACGGTTCAATACTTCTTCCTTCGGACGGCCCGCAAAGGTTTGGATAAACTCACGAATACGATCATATACGATTACCGTATCATTCACCGAGTAACCGATTACCGTAAGCATACAAGCGATGATTGCTTGGTCGATTTCAAGAGAGAAAGGAACCAATCCATGAAGCAGTGAGAACAATCCAAGGGTGATCATCAAGTCATGTGCGAGCGAAATGATAGCTCCAGCGGAGAACTGCCAACGGTGGAAACGAACCAAAAGGTACAAGAAGATCAAACCTAGCGCCCAAAGGCCCGCTTTATAAGAAGAAGCTCGAATATCGTCTGCAACGGTAGCACCTACCTGGCTAGAAGAGATAATGTGCGTTCCAACGGATGCTGTGTTAGAGAATGTAGCAAGGTCCTCGCTTACAATTCCTGCACCAGAAAGACCCTCATGTAGTTTTGCTATTACTTTCTCCATGGCACCAGCTTCTTCTACTAAGTAGGAAGTGGTTACATTGTACGTATTGCTGGTAGATACCGCCTTTACAATTGGAGTCTTGCCATCAAATACTGGTGTCAGAGCAGAACGAACTTGATCAGAGTCAATCGCTTTGTCAAACTGCACATTGAAGGAGTATCCGCCTTTGAAGTCAACCCCCATTTCGAAACCACGGGTAAAGAAGGAACCAATTGCGATAACTGTTAATGTCAGAGAAACAATATAAGCATACCTCCGCTTGGACATCCAATCATAGGTTACATTTGCTAATACATTTTCTGAGAACTTATGAGAATAAGACATGGCTCCGCCACGCTCCGTCCACCAATCGGTGAACATACGTCCAAGCATTACAGCTGTGAACATAGAGGTTAAAATACCAATCATCAACACCGTACCAAAGCCCTTTATTGGGCCCAAACCGAAGTACATCAATACTAACGCAGTTAAAAGGGTGGTTACGTTGGCATCAATAATGGCAGAGAGTGCACGGCCAAAACCAACTTTAATCGCATTTAACATACCCATTCCAGCGCGGAGTTCTTCACGAATGCGCTCGTAAATGATTACGTTCGCATCCACTGCTGCTGCCAATGTAAGTACGATACCGGCGATACCAGGGAGGGTCATTACGGTTCCCAAAGAAGCCATAGTCCCAATCAAGAAGAAAATATTTGCGATTAAGGCAACAACGCTTACAATACCGCCGCGGTTGTAGTACATAATCATAAATCCGCACAACAACACGACAGAAAGAAGCATCGCCAACAATGACTTATTGATGTTCTCTTGGCCAAGGGAAGGACCCACCTGGCTTTCCTGTACGATACGTGTGCCTGCAGGTAATTTACCCACCTCCAAAATCTGAGAAAGGTCACGCGCTTCATCCAAAGTGAATCCACCAGTGATGGAAGAAGTACCTCCATCAATTACACTGCGAACGCTTGGCGCGCTCACCACGTCATCGTCCAACAAAATGGCGATTTCGCGTTGGCCACCCTCAAATGCACGCTTGGTCAAACCAGCCCAAGCTTTCGCTCCATCGTTGTTCATTCGCAAGCTAACACCAATTTCTCCAGATGGATCTGGTTCAGCACTTGCACCCGTCACAACAGATCCGTCAAGGGGAGCTTGATCTGAACCACGGGTTTTCTTGATGGCATAAAGCATATACTTACCGTTCACAGAACTTTCACCCGTCTTATCTTCAATGGCCTTTTGGCTCCAACGGAAATCAAGGTCATTTGGGAAAATGGTGCGAACCTCTGGACGATTCAAATAGTTAATAATTGTTTCACGCTGGTTCTTGTCCGCATAGCCCAATACAGGACTTGGGGCAATGCCTTCTGCAGTTGCATTTAGAAGAAGCGCCTTCAATAGTGGTCCCGCTTCCTGATTGGTTTCAGGAGCTGGAACTTTTATTTTTGGCTGTGTGCTGTCTGGTAAACCATTTGCTCCGTTCGGGTAAACTTCGATAGAGTCTTTCTTAACAACAGTTGTAGTATCTCCAGAAAGCAAGCCTTTGAGGCGGGTATCTGCGTCCACCAGTCCTTGTGCAATTCCTTGGTCGGAGATGCGGTAGGTTTCCCAAAACTCCAACTTAGCGCTTTGCTGCAACATTTTGCGGGCACGCTCTGGGTTGTCGATACCTGGAAGTTCTACCAAGATCAGGTCACGCTGAGCATCAAGGCTCACGTTCGGCTGAACAACGCCCAATTTATCAATACGCTGTTTCAAGCGCTTGTAGGTCTCATCCACTGTGCCGTTGGCCAAAGTGCGCAAAGCAGCTTCTACTGCACCATCGGGAGATGCAGCTGTGATATTTTGACTCTTCAACAAGTCTTGGCGAGCAAAAATAGAAGCCAAAGAACGACCTCCGGATTTCTCCTTCCAAGCCTGAGAAAAGAGGGTAATATAGTCAGTCTGTTGCGTCTTTTGTAATTCAGAAGCGCGGTTCAACGACTCCACAAATGCAGGATCGGTACTGTTACCAGCAAGGGTTTTAAGAAAATCACGAAGGTCCACCTGTAAAACCACACTCATACCACCTTTCAGGTCAAGACCCATACCTAGTTGACCCTTCTTCAACTCAGAGTACGTGAACTCCTTTAAAAATGGAATACCCCAAACTTTTACTTGGGACATAGAGTCCAAGTAACGGCTGTAAGACTGTTGCCAGGAAGCGGAAGACCCGCTATTTACCTGCTCCGTTGCGTACGCTCCAGCGTCCCCTTCGATGACACTGGTTCTCCACATTGATCCAAAGGTGTACAAACACGCTAAGGTCAATAACACGACAAAAAAAGATACAATACCTTTGCTCTGCATAAAGTTGTAACAAAAATTTGAATAAACCGAGGCTCCTTTCTCTAGCACTGAGTGCGCTTTAGGGCCTAAAAAAGCGCGCAAATATAGACATTGGAACCAATACAGAGGAGATAATTAGGATTATTTTCGCTTTAAATCAAATAATCCTAAAAATAATAGCAATACTATCAAACAAAATAGCAGTCTATTATGTTTTTCTTGCCGTTCTTTACCCTTGGAAAATCAAAATTACCCCTATCTTGTTTCTATGGATATCCACACCTTAACTCCTTTTCAGCGATTAGCCCGACTTCTCCGGCAATATCGGAGCGAAATCCGTTACGTACTACTTTACGCCTTTGTTTCCGGCTTAATTAGTTTATCACTCCCATTGGGTGTTCAGTCCATTATCGGCTTGTTAGCTGGTGGAAGTATTTCAGCATCTTGGGGACTGCTCGTTTTTGTGGTAATCGGAGGAGCACTTTTTGCTGGTTTCCTACGGCTGATGCAATTATTTATCATGGAACACTTGCAGCGGCGATTTTTCACCGATGCCGCCCTTGATTTCGCCTTACGTATTCCTCGGCTCAATATGGAGGCAATGCGACAAGAACACCTGCCTGAGCTGATCAACCGCTTTTTCGATACTACCTCTATTCAAAAAGGGATGCCTAAGCTGTTGATTGAAGGTTCCACTTCTATCATTACCATTCTTTTTAGTTTAATTGTCTTGTCGTTCTACCACACGACATTTGTTAACTTCTCCCTGTTAATGCTCTTCACGCTGGCCATCATGTTTTACTTCACCGCTCCAAGCGGGCTGGCCAGCAGTTTAATAGAATCAAAATACAAGTACAAGTTGGCCTATTGGTTGGAAGAATTGGGAAGAGTAGCCGCCACCTTTAAGCTGGCTGGCGAAAGTAAATACCCGCTAAAAAAAGCAGACGAGCTATTAGAGCAATACCTGAAAGCGCGAACTATTCACTGGCGAATTCTTGCTATCCAATTTGTAAGTGGCGTCGCTTTCCGAGTGATTGTTTTGGGCGGGTACCTGATTCTAGGGAGCTTGCTAGTTATGAACGCGGAACTAAACATGGGACAGTTTGTCGCAGCAGAACTCTTAGTCCTATTTATTGTAGATGCGGTGGAAAAACTCGTCTTGCTACATGAAACAGGATACGATATTCTCACCTCCATTGAAAAGCTAGGACAAGTTACGGATTTGCCGATTGAAGAGGATAAAGGATTGAAGGTAGAGGAATTTAGTAAAAATAAAGCGTTCAAAGTATGTCTTAACAATGTGAGCTACCAATTTGAAGACGGTACAGAGCCTGTACTCCAAAACCTCAACCTTCAGGTGGAGCCCGGTGAACGAATTGCCATTACGGGATATAGTGGAGCTGGACTGAGTACGCTAATGCAAATTTTCTCCATCTTGAACAGGGGCTTCACGGGTAATCTTCTTATTAACGACTTGCCCACCCAGCAGCTCAACTTAAAGAGCATGCGGCAATTCACCGGCGATCTTTCTTCTCAAGAGGATATTTTCAAGGGGTCCATCCAAGATAATATTTCACTTGGCCGAGAAAATATTGACCTCCAAATGGTTATAAATGTATGTACACAAACTGGTCTAATGGATTACATCCAGCAACTTCCACAAGGCTTGGACACTGAACTGCTGCCCGGAGGAAGGAATACGCCAAGTAGTGTGATCACAAAAATTCTAGTTTCAAGAGCCATAGTGGGCTCCCCTCACTTGTTAGCGCTTGAAAAACCCCTCGGCCACCTGAATCTCCAAGACCGAATTCGTCTGGCAACGTTGTTGACAGATCGTAAAAAAGACTGGACATTGATCTGTGCCACAGAAGACCCTATCCTTGCTTCTATGTGCGACCGCGTTCTAGTGCTCAAAGACGGCAAATTTGTCTTCGATGGCACCTGCGCGGAGCTTCAAGGAACCGACCACCCCAATTATGTATTCCGTTACCGTCTAGAAACCGTTTAATTGCCATGTTAGAGATAACGAACAATTCCATCGAGCGTACTAAAGAGTTCGATTCACTAAAATCTATTCAAAAAACAGCACTTCCTCCAAGCCACTTAGGTGTCAAGCGTCTTTTATTGGTGTTTCTAGCCCTACTTCTGATCGGCATGTTTTTACCTTGGACACAAAATGTGCAAGCCACTGGAAAACTCACGACTTTGCGACCTGAACAGCGACCGCAGACCATTCATGCCACCATCTCAGGGCGGATAGAAAAATGGTATGTCATGGAGGGGCAGGAGGTAAAAAAAGGCGATACCATTGTTTATCTGTCAGAGGTAAAATCAGATTACATGGACCCACAATTGATTGCGCGTATGGGTAATCAAATAGATGCCAAAGAAGGAGCAATCAACGCATATTCGAATAAAGCCGATGCCTTGTCCACTCAAATTGGGGCACTCAACCGAGAGCTGTTGAATAAGATTGGGCAAATAAAAAATAAAATTGAGCAACAAAAACTGAAGGTAATCTCTGACTCCATTGCCATTCAACAAGCTCAAAACGACCTCGCCATCGCCAAACGCCAATTCGAAGGCAACCGCGTCCTTTTTGAAAAAGGGGTTAAATCATTGAGTGATTTTGAAGACAAACGCCTGAAAATGGTGGAAACAGAAACCAAACTGGTTAAGGCGGTCAATAATCTTGAGATCAGTAAGAACGAACTAAACAACGCCCAAATTGAGCTCACCCTCACCCAAAATGAATTTGCCAATAAAATAGCCAAGGCAAACAGCGACCGCTTTAGCACCCTATCCGAACAGTTTGATGCAACCGTCTCTGTCAATAAACTTAAAACAGAAACCGAAAATTATACCCGCCGATCGAGCTTTTATGTTATCACAGCCCCCCAAGATGGCTATATTATTCAAGCCATGACTCCAGGTATCGGTGAAATCATAAAAGAAGGAGACGCCGTGGTTAGTATTTTACCCCAACCCGTCGAACTAGCGGTGGAAATGTACGTCAAACCAATTGATGTCCCATTATTACAACCTGGCAGCACGGTCCGATTTTTATTTGACGGTTGGCCCGCCTTTTTCTTTAGTGGTTGGCCGGGGCTCAGCCTCGGCACCTACGCTGGTAAAGTAGTCGCCATCGACCGAAATATTAGTACCAATAATAAGTTTCGGGTGTTGGTTGCTCCTGATGCATCCGATGCGCCCTGGCCGGAAGCACTGCGCGTAGGTGGAGGAGCCAAAGGGATTGCCTTGTTGAATGATGTGCCCGTATGGTATGAACTTTGGCGAATTATAAACGGATTCCCACCGGATATGTACACTTCTACCACCGAAAAAACATCAAAAAAATGATTTTTTACCGTATCCTTTTACCGTTCTGTGCCCTATTTCTGCTACAGCAGAAATTGCCAGGACAATCTACTACTGCTTTTTCATGGCCCTCCTTCCGCGAACAGGTGCTCAACTATCACCCGGACGCCCTTTACGCCAATACCCTTGAACAATATGTAAATGCGCAACTCTTTCAAGCGAGGGGGGGCTTCGACATTAAGTCCTTCGCATCGTACGAAACAAAATCATTTCAACAAAAACAATACTTCTCTTACCTCGAAAGTGGGTTGAAACTGCCCACCTATTTCGGCCTAGAATTCAAATCCACCTATAACCTAGCCACTGGAACCTTCCTGAATCCAGAAAGAAGCCTCCCCTCTAATGGACAAGCCTCGGTTGGATTAACGTGGACCTTGGGGCAAGGACTACTCATCGATGACCGTAGAGCGCAACTAAAATCTGCCCGAGAAGGACTAGGAATGGGCCGCGCAGAGCGGCAACTTCTGTTAAGCAACTTAGTATATAGTGCCGGTAAATTATATTGGGAATGGGCGCTCAACTCCAATGAACTCCGCGTGCTCCAAGAGGCGCTTCAGCAAGCCCAACTCCGACATGCCGCGTTAAAAGAAAGTGTGGCCCAAGGTGACAAACCGAGTATTGATACACTGGAAACGTATATTCAAGTACAAAATAGACTGCTTGAGATCACGTTTACATCTAATCAACTCAAAAATAGTCAAATCGAACTGGGCACCTATTTCTGGGGTGCCAACCAACGACAACTCCCTCTGCAAACCAACTTCGAGGCGCCCACGCTAGCTGGTTTGGAAGCTGATCCCGCTTTTTCAAGTAAAGAAGCTACTGAACTGGTAGCCTTCGCACTGGAATCCCACCCTAGCCTATCTTACTACGGTGCAAAAATCAAACAGCTCGCGGTAGAGAAACAATTAAAAACAGAAAAACTAAAACCCGTCCTAGACCTAGATTACCACTTGCTTGGCAGAGGATGGGAGTTTAGCCCTACCCCCGGCGAAAATGGAGCTGCCGTGCTTATCAACGATATCAAATGGGGCGTGAATTTTAGCTACCCAATCACCAACCGAAAAGCACGAGGCGATTTACAACTAACCCGACTTAAAATCCAGCAAAACACCCTCATTCTTCAAGAAAAGAGAGCTGAAATCGAGCAGAAGGTGCTACAATACTACAATGAACTGAAAGCTCTCGACACACAAGTACAACTTTACGCAAGTATTACCAACAATTATTTCCAACTGCTGGAGGCCGAAAATGAAAAATTTAGGCAAGGAGAAAGTTCCATTTTCCTTATCAACACCCGCGAACAACGGTGGCTAGATGCACAATTAAAATACCTTAAACTGGTAGCAACTTATAAAAAAACAGAAATGGCTCTTAATTGGGCCATGGGCTCATTTTAAGCAGGTGATCACCAATAACTAACAAGCCCCGCTATTGGACATTCCAGAGCGGGGCTTGTTAGTTATTGCAGTACGGATATTGACTACATATTGCCAGGCAGTAGGAACAACCGATCCCAGTTTATTCCATTCCCGATAGAGCCATTTTTTGTACTAAACCAAACCAAAACAGGTTTTCCTACAATATGGTCTTCTGGTACATAACCCCAAATTCTCGAATCTTCCGAGTTGTGGCGGTTATCGCCCATCATCCAGTAATAATTTTGACGGAACGTGTAACTTGTAGCAGGTTGACCATTAATTAGGATCTGATCGCCAGTCACCTTAACGGTATTGTGTTCGTAATCGCGGATAAGACGCTCGTAAAAAACGATACTTTGCTCGTCCAACTGTACCGTTGCGCCCGCTTTAGGAATGTAAATGGGGCCATAATCATCAACCGTCCAACCACCGCTGACTTTTGGGTTGTTGGGATATACATAGGTTGGGTCCGGAGGAAGTGCGTAGGGCAACACACGCTCTACCTTTACGTCTGCTCCGAGCGATTTGATTTGTTCCACTTGCTTTTGATCCAAGCTGAAGTAGCCTTTTGCGCGGGACAATTCATCCAAACTTACCCCCCATTCATCCATTTTTTTGTAATCAAGAGGTTTAGAAGATTGGACCCGGTACATGAACTGCATGTGCTCAGGGTTCACCGCTGGCTGGCCATTGAGGAACAATTGCCCACCGCGAATTTGCAAACTATCTCCGGCCACTGCTACGCAGCGTTTAATGTAGTGGTCTTTTTTATCCATTGGACGAGTAACAATGGAAGGCTTTTTCCGATCGTTTTCCGGATTGCGCCTCCATTGATAAATATCCCAAATACGATCAGGCGTGATTACTACACTAT
>Ga0208787_1000819_pt1 | contig 14257 bp, 12 predicted proteins | sample Wag4_2014_7_11_FD_187362 | JGI IMG/M metagenome (GOLD analysis project Ga0208787, IMG submission 187362) | Fresh water microbial communities from Ohio, USA - Utica-2 Time Series HT 2014_7_11 (SPAdes) (version 2) | ecosystem: Environmental > Aquatic > Freshwater > Water tank | place: USA: Ohio... | reverse complement strand
GAGCGGCGTCAAATATTTTTGGCACATTAGAAAGAAGTGAATTTATTTTTAGGGATACTTTGCCGCAGGTGAAAAAATTAATTGAAATAAAAATTGATCCTGTCGCTGCAATAAAAAATCCTTTGGCTGCATTAAGTGCATTGCCTGCAGCCATCAATGCATTGCCTAAAAAAAATCCAATCAGTCAACCAGTTACTTACGAAGAAATAAAAATTAGTGATTTGCCATTGATCAAACATTGGTCCATGGATGGCGGTGCATATGTCACTTTGCCACAAGTGTATACAGAAGATGCAGACAAGCCAGGTATTGCCAATAGTAATTTGGGGATGTATAGGATTCAATTAACGGGGAATGAATACGAGCTAGATAAAGAAATCGGATTACATTATCAATTGCATAGAGGTATTGGTGTGCACCAAACAAAAGCCAACAAAAAAGGCATGCCTTTGAAAGTAAGTTGTTTTATAGGTGGACCACCAGCACATAGTGTTGCTGCTGTGATGCCATTGCCAGAAGGATTAAGTGAAATGAATTTCGCAGGTGTCCTTGCAGGAAAAAGATTTGGATATACGTATAAAGATGGATTTTGTTTGAGTACAGATGCAGACTTTGTGATCACTGGAGAAGTATTCCCAGGTGAGAATAAACCAGAAGGACCATTTGGAGATCATTTAGGTTATTATAGTCTAGAACATAGTTTTCCTTTAATGCGTGTACATAAAGTATATGCACGAAAGAATGCCATCTGGGCCTTTACTGTGGTGGGAAGACCGCCACAAGAGGATACTAGTTTTGGACAATTGATTCATGCGATGACTGGTGCTGCCGTATCCAATGAAATCCCAGGATTAAAAGAAGTGCATGCAGTAGATGCAGCAGGAGTGCATCCATTATTATTAGCGATAGGTAGCGAAAGATATACTCCGTATTTAAAGACCAAACAACCTGCAGAGATTTTAACTATTGCCAATCATATTTTAGGCACAGGTCAATTGAGTTTAGCCAAATTTGTTTTCATCACTGCAGACGACACCAATCAATTGTCAACACACCATGTGCAGGAATATTTTGAATATATTTTGTCAAGACTAGACCTTGGAAATGATATTCATTTTTACACTAAAACTACCATGGATACATTAGATTATTCAGGGGAAGGTTTAAATGCAGGATCAAAAGTGGTGATTGCTGCCGATTGCTGCCTATGGCGATGTAAAAAGAAATTTAGCAACAACTGTTCCAACAAGATTATTGGATTTAAATATGGATGCAAGCCTAGTCATGCCAGGAGTGATTGCAGTGAACGCATCCGCTTATACTACAGCAGCTTTGCAAAATGCATTAATAGGGCAGGGTGAAGCGCTATTAGAACAAGAAGGGGTTGTGATGATGATTAGAACAGAAGACCCAAAATGGATGGCTAATGATTTAAATAATTTCTTGTGGGCTACTTTCACAAGAACCAATCCATCTCATGATATAGAAGCAATTGATGCATTTACAGTCAATAAACATTGGGGCGCAAAAGGTCCATTGGTTTTTGATGCGACGATTAAGCCACATCATGCGCCACCAGTATTGAAAGACGCAGCGGTTGAAAAAAGAGTAGATGCAATTTTAGAAAAGTACGGGTATTAAGCTGCAACTTCGATCCAAGTATGGTCTGCTAATAATTTTACTGTAGCTATAAATTGCGCGAAAGGTCCTGCACCACCGCCCCATTCATGTGGCGCCACCATGGACAAGACATGCGATCCGTCTTGCTTTTCATACACATGGTACACTTGACCAATTTGTGGTTTGAAAGTAATTTTTGCTTCGTAAATCATCATGCTCAATTCTTTTCTTTTACGAATTTCCTGAGCCTGTCTTGCAAGTAATTCAATTTGCTCTTTAATTTGATTGAGCTGCATATTGGTTTGATCCTCCATAGCAGAAAGTGCCTTATGCTTGATGACGCCTTCTTTTGTTGGACGAATAGCCACGCTACCTGCAGAAGAGGCATAAGGTAATACACTTAATTGCTTATGGTAGACTTCGATATTTTTGAAAGGACTTTGGTCTTCTTTGAAACCCTCGTGCGTCACTTTTAGAAACCCATTTGATAAAATTTCGTGTACAACTTTAAGATTCAATATATCCTCCTTAAAAAATTGCACGGTTAAGCAAGACGCATTATTGATTTCTGCGCTAATGGTATTGGCTAATTCGGTATTATCAAAAGCCATTGGTTGACCATTGGGGTTTACTTGGTATTGTGCATAGAATGCATCGTTTTCTAGGTTAACCCAATTGTGGCTAAAACTCAATAAATGACCATTCAAAACGGTCTCGATTTTATAATTACCCGATTTGGGAACTGTTTGGTATTCGAAATCACATTTCTCTGGAAATAACTGCCAGCTGGCTAAAAAATTATAAGCTTGAACCATATACAATCAACAATTTTCGACCTAAATGGTTGAGTGAAGAGGCCTAAAAATTAGTTTATTTCAACATAATTTGGCTTCTCAATGATATTTGAATTGTACTTGTATCTTAAATTGGTAATGAGGCTAAAATTCCAGGGACTTAGTTGTTGATTGGTTCTTGGAAAATAGCATCCTTTTAATTCAATGGTCCCAAAAACAAGGTTCTCATTTCTTATTCTAAGGCCAGAGCCAAGTGCAGTATAGATATCCCCTTTTAAAATAGGGTTACCTACAGTTCTTATATAAGTTAGATTTCCAAAAACAAATGGGGCAGATTTAAAGCCCAATAATGATTGGTTATTATAAACCACCATCTCCCAGTTGGCAGATAATCGCGTGCCTCCTTTGATTTGTTCTCTATTGAGTTGTGGAATGCCATAAATACTATTGATCCTTAATGCCTCATTGTATTTATTTTTTAAAGTTTGAGTAAAACTTAAGTTTAAAATTTGTCTATAACCAAGACCATTATCAAAGTACTTTAATTTACTAAATTGTTCTAAGCTACTAAGTAATCGAATGTCTTGTAATGACTTATTGATATAACTACTTGCAATATTGGCAATGATATGGTTGTAGTTTTCTTTTTTTGAAAGCTTGTATTGTTCAAATTTGAAACCTAAATAAGGTGCTTTGTCAGTTTCTATTTTATACCTGCCCGTAGTCAATGTGTAAGATCTTCCAATTGGCAAATCTTCATACCTGCCTAGTCCATATAAATACCTTGTGCGATACACGGATTGTCTAACAAGGGTATAGGAAATAAAATCTGCTTTTAGATTTTGATAGTTCTTGTCTAATTGCAATAGATATTCAATTGGTCTTTCTTTAAAAATATTTTCAAGATGCCTATATTGAATAAATTGCCTGTATTCATTTATGTTAATTCGTTTTTTTTGATTTGTTAGCTGGTATCCAACCCAAATATCCTTGTGTTTTAAATTATAGTTCAACTGCTGGTCAAAAATGGAGTCCCATTTTATTGGGAAAACATTTTCATTGACTGTTTCCAAGAATTCCATTCCGCCTAGCCACTTACTATTTGGATGTAGAATGGGTCTTTGAACACTGATATAATTTTTCCTTGCAGATAAATAATTGTTGGTTAGATTATTTCCAAATTGGTTTATCCCCGCGTTGATAGAAATAAAGCTTCCTAGGATATTGCTCAATCCAATATCATAACCCCATCCTGATTTTGGTGTTCTTTCGTTATCATAATTTTGAATTATTTGAACACTATTGCCAGTACCCAATAAATTAATATTATTGATTTTAGCTGAGTAAATATTTTTATTGTTAATCAACAGTTCTCCGCCATAGTTAAATAAGTCTTTGGTAACCACTTGAATGTCCACCTGATTGGTATCGTAGGGTGTGACAGTAGCTGTTATTTTAGCATCTTGAATATAAATTAAATCCCTGAGCCATTTTTCATTGTAAGCGATGATGGAGGGATCAAATACATCCCATTCTTTAAAATACAGGTTTTCTGTAATCCGTTTTTTATTGGTGTTTGATTGCAATGCATTTCCTGTTTTTGTAAAAATATCCTTTAGCTTAGAGTCCTTGGCATCGATGCTAGTTGCTAAATTATATTGTTTTATTACAATAGTATTAATCCGTTTGCCTGAATAGGATTGTAGTGTTTTAATTTGATTATTCAAATTAATTTTTGAACTATCCACCATCGATGTAGATTTTCCTGTAATGGCGTCTTCTATTTTTTGTTTAAATTTATTTTGTGCAAATATCTTTGGGGCAAAAAAGAAAGGCCCAAGTAGGAAACATAATAAAATTAAGAAGCACTTTTTTTTAAACATATTCGGTTACAAGACTTTAACAGCTCTTTGCTTTAAAGAACTGATTGGAATATTCAAGAGTTTGCCAATTGGCTTACCATTTCTGTAACTAATCACTCTTAAGATGGTAACATCTTCTGGAATCAGAATTGATTGACTATATGGATTGCTATATTGATCTGGCATGGATTCGTCGATGGTATAATAAAAATCTAATCCACCCACTTCGCCTTCCATATTAGCAAACAATTCTCCTTTTGTATTTAAAGTCGTTGTGACAATTGGGTCATAGATGCTTTTTGCATATTTAATTTTAAGGGTATCTAAGATGGCAAAATGGCCTTCTACTTTTTCAGCAAATTTTTTCCAGTCTTTACTCAATTTTGGAGACCATGCCACTTCAGCAATGGCCATTAATCTAGGCCAAGCCATGTATTCTAGGTTTCTAATGTTTTGCAATTGCTCGCTCCATAAATTACCTTGATTACCCAAAATATATTTTGCATCCACGCCCTCTGGCACGGGCTCAAAACTATAGGTCTTCTTCATTCTTAATCCAGCATAGACTGCACCTTCTGCAGTGGCTTCACCTTGGTAATAGTCTAGGTAATTATGAGAGCTCGGACTCATCACAACAGGATGTTTTTGTTTTGCTGCTTCTGCACCACCTTTGATACCTCTCCAGCTCATCACTGCCGCTTCTGGTGCCAATCCGCCTTCTAGTATTTCATCCCATCCCATTAATTTTTTTCCTTTTGATTGCATGATCTTTTCTACACGACGTACAAAATAGCTTTGAACTTCCTCTTGGTTCTTCAAATTTTCTTTTTGCATTAAGGCTTTAACGTCATCGCTTTTTGCCCAATTGTTTTTTGCAGTTTCATCACCGCCCATATGCATGTATTCAAAAGGGAATAGGGTAGCCAGTTCACCAAAAATGATATCTAATTTTTCATAGACCTCATTTTTAGAAGGATCTAGATTGTTATCAATTTTTGCAGTGATATGTCCATTCATGCCAGACCAATCTATAAAATCATCTCCTGCATTCACTTGGTAAGGATAATTTGGGGTGGTGCTTAGTTGAGGATAGGCTGCTAAAAAAGCCATACTATGTCCAGGCACATCAACTTCTGGCATGATTTCGATGTTCTTTGTTTTCGCATAAGCGACTAATTCCTTTATATCTTCCTGCGTGTAAAATCCGCCATATGTTTTTGGTTCTTCTAAAGCTGGTTTGGTTATATTATGCCATTTGCCAATTCGATTCACTCTCCATGCACCTATTTCTGTCAATTTTGGCAATGCTTTAATTTCAACCCTCCATCCATTGTCATCGGTTAAATGAAAATGCAATCTATTTAATTTATACATCGCCATTTCATCCATCATCTTTTTCACTTCTGACACTGTAAAAAAATGACGGCTCACATCCAACATAAATCCTCTCCATTCAAATCTTGGGACATCACTGATTTGAACATAGGGCAGGGTCCAATTGATTGTTTTATCTATTTGATTGCCGTAAATAGCTGGAGGACATAATTGTAGAATACTTTGCCAAGCATACAAAGCACCTGCATAAGTTTGCGCTTTTACATGAATGCCTTTCTCGTTCACTGATAATTGATAACCCTCTTTTCCTAAACTATTATCTTGGACTTGTTCAAAACGGATAGTAGCATTTTTATGATTAGAAAGCGTTGCTTTTTTCCCAGTCACTGCATTCAATCTTGTACTAATTGATTTACCTATCTCTTCAAACGCAGTAGGTACTTGAATCGAAATTGCATTAGGCAACTTGAAACTGCCATTACCAATTTGTAAAGAACTAGGTTCTGGTATAAGTTGTATTTGTTGTGCTTGGCTACTGCATATGGTCAATACTGCAATAAAAAGGGTGCTAATTTTTTTGAATGTCATAGTGCTATATTTATTCTGTCCTTAAAGGTACTAAAAATAAAAAACCCATGCTGATAAAATCAACATGGGTAATTAGGGAGAAATTGTTATTTCTTTTATTGTCTTTAAAGACTAGTATCTGTATGCATCAGACTTAAATGGACCTGCTTTAGGGATGCCTAAATAAGCTGCTTGCTCTTCTGTTAATTCGTCTAATTGTGCACCTACTTTAGCTAAGTGTAAACGTGCTACCTTCTCATCTAAATGCTTAGGTAATACATACACTTTGTTTTCGTAGTTCTTATGGTTTGTCCACAATTCAATTTGCGCTAATGTTTGGTTAGAGAAAGAGTTACTCATCACAAAAGATGGGTGACCTGTTGCACAACCTAAATTCACTAAACGACCTTCTGCTAAAACGATTACATCTTTACCATCGATATTGTATAAATCTACCTGAGGTTTGATTGTATCTTTTGTATGACCATAATTTTGATTCAACCATGCCATATCAATTTCAATATCAAAGTGACCGATATTACAAACAATCGCTTTATCCTTCATCACTCTAAAATGTTTTTCGTTGATCAAGTCTCTACAACCAGATGCAGTCACAATAATATCTGCTTCTTTCACAGCGTCAATCATTTTTCTTACTTCAAAACCATCCATTGCAGCTTGTAAAGCACAGATAGGATCAATTTCTGTTACCATTACACGACATCCTGCACCACGTAAAGAAGCGGCAGAACCTTTTCCTACGTCACCGTAAGAACCAACCACAGCAACTTTACCAGCCATCATCACGTCAGTCGCACGACGAATCGCATCCACCAATGATTCTTGACAACCATATTTATTATCGAACTTAGATTTAGTAACTGAATCGTTTACATTGATTGCAGGCATTGGTAAAGTACCTTTCGCCATACGCTCGTATAAACGGTGTACACCTGTTGTAGTCTCTTCACTCAAACCTTTGATGCCAGCTACAAATTGTGGGTACTTATCTAAAACCATATTGGTTAAATCACCACCATCATCCAAGATCATATTTAAAGGACGATCTTCACCGCCGAAAAATAATGTTTGTTCAATACACCAATCTCCTTCTTCAATAGATTGACCTTTCCAAGCAAATACACCCACACCTGTTGCAGCAATCGCAGCAGCAGCTTGGTCTTGTGTAGAGAAGATATTACAAGAACTCCACTTTACTTCTGCGCCTAATGCTGTTAAAGTTTCAATCAATACTGCAGTTTGGATGGTCATGTGTAAACAACCAGCAATACGTGCACCTTTTAATGGTTGGCTAGGACCATATTCCTCACGGATACTCATCAAACCTGGCATTTCTGCTTCAGCTAAACGAATTTCTTTACGTCCCCAATCTGCTAGGGAAATATCTGCTACTTTGTACGGTAGGCTAAAATCAATGTTTTGTAAACCTGACATATTTAATAATTTAGAGTGTAAAGGTAGTTTTGTAGGATAAAATGACAAAATATTTGATATTTTTAGGATATTCGGCTATAATATTCTATTTTTATGATGATTTATGCTAAAATAATATGAAAAACACAGCTCCATTAGTAGATTCGGCTATTACTCAACAATCTATCTCTTTAGACGAAAAGGATTTATCCATTTTGCGCCTCTTGCAGGAGAATGCGAGGATAACGGTAAAAGAAATTGCTGATCAAATTCATTTAAGTACCACACCGGTGCATGAGCGTATTAAAAGGCTTGAGGCGGGTGGGGTCATTAAGCAATATGCCACTTTAATTGACGGTACAAAGGTGAGAAAGGGGCTGATGGTGATATGCTATGTGTCTCTAAATCAGCATAGTAAGCAGTCGGGAGGACAGTTCATTAAGCTAATTAACGAGCTACCCGATGTGGTGGAATGCTATAGTATTTCGGGTGAATTTGACTTTATGCTCAAGATTGTGACCGAGGACATGAACAGTTATTACAATTTCCACGTCAACAAATTAAGCCAGGCCGACAATATAAGTCAGGTACAAAGCGTTTTTATAATGGGTGTCGTTAAACAAACCCATTTAATAGTATAATCATCATCACTTATGAAACACTTCATTATGAAATATAATAAGTATTTAGGTATGGGGTTAATCCTGTTTATTGTAGTAGGGTCTTTTTATTGTTTAAGACCAGGGCATAAAGCTATTGTAATGCAATATCCTTTTGTTTTAAAATCAATGAAAGTAGTTTCTTTGAGCACGAGCACCTATAAAGCAGATACTACCGAAACAGATAGCACACCTTTAGTAACGGCGAGTGGTTTTAAATTAGATAGTTTGAATCCAAAAAAACATAGAGTGATTGCCATTAGTAGAGATCTAAAAGAATTATTTTCTTTCGGAGATAAAGTAATATTAACCAATGCCGGAAAGTTTAATGGCGTATGGTATATTCATGATGTAATGAATAAAAGATATAAAAACAAGATTGATATTTTAATCAATCCAAGTGACCGCCAGCTAAGTTTAAATGGAGTGGTGATTTCTAAGATTTAAAAACAGCTTTTTCTTAGAAGCTTAATCGCATGACATAATCGTCCATAAAAAAGCCATTGCCAATATCGAATTTAAATTCGGCTTCTTTTTCAAATCCATGTTTTAAATAAAAGGTATAAGCTGTATTTAGTTTATTGACTTGTAAATATAAGGAGCTTGATCCTGCTGCCTTAGCAACTTCAATCGATTTATTTAACAAGGCCTTCCCAGCACCAGTGCCTTGTGCTGTGGGGAGGACATACAATTTATTTAGTTTGTGTGCTTTTTTGAGCCTGCGAATTTTTCAGTACTATTATTTTCTCCTTCTTCTTCGGGGCTCACGGAACAAAATCCAACTGGGTCCCATTCGCCATTGTAGACATTGGAGTTTTTGATACTTGCAATATAAAATGCGCAACCCGTATTCATTTGCTTAGCTAATGAGGCATCACTGTACATCCAGTCCAACATAAAATCAATTTGCTCCTGAGATATGATATGACCATAGGTGCTGGGCCAGGTGCGCTCAGATACAGATCTGATAAAATTTCTGTCATTTAATCCAGCAGGTGTTATTTTAATATCAGTCATTAGATTTTATTGAGTCGTCTAATTTTTAATTACCCTGAGTTTAATTGGTAAAGTTAAATTAGGATATGATAAATGAATTAACCTAATTGCGCTAAACTTTCCTCAATGGTTTGGATTCTAGCTAAAGCATCTGCTTTCTTTTTTTGTTCAATGGCAATCACTTCTGGTTTTGCATTTTGAACAAATTTCTCGTTCGCTAATTTCTTTTCAACGCTTTCTAAGAATCCTTTTTGGTGCGCTAAATCTTTTAATAAGTTTTCTTTTAAACTAACTGTATCAATTGCTTGATCTGCTACTAAGTAAAATTTATCTTTTTCTAAAGCCACCACAATACTTGAACCAATAGCTGCATTGGTATAGGATACGCTTTTAGCATTGACTTGCTTTGCTAAAATATTTTGTATGGTTTGGTAAGCTGCATTATTGTCTGATTGGATATGCACATCAATCGCATCCTTAGGTTTAATTTGATTTTTATTTCTAGCATCACGCAAAGTAGAAATCACATTCTTTAATAACACCCCAGCATGCAATACCGATTCGTCTACTTTGCCAATTGGTGCCAATTCCTGCACACATAAATCCTGTGCTTGGGTTTTTAACCTATGGTGAATCTCTTCCGTGATGAATGGCATAAATGGATGCAATAATTGAATCAATTCATCGTAAAATGCAATACTCTTTTCAAATACTTTCGCATGGATAGGTTGTTCAAAGCCTGGCTTAATCCATTCTAAATACCAACTACAATAGTCATCCCAAATCAATCCGTAAATCGTTTTTAAAGCTTCGCTTAATCTGAATGTCTTAAGCATTTCATCTACCTCTAATTGCGTGGCACTTAGTTTTGCTTGGAACCAATCCATCGCGAATGCGGCATCCTCTGGTATAGGGCCCTCGTTGCTTTGACGCGGCTCCCACATTTTTAATAGTTTGGTTGCGTTCCAAAGTTTGCTATTGAAATTTCTTCCTTGCTCTAAAGTAGACTCATCAAATAATAAATCATTTCCAGCAGGAGAGGCAATCATGATACCAAATCGAACTGCATCAGCGCCATATTGGTCTATCAATCCTAGTAGGTCTGGAGAATTTCCTAAACTCTTACTCATTTTTCTGCCTTGCTTGTCACGCACAATACCTGTAAAGTAGACATCCTTAAATGGAATCTTGCCCATGTATTCTTCTCCGGCCATAATCATCCTTGCCACCCAGAAGAAAATAATTTCTGGTGCAGTTACCAAAGTGCTAGTAGGGTAGTAATAATTAATTTCTGCATTGTTTGGATTGGACATGCCTTTGAATACTTCGATTGGCCATAACCAACTACTAAACCATGTATCTAAACAATCTGCATCTTGATACAATTCCTTACCAACTGTTTCTGGGAAAGCAGCATGTACTTTTTCTAAGCTTGCTTCTACATATACATTGCCTTCTTGATCATACCATGCTGGTATTCTATGTCCCCACCATAATTGTCTACTAATACACCAGTCCTTAATGTTCTCCATCCAATGACGGTAGACATTTTTAAATTTAGCAGGATGAAAATGAATTTCATCCGACATCACTTTCTCCAATGCTGGTGCAGCTAATTGCTTCATATCCACCCACCATTGCAAACTTAATCTTGGTTCCACAATGGCGTCTGTTCTTTCACTAAAACCAACTTGGTTCACATAGTCTTCTATCTTCACTAAATTACCCGATGCTTCTAAATCATTGGCAATTATTTTTCGAACTTCAATTCTGTCTTTACCAATATACATCGGTGCAGCATCGTTCATCGTGCCATCGTCATTCATGGTATCAATCACTTCTAATCCATGCTTTTGTCCTAATTGAAAATCATTGATATCATGCGCTGGTGTTACTTTCAAAGCGCCAGTTCCAAATTCGATTTCAATATAATCATCTGCAATAATAGGGATACGTCTATTGATCATTGGCACAAAAGCATGCTTACCAATTAAATGTGTATACCTTGGATCTTTTGGATGTACACAAACTGCGGTATCTCCAAAAATAGTTTCAGGGCGCACAGTGGCAATGGTAATAAATTCCTCACCTGGTACATCTATTTGATACCTGATATGGTACATCTTCCCGTTGACTTCTTTATGGATTACTTCTTCATCACTCAGTGCCGTTTTTGCCTTCACATCCCAATTGATCATGCGCTTACCACGATAGATCTTGCCCTTCTTATATAAATCAATAAATACTTTTATTACTGTTTCATAATAATCTGGGTCCATCGTGAATGAAGTACGCTCCCAATCCAAACTACAGCCCATCTTCCTTAATTGCTGTAAAATAATGCCGCCGTATTTTTCCTTCCACTCCCAAGCATAACTCAAAAATTCTTCTCGGCTTAAGGATGATTTAGCAATGCCTCTTTCTCGCAACATCGCAACTACTTTTGCTTCCGTTGCAATAGAAGCATGGTCCGTACCAGGCACCCAACAAGGATTCATTCCTTGCATACGGGCACGACGTACTAAAATATCCTGTATTGTATTGTTCAAGCAATGGCCCATGTGTAAAACACCGGTCACATTTGGAGGAGGGATGACAACGGTATACGCTGGCTTCTCATTGGGTACACTATGAAAATACCCTTGGTCAATCCAATGTTGATACCATTTGGTCTCTACTTCACCCGGTATAAAATTTTTACTCAATTCCATGCTAATTGCTTTTCCTATAATGAGTTACAAAAATAAGGAAAAGCCGCTAGCTATTATTGACAAAAAAATGCGAACTTGGAGCCTCATGGAATTTGCAATTGTAGACATAGAAACCACTGGCGGGATGCCCCATACACATGGGATCACCGAAATCGCAATTGTGATGCACAATGGTGTGGAAGTAACGGGTAAATATGTGACTTTGGTGAATCCAAGACAAAAAATCCCTCCATTTATTGTGAATATGACGGGCATTAGTGACGAAATGGTGGCCCAAGCACCTTTATTTGAGGAAGTGGCACCCCAGATATACAATCTCTTGAAAGACCGCATTTTTGTAGCGCACAATGCAAGCTTTGATTATTCTTTTGTTAGATATTTATTGGGCAAGTCTGGATATGATTGGTCAGCACCAAAATTATGTACCATTCGATTAAGTAAAAAAGTTTTCCCAGGTTTAGCAAGATATGGACTAGGTTCTTTAACGCGTGACCTTGGAATCCGCATTGAAGGAAGACACCGTGCTTGGGGAGATGCGCAAGCCACCGCCGAAGTATTGACCATGGCGATCGAAAAAGAGGGCATGGCTCCGATACATTATTTATTGGCTAAATACATTATTTATTGGCTAAAAAAGAAGTCAGAAAAAAAGTTGCGCCACCATCTGAAGACTCTAATAATGAGCACCCAAGTGACGCAATTTAAATTTATTTTAAAGGGTTTAGTTTTATAAACCCTAATTTCATTTATAAGGATCTGAAAAGATGCGTTAATATTCCGCTGTCACACCAGTATAATTCTGAGGGGTGATTTTCTTTAATTCTTTTTTTAAAGCAACACTTACTTTTAATCCATCAATGAATTTATGCATGGACTTTTTATCAATCTTACTATTGCCTCTTGTTAAATCTTTTAAAGCCTCATAAGGATTAGGATATTGCTCGCGACGTAAAATGGTTTGTATCGCTTCTGCTACAACCGCCCAGTTATTCTCTAAGTCTTCATTGATTTTTACTTCATTTAAAATCAACTTTCCTAAACCTTTTTCGATAGAGTTAATGGCAATTGTAATATGTCCAATAGGCACACCAATATTTCTTAACACAGTAGAGTCGGTTAAGTCTCTTTGTAATCTACTAATAGGGAGCTTTGCTGAAAGATGCTCTAGTAAAGCATTTGCGATGCCTAAATTACCTTCTGCGTTTTCAAAATCAATTGGGTTGACTTTATGCGGCATGGCACTCGATCCAACTTCGCCTTTTTTGGTCTGTTGTTTAAAGTAATCCAGAGAGATATAGGTCCAGATGTCTCGCGTTAAATCAATCAATATGGTATTCAATCTTTTTAAGTTATCGCAATGAGCAGCAAAATGATCGTAGTGTTCAATTTGAGTGGTGAACTGCATACGCTCAAGGCCTAACACATCATCCACAAATTCATTGCCCAATGCGACCCAATTTTTCTTAGGGTAGGCGATATGGTGTGCATTGTAGTTTCCCGTAGCACCACCAAATTTGGCTGCATAAGGGATACTGCTAAATAATTCTATCTGATGGTTGATTCGTTCTACAAATACCATGATCTCTTTTCCTAAAGTGGTTGGAGAAGCAGACTGACCATGTGTCCTAGCCAATAATGGAACTTTCTTCCATTGTTTTGCAAATTGATACAATCTGTTTTGCAAATTAATATAAGCTGGTAAAATTTCAGACTCCATCGCATTTTTCCAACTTAAAGGAATGGCTGTATTATTAATGTCTTGAGAAGTCAAACCAAAATGAATCCACTCTTTCAATGTACTCGCTTTGTGTTGGTCTAAAATTTCCTTTAAAAAATATTCAACTGCTTTTACATCATGATTTGTAGTGGCTTCGATCGTCTTAATTTTTGCCGCATCTTCCTCCGAAAAATTTTCCACCACATCCAATAAGGCTTTTCTTAAACCAGCAGGCATTTTGAAGAACTTCTTGTCACTTAAAAATAAAAAGTAATGCACTTCTACCAATACGCGGTACCTGATCAGGGCATATTCAGAAAAATAAGCACCTAGTGCCGCTGTTTGTTTGTGGTAACGACCATCGATGGGTGAAATTGCGCTTAATTGAGACATATAGTTTGCTTTAAAACAATTTGAATGAATATCTTTGCACAAAGTTAATTCAATTGGACAAGAGATGGCGCATTGGGGTGGTAAGTTATTTCAACACTCAACCCTTATTATTGGGGATAGAAAAGGCTGATTTTTTATCAAAAATAGAACTGGTTAAAGACTATCCAGC
>Ga0208787_1000816_pt1 | contig 14314 bp, 13 predicted proteins | sample Wag4_2014_7_11_FD_187362 | JGI IMG/M metagenome (GOLD analysis project Ga0208787, IMG submission 187362) | Fresh water microbial communities from Ohio, USA - Utica-2 Time Series HT 2014_7_11 (SPAdes) (version 2) | ecosystem: Environmental > Aquatic > Freshwater > Water tank | place: USA: Ohio... | reverse complement strand
TTTTTTTATTTCAGAAAATGAACCTTCAAAAATTCTAAAAAGTTCTAGAGTTTCTTGGTTGTAATTTTGGTGTGTTTCTAAATAAATTCCTCGTACTTTTTTATTGGTGTCATCTTGACATTTTTTTAATTCTTCCATAATTCTTTTGTAGAAAATTAATGGATCTTGTTCTACAAACAACGCCTCATGTGGTTCATGATCTATCACTTTTTTATCCATTAAATTAAATTCGCTCATTGGGATGTAGGGCGGATTTGAAATAATGATGTCAAATTCTGAAAAGTTGATATCGTCTTTTAAAAAGTCTAACTCCTTAGATTTAAACCTATCTAATACATCTAAATCAAGAGCATTTTGATTGGCAATTTCTAAGGCCTCAGAGCTTATATCAATTCCTGTAGCCCTCCATGTTGGACGTTCCTTAATGAGGCTCAAAGCAATGCAACCACTGCCGGTTCCAATGTCAAGTATCTTTAGATCCGTATTTTGAGCGTTATTTTTGGGGAATTGTTTTAAGATTAAATCTACGAGTTCTTCGGTCTCCGGCCTTGGAATCAAGGTATGGGGATTTACTCGGAACTTGTTTTTGTAAAAGTAAGTGTATCCAAAAACGAGTTGAACAGGTTCTCCTTCCTTTAAGCGTTTCAAGTGATTTTCAAGTTTGTCAGGTGTAATTCCATTTTGAATTGACTCTTCAAACCAGAGTGAAACGCTTGTAATTTCATCTTTGGAACAAACATTAGATAGTTCTTGTAATAAAAGGTGACGTGAAAAATGGTGAATTTGCATGAAATTATAAGAGACTGATTCTGTGGTGTTCTGATTTGATGCCTTTTTTTGGGTTTAGAATTTCAAAGGTAACAATATAATTTCCCTTCAATAATTCTTTATTGGAATCAATTAACGGCCATTGAATCACCCCTTTTGAGGGTATGGCAGTATAATCACAAACAGAACTTATTTTCTCCCCCCAAATTGTATAAAGGTTGATGCTCAATAAGCACCCTAACTCAGGAATGTTGAGTTCTACCGAAATGGTGTAATACTCATAAGGGTTCTTTAGCAGTCTCTTATTTATAATGGTTGTCCATTTTTTATTTTGGATTTGTTGATTCAACATCAGTGAATTGGATTCTGTGGGACTGCTACCTTGTTCAGAAACACAGTCTAACCAATTATATGGGTCGTTTGAAAGTAAAAGAGGATGTGATTTTTCCAAGGAGACATCTTTTTCAATGATTCGGTTAATGGGCTTTATTAGTCCATAGCTGCATTCGTCGGTGATTCCATTTATTTGATTTACCAAAGCCAAATGCGCTCCCTCTTGAATTAAGTTTGGAAAGTGATCAATACTTACTAGTGAGGGAATACGGGCAAAATGGAATTGGTGAATCAATGAATAAATATTCTCACACAGTACAAGATATTCTTTGGGCATAATCACTTTCCTTTTTTCGTTTTTTAGCGATATAATTTGTTTGACGAAATGGTCATTGTCGTATATCAATAAATCAAAATACTCTAGGAGTACAGGATATTCATTGGGATTGTAAATTTCAATGAAGTCGGTATTTGAAGCAGATTTCACATAAATTTCGTTGAAGGTCAATGTTGAGTTTGGTTTTGGAATTTGGGGGTTTATTTCAAAGTGGGCATTTTGGGAAGCATTCTTATTGTTGAGGCTTATTGATTTTGAATTGATGGAAACATCTTCAATCAATTGATGATGAACATTTAATTTAAATGCGATGGAATTATCATTGAGTAAATAGTGTTCCTCAATTTCTACGGGAAAGAGTTTGTTGAAAGTACCATTGATTGCTGCTGGACTTCCACCGTTGTAAGAGGCAGTTTTCCATTTGCTGTTATTGGATAAAGGGTTTAGATTATTGGCCTCGTATGAAAAACCTCCGTTTGAAGCAAATTCAGTGTGCATACTGACTTGGTAATTTACCGAATCTAAAAGCAGTCCGTTTTGGGATTTTAATAACAGTGTACCTTCAGCGTTGATTAGATTGGGGAAGTTTGGAATACCCCAAATGTTGCTTGTTGTTTGAAATTTATTCAATGCCCAAAGGTGCCAAGTATTTAATTCAGTCATTGGAACCAACAATACAGGCAGATTGGGTGGAAACAGGCTATCGGGAATTACAACGGCTTTGTTGTTGTATATCAATCTTATTTCATTGGCTTTTTTGTAATGATTTGAATTGTTGTAGAGCTCTATGTATTCTGTTGTTGGAAAGCGATTTAAGGAGGGCTGGGGCACTGACATGATTTCTGATATGACAATATCAGTTCTTTGTATGGGGGTAATCTGTTTTATTTTAATGAACAATAACAGCGGCTCTAATTCTTCATTCCAGATGGTGAATAATGAATCCAATTGAATGTTTAGATCAAAGGAGTCTGATTTCGATATTTGGATAGTCAGTGATTTTAGGTCGGGATTTAAAGAATGGGATCGATATTTTTGGTTTATTTTTATTGAACCTGAGTTGAATTTTAATAGATGTGAGCCAGAAATACTAAGTTCATTTTGGTTCAGTTGCTTGATATGAACGGGGGAAAATCTTTGCTTTTTAGGTGTATCAATAGTGATATTGGAAATTTGATGTGATTGAAAGGCGGTTTTGCCAGATTGTTGAATGCCGATGAAGAATTGTTGGATGTTTTCCAAAAACAAGGGCATTTTAAGTTCGGTGATAAGTTGGGTTGAGGAATGGTAAGTGGTCACAAATAATGAATCTGAATTTAGCCTCAATTGAATACTTCCGTTGAATGAAGATGCCGCGAATTCTTGATTCATTCCAGTATTCAATGGCGTTGCCAATTTGGAAGTGAAGGCTTCCCACCGGTCTTGGGTGTTTCCTAATTTTAGGAATTGAGTATTGCCATAAGTATCAATGAATCCGAACCGGATAGAATTGGTAGTGGAAGTATTTATTTTGAGTTCTAAATCAAATCTTACGTAAAAATTGGATGAGTTCTGGAGAGGAGTGTTGATGTTTAATTGAAAATCACCCTTGTCAGAGAGATTGAAATTTGAGATGATTAGTTGATTGCTTCTTATAAAGAATTGGGTGTCTCCTGAATATGGACTGGGCCATTTTGAGCTAGATACTGAATCGAAGAACTGGGCTCCCAAAGAATGGGTAGAAGAGAAAAACAGGCTAATAACTGCGATCTTTCCAGTAAACCTTGCTAAAAAATTGAGCAACGGCAATAAGAGGAATGAAGATAGTTTGAAATACTGATGAAGCCATTTTGTATCGAATAGAAGATTTTTGATGGTAAAATCTGTTGATTTTTTCCAATAAATAGATATCAAAAATGATTTTTGTTCCCCACATCGTTGCCAACTCCACATAATGGGCAAAGTTGATAAATATAACGGTGATTGTCCAAAGTAGAATAAAAAATAGAACCATTAAGATTTGCGAATTTTGCGTATTTCTTTTGGTCTGGAAGCGCGATTTCTGAGCCCATCTTATTCGCTGATGCCATAGTTCTCGCCAAGTTTCAAGTACTGGGGTATAAACAGACGCTTCAGGATTTGATACGGTTTCAACTTGCAGCCCCGAGAGGGTAAATGCTTCAATTAAGAAAATATCATCACCTCCAGCTACGTGTAAATTTGAATTAAAAGGATTGATTTTATTGAAGCTGTTGACGTGCACCAACATATTGGCGGCATTGCCCATGGTTTTATTTTTTCTGGCAGATTGGAAGCTGCCCAACATCATTAGAGCAGAATTTTCAAGTACTTGATAGACCTGAAGAAACGTATTTTTTGAGGTGTAAATTACGGGTCCAAACACCGCTTTAGATTGACTTTTAGCAGCTTGTATCAAGAATTTAATGGATTTCCAACTGGTCAAACAATCGGCATCAGTTACATAAGCCCATTGGGTTTTAGCTTCGCGAAATGCTAAATTTAAGGCTTGTTTTTTTCCTGAGTTTTCGGGGGAAGTTTTGAGTAGGGTAACTCGATCAGAGAAGTTAATAGAAAGCAAGAATTTGCTCAATAAAATGGGTGTGTGGTCGGTGGATTGGTCATCAATTAGGATGAAATACAATGAATTGGGTTGTGAGTTTTCAAGAGAAATAATTTTATTTAGGAATTGGGGAAGTAAAAGTTCCTCGTTTCGGATAGAGCAAATAATCGTGATTTCAGGTAAGTGGTCAATGTTAGGTTCGGATGGATCTTTTCTTGAGGTTGAGCGTAAAACTATCCCCCAGAAAAAGAAGTAGGGTAAAAGAAGAATGATTCCGAGCAGAACGGTCATTTATGCGAGAGTAGAATTTTCTGTTCAATGGCGCTGGTAGAGTATCCGGGAAGGAAATCAATGGTCTTTACTTGCCCACCGTTTTCAATGACCCAATGGGCTCCAACAATATTTTCAAGGGTGTAGTCGCCGCCTTTAACAAGGATGTTGGGGGTGATGATTTCTATGACTTCTTTGGGAGTGTCTTCGTTGAAAATGATTACAGCATCTACAAATGCAAAAGACGCCATGACATGGGAGCGTGAAAATTCATTCTGGAGGGGCCTTGCAGGAGATTTTTCCATGCGCTTGACTGACTCATCAGAATTGACAGCAACAATAAGAAAGTCAGCAAGTTCAGCGGTTTCGGCAAGGTATTTTACATGGCCAGCATGAATAATGTCGAAACATCCGTTGGTAAAGACGATGGATTTACCTTGCGATTTGATTTCGTTTACTTTAGAGACAATTTGGTCATTTGACCAAATTTTAGATGCTGGATTCTGATTTTTCATTGGATTGCATTTCAAAGAAAAGCAATCCGTAGGAAATACCGCCTAAAAGGAGGTGGAAAATATTGGAAAAGGCCACAGTGAAAATACCGAAGGTTTTGGCAGATTCTTGCGGAAGTCCATAAACGAGTGAGAGTCCGTAGGCAATGGAATACCAAACGCCTGCGCCTCCCGGTACGGGAATGATTACACCTAATGAAGAAAAAATAAGGATAGCTAGAGCGTTGAACAATGTTAAATGATGGGTCATTTCAAGTGCCTGTAATTGGAAATATAGGGATACCCAATAGGCAAACCAAATGGCAAATGAATAGGAAATAAATTTGGCCTTATTTTCGAGTTCGAATGCGCTGTTAATACCGTGTAATAATTTTTGAATGAGTCCGCCTTCTTTTTTGTCTTTTTTCGCGGTGAATTTTCTCCAAAAATAAAGAGCCGTTGCAGTAAGAATGAGGGCTAACAAAATGTAAGCGCCATTGTTAAATAAGGGCTTAATCACATAAGGTTCAGCAAATTGATAGAGTACATCAAACTGTAACATCAAGGCCAATGCGGCCATGAAAAGCATGATCACCAAGTCAATGATTCGTTCAGTGATGACGGTTCCAACTAAGGTTTCGATAGGGGCTTTTTCGCTTTTTGCAGTTAGTGCGCAACGAACCACTTCGCCACCTCTAGAGGTAGCTACGTTCACTAGATAGCCTGACATGACTGAATAAAAAGCGCGTCTATGATTGATGGGATATCCGGCGGCTCTGCTAAGTTGATCCCAACGAGCACCTCTCAAGTAATGGGCGGTGGTCATAAGAATAATTGCCAGCAGGATATAGAAGTAGTTTGCAGATTTGACGGCTTTCCAAGTTTCGACCCAATTAGTTTCAACACCAATGTATACAAAAACTCCAATGGCAAAAATGATCATTAAAGCTCGAGTAAACAGGTGTTTGCTAATTTTCATTAGATCAATTGGTTGTTGCGATCAGGGAAGATGTTGTTGGGTTGGTGTTTTTTTGCCTCTTCAATAGACATTGAAACAAAAGTCATTATGATGAGTTCGTCACCTACTTGTCCTTTTCTAGCAGCTGCACCGTTGAGTCCAATAATGCCGCTTCCTCTTTCACCTTCAATGATGTAGGTTTCAAAGCGTTCGCCGTTGTTGTTGTTTACAATCAATACTTTTTGATTGGGAATCATTCCTGCGGCATCAACCAAATTCATATCAATGGTGATACTCCCAGTGTAGTTTAGTTCGGTTTGGGTCAGGCGAACATTGTGTATTTTAGCTTGTAGGACTTCAATATACATTTGGCGCAAAGTTAGTTACAAATAACCTTTAGTTTGACTTAAATTCGCACGAATGCAATTTACATCCGATATTGTTGAAAAAGCGGTTGATGCTTTATCCTCATTTCCCGGAATTGGCAAGCGAACTGCCTTGCGAATGGTGATGTATTTGTTAAAGAGACCTGAGTTAGAAGTAGCATCCATATCTGAAAGAATTTTGCGACTAAAAACCGATTTAAAGTTCTGCAAAAACTGCGGCACGGTCAGTGATTTTGAGTATTGCAGTATTTGTTCTGATCCTCAGAGACAAAAAGAAATAATCTGTGTAGTGGAAGATTTTAGTGACTTGATGGCCATAGAGGCTACATCGCAATTTAAAGGGGAATACCATGTTTTAGGTGGGTTGATTTCTCCCATGGACGGAATAGGTCCATCAGATTTAAATCTGCAATCTTTATTTGAACGTATTTCAAATACCCAAGGTGGAATATCTGAGGTTATTTTGGCGTTAAGTGCAACAGTGGAAGGTGATACTACAATGTACTACATTGCTAAAAAATTGCAAGAATTTGAAGTACCGGTGAGCAGTATAGCTCGCGGAATATCGGTAGGTGGAGAATTAGAATATGTAGATGAAATCACATTAGGTAGGAGCTTACTGCAACGCACTCATTATTCTGTATAATCTCTGTTAATCATGAATCAACTTTCCGTAGTCATCGTAAATTATAATGTTAAGCACTTCTTAGAACAGGTATTATTGAGCGTAGAGGTTGCTTCAAAAGGCTTGACTGTAGAAACATGGGTGGTTGATAACAACAGCGTTGACGGGAGTATTGAAATGGTAAAGGAGAAATTTCCTTGGGTGAAATTGATCGAAAACCATGAGAATGTCGGTTTTTCAAGGGCTAATAATCAGGCTCTGAGGCTGAGTAATGCAAAATATTCTTTGTTGTTAAACCCAGATACGGTTCTTCAAGAAGATACTTTCGTAAAGTGCATTGAATATTTAGATGCAAACCCAAATGTGGGCGGACTTGGAGTTCGAATGATTGATGGAAAAGGTCAATTTTTGCCAGAAAGTAAGCGCGGTCTACCAACGCCTTCAGTGGCATTTTTTAAGATGACGGGTTTGGCTTCGTTATTTCCAAAGTCTAAATATTTTGGGCGTTACCACATGAAGTATTTGTCTGAATTTGAAACCCACGAAGTGGAGATTTTGGCCGGCGCTTTTATGATGATGAGAGGAGAAACGTTAGCAAAAGTTGGGTTATTAGATGAACAATTTTTCATGTACGGTGAAGACATTGATTTGTCTTACCGAATCATATTGGGTGGGTATAAGAATGTTTACTTTGCTGATACTACCATCATTCACTATAAGGGTGAAAGTACCAAGAAGAAATCTGTCAATTACGTAAAAGTATTTTACAACGCCATGGTGCTTTTTGCAAAAAAGCACTATTCCAAACGGATGGCAGGTTGGTTTTCGTTTTGGATACAAATTGCCATTTATTTAAGGGCTTCTGTAGCATTGATTTTTCAGAGTATTTCTAGAGTGCTTTTTCCTGTTATTGATTTTATTATCATTTACATAGGATTTTATGGTATAGCCAAATATTGGGAGCTCTATCACAAATTTGTACGTGGATTTTACCCAGACGAATATTATCTGGCTCATATTCCAATTTATGCTTTGGTGGCAATGGTTGCTGTATACGTTTCGGGCGGATATGATCGTCCGTACAAGCCATACAGATTGTTTCGAGGGGCTTTGATTGGTAGTGTATTGATGTTTGCGATTTATGGATTTTATCCCAAGGAATGGCAGTTTTCAAGGGCTATTTTGGGATTGGGTTCGGCCTGGGCAGTAGGAGGTATGTTGATGATCCGAGTTTTTGCTGATTTATTGGGATGGAAAGGCAGTCAGGGCAAAAAAACAGAGAAAAGAATTCTTGTAGTTGGTGGTAATAATGAAGTAGAGCGCATTACAGACTTATTAAATAAGAGCGGTGTTCCGCATGTTTATTTAGGTGCCGTTACACCCAACGTTGATAGGCAGGCCGGATTTTTAGGAAGTTTTAATCAATTGGATGAGTTGGTAGAGATTTACCGAGCAAATTCTATCATTTTTAGCGGTAAAGATGTATCAGCTTCCAGAATTATGGACTCTATGTCTGGTTTTTCAAAGGAACAGGTTCAGCTTAAAATTGCTCCGGAAAGTAGTGAGTTTATCATTGGATCAGATTCAAAGAACGAGCCTGGAGAACTGTTTACTCTTGAAGTAAAATATCAATTGTCTGAATATCATATGCTTCGTCGGAAGCGAATCTTTGATGTCTTATGGACTATTCTGCTGATATTAAGGGTGCTTATAGTTTTAGGCTATCCGGTTTTAAGATTTTCGCGGTGGCGGTTTGTGTTTGGTTATATACCCAAAGTGCTTTTAGGTAAAATGACTTGGGTAAGTTATCACGGACAATTGAGCGCTGAAAAATTGCCCGTTTTGAAACCTGGAGTAATTAGTTCAGCGGGAGTTTGGACAGGTTCAGAATTTGAGGCTGATGTAAATCATTTGTACGCCAAAGATTATGACGTATGGCGTGATTTAGAAATATTGTGGGATTATCTTAAGAATCAGTGATTAATACGTTCAAAAATATCAATGCCTATGAGTTGCGTCGCTTTATTAAAGTGATTCTCCTTTTACTGGCAGTATTGATCAGTATTTTAACCTTGTTTTTATCTCAAAGATTGGTTCAAAAGATTGCGGTAGAAGAAACCAAAAAAATGGAAATTTGGGCGGATGCTGAAAGAGTATTGTCTGACCCCAACAGCGAAGGCGATTTAGGATTTCATTTGAAGATTGTTCAATCAAATGAAACTATTCCAGCTATTTTAGTATCTGAATCGGATAGAATTATTCAATACATCAATTTAACTGAAAAAGAACAAATCATATCTGAATCTACATTAAAAGAGAAGATTGCTGAATTTGCTGTAGAACATGATCCTATTTTGATTCCCATTGATGAAAACACAGTATTTCGGGTATATTATGGGAAGAGTTCTGTATTGAGGCAACTAGAATATTACCCGTATGTAGTTTTGGCCATTGTTGCATTGTTTGTATTCGTGAGTTATTCGGCGTTTTCGTTTTCAACCAGAAGTGAGCAAAATCAAGTTTGGGTGGGTTTGGCAAAGGAAACAGCTCATCAATTGGGTACGCCAATAAGTAGTTTAATGGGATGGGTTGAATGCATAGAAAATGATATCATTCCTGACAATGCCGCCGATGAAATGAAAAAAGACATTGACCGGTTGCAAATCATAACCGAGAGATTTTCAAAAATTGGTTCAACACCCGTTTTGGAAATTGCAAATGTTAATATAGTATTAGAAACCTCTTTGAAGTATTTATCAAATCGAATCAGCAACTCAGTAGATTTTCAATGGAAATTATATCCTAAGCCGGTTATGGTGAACATTAACGTGAATTTGTTTAACTGGGTAATTGAGAATGTTGTAAAAAACAGTGTTGATGCCATGGAGGGGAAAGGAAGTTTGAGGGTTGAAGTAAATTATAGGAACAATTTGGCTTTTATAGATGTTATTGACAACGGAAAAGGTATCCCAAGAAATCAAACGAAAGATATTTTTAAGCCAGGTTTTACAACTAAAAAACGGGGTTGGGGTTTAGGGTTATCACTTGCAAAGCGAATTGTGGAAGATTACCACAAAGGTCAGATTTTCGTTAAAGAAAGTCATGCATTTGACAAAACAGTTATACGAATTATCTTGAAATGTAATAATTTAGAATAAATGATACAGCGAATTCAGACCATATTTCTGTTTATATCGTTCGCAATGTGTGGTTTGCTTTTGGTTGTTAATCCAATTTACGCGGAGTTTGGCTACGTAAATGATGGCTCCGAATATCAGGCCATTTTTCTTTTTTGGTCAAGTTTTGGAGAGTCAATTACTGGACAATCAGGAATACTATCCTTTGAACATTATTGGTGGAATTTTATACTTCTCATTTTGTCTGGTAGTTTGTCATTTGCCGCTATTTTCATGTTCAGATTTATCAAATTTCAGGTTTATTCTGTGATGATATCTTCGGTATTTATTGTGGTACTTGGTTTAAAATTAATGTACCAATATATTACATTCAAAAACAACAATATTGCCGGTTTGAATCATGAATTAAATGCCCATATTTTTTGGGTCATTCTAATATTAGCTTTGAATATTTTGTCAATTGTTGCTATACAACTTGATCGCCGAAGTATTCCACAAAATTATTTTGTGTTTCCCAAAGGGTGATTTTATGTAGAGCTACACCAGCAGGGAGGTGAGGTGAAATTCTATTCCAGATAGCCACGGCAATATTCTCAATAGAAGGCATTTTACCTTGGAGCCAAGAAACATCTAAATTTAGATTTTGATGGTCTAAATCATCAATTACTTGCTCTCTAATAATGATTTTCAACTTCTTTAGGTCCATCACAAGCCCTGTTTCTGGGTCTGGTTGACCTTTTACGCAAACGTATAAATCAAAATTATGTCCATGGAAATTTGGATTGGCACATTTACCGAAAAGGGTGAAATTATCTTCATCTGAGATTTTTGGGTTCCACAGTTGATGAGCGGCATTGAAATGCTCTTTTCGGGTAATATACAGCAAGGGCATATTAATTATACCAAGTTTTTAATTTTTCAATGGTAACATCAATGTCTTCAACGGTATTGAACTTACCAAAACTGAATCTGACGGTGGTTCGATTGTTGTTTGGACGGATGGTGTTTATTACATGACTTCCGCCAGTGGCTCCGCTTGAACAAGCGCTTCCACCGGAACAGGAGATCCCAACCAAGTCCAAATTAAATAGAAGTAAATTTCCGTTATCAGTAGGAGGGAAAGAGACGCTTAATACGGTATAGAGGCAATTCCCTTCGGCATCTCCATTGAATTGAATGTCTTGAAATTCAGATTTCAGACGTTGAATCATATGCCTTTTTAGGCCTTGTAATTTTTCTTTTTTAGCATCAACTTCGGCGTAAGAAAGTTCTAGAGCTTTTGCTAATCCTACTATTCCGTACACATTTTCGGTTCCGCCGCGCATTTCGCGTTCTTGTGCACCTCCTGTAATCAGAGGAGAAATGTGATTTGATTTATTGATGTAAATGAATCCAACCCCTTTAGGGCCATTGAATTTATGTGCTGCACCGCAAATGAAATCAACATAATTCTTGCTGAGATCAAAAGTGTATTGTCCCATGGTTTGAACAGTATCGCAATGGAAAACACCACCATGTTTATGCACTAGTTCACCAACCGCTTCAATATCTATCAGGTTGCCAATTTCGTTGTTGGCGTGCATTAGACTCACTAAAGACTTGCCAGATTCACTTAGAAGTTGATTTAGATGTTCCATGTCAATGTGGCCATCAGGAAGAACCTTCACCATTTTAAGTTCAACTTTACCTTGATGTGCCAATTCTTCTACAGTGTGCAGTACAGCATGGTGTTCAATGGGCGATGAAATGATGGTATCAATTCCTAAGTTAGCAACTGAGCCACGTATGGCTAGGTTATCAGCTTCGGTGCCGCCAGAAGTAAAAAAAATTTCAGACGGTTTGCAATTCAACAATGAAGCGACTTTACCCCGACTTTCTTCCACGAGTGTTTTTACTTTTCTACCATGTCCGTGAGTAGAACTTGGGTTTCCGTAATGATTTTTCATTACTTCTACCATAGAATCTACTACTATCGGATCAATAGGAGTGGTTGCGGCGTTATCGAGGTAAATACGGGGTGATTCGTTCATTCTTTGATAATGGGTTAAATTTGGTTGTTGGTATCTAGGTATCCCAAGAATTTATAACACAATTTTGCCATAGTAAATTCTGTAATGAGGTCAATTTCACGAGGAGCAATTTCAACAATATCAAAACCTACTATTTTTTTGCGTTCGCATAGGCGCTTAAGAAGTTTATTTCCTTGTTTCCATGTCAATCCGCCGGGTTCAGCAGTACCTACTGCGGGAGCTACTGACGGATCAAATCCATCAGCATCAATGGTAACATAAACATGATCGCCAAGTTTATCAATGCAAGCATCAATCCATTGGTCTTGATCATCAAGCATGTGTGCATACCAAGTATGAATGTTATCAGAAGATTTTATCAGGTTGCTTTCTTCTATACATTGAGCGCGAATACCCACTTGTACTAAATTGACGTTCATATCATGAATGCGGGCCATCACACTAGCATGTGAATAAGGATTTCCTTGATAGGCTTCACGCAAATCTGAATGGGCATCAATTTGAAGAACCGAAAGGTTCGGGTATTTTTTGAGGTGCGATCGCACAAAGCCGTTAGTTACAGTGTGTTCGGCGCCAAGAGAAACTACAAATTTATTTAGATTGAGAAGCTCATCGGTTTGATTTTCGATGATTTTCATGGCATCTTCATCAACGCTATTTCCAAAATCTATAGGTTCAAGTGTGGCGCAGCCAATATTTCTATACGTTTCACGGTCTAATTCTTCATCGTAAAATTCCACAAAATGGCTGGCATTAATGATGGCTTCAGGACCTAAGTTTGAACCTGAAATATAACTAGAGGTATGTTCGTAAGGAACAAGTTGTATGGCTATTTTGGAATTTTCTAGTTGCGTTAGAGCTTCTTCCGGGGGAGAGAGAAACGCTTTTTCTGGGGACAGTAATTTCATGAATATACTTATTTCACTCGTTCCATGTATGATCCGTTGCGGGTATCGATTCTGATTTTTTCTCCGATATCAACAAATAATGGAACCATGACTGTAGCTCCACCTTCCACTGTGGCTTGTTTAAGAGTATTGGTTGCAGTATCACCTTTAACACCTGGCTCGGTATAAGTAATTTCTAGAATTGCATAGTTTGGGGGTTCAGCAGAAATTGGAGTTTCGCTTTCGAAAGCGATCATCACGGTATCTCCCTCTTTCATGAATTTTGCTCCCTCGCCAAACAGGTGTTTTGCCACTGGAATTTGGTCATAGGTTTCATTATTCATGCAAACATAGGCATCGCCCTCTTCGTATAAATACTGCAATTCATGGGTTTCAACACGCACTATTTCAACAGATTCACCGCTTCTGAAGCGGTTTTCTGCTAATTTGCCGTCTTTAACACGACGCATTTTAGCTTGATAGAATGCGCGCAAGTTACCCGGAGTACGGTGTTGCCATTCAATGATTTGAACCAATTCTCCATTGAAGCGAATAAAATTCCCAACAGAAATATCTTGAGTCGTTGCCATATTCTGCAAAATTAATCAAAACTCTTGATATCCTCTGAATTTTGGTTAATCAACCATCCCAAAGTCAGCATGATTGGGCTAGTAGATTCTGGTGCAAAATCAGGAAGGGTTTGTTTCACTGGGATGTTTCCTTGGAAACGACCATAAAAGTTTTGTCTAATCCACTCCAGTTGAATGAAGATGGTTTGAACATTGCCGCCAGTAGTTGTTACTCTTTCGCGGTAGGTTAAATCTGGTCCAAATTGTTGGTATTGATATCCAAGCATAGGCAAGAATATAATTTTTTTAGAGCTGAAGGCTTTACCAATTCCTGAACGAATTATTTGATTGTCTCCTTGTTGGTATTTCAGTTCATTTTCAAAATTATAAAAGGCTGAAAGTTGCATGTTCCAATTCCATCCGTTTTTGAAAATACCATAAAGTACTTGACCGCCTATTCCATAAGAGCCATTTCCGGGTTGTAAATTCATGGGTAGCATTCGTTTATACCCATCTCTCAATTGGTAATGTCCGTTGGGTATTTTCACATTTAACGAGGTTAAACCCAGTTGTTTGGTTTTCTTTATGGCGAATTTTCGGCTGTCAATTAGTGTGTAATTTACTGCCACACTTAAATCAGATAAACCCAAATAGGTATTGGTTTTATTTTCATTGTCTTCGTTGTGTCTACTTATCTGTTGGATGCCTTGACGGTAATTGATCTGTAATTTTTGATTGATTTGTTGGTTAAAAACAATGCCTGTTTGAAGGATTCTGTCAGAAACGGTGAATTTAGTGCCATTGGAATATCCGGTTTGGGTATTGAAACCGAGCGAGTTTCCCCAAACACCCAAAAAATGAGAAGGAATGGTTTGTAAATATCCCATAGAAAAAGAAGCATCTCGAAGTCCGCTGCCACATATATCACAGGCATTTAATGTCGCTGTTATAGCTGTGAAAAAA
>Ga0208787_1000815_pt1 | contig 14343 bp, 12 predicted proteins | sample Wag4_2014_7_11_FD_187362 | JGI IMG/M metagenome (GOLD analysis project Ga0208787, IMG submission 187362) | Fresh water microbial communities from Ohio, USA - Utica-2 Time Series HT 2014_7_11 (SPAdes) (version 2) | ecosystem: Environmental > Aquatic > Freshwater > Water tank | place: USA: Ohio... | reverse complement strand
AGATTGCCCAGCCTCGTACGTCCCCATCGTCTAGGGGCCTAGGACATCGCCCTTTCACGGCGGTAACACGGGTTCGAATCCCGTTGGGGGCACGCAGTACAGCAAGACAAAGTACAAAAGTAGTAACGGCTTTAACTGTGACATAAGAGCCACTTATGTTTATCAATCTCTTAAGGCCCGGTAGCGCAGTTGGTTAGCGCGCCGCCCTGTCACGGCGGAGGTCGCGGGTTCAAGTCCCGTCCGGGTCGCAAAGGTTTTGGTGTTGTATGCAAATTTATTTGTGTGCCATGCGTACTAGCGGGCAACTGCTAGCAAGATCTTTGTTGGCTTGGTAGCTCAGTTGGTACGAGCGAACGACTGAAAATCGTTAGGTCGCCGGTTCGATCCCGGCCCAAGCCACACTGGTATTTACTCTCTATTTTCTTAACTGATTTTTTGTTTGTGAGAATTTAAGCAAGGCAAAGAGAATTTCATCTTCTCCGTTTTTCACTACCTCATTCCAAATGGCGCGAGTCGATGTCTTTTTTCCTGATGAAATATTAACTTCGGAATCAATATGCTCAACAATAAATTTCAAAGCCTTCTGCTTTGAAAACTGATAGGGATGTAATCTCAGGATCTCTTCCCTAATTTCCTCGCTAGCCTTATCTTCATCCTCTTTTGCGAAACAAAACTTAACTAACAAGGATAAAAACAAAGGGTCGTGATGAATATGGAGGCGTGATCGGGCATAAAATTCGGCCTTCTCGATAAGAGTGAATGCCCTTGTCGAATCCCTCTCACTTTTTGCAATTATGGCTTCACAGCAAAGCGACAAGACATACTCACTATCAAACTCATTTGCTTCGTGAATCAAACTTTTGATTCGATCAAACCCTATAAATTTCCAATAGTGTTGAAGTAAACTTAGAATATCGCGGGATCTAACTTTATTTCGAATGCTTTGATCAAACTCGTCGTAAAAACGCCAACGCCTACGTGCCCAAGGTCTGAAAAACAAAATTTCAGACGTTTCTTCCCGAATCAACTTTATTGGCACATTACCCAGCCGTGAGCCAAGAATTGAAAATGCGCTGCTACTAGGGGCATAAATGTTTTTGCTAGATGCCAGAATAAGAAGCTCAATAGTTTGCAATTCAAAGGAGGTTAAGTTTTTACTTTCAGACGTACTTGTTTCTTCAGGCATTAATCTGGTGGACAACGTCTTTTCAAGAGCTTCTACAATTAAGGGTGTATCGGACAGAATCGTAACTCGTTTTTTATCTTTCAATAGCTTCGTCACCAACTTTTTTAAGCTAAAGGTGTCGATATACTTTCCCGTATCTACATATTGATTGAATGAACCATCAATTAGATCTCCATATCGTCCGTGAACAGCCTCATTTCCCATATAGGACGCACTCAACTTTTTCCATAAATGTAATACTGAATCCGACACCACTGATTCAGCAACTTCGGCATACCTTTCACGAGCAAGATTTTCATCTTCGTCCAAAAACTTAGGCAGCATAAAGAAATCACTAATCTTAAAAAATTGAGGCTCCTCGAATTCGCTGATAAACCTCTTGGCTTCAGACAATTCGAAAACATTAAAATTAATCGAGTAAATTTTCTCGGTGGGCGGACAAGAAAAGATCCGATATTTATCTATAAACGCTTGAGAAAAAAAATTAACTTGATCTTGCATTTCAGGAAATCGTTCATCATCTGGCCAATAGAAAGCAAAACTACAATCCAACTTTGTTGAAAGCGCATATCCATTTAGAATATCGAGGGCACGGCCACCAAATCTGTCCCAATTGTTTGCGAGGACAGTAATTTTTTCATTTGCAATCTTCACCAACGCTTTTATCTACTTTCAAGGAGCTTTTCTAGTTCTTCAAAAGTTGTTGGGCGCGAGTCTTGATCTCTGTACCACTTGATTGTTCGCTCTAATCCCTCTTGAATTGAAACTGTTGGTTCCCATTTAAACTTTGATCTAATTAGATCGTTGTCCGAGGCGCGAGCCGCAACACCTTGTGGCTTATCTAAGTCTCTAAATATCTCATTTGGTTTCCAGTCAATTATTTTAAAAATTGTCTCAATGAAGTCATTAACCGTAACATGGTTCGAAGTGCCAACATTTAAAATACTAAATTGATCACTTGATTCATCAACGCCAGCTAGCAGTAATCCAATCACCGTGTCTGAAACATAAGTGAAATTCCTAGTCTGTAAACCATTTCCCCAAATTGTGTAGGGATCAAGATGTATTAGACCCCGCGCAATCAACGCAATTGCTGCGTGGCTTTCATTTTCGCGCTCTCCGTATGCCGTAAATATCCTCGCAGATCGCCCCTTTGTTTTCGTGCCAGAAGTCATTTGCTTGAGTTGATATTCGCCAATTAGTTTTGTCCAACCATATGCGCCATCTGGAAATGCGCCTTCATTTTCCATAGTTCCAGATTCTTTTTCGGAAAGTCTGTTTGCTGCTCCTATAAGATTTTGTTGACTAATTGGGTATGCACAAGCACTTGAGGCATGAACTACGAAATCGACTTGAGCCGATATCGCTTCTTGGAAAACTTTTGTGTCGATTCCTAAATTCATCATCATTTTTTCAGGATATTTCTCGATAAAGCCACGCCCACCGTGAATCGCAGCCAAGTGAAAAACCGCATCAACTCCACTGAAATACTCTGTCAGCTCATGAGAATCAAATAAGTCAAGTTCAATGATCTCAAGATTGGGTTCATTAGCAGGAAGATTTTCTCTTTTACCTGAAGAGAAATCATCTAAAACGCGGACTTTGCAATTCATGCTCAACAGAGCGTCGACAAGATGCGAGCCTATAAAGCTAGCGCCACCTGTAACAAGAATTTTCTTATTTTGGTATTTAGAAGTGAGAAAGGTTAACTGGGAAAGAGAAGACTCAGGCCAATTATTTATGTTACGCAAGCTTGTCACCCTTCTAATAGGAATAATAATCTAGCAGACTCATAATTGTAAACGGACAAACAAAATATTAAAATTTCTGCTTTCTCTACACCTATGGCAGTTTTCCTTCTGCTAATCGTTCAATAAGCGTGGGAGCCTTCTTATCTTTCTCTGAGATCTTCAACTGACTCATATCCATTCCCCAATTGATTCCAACCTTTTCATCAAGGGGATTAATCCCAAACTCATCAGTTGGTGAAAAAGGTGTTGAAACCAAATAAGCCACTGCAGTGTTGTCTTGAAGGGCTACGAACCCATGCCCAAGTCCCTCACTAATAAACACTGCTTTCCCGGAATTACCTGAAAGCTCAACCTCTATCCACTGACCAAAAGTTTGTGACTCTGGACGGATATCAACAATCACATCTTTGATGGCGCCTGCAACGCAAGTAATCCACTTTGCCTGACCGCGTGGAGCAATACTGTAATGAATTCCACGAAGCGTGCCCCGTGATGAAAGCGAGATGTTTGCTTGTTCGATTCCAAAGTCTTTTCCAGTTGCATGCCTAATGTCCTCTGACTTAAACCACTCACGAAAAAATCCGCGGTCATCGCTCCAAATGGGCGACTCTGCTAGCCAAACTTCATCAATTCCAAGTGGTGTTAAATTCATGTTCTTATCCTTCCGTCTTCACTGCAGAAATGATCGCAGGCATTGCTTCTTCAAGTGCGATTCGCCAATCTCGCATAGGTTCTACAGTTGATTTAGACCAGGCATCATGGCCTAATACAGAATATGAAGGGCGTTTCGCGGGCCGTGGGTATTCACTTGAAGAAACCGGCACTACACGAGAAACATCCTGACCAGAAAGCTCAAAGATTTTCTTCGCAAACTCAAACCAAGTTGCTTGTCCGCTGTTAGTTCCGTGGTAAACCCCCACAGGTGCGCTCGATAAAACTAAATTAATAACTTGCTTTGCTAGATCTCCAGTAAATGTCGGTTGTCCCTCTTGATCGTTTACAACCCGAACTTCCCCAACGCCATTCAAGGCCAACTTTGTCATTGTCTTGGCAAAATTTTTACGCTCTGCTGAATACAGCCAAGCTGTCCGAACTACATAGGACCCCTTTGAGTATGCACCTAGAACCAATTTCTCACCATCACTTTTTGTTAAGCCGTACACCGATTGAGGGTTGTGATCTGAATTCTCACACCAAGGTGTCGCCGCCGCCCCTGAAAATACGTAATCGGTTGAAAACTGAACAAGACTTGATCCAACTGCTTTAGCTGCAATTGCCAGATTCTGTGGCCCAAGAGTATTTACGGCATAAGCAGCCGATTCATTTGTTTCTGCACCATCTACATCTGTCCATGCAGCAGCGTTGAAAATGACGCTCGGTTTTTTGGAATTAATAAACTCATTAACTTTTACTTGGTCTGTTATATCCAGTTCTTGCGAATCTACTGAAACAAAACCGATTTCTCTTAGACTTAACTCGGTTTGCAATGCCAACCCAAGTTGCCCAGAACCACCTGTAATTAAGCACTTCATGAATTAGTGATTCTTAAGTGGTTTCCACCACGCTTCATTGTCTCGATACCACTGGATAGTTTCTTTGAGGCCATTTTCAAACTTAACTTGTGGTTCATAACCCAATTCACGATTGATCTTTGTCCAATCGACACTGTATCGAAGGTCATGCCCTTTTCTATCTTCTACATATTCAATCGATGACTCATCTGCGCCCATTGCTTTAAGAATCAAACTCGTAATTTCATTATTTGTTAACTCACGACCACCGCCGATGTTGTAAACCTCACCAGATTTGCCATTCATCAAAACTGCATAAATACCACGGCAATGGTCATCGACATGTAGCCAGTCTCTAATATTCTTTCCCGTTCCATACACAGGAACTTTTTTACCCTCAATTAGATTAGTTATAAACAACGGAATTAACTTTTCTGGAAAATGGTGTGTTCCGTAGTTATTGCTGCAGCGCGTGATTACTACATCCATGCCATGAGTTCGATTGTATGAACGCGCCAGGAGCTCACCACTCGCCTTGCTTGCGGAATATGGTGAATTAGGTAGTAGGGGCCACTCTTCGGTCCAAGAACCGTTTTCAATAGACCCATAAACTTCATCGGTTGATACCTGAAGGAAGCGAATTTTCCTTCTACAGCCCTTAATTGCTTCCAATAGCACCTGAACGCCAACGATATTCGTCTGAACAAAATCTGTTGCGCCCGTAATTGATCGGTCAACATGTGACTCTGCAGCAAAGTTGATAACTGCGTCGACCTCTTCTAACAGACTGGTCACCAGATTGGAGTCACAGATGTCTCCCTCAATAAATGAATAGCTTGATAAATCTGAAGCCAGATCTAGATTTGCCCTTATCCCCGCATATGTGAGTTTGTCCAAAACAATAACTCGCGAAACACCTTGAAAATCGCCGCGGGCTATCATGCGCATAAAGTTCGAGCCAATAAAACCAGCTGCCCCCGTTACTAATAAGCGCATTCTCACCCCATCCGTGTCAATGTATTAAGAGCACTTTACCCGCTACCCTTTACATATGAAAGGAATTGTTCTTGCAGGTGGAACCGGGTCGCGACTTTGGCCAATTACAAAGGGTGTTAGCAAGCAACTATTGCCCGTATACGACAAACCCCTTATTCACTATCCACTTGGGACGCTTTTCCTTGCAGGGATAAAGGAAATCTTAATTATTACCACCCCTGAAGATCTTTCTGCGTTTCAAAGATTACTAGGTGATGGCTCGCAATATGGTGCTCTATTTGAATATGCAACTCAAGAAAAACCAAACGGTCTTGCAGAGGCATTTGTTATCGGAGAACAGTTCATTGCAGGCGGAAGTGTTGCATTGATTCTTGGTGACAATATTTTTCATGGCGTTGGGCTTGGAAAGCAACTTGAAGAAATCAACACAATTGATGGCGCGACTATTTTTGCTTATAAGGTTGCAGATCCAGAGCGATATGGCGTTGTCGAATTTGCTTCTGACGGAAAAGTAATTTCTATTGAAGAGAAACCCTCTGAACCAAAATCTAACTTTGCCGTTCCGGGTTTGTATTTCTATGACAATAAGGTTGTTGAAATTGCAAAAGATGTTGAACCGAGTCCACGTGGTGAGCTCGAAATTACAGCAATCAATGAGCACTATCTAAAGGCAGGGAAATTAACAACAAAAGTCCTTGAGCGTGGGACAACTTGGCTAGATACCGGAACAATTCAAACTCTTCACGCGGCATCTTCATATGTTCAAATTATTGAGGAGCGCCAGGGAAGTAAGATTTCATGTTTAGAAGAGATTGCTTGGCGTAACGGCTGGATAGACAAGGAAAAACTGAATCATCTGGCAATTGAATATGGAACTAATCCCTACGGAAAGTATCTAACTAGTCTTACCAAGTAAGAAATCTTAAGACTGATCTGAATCAAGAGCGTAGGTATGTGGCTTCCACTTACCCCATTTTGATTCGTATATCTTCTTGTTTGCTATAAATAAATCATTCTTCTCTGAATATTCAAGCAGATTGAATGAGGCCCCCATGTGATGATAGACAAATACATCGCGAGCAATGCCTATTCTGTATCCTGCCTCCTGAGCGCGCCTACAGTAATCATCATCTTCGAAATATCCGCGACCGTACTCCTCGCTGATCATTCCAATTTCATCCAATGCTTTTCTCGTTATAAAGGTACAGAAAAACGCCACAGTGTCCACATCTAAAATTCTCGGGGCTCTGAAGTTAAACCGAGGAATCACTTCTTGAAGCCAATCTTCACTTCTGCCTCGAAGTTTAATTCTTCCCTCATTTCCACAATTATTGGTTGAAGGGCCAAGAAGTCCCAGCTGGGGATTTCTGTAAAAATGCTTTAATGATCGCCATATCCATCCAGGCGTTACCACTGTATCGTTATTCAAAATGACAACGTAGTCGCCCGTGGCAATTTGCAAACCAACATTGTTACCTGCTGCAAAACCAAGATTTTTCGGATTTCGATGGTAAATCACTTGATCTTTGGCGTAGGACTCAATCCAGGAGGTAACTATCATAGATTCATCCTCGCTAGAGCCATTGTCTATCAAAATTATCTCAAGGTTTTTATAATCACTTCTTTGTAAAACACTCTTAAGGCAATTAAGAGTCAGTACCCCATGATTCCACATGAGTATCACAACAGAAACTTTTGGCGATTTACAAGTCAATTTAACGAGTTCAGCCGCCCGTTCCGACCAATCATGTTTTGATGCCCAATCCGTCAATTCGCTCAACTCGAAGTGTTCTCTAGCAATTGCAAACCCTAAGTTACGATTAAATTCTTCAAACGTGACAGAGGTTAAAATTCCCTTGCATTCTCGGGAGGCCATTTCGACTTCGGGTATTGCGGATGCAACAGTGGGGATACCGAATGAGGCATATTCATACATTTTTACTGGATTTGTCGCGGATATTAGGGGTGTGACCTTGAAGGGTATCAATCCAGCTTTCCAAAGACTAACCATGCCCGGCAATTCACTATTGGGAACTTCGCCTTTAAACTCAATATTCTGAAATTTATTTAAACGACTTGCAATTTCCTGCCTGGAAATCAAGCCTATTACTTCAAACTTAACCTGAGGATTATTTACCAGTAAGTATTCCATTAACTCAATATCGAACCACTCTGCAAGTGCCCCAAAATACCCAACTACAACCGATTCATCCTCAAACTCGTTTAAAGGACTTTTGAAAAGCCTAGTATCGACTCCATTTCTGACAATCTGAACTGGTTTCGGGGCAAGATTTTCCTTTAAATCAAACAAGTAGGAACTGCTCACTACAACTGAATCAGTTGAACTATCGACCAACCCTTCTAAGGCCAGGATGTCTGTGTCTATATCGTCAAAGCCAGAATGTAGGTCCATGCAATCAAAAATTATTTGATTTCCTTGTAATCTCTCTAGGACGGACCACCAGCTAGGTTGCTGAATTACTAAGCACACCGAACCATCAATCCTAGTAGCCATCAAGTCTTCGATAATTATTACCGCAGATTCAATCAATTCTTGCGGGAAACCATGAACTCCAATATAAATGGTTTTTCTCTTTAAGTTTGAGAAGAAAGTTACAACCTGTACATCATTTTCTACTTCAACTTTTGCGTGGAGTCTAGACCTTGGATCGTAGAGAATACTTGGGTTAATAAATAGCACTTCAGATCCTGTTTTCCTGAAAGCTATTGCTAGGTTCTGTGGTCGCTGGATACGATAATGCCAATCAATTGGAGAAAAAATTACAAAGTTTCTACCAATTTGATCAAATCTGATTCTAAATCTACTTGTGTAGCTTTGCTTTTCAACAGAAAATAGATTTAAAAAACTAATGTAAGTAATGCGAACGAGCGCTAACGGGATAAGGAAGATTGTAAGAACCCAAAGTGTAGTTTCAACAAACTTTCTTCTATTCCCTGATCCACGCTTCCAGGTACTTATACTTGAATTTTTTGCAATTACCTTTGAATAAACTTTCTTCAGGAGTATTACGGAGTATTCAAAAGCTAGGACATGAGCTTTTTTTATGAAGTGTGGAAGAATGTTGGAATTCACTCTTCGCCACATATCAGATCTCCTAACGGTCTTAGTCTAAGATAATTACATGAAGACCACTCCTTCAAGTGTAGTCGTACGTTCCACATCAGGAGTATTTGAACCGCGCTTCTTGTCAGCAATTGAGTTTTTAACTCAAATTAATCCTGAAGTTTTGGCAATTACATGGTCAAGAACGGTCAGGGAAAGCCAAATTGCAGATCCTGCTGGTCCTTGGGTTTTTAAAACTCAAGCCGATTATGGTGGTGGATTCAAAAATTACTTATCACACTTAAAGTTCATGTTTTATGTACATCGATCATTAAAGGAGATAGATCCAAATTTAGTTTATGCATGTGATCTCGATACCCTAATTCCATCTTTATGGTGGGGCCGAAAAAAGACTTGTCTTCTTATTTTTGATCAATTCGATCCATTATCTGCAAGATCAAATAATCGATTCTTATCAATAGTGTTGAATAGACTGGAGTTGATTTTATCAAAAAGAGCAAGTTTTAAAATTACGCCAAACATAAATAGAATCAAGTCTGATTACGCCAGCCAATGGACTGAAATCAAGAACTTATTCGAATTCGTGAATTCAGAAACAGTGGATCAATTGGATTCTAATTCGTTACAATTATTCTATGGTGGGGTGCTCTCGAAAGATAGGGGCCTGATAGCACTCAGTTCTGCTGTAATGGCTCTGCCGGAGTGGGAGTTTCGGATATTTGGACAGGGACCAGAGTTAACAAGGCTGCAGTCCCTGAATGACTCTCGAATCATGACCAAGGGATTACTTGACCACAAGCTGTTGATGAAGGAAGCCCAAAAAGCTGACTTATTCGCAGCACTCTATGATCCAAACTTCATCCACAATAAAGATACAGCCAGTAATAAACTATTTGAAGCGGCGCAACTAGGTATTCCCTTATTGGCGAGCAAAAATACATTTCTTGGTGAGGTCGTAGAAAAGTATCAGCTCGGTTGGACCGTCCACTATGGCGACATCCAGGAAATTATCGATACTCTGACCAACTTTGGGAAAATGGGACCGGAAGAGAAGGCGGAAATCAAAAGAAATTTGCTTAACTATTTCGTGGATCAACTTTGTATCAAGCGCGATTCTCTGAATAGACTATTGGGTGAGGTTAAAAGAGCGTTGGAGGCTTAGGTGAAAACAATTGCGGTCATCTACGGAACAAGACCTGAAGCCATCAAGTTAGCTCCACTAATTGTTGAACTCAAAAAGCTGGATGATCTCAATGTGACTGTCATTTGTACAGGTCAACACAAAGAGATGCTCGTAGGAATCATGGATCTTTGGGATTTAGCTCCAGACTTTTTAATTGAAGCGCAGTTCGATTTGGGACACTCCTCCGCAATACCGGCTTTGATGCTGGGACTTGAAAAGGCGCTCAAACAAGTCAAACCTGATTATGTAATTGTTCAGGGTGACACCGCAACAGCAGCTGCTGGCGCCTTACAGGCTCACGCCCTTCACATTCACGTGGCACACATCGAGGCAGGATTACGTTCTGGTGACCTGTGGAACCCATGGCCAGAGGAAGCAAACCGTCGGGCCATTGATGCTATTTCCTCCTTACATTTTGCACCAACCAAATCATCCGCCGAAAACTTACATGCGGAGAATTACACCGATTCTGTGTTCGTGACTGGAAATACAATTGTGGACTCATTGAATCATGTTGTAAAAAAACTAGAAGCTAATGAAGAAATTCGAAGTGACCTTGAAAAGACACTAGGATTTAAATTAAATGAGCAATTCATCTTATTTACTCAGCACCGACGAGAAGGTTTTGGACATGGCCAAGAACAAGTTTTTCAAGCCATACTGGAGCTAGCGAATTTGGGTTATCGAACGGTTATGCCGGTTCATATGAATCCACAAGTAAGGAAAAAAGTCGAAGAAAAATTTGTAGGAATCCCCAACATTTTCTTGATTGAGCCTCAAAGTTATCTGCCATTCATGGAATTACTTCGCTCAGCTGCACTGGTGATATCAGATTCTGGAGGGCTTCAAGAAGAAGTTCCAAGCTTCGGTAAAACTATTCTAATAACGCGGTTGACTACCGAGAGGCCAGAAGTAATAGATTCTGGCCACGGAGTGTTGGTGGGATTTGATAAAGAATTACTGCTCGCAGAGTCATTGAGAGTACTTAAGGAAGACAAATCAACTTTGACTAGACTAAATCCCTTCGGAGATGGTCAAGCCTCACCAAAAATAGCGCAAATCCTAAACAAAAAATTAGAACTTTTGGAAACCAAATGATTTTTTTCTGTGTATCTTGTCTCAGACCATCAAAAACGCGACAAGGAACTTTCGGTCGGGAAGGTGCCAATTGCTTGTTTTGCAATGCCACTTCAAGAGATCGAGCGATGTTGCTCAATGTTCATTGGGCCTTTGTTTCTAAATTTTTGAAGAATCCTAAACATGTTCCAAAAATTGTCGGCGTATCTGACGGACAATTAATGGAAAAAATCTTAAAAAAGTTATACAAGTCAAACTACGTAAATTACCATTATCACCAAGAGCCTAAATTAGATATTACTCAAATTCCATCATTCCTTCATGGCTCAGCCGATATAGTTTCATGTACCGAGGTATTGGAGCATGTTGCACCACCGGTTCATATGGCATTCTCAGGGTTGCGAAAAATTCTGAAAAAAAATGGAATACTTGTGCTGTCTGTCCCACATAGCGATTCTTCTGGCAAACATATAGAGCGTTTCCCTGAGATGACAAATATTGAGCTTGACCTAGAGAATACGCCGCGATTAATTGGGACGTTAAAAAATGGAGATTTGGCGGAGTTTACTGATTTAGTTTTTCATGGTGGCGTAGGGTTCACATTAGAGTATCGAGTTTTTTCTTTCCATAGTTTAAAAGAACACCTACTAAACGCGGGATTTACCAACTTTCATTTAAATCGTAATCAAAAAGCTTTTGGTATCAGTTGGGAAAAGTGGTCAAGGGTTTGGATTGCACAATAGTATACCTAGTCCTTCAAATAATTTATTTTTATTTTACTGTTTGATCGCTTTAAACATATTGGATTCGGATTTGCTAACGAGAATTGTCGTAAAGTCTATATTTTTAGGACACGCAATTTTATCTACGAACACTACCGATTTAGCTCCTATTTCCGTGCGTAAGAAGAAGTTAGCGCCACCCACTTGTGCAATAAAATTTGCCCAGTCATCAAACTCGCCATTACTTTTTACGCACACATCAATTCCTGAAAGATTCATCTTTACTATCTCATTATTAACACTCGTGAGATTGGATCCCCAAGGTGTTTTGCTAAAATAGGACCTGATAGAACTGCTGGAATCAAAGGAGAATGCAAGAGTTACAGTCAAAATAGATACCAAGAGTAATTTGCCCACTGGATGTAAAAACTTATCATTCAAGTTTTGTACCAAAATTGGAGCTAATAACATTGTTGGAATTATTAAATAGTGTAAACCCTGTTGATTTTCTTGAATGAGCACAATTGTCAAAATTGCTAGGCCTGAAATTAGAAATGATAGTTGATCATAATTCTTTCTTTGAACTGTCAGATACACTGAGTAAAGTAGAACTAGTAAAAAAGTTGACAGTACTAACGCTAATGAATAGCCATCTAAAAGTGAGTAGAAACGTAGATTTTTAAGAAGTGATTCAATTAATCCTAAGCGATATTGATTGTTCTTAAAAAGATAGGGCAACGAGATAAACAATATGTAAAAAACGGGCAAAATGACTCTCACGAATGTGTTTAGAACTAGTAGTTTCATTCGTGAACTGGCAATAGATTTAGGCCTGTTGAAATCCAAAACAAGAGTCACCAGTCCCGTTAGTAGAAAAGGGGAAAAAAGTGGATTACTGCTAATTAGCACAAAGTACAAAATAGATTGACAGATAATCAGGCACTCATTTTGAGATGCAGTATTTATTTGGTACATCAGTATAATTGCGGAAAAAAGAAGAATGCAAAAAACATGATTGAAGTTGGATGCCCAGAATATTAAAGGAAAAAGAGATCCGCTTCCAATCAGTAGACAAATAGTAAAAATCGTTCCAATAGACCAGGTCTGCCATCTCCTTGTTTCACTAGCCACAAAAAGAACTAAAGCCAGGACTAACAACAGAAAGTTTATGATTAAAAAGGGTGTGTTTTGATCCCCCCCAAAGATTTTTGTCGTCAAAAAAAAATATATATTTGTAATTGGTCTTCCTGCACTCGCTTCTAAATTTAATAATCCTTGTGCATCACGGAAAAGTGCCAACCCAAGAAAGTCATCAGCGAAGAAGTATGAGTGCTTTAACCCAGAATTAAATGTTGAAAAAGTGACACCGATGCTCAAAATTAATGCGAAAATTCCAACAACCCGAATCGTTTTTTCTAAACTTTGATCCGAGTCAAATATGCGCATATTTTAAGAGTACCATTTTAGTTGTTTAAGAATAGGTATTCTGAACTCGTTTCCTGACTTGTCTATTTTTCCTAAGATTATCATTGAAAACAAGGCTTGATAGTCATATCAATTACAAAAGAATTTGCTAACCTTGCCAAATGTTGTCTTTAGTCGTCCCACTCTACAATGAGCAAAATCGCTTTGACTTAATAGCTTGGTCTGCACTAATTCTAGAAGTTGATGATTGCCGGTGGTTCTTTGTTGATGATGGGTCCACAGATTTGACCGCCTCTTTATTGAGTCAGTTGCATTTCGATAATGTTCATATTGAAGCACTCAAAAAAAATGTAGGTAAAGGTGAAGCAGTTAGGATCGGGTTGTTGAAGGCATGTTCATTTAGTGAAAATCCAGAAGCTGAGCTTGTTGGTTACCTTGATTGTGACGGAGCCTTCGATTTTTCAGAGATCCCAGCAATCATTCACATGGCGAAATCTAAACTTTCGGATGACGGATGCTCGATTGTAATTGCGAGTAGAGTCAAGTTGAGCGGTCGAAAGGTGGAAAGAAATCCAATTCGGCATTATCTTGGAAGGATTATCGCGACTTTTGTTTGTTCAGGTTGGTCAAATGCTCCCTACGACACGCAATCTGGATTTAAAGTGTTGAGGCTTGGAAATAATTATTCTTCAATTCTTGAGAAGCCCTTCGTGACTAGATGGTTTTTTGATATCGAGTTAATGATCAGAATGGAAAAGCTGAATTACTTTTTCCCGTGGGAGCTGACAGTTAACTGCTGGCGGGACGTTAAGGGGTCAAAACTAAAAGCATCACACTTTGTTGAGGTCTTTTTTGAGATTTTTCGAATACGTAAAATTGTCAATTTCATAAAGATATCTGATTGATGTTTTCCGGAATCTCATTAATCTAGATTCAATTACAAATCTAAAATAGTTTAATTCTTTCTTTTTTTATGCTGCCGTCGGATCTGCTGCGTTTAATCCAGTCTCACAACTCCACTTGGCGTCATCAAGTCGACTGAAACAATACCTGACTCGCCATCGTTTACCGATGGATCAATAAACTCAATATCTGCACCGCTCAATCCATCAAGGATTTCTGTCTTGAACCATGAGTCTGCTAAATGATCGGTGTCGGCAATCGTGATCTTCTCAATTGCAGCAACTGCTTTTCCATCTTGTGATGGGTGATCTGAGGTTAGCCATTGAATAAAGAATGGGAGTTCACGAGAGTCAGTGATTTCATTAACTCCGATTTGCTTCCACTTAAGATCGCTGCCGTCTGGGCGTGTGCGGTGACCTTCGATTGCGGTGCGTCCGAACTTCTCTTCGATAGTTGAGATGTTGTCAGTTGCAAACACCCATGTAAGCCAACCGCCGCCTTCTT
>Ga0208787_1000812_pt1 | contig 14354 bp, 8 predicted proteins | sample Wag4_2014_7_11_FD_187362 | JGI IMG/M metagenome (GOLD analysis project Ga0208787, IMG submission 187362) | Fresh water microbial communities from Ohio, USA - Utica-2 Time Series HT 2014_7_11 (SPAdes) (version 2) | ecosystem: Environmental > Aquatic > Freshwater > Water tank | place: USA: Ohio... | reverse complement strand
TCAGAAAGATAAGTTATTAAATGAAAACGTGAAACGCTACGAGATGTCGAAAAAACAGGTGGTCAACGCAAATAAGCGAACAGTGGCGGAGAAAAAACGAACAGTGGCGGAGAAAAAACGAACGGACGTTGAAATCAAAAAAAATACAGTTTTGCAAATGGAAATAGCAGCGTTGAAAAGGCAGCTGAATCCGGGATGATTCTATATATTTAGTTCGTCCAAGGTTCTTTGTCCAGATTTGGATAATCTCCATTCTTAGAACATCTTTACCCTAAAGTTAAGTTATCATCTAATTCATCTGTTGAACCCAGAACTACTTTTTAAATACTAATAGATTATCATTGTGTTCATTGATCAAAGTTTAATAAGAACTTTGATCAATGAAATTAAAGATTCTGCATGTGATATGTACCATGATTTTTTATCTTTAACCATTAAAAAAGATGTATATACCAAAATTTAATTTAACTACAGATCAGCAAGAAATGGTTGCATTCATGAAAAAATTTAGTTTTGCAACCATTATAACGGCTAAAAATGGAATCCCTCTGGCAACGCATTTACCTTTTTCCATAACTACACGGGAAGAACAAATTATTTTAACCTCCCATTTTGCGAAAGCAAATAATCATTGGCAGGACATTGAGAATAATAGCGTTCTGGTCATATTTAGTGAACCTCACGCCTATATTTCCACTAATAATTATGACTACAGATCAGCATGAAATGGTTGCATTCATGAAAAAATTTAGTTTTGCAACCATTATAACGGCTAAAAATGGAATCCCTCTGGCAACGCATTTACCTTTTTCCATAACTACACGGGAAGAACAAATTATTTTAACGTCCCATTTTGCGAAAGCAAATAATCATTGGCAGGACATTGAAAATAATAGCGTTCTGGTCATATTTAGTGAACCCCACGCTTATATTTCCACTAAAAACTATGAGTTGGACTTAAATGTTCCCACTTGGAATTATATCTCCATTCATGCCTACGGAGAAGGGAAATTAATTACCGACCCTGAAAATACCTTTAAAGTGCTGGAAATGATGATAGATGAATACGAAGAATCCTACAGAAAAAAATGGGACCATTTTCCTATGGATTATAAATTAAAAATGTCAAAAGGTATTGTAGCCTTTGAAATAGGTATCAATGACCTTCAGGGAAAGAAAAAATTAAGTCAAAACAGAACGGATATTGAAAAATTGAATATTATTGAGTCCCTAAGCGATAGCGAGGATTCCTCAGCCCGTTTCATCGCTTCTTACATGATGAAAGAATCTGAAAAATAGAACCCTATTTTTGTTAACAAACTATCAAGCTTGCCTTAAAATAAACAGGGGGGGGGTACAGCGATCATTGGCCAAATAACATATTATTAACCGCAGAATAAAGTTAGACGGGATTACAGCGAAATTTACCATGATTACCAGAGTTTTCACCACCGATTCCGAAAAGGTTTTATAAAGGAGATTCTCTGTAATTGAAGAAGGGCTGTCCAATACTTTTGAACAGCCCTTTTCTTTTTAAAAAGACTTAAGCATTAAATCCTTTTACTTCCCACCCTTCTCTATATTTTCTGCTGAGGTGTTTATTTGCTTCTTTCAAATTAGAAAATTTCATTTTTTTATGATTCCATTCAAGCAATTTTCCTGGTTCGTTTAAAGCCACTGTACCTAAAATAATAGCTTCCGCCATGGGTCCTGACTGTTCAAAATGACTTTCCGTTTTTGTTTTACCTAAACAGGCATCGACAAAATGATGGTAATGATCCCTGTTTTCAAGGGCAGGTTCTTTCACTCCGGCAAATTTACTTTGTGGCAGTAACACCGGCATTTTAGTATGAGGAATCAATAATGCGCCCTCCGTTCCAATGAGCATGGCCGATTCCGCTGGATAATCTGTTAAAGAAAATAAGGCTCTTACATCGTCTGGCGGATAAAATTCACCATCAAACCATTCTACCTGTAAGGTATCCGAAGCAGTCATTTCATTTCCTGGGAAAATCCAGGTAATATGATTGGACTGAGGCCAGGTATCAGCCATACGCTCTGGCGATTGTTGCCATGATTCCTGCACACGAGCTTGAATGGTATTTGGGGCAGTTAAGCCTAAACCCTTCCAAACAGCATCGAAGATATGGCAACCGATGTCTCCTGACCAACCTGTACCAAAATCTTGCCAGGCTCTCCATTTCGATGGATGATAAATGGCAGGCGAATAAGGTCTCATTGGTGCCGTTCCCACCCAAAGATCCCAATTGAGCGACGCTGGTGGATTCTCGCCGGTGGCAGGTCTAGGACCCTTATATCGATAGGCTTCGGTAGCACCGGGTCTGTTGCTACATAGGTAAACGTTCTTAATTTTACCAATATGCCCTTCTTTTATCCATTGTACGGCTGTTCTATCTCCTAATCCGGAAGCATGTTGCGTACCTAATTGGCTCACGATTCCTGCTTTTTTTGCAGATTCCGTCAGCACCCTTATTTCAGCGACATCATGACACATAGGCTTTTGGCAATAGACATGTTTTCCCATATTAATTGCCTGAAAGCAAATGGCAAAATGATTATGATCAGGAACACTTACATTGACCGAATCAAAATTATTTGCTTCATTTTTAAATAATTCTCGCCAGTCGGCATAGGTTTTTGCATTTGGCAATGCCTCTGCAGCTCTTTTCAAATTTTTCTCATCCACATCACAAATGGCAACAATGTCCACTTCCTGATGCGTTTTAAACTTATTTAAATCGTGCCATCCCATTCCACCAACACCAATACAAACATGCCTTAGTTTATTGGCTGCAGGGGAAACATTTTTCGCCTGACTGATCAATAATGGAGCAACCACTGCAGCAGATGCAGCTTTCAGTATAAACTCTCTTCTTGAAATATCGTTTTTCTTTGTACTCATAGGTCAAGTTTAGGTATTCAATAATAGTACCTTTAAAATAAGCCATATTTTTGAAAAAACCTAATTTTTAAAAATATTGGAAATGATGTTCAAAGTGATAAAATAATCTCCGGAATTCAGCAATATGAACGCTTATTGAACTGACACGATGTAAGAAAGCTGTTTCTTCGATGCTGAAACCTTTTGTCAGATGGTGAAAATCAACATTCAATAAAAGCATATTACGGCTGTTCTGCACCATATTGAAATTCCCAAGATGTCACGACTAAAGGGTTGCCTTATTTGGAATTCTCGCAATAATAGGATATATTGCACAAGTAAGGAGGGGGTTGAGTTGCGTAAAGCGGGTTATCGTGGATAGTAGGTTGTGAAAACTGAGCTCCAAATGAATTAAATTCGAACAATGAGCACGACAGAAATAAAGACAAACCTGCATAAAATAGTCGACCGGATTGATGATGAACGCCTTCTGAGGGTAATCTATGATTTCCTTGAAGTCAGGGAAAAATCGAATGAGGGACAGCTTTGGAAAACGCTAACAAACGAACAACAGCAGGAAGTTCTACAAGCTTACGAGGATTCAGAAAATGACTCCAACTTGATTGATGACGAAGATGTTTGGCGGAAACTGAAATGAAACTCTTTTGGACGGAGAAAGCCCAACGGAGAATAGGCGAGGTTCTTGAATACATTGAAAGGGAATTCGGAGCAAAAGCCAGGCAAACCTTCCTTGAAAAGACTCAAGACTTCACCCGGATACTGATTGAGTTTCCAGAAATGGGTACCCTTGAAATAAAGGAGAAAAACCTAAGGGGATTCCAACTGACAAATCAAACGAGAGTATTCTATCGCGTGAAGAAAAACTGCATTATTATTCTGACGCTCATCGATTCACGGCAGAATCCGAAGAAGAGGCCGAAATAGCCTTCTGACCACAACAATGCATATCAGGCTTGGCTGGTGTTCGCTCTTCAAATAAAATATTTTCTTATTTCCAAAAATTCGCCCAGAACCGATTACCGCTGTTTTTCGGCTTCGAATTGGTAAACCAACCAGTGATTAACACTATCAGAAAAATACTTAATATAGATTCATGAATTTTATCATGGCGACACTAGATATTTTTACCTAAAAGTATGCTTATATTCAACCTCTAAAAAGGGGAATGAGCAATTCTATGTATGATGTTATTATTATAGGTGGTGGACACAATGGTTTGGTTGCCGCAACATATCTGGCAAAAGCGGGAAAATCCGTTTTGTTGCTGGAAGCAAATGAGGCTGTAGGTGGGGCAACTGCCAGTGTACGTGCTTTCCCCGATTTTGATGCGCGTTTATCGAGATATTCCTATCTGGTTTCGCTGTTACCTGATAAAATAGTTCAAGATCTGGGATTGAAGTTCAAAACCCTCGAAAGGGAGGTGATGAGCTATACCCCTCTTTCTGAAAATGGCAATGAAACCGGCTTGATGGTTGCCAGAAACTGGAATGAAGAAACCATTGCCTCTTTTGAATCGCTCTCCGATGGTAAGGAAGATATGGCTGCATGGCAAAAATTTTATGATGAAATAGCCCTTTTTGCTCAGAAAATAGCCCCTACTTTTCTTGAACCTCTTCCTACGAGACAAGAATTAAAAAAGCACATTGATCTTGACCCCATTTGGCAATACTTAATGGAAGAACCTATCGGAAAAGTAATTTCGGAGCGATTTAAAAATGACATTATAAAGGGAGTCATTCTCACTGATGCCCTGATTGGTACCTTCGTTTCTGCCTTTTCTATGCAGGCAAATATTTGTTTTCTTTATCATCTGATTGGAAATGGTACCGGTGAATGGAAGGTTCCTGAGGGCGGTATGGGCGCCCTGGTCAGTGAACTTCATCGGGTAGCTTTGGACGCTGGTGTCGAAATACGTTGCCATGCTCCAGTAAAAAAAGTGGAAAGTGATAAAGACAAAGTTTCTGTAACCCTGGAAAATGAGGAGTTGATTCATGGTGCTTATTTGCTTTCAAATGCAGCCCCTCAAGTATTGGCAAAATTGAGAGGAATTGACCCACCTGCCAGTCTCGAAGGCTCGCAAATGAAGATAAACATGCTGGTTAAACGACTTCCTGAATTTAAATCAAGAGTTAATCCGAGGGATGCTTTCGCCGGTACGCTACATATAAACGAATCTTTTTCCCAATTGGAACTGGCCTATCATGAAGCTAAAAATGGGCATTTACCCACTACCCTACCCCTCGAAATTTATTGTCATACCTTAACTGATCCTACCATTTTAAGTCCTTCACTACAACGAGAAGGATATCATACTATGACCCTATTTGGCATACATACCCCTGCATTTTTATTTGATGGAAACCATGAACAGCAAAGGAAAGCGGCCAAAGATGCGGCAATTTTATCTTTGAATCAATATTTAAAAGATCCTATTGAATCTGTTTTGGCTGAAACATCAGATGGTGAAAAATGCATTGAAGTAAAATCTCCTTTAGATATTGAAGCGGAGATTGGCTTACCCCGGGGAAATATTTTTCACAAGGATTTATCTTTTCCGTTCCGTGAGGAAAATGAAAAGCCAGGCTGGGGTGTTGAAACCGATGATCCAAGAATTTTCATCTGCGGTGCCGGTGCAAAACGGGGCGGTGGTGTAAGTGGCATACCTGGACATAATGCCGCTATGGCCGTTTTAGCCCTTGATTTATAATGAACTAACAACAAGGTGTTTTCTAAATGCTAAACTCGTTTAATCAATCTTTATGATTTCAACGAAATTGTCAAGATTTCCTATTTTAACCAGATCTCCCTCTCTGTTTCCTAAAAGGGAAACAGCCAAAGGTGAGTCTATGCTGATTTTTTGAACACCTTCCTTTAGTTCATTTTTCACTACATGATTAACAATTTGAACCGTTATGACTTTATTCAATTCCATATACTTCACAAGTACCACACTGTTTAATTTGACTACTTTAGTTAAAACAGGTATTTCCACTGTGGCACTGTGAATTTTGGCCCCCTCAAAACTATGTTCAAATGGCTGATCTCCCTTAGGTAATCTTTGCTGAGCTATTTCGTTGATATAGGCAATAAGTTTAGCTTTTTCTCTTTCCGGGTTTCTCCACCAATTAACACTCCATATTCTTAGAAATACAAAGCCACCTTTTTCCAAAATTTTCTTCCTGTGAAGATCATATAAATAGGCTTCCCTTTGATCATGTTTTTTCGAGCCATCACATTCAATGGCTAGTTTGGGTGCACCATCCACCTTAGAATCAAATAAAATATCAATATTAAAACCAGCATATTGGAAAGGCGCTGCTACTTTATCATCCCCAAATGCCTCCACTAAAACATCATATATCACTTTTCCAAATACAAAACTGCTATTTTTATTTTGCAGCATATTATTCTTTTCTGCAGAACTATTTTTACTTAACGCATTTAATACCGCTATTCTTTCTGTACTATTTCCTTCACTAACCGCTTTACAATAAGCCAGATATGCAAAAAATACAGCTCCTCTGTTATTAGCGGCTTCCTTTTCCAAATGTTCCCTATAATTTAAATATATTTCTTCAGGAACAGAAGTGCAAATAAACACCTTATACTTAGCCCGTGTGACGATAACATTTAATAGCTTAAAGCCCTTCGTTAAATTAATAGGCCCGAAACGATTATAAAATTTCCCTTCCTTCGTTTTACCAAAAGTGGTGGATAAGATGATAATATCCCGCTCATCGCCCTGAATATTCTCCAGATTTTTCAAAAAGAGCCCCTCCCCTTCCAATGCTTGCATCTTTTCGTTAAAATCATTATATTTTGAAAGCTTCTTCCTATCGATTATTTTACTTTTTATAAGATTCCTTTGGGATATATTAAACGTCGCAATGCCCACAGAAGGGTATTTTCCATTGGGGAATTTATGAATATGCTTCTCTAAAATATCTAATATCATTTCAGCCTCGTCCTGATTAACGTAATCTTTGTATAAGCCATTTACTTGGAAAAGTTGAATTGGATTATAATCAAAAGGATTAGGCAGCGGTTGCAATCTTTGATTATAAAAAGCAAAATTTGAAAAATCAATTAAATATGGATGCTTTGAACGATAATGAAAATCGAGATGACATTTTTCAAAATTTAATTCAGTTCCAAAATCAAGTAAAGACTCACAAGAGAGTAAAATATTATCCTTATCCAATTTTATGACGTCCTCTTCTTCCTCCAATTCGTCCTCATCTTCTATCGCACCATCAAAAACCTTGCTGAAATAGTTGGAAGGAGGCATTTGATTTTCGTCTCCTGAAACGATAATTTGCTTTCCTTTTAAAATGGCTGGCAAATTATCTTCCAGTCTCAATTGACTGGCCTCATCAAACATAACCACATCGAAATAATTATTCTTCCCTTTGAATAAATTACTGCAAACATCTGGTGTTGTGAGAATAATAGGAAAATAGTTAGTGAAAAGATCCAGGTCAAATTGTACTATTTGCCTAAGCGTTAGCCGTTTGTATCTTATACTACTTCTTTTATTATACAAATTTTCTATGGAAAGCGTTGGATTATTACGCTCAAATAAATTGGAAAATTCAATCATTTTTGCATGCCAATAATCTTTAATATAACTGAGTTGGGCAGCATCCATACCATCCAGAGTTACAGATAATTCATTATGATCGAAATCATTAGAGGGTAAATCCTCATTGGCAACATGATTTAATAAGGCATTAAAGTAAAAAACAAGAAACGTTTTTCTCCAATCATCCCTACTCATCAGTTCATCTAATAATTGCTTATACTTAAACGGTTGTTTCAAATAAAATTGATACCAATTAAACTGATGTAAAAATGGATCATCTTCTTTATATAGAAATTCTTCGGTTACCTGAATAACCCTTTCCATGCCTTGAATGAAATCTGAAAAGGTATGATTTTGAACCGTAAAATTAAACCATTGATCATCGTTAAAAAGAGTAAACAGGGTATGTACCTGATTTTTTAATTGACTCAAATGATCATTTTGATGCTCGGGTTGTTGATAAAACAATAAATTGATACTGCCGTACTCCGATGCTATCCTATCATCAGATAAGATAGGGGGTTTTTGAAAATATGTATCCAACGGCTTAATGGCCGACACATTATGAAGGATGGAATCACCCAACAGAATGGTTTCCAGGTCTTTCGCCTGACTTAAAAAGATGGCTAAGTTTAGAAAAAGGTCTTTCACAGTACCCTGATCTTTCATTAACTGTCTTTTTTTACCCGAGAAAATAGCCCCTAATCTGAAGCCAAAGCGTTTTGTCCTTATCTCATCATAAAAAAGTGGTTCATTTTTATACTTATCGACCACCGCCGATAATTGATCCAGGTAACTTCGACAAGTTTTTAATTCTGCCTGATATTCATTATTTCTGAATTGAATAAAATCGTTTTTATACTGTCGTTCGCACTCCTTAATCTCATGTAAACTCCTTTTATAATGGCTTATAGACTCTTTAATTTGATTATTTAAATGATATGGATTTTCAACTTTATATTTTTCAACATGAATGACTTTTAGTTCTTCAAAAGGTTTAAATTCCTTATAGAGTAAAATGGCCCTATCTATCAGTTGAACTATTTCATCAAATTCCTCTGTGGTAAAAAGGAAATTTTTTACATCATAGTCAAGTTGAACATAAGGTTTTATCTCGTTAAGTCCAAGTAATAACTCCCCAACCAGGGCAGTCCAGTTTTTATTATCTACATACTTATCATCCAGTTTCCTATGCCTTTTATTAATCCCCTGTATAAAACCATTGGCTTTATTAATCACCTTATCCAAAGCCTCTTTAGAAAAATTGAATGATTGTTTTCTAAAATCCGCATTATCTACTCTACCTCTTACAGAATCAACTACTTTTTTCCTGTCTTTAACAATATCCTTAATAAGAATAAAATGATGATCTAAACCATAATTCAGGAGTGCATTTTCCAATACTTCCAAAGCGGTTCGTTTCTCACAAACTACGATTGTCTTTTTATGATTCTCCAGGGCATTAATGAGAATAGCCGTTAAGGTTTGACTTTTTCCTGTTCCCGGTGGACCTTGAATCAATATTTTACCCCCATCCTCAAGGGCATGTAAAATGCGTTGCTGGGAAGGATCAGTTTCTATACTTGAAATGGACTGAAATGAGTGCCTTATTGGACTTTCAGGAAGTAAATTTAAATGCTCCAACGCCAATAACCCATTATAGTCATGGATTATATTTTGCTTTTGCACCTCGAAAATAGAAAAAAGACCACAAAAATCTATAAAGCCCTCCGCTGAATTTTCCGTTAACTTTTCATAGTATTCTTTCTCTTTGATAGGAGAAACTATGTTCACTTCCTGTTGAAAAGTATCATATAAATGATCCGGAACCTGAGTATTAATGGCTTTGACCAGGTTTAAACAAATATCAATTAATTCTGCTTTTGAAATGAGTCCATCATCCAGTATTTCATTAGAAATCTGTTCTATGGTAACATTGGCATCATTTAATAAATGATTAATTAAAACTTCATTTAAATAAATAGGATCATCTTCGTTTCTATATATTTCCCAGGTATTAAAATCTCTGGTTTCCCTAATTTTTAGGGACCAGATTAAAACCGGCGCAACCGTTAATTTTTTATCTGTTCTATCTCTACGAACCAATATGGGATAACCAAAACCAAAGGTATTTATCCCTTTTTCCAACTCAATAGTTTCCGTTTGATTAATTAAAATTTCTAACGATTTAGATATTTTGACCAGCTGATTCTTATCTTCCTCAAATAATGTGTTTAAATCAGACACATTATTTTTCCAACTAATCTTGAACTTTAACGGTAATTCCGTGAGTAAAGATTGAATAAATTTATCCGGCAAATTTTTATCAACATAAGAAAGCCTGTGCAAGTCAAATTTATATCTCGATTTTTGGGGAATAGCATTTAAATGTACGCCCCTTCTATTTCCTATTTTAAGCCTGCGCTGCAGTTCTGTTAATAATTTCTTATTTAATGGATTAGCTACATTTGAAATGTTGGAAACGGCTAAATCAGCTACATTTTTCAACATTTCCCATTGGGGCATTCCCTGAAACCAAACGTAAGTATCATCAGATAAATTAAGATTTTGAAACTCAATTAAATTTAAAGGTCCTAAAGCTTCTCCTTTGTCTGCATAGTAAATCTTTAATTCCATTTATCTTTTTTATAAAGATAAAGTTATTAACTCAATTGAATGGGGTTATCTTTCATAAATCAAACAAATAGTCGGATTAATTTTGGCTATTGAATCTAAATATAAAGGTGGCAACTTTGATTCCCAAAGATAAATCTTCTGTATTTTTGGTAGTTTCATTAAATGATTTAGGGCAGCAGCATTGACCTGAGTCTCATAAAGATTTATTTCGGTCAGATTTTTCAATACCCCCAAATCCATGATTCCCGAATTAGAAATATCATTTTTACTTAAGTTCAATTTAAATAAATTTTCTAATTGTCCCACTATTTTTAAATCTTCATTGCGTAACCCGGAATTAGACAAATCGAGCCAAACCACCTGTTTTTTTATTTCTTGCAATAACTTTAAATCAGGTTTCCCTTTTCCTGCATATTTTACTTCAAGCAAAGCACTTTGTCGATAAATAGGGTGAATTAGAAATCCATTTTTTGCTAAATGCTCATATTTTGCAGGCTTGACATTCAGAGAAAGCAATGGATTTTCATCCAATTTAAAAAAAGATTCAAACATAGATTTTCTTTCTGCACTTAACTGGAGTTGCGCCAACCGTTTTGTTTTCGGGGCTCCTAATTCAACCCAATAGGAAAGAATTGCCAACTGTTCCTTAGAAAGCGGGGCTTTACCATTCGAAGGCATAAACTCCTTATGGCTTTTGGGCAGATGAGTCCTCCTCACCAATTCCTCCTTATCCCCAATTTTTTCATACTTTGTCAAATCTAAATCTCCCTTACTTTTACCAGGCTTATGGCAACTGAAACATTTTGCTTTAAAAATAGGGACAATAGCATCTTCATATAATTCAACCTCATTTAATTGAGTAATAACTTTTCTCTTTTCCGTAAAAAGATAATCTTCCCCGTGAGTGAGAGAAGCACCCAAATGAATGGTTGTGACAAATAAAATACCAATAAAAATAAGTAGGAATTCATTTTTAAATATCAAATAAGTTATAAGTCCAACCGTCAGGAATATGCCTGCATATTGATGGAAAAATAGATTTGTCCCCTCTTGATTTTCACTTAGTAAAAGGCCTGAAAACACTGCAAAAATAGCGGCTACAGTGGCTAAGCGCCAAATAAGTGGTAAAAGGATAAGATATGGAGCCTCCGGATTTTTCCATTTGAGCAGGGTCAGAACAAGAGCAAGAAAAATAAACCCTATGGGCAGATGAACCCATAAGAGGTGAGATTTTCCAAGTAATTCCAACATTGCCATTCGATATATTTTAAATATGAATCAAGCTAATATATCCGTTATAATATTTCCGTGCACATCTGTTAACCTAAAGTCCCGACCGCCAAAGCCAAAGGTTAATTGCTTATGATCCATACCAAGAAGATGCAACATAGTGGCATGAAGATCATGAATGGTTACTGGATTTTCTACTACCCGATAGCCATATTCATCTGTTTTACCGAAAATAGATCCGCCTTTGACCCCACCGCCTGCCATCCACATACTAAAAGCGGAAGGATTATGATCTATACTGATCCCAGCGATCTAGTCCACCAATGGAGGGACAGGTAAGCTCTATAAAACGAACCCCTCTTTCCACCAATCTTCTGGCTAATAAACATTGCGCCCCGTAATTTCTGGTATTTGGATCTGGAGAATTCAAACCATATAATTCTTTTGTAGCCGCCGATTCCGATGTAAATTCTGTCAGTTCAGGAACCGATGACTGCATCTTATAGGCGAGCTCATAATTATTAATAGCCGCCTCAATGTCGTCTGCATCCTGACCAGCCATTAACCATTGATCGCTTTCTTTCAGAAACGATAATTTCTCTTCCTGTAGCCCTGGTATGGAATCCAAAGGATTAATATTCGCCATAGGCTGCGCTCCCGCTTTTAACAAAGAGGCTTGAAAAGTGGCAGGCAAAAAGCCATTTTTAAAATTATCCAAACCACCCGGCGGAATCAATCCACCGTCCAGGACCACATACCCTGGCAGATTACTGTTTTCACTTCCCAGCCCATAATTTATCCAGGCGCCCATGCTTGGCCTTCCTTGCAATCCACTCCCCGTATGAAGAAAATAATTGGCATTCGTGTGTTCCGGAAAATTTGAAACCATAGACCTTACCACTGCCAGATCGTCCACACAGGTGGCAATGTGAGGAAATAAGTCGCTTACAGGGATCCCAGATTGACCATATTGTTTAAAATTCCAGGGACTTTTCAATATTTTACCAACCTCCCCGAACTGGGTATTATCCACCTTAAATTTACGAAAAGGATCTTCCCCATTTTCCTTATCTAACCTTGGTTTAGGGTCAAAAGAATCGACTTGAGAGACACCTCCATCCATATAAAGGAAAATAATATGCTTTGCTTTTGGCAAAAAATGAGGGGGAATAGCCTGCATAGCGCCATATCCACCGGCAGCATTTTTATCATTTCCCGAGGTTGTGCAGGAAGAAAGATAGGATCCGAAAAGACTGGATAAAGCGATGGAACCAAATCCGCATTTGCAAATTTGCAGCATTTCCCTTCTGGAAACAGGCCTGTAAAAAGGTGGATGGGTATGAGACATATCAAATGAGATAAATAAATTCTTTTAAATTAAAATGGGTATGGATAAAATCCTGCCAAATCCTTTCATCCGTCGATTTTTTATCCTTTCCCTGATGTTTCTTTTTTAAAGATTCATAAAACGACCGGGCTCTTATCATTTCTTCTTCGCTCGGATTCCTGGAAAAAGCTCGTTGGTAAATCCATTGAATGCGTGCTACAAATCCTGAAATACCCTTTTCATTCATCTTTTTTACCATAACGGCCGCTTGATTATGTATAAAAGGATCATTCATCAAAATAAGTGCCTGTGCTGGAACATTGGTCACGGTGCGTTTACCAAAAGTTGTAAAAGGAATGGGCCTGTCGAAAGCGGACATAAATGGATCCAAAAAATTTCTTCTCACTTCCACATATATGCTGCGCCTTCCCTCTCCGTCCATAGGTCCTGATCTACCTGGTTTTCCTCTGCCATTCATGAACGAAGTAATATGTACAGGAGTAGATTTGCCAAATAAGGTCGAATCTAAATTACCTGATACTGAAAGAATGGCATCTCGCAGCGACTCAGCTTCCAGTCTCCGAAGAGGATAAAAGGATAAATAATGATTTAATGGGTCTTTCTTTACCGCAGATTCCTTCTCTTTCGTTGTTCTTTTGAAAGTCTCGGAAAGAACTATTTGTCGTATCAGTTTTTTCATAGAATAGCCGTCTTTCACAAAGGAAAGAGCCAGATAATCAAGCAATTCCGGATGAGTGGGCAATTTCCCTTGCAATCCGAAATTATCAACGGTTTCGACGATTCCTTTTCCAAATAAATGATGCCAGACCCTGTTTACAAAAACCCGATAAGTCAATGGATTATCCTTATTGGTAATCGCCTCTGCGAGGGCTAATCGACCGCTTCCTGAAACATTCAAATTAAATTTATCCGTTGATAAAGCGGACAAAAAAGAACGGGGAACCTTTTCTTTTGATAAATCTTTATGATTTCCCCGAATAAAAACGGGGCTATTTTTCCCAAATCCATCGATAATACTGCTTATGAATTCGGTGGAATCCGGGAAGTCATATTGATATCTCTCTTTTTTATCCAGATAAGCTTTTAATTTTTTGCTATCTGGAGATTTTTGTGGGTTCCATTTTGGTGAAATAAGCGGCGGTTCAAACCATTTGTCATTAAAGGAAATAACATATTTTACTTCAACAAAGGCATCTTTCGGCATTTTAAATAAATGATTATCAAATATCCCCGGGAGTATTTCTACATAAGCCTTATGACCTTTCCACTGGCTTACATCAAATAAGTATTTATCCATTTTTTCATTATCCACTTGTTTCGTCAAGCCTCCGTAGATAGGATAACTTATCAATTGAAAATTGTCAATAATTATACGAATGGTCCCTTTACTTCCTGAAGCATAAACGCCAATATTTTTTTTGTCGATAATGAAATCCGGTGACCTCAATGCACCAAACACCCCTTTTGCCAATCTTTTACTGGAAGCCTTACCCGATTCAAATCCAACCAGGTTTGCATTTTTATTGAAAATGGGGTCACCCAGTGTGGTTTCATCGGTGAAAGCAAGACCATCCGATTTCCAACGGTTCAAATCGGAACCTGTGAAATTTCCAAGGACAGAATCGGTGTTGGAT
>Ga0208787_1000809_pt1 | contig 14375 bp, 20 predicted proteins | sample Wag4_2014_7_11_FD_187362 | JGI IMG/M metagenome (GOLD analysis project Ga0208787, IMG submission 187362) | Fresh water microbial communities from Ohio, USA - Utica-2 Time Series HT 2014_7_11 (SPAdes) (version 2) | ecosystem: Environmental > Aquatic > Freshwater > Water tank | place: USA: Ohio... | reverse complement strand
CAGTTTCACCTTGTACTGGGTGAGGAACTGTTCCTTGAACACGTGGAACTGTGAAGAATGACTTCTTCGCTTCTTCCACTGCCTTAGCAATCGCTGCTGGAACTTCCTTAGACTTTCCGTAACCAATTCCGACCTGACCATTGCCGTCGCCGACAACTACAAGTGCGGTGAATGAGAAACGACGTCCACCCTTTACAACCTTAGATACGCGGTTGATAAATACAACGCGCTCCATGAATGGGTTCTTTTCTTTTTCGCGATCATCACGACGTTCGCGACGCTCTGGGCGTCCCTTGCCGCGATCATTGCTAGCAGTTGTTGGTGCTGCAGTTGGATTAGCAGACATTAGAACTCCAATCCGTTCTCTCGTGCACTGTCAGCAACAGCTGCAATACGACCGTGGTACTTATTACCTGCGCGGTCAAAGACAACAGTTGAAACTCCAACAGCCTTGGCACGAGATGCAATTAATGCACCAACAGCCTTTGACTTTGCAGTCTTGTCGCCTTTATCAGCACGAAGATCAGTTTCCATTGTGGATGCGTAGGCAAGTGTCTTGCCTTGTGAGTCATCGATTACCTGTACGAACAAGTGACGAGATGAGCGAGAAACGACTAAGCGTGGACGTGATGCTGTTCCGGCGACCTTCTTGCGAACGCGGAATGCACGACGGGCACGGGCGTTTGTTGCCGAACCTTTGCGGACCTTTACACCAATAGCCATTACTTCTTACCTGTCTTTCCTTGCTTACGGCGAACAACTTCACCTGAGATACGCAAGCCCTTGCCCTTGTAAGGATCGGCCTTGCGAAGCTTCTTTACCTTTGCAGCAACTTCGCCAACCAACTGCTTATCAATTCCAGAGATATGGAACTTTGTTGGTGACTCAACCTTGAAGGTAATTCCTTCAGGTGCTGGGAATTGGATGTTGTGGCTGTATCCGAGTTGGAACTCTAGGTCCTTACCCTTTTCAGCTACACGGTAACCAACACCGACGATTTCAATAGTTAATGTGTAACCGTTGGTTACGCCTTCAACCATGTTCGCAACTAGTGTGCGAGATAGACCATGAAGTGAACGTGTTACGCGCTCCTCGTTTGGACGAGCAACAGTGATAACACCAGCTTCTTGTGAAACTTGAATTGGCTCAGCAACATTGAGTGAAAGAGTTCCCTTAGGACCCTTAACTGCAACATTCTGTCCAGCGATTGTGATTTCGACGCCACTTGGGACGGCGATAGGCATGCGACCAATACGTGACATTAGATGATCACCATACGTAGGCGAGAACTTCTCCGCCTACACCCTGCTTGTTGGCTTGCTTATCAGTAAGCAATCCAGATGAAGTTGAAATAATTGCAACGCCTAGTCCACCAAGTACTTTTGGAAGAGCTGTTGACTTTGCGTAAACGCGAAGTCCTGGCTTGCTGACGCGACGCAAACCAGCGATTGAACGCTCACGGTTTGCACCAAACTTAAGGTCAAGAACAAGGTTCTTACCTACTCCATTTTCTGCATCTTCAACGCGATATCCAGCGATGTAACCTTCTTGTTGAAGGATCACTGCGATACGTGCTTTGACCGATGATGACGGCATTGAAACCGAATCATGGTAAGCAGAGTTCGCGTTGCGCAGACGAGTCAACATGTCTGCGATCGGATCTGTCATTGTCATACGTGGCCTCGTGGCCTTTCTCGAACTGGTTTCTTTCTATAGACCTTGTTCGTTGTAGTTATTTGGGCTGGGTAAATTTCTTTTTTTGTAATTAGAGTTGGTGTTACCAAGATGCCTTAGTGATACCAGGTAGCTCACCACGGTGAGCCATTTCGCGGAAGCAAACACGGCAGATGCCAAACTTCTGATAAACAGAGTGTGGACGTCCACAACGCTGGCAACGTGTGTAGCCGCGAACCTTGAACTTAGGCTTGCGAGCTGCTTTTACCTTGAGCGATGTCTTTGCCATTGCTTATGCCTCCTTGAATGGAAAGCCGAGCGCCTTAAGAAGTGCGCGACCTTCAGCATCATTCTTTGCTGTCGTTACGAAAGTAATATCCATACCGCGTGGACGATCAACCTTGTCCTGTTCGATTTCTGGGAAAACTACCTGCTCGGTTAGACCGAATGTGTAGTTACCGTGTCCATCAAACTGCTTTGGTGATAAACCACGGAAGTCGCGGATACGAGGTAGTGAGATTGAAAGCAAGCGATCTGCAAACTCCCACATACGATCTCCACGCAAAGTTACGTGTGCACCAATTGGCTGACCTTCACGAAGCTTGAACTGTGCGATTGACTTGCGAGCCTTAGTTACCTGAGGCTTTTGACCTGTGATTGTAATGAGATCGCGGATTGCTCCTTCGATTAACTTTGAATCACGAGCTGCATCGCCAACACCCATGTTCACAATCACCTTTACAAGTGTTGGAACCATCATTGGGTTTTTGAATCCAAATTCGCTCTTTAGTGCAGGAGCAATATCGCTCTTGTACTTAGCTTTTAGACGTACATCTACCTTTGTTGACATTAGATGTCCTTTCCGGTGCGACGTGAGATACGAACATTCTTGCCCTCTTCGTTCTTGCGAACACCAAGGCGTGATGCCTTGCCATCGCTATCAACGACCATGACATTTGAAATGTGTAGTGATGCTTCAACAGTGATAATTCCGCCGACCTTTACGCCGCGCTCACCTGTTGACTCCTTTGTATGACGCTTCTGGCGATTTACGCCTTCGACAGTAATACGGTTGCCATCAACTGAAATTACCTTTCCTGTTGTTCCGCGATCTTTACCCGCGATAACAAGAACGGTGTCATCCTTTTTAATCTTTGCCATTATTAGAGCACCTCCGGAGCTAGCGAGATGATCTTCATAAAACGCTTATCGCGAAGTTCACGTGCAACTGGTCCGAAGATACGGGTTCCACGTGGCTCGCCATCAGCCTTCAAGATCACTGCGGCATTTTCGTCAAACTTAATGTAGGAACCATCTGGACGACGACGTTCCTTAACTGTACGAACGATGACAGCCTTTACGACCTCACCCTTCTTAACCTGTCCGCCAGGAATTGCATCCTTAACAGAACAAACGATGATGTCTCCGATACCGGCATAGCGGCGCTTGGATCCACCGAGCACACGAATACAAAGAAGCTCTTTAGCTCCTGTGTTATCCGCGACGCGTAGGCGCGATTCTTGTTGAATCATTAGTTATCCACCAGACCCTTACTTTGCCTTCTCGAGAATCTCGACCAAACGCCAGCGCTTTGTTGCTGACAATGGACGAGTTTCCATGATTAGTACACGATCGCCCATGCCGGCAGTGTTCTGCTCGTCATGTGCTTTTAACTTGCTTGAGCGAGAGAGAACCTTTGAGTACATACCGTGCTTTACACGATTTGAAACTTCAACGGTGATGGTCTTATCCATCTTGTCGCTAACAACAATTCCTTCACGAACCTTACGGTCGCTGCGATCTGCAGGTGTATTAGTCATTACGCAGCTCCTCCGATTCCTAGTTCGCGTTCGCGAATGATTGTGTAAACGCGTGCAATCTCTTTGCGCACTGCGCTAAGACGGCCGTGGCTTTCCAACTGTCCAGTTGCTGCCTGGAAACGTAGGTTGAAAAGTTCTTCCTTCAACTCACGTACCTTGCTAGTCAAATCTTCTGCTGACAATTGGCGTAGCTCTTCATTAGTTGTAGTAGCCACTTATGCCTCCTCACGCTTTACAACACGACACTTCATTGGAAGCTTGTGCATCGCAAGACGCATAGCTTCTACTGCGATTGCTTCTGATACGCCAGAGATCTCGAACATAACGCGACCTGGCTTAACGTTTGCAATCCACCATTCAGGTGAACCCTTACCAGAACCCATACGAGTTTCAGCAGGCTTCTTTGTGATTGGACGATCTGGATAAATATTGATCCATACCTTTCCACCACGCTTGATGTAACGAGTCATAGCGATACGAGCTGCTTCGATCTGACGGTTAGTTACATATGCTGGAGCAAGAGCTTGAATACCGAAGTCACCAAATGCAACTTGTGATCCACCCTTTGTTGCGCCCTTACGGGATGGGTGGTGTTGCTTGCGGTGCTTTACGCGACGTGGAATCAACATTAGTTAGCTGCTCCTTCCGCAGTTGGTGTTCCCTGAGAAACAGTTACCTCTGCCTTTGGTGCACGTGGAGTACGAGGTCCGCGACGTTCTGGCTTTGGAGCGCGTGCTTCAGCAAGTGCCTTTTCAGCACGCTCTGTACGTGAACCAATAACTTCGCCCTTGTAGATCCAAACCTTTACACCCAAGCGACCGAATGTTGTATGTGCTTCGTAGAAGCCATAATCAATATCAGCGCGAAGTGTGTGTAGAGGTACGCGACCTTCACGGTAGAACTCAGAACGTGACATTTCTGCGCCACCAAGACGACCACCACACTGAACACGAATGCCCTGTGCTCCTGCCTTCATTGCTGACTGCATTGACTTCTTCATTGCGCGACGGAAAGAAACACGAGCAGCTAGCTGCTCTGCAATTCCTTGTGCAACAAGTTGTGCATCAATCTCTGGGTTCTTAACTTCAAGAATGTTTAGCTGTACTTGCTTGCCTGTTAGCTTCTCTAGACGCTGACGAAGGATGTCTGCTTCTTGACCACGACGGCCAATAACAATTCCTGGACGAGCAGTGAATAGATCGATACGAACGCGATCACGTGTGCGCTCGATTTCAATTCGAGAAACACCAGCGCGCTCCATACCCTTATTCATCAAGCGACGGATTTCGACATCTTCCTTGACGTAATCCTTGTATAGCTTGTCTGCGTACCAACGTGATTTGAATTCAGTTGTAATTCCGAGACGGAAGCCGTGTGGGTTTACTTTTTGACCCATTACTTGGTCGCTCCCTTCTTGTTCATAGTCTTGCTCGCGGTTTTTACATCGCTCACTGCAACTGAGATGTGTGATGAACGCTTCAAGATACGGAAACCGCGACCCTGTGCACGTGGACGGAAACGCTTCATTGTGCGGCCCTCGTCTACTAGCGCTTCAACAACCCATAGCTCTGAAGCATCACGGATTGCTGGGTTCTTAGCCTTCGCATTTGCAACTGCAGAGTTAAGAAGTGTGTACACATCTTGTCCTGCAGCTTGTGGTGCGAACTTCAAAATGTTGAGTGCATCATCTGCACGTTGTCCACGGATTAGGTCGACGATACGACGAGCCTTCTGTGGTGTGTGGCGAATGTCGCGCAAGATTGCGCGAGCGATCAATGTGTTTTCTTGTGTGTTAGCCACGAGATGCCTTTCGATCGTCGCCCTTAACGTGACCACGGAAGGTACGTGTTGGGGAGAATTCACCTAGCTTGTGTCCGACCATTGCATCAGTTACGAAAACCGGAATGTGCTTACGGCCATCGTGTACTGCAATGGTGTGTCCGATCATTGAAGGAATGATCATTGAGCGGCGTGACCAGGTCTTGATCACGTTCTTTGTATTGGCATCGTTTTGTGCATCTACCTTCTTGAGTAGATGTCCATCAACGAATGGACCCTTCTTGAGACTTCTTGGCATTAGGGCTCCTACCTACCGCTTCTTATTCGACTTGCGACGACGGACGATCATTGAATCTGATGCTTTCTTCTTACGAGTGCGGCCTTCAGGCTTACCCCATGGAGTCACTGGGTGACGTCCACCAGAAGTCTTACCTTCACCACCACCGTGTGGGTGATCTACTGGGTTCATAACAACACCACGTGTTGTTGGGCGAACACCTAACCAGCGCTTACGACCAGCTTTTCCGTAGTTAATGTTTCCCTGCTCTGCGTTTCCAACTTCACCAACAGTTGCGCGGCAACGAACATCAACGTTACGAATTTCGCCAGATGGCATACGTAGTTGTGCGTAAGGACCATCCTTTGCAACCAACTGAACTGATGCACCAGCTGAACGAGCAATCTTTGCTCCTCCACCTGGACGAAGTTCAATTGCGTGCACAGTTGTACCTACTGGAATGTTACGAAGTGGCAAGTTATTACCAGGCTTGATATCGGCCTTTGGACCGTTTTCAATTGTTGCACCCTGGATCAACTTGTCTGGTGCAATGATGTAACGCTTTTCTCCATCTGCGTAGTGCAGTAGAGCAATGCGAGCAGTGCGGTTTGGGTCGTACTCAATGTGAGCGACCTTCGCTGGAATGCCATCCTTATCATTGCGAACAAAATCAATTAGACGGTATGCACGCTTGTGACCGCCACCTTGGTGACGAACAGTTACGCGACCTTGGTTGTTACGTCCACCCTTTGAGTGAATTGGACGAACAAGTGACTTTTCAGGAGTCGAGCGAGTGATTTCAGCGAAATCAGGAACGCTTGCGCCGCGCTGACCAGGGGTCGTTGGCTTTAATTTACGAAGTGCCATGATGATCCTTTTCTTTTCAAGGTCCAGTTCCGATTAGGAAACCGGTCCTCCGAAAATGTCGATGCGGTCGCCAGGAGCAACTTGAACAATTGCGCGCTTGGTGTCTTTACGCTTTCCATCACCAAAACGTGTCTTCTTGTTCTTGCCCTGACGGTTCATTGTGTTAACGCTCAATACCTTCACGCCGAATACCTTTTCAACAGCGATCTTGATCTCTGTCTTATTAGCATCTGGTGCAACGATGAATGTGTACTTGTTCTCATCAAGCAACCCGTAGCTCTTTTCAGAAACTACTGGTGCAACTAGAACGTCGCGGTAATCTTTCATGCGCTGACCTCACTTTCGCGTGCAACTGATGTCGCACCCTTGCCCTTTGAAGGAGCCTTTAGGAAATCTTTGATCGCAGCTTCTGAGAACACAACGTCATCGCTCTTGAGGATGTCGTATGCATTCAACTGATCTGGAACAAGAAGGTGTAGGTCATCAGCGTTACGAAGTGAACGCCACGCTAGATCCTCAGTACGTGAAACAACTACAAGCAGATTCTTGCGATCGCTGAACTGACGAACTGCGGCAATAGCTGACTTTGTTGAAGCCGCTGTTGCGATTGAATCAAGCACGTGAATACGATCGTGACGCTGGCGGTCTGAAAGAACTCCGCGCAGAGCAGCTGCAATCATCTTCTTTGGTGTGCGTTGGAAGTATGTACGTGGGCGAACAGCATGTGCTGCACCACCACCACGTTGTAGCGGAGCGCGAACAGAACCCTGACGTGCACGGCCTGTTCCCTTCTGCTTGAAAGGCTTCTTTCCTGAACCAGATGTTTCACCACGGTTCTTTGCCTTCTGTGTTCCCTGGCGAGCAGCTGCAAGTTGTGCAGTTACTACCTGGTGAATCAAAGGAATGTTTGTCTGCGCATCAAAGATATCTGAAGGAAGATCTACTGATCCAACCTTCTTACCTTCTGCGTTCTTTACTTCAACAGTAAGCGCCATGATTAGTTGCCAGCCTTTCCTGCTGTTTCATAGATCGCGTGCTTAGCTGCAGAGCGGATGAAAACTAACTGTCCGTCTGGGCCAGGAACTGATCCCTTGATAAGAAGTAGGTTGCGGTCTGCATCAACAGAGTGCACAACAAGGTTTTGAGTTGTAACGCGAACGCCACCCATAACACCTGACATGCGCATACCCTTGAAAACACGACCTGGTGTTGAACATGCACCGATTGAACCTGGCATACGGTGCTTACGATCTACACCGTGAGATGAACCAAGACCACCGAAACCGTGGCGCTTCATAACACCAGCAGTTCCCTTACCTGTGCTTGTTCCAGTTGCATCAACCAATTCGCCAGCTGCGAAAACTGTTGCACCAAGCTCTTGTCCAACTGTGTAGCTAGTTGTGTCGAGTGTGCGAAGTTCTGCTACTGAACGGCGTGGTGTAACACCAGCCTTTGCGAAGTGACCAGCAAGTGGCTTTGTAATCTTCTTTGGGTCGATTGCGCCGAAAGCGATCTGAACAGCTGAGTAACCATCCTTCTCAGGTGTACGAATCTGCGTAACTACACATGGACCTGCTTCAACAACGGTTACTGGAACCATCTTGTTGTTGGCATCAAAAACCTGGGTCATGCCCAGCTTCTTACCGAGAACGCCCTTGATGGACGAGCCCGCTGCTTGAGTTGTAAAAGTCATTGTTGTCGTCCTTTCCTTAGAGCTTGATCTCGATGTCGACGCCGGCTGGCAAGTCGAGACGCATCAATGAATCAACAGTCTTAGGTGTTGGGTCGATGATGTCGATTAGGCGCTTATGTGTGCGCATCTCGAAGTGTTCGCGGCTGTCCTTATATTTGTGAGGAGAGCGAATAACACAGTAAGTGTTCTTCTCTGTTGGTAGCGGCACTGGACCCGCGACCGTTGCACCAGTGCGCTCAACAGTTTCAACGATTTTCTTCGCTGAACTATCAATCACCTCATGGTCATAGGCCTTGAGTCGAATGCGGATCTTTTGTCCCGCCATGTCGTTCTCCTTCTATCTGTTCTTTCGAACCTTTGTTAAAACTTCGTCAATTATTAATTTTTCAAACTTTGTTTTTGCCCGGCGGTTTTTTACGCCGCCGGGCTCCAACATTTAAATCTTTAGAACGACTACTTCTTAATCTTTGTAACGCGACCTGCACCTACTGTGCGGCCACCTTCACGGATTGCGAAGCGAAGTCCTTCTTCCATTGCGATTGGCTGAATCAGTGTTACTGACATTTCAGTGTTATCGCCAGGCATAACCATTTCTGTTCCTGCTGGAAGTGTTACAACACCTGTTACGTCAGTTGTACGGAAGTAGAACTGTGGACGGTAGTTGTTGAAGAATGGTGTGTGACGTCCGCCTTCATCCTTTGAAAGGATGTATGCAGATGCATCAAACTCTGTGTGAGGTGTGATTGAACCAGGCTTGCAAACAACCTGACCACGCTCAACATCTTCACGCTTTAGACCACGAAGTAGAAGTCCAACGTTCTCGCCAGCCTGACCTTCGTCAAGAAGCTTACGGAACATTTCAACGCCTGTAACAGTTGTCTTCTGAGCATCTGTACGGATACCAACGATTTCAACTTCTTCGTTAACCTTAACTACACCGCGCTCGATACGACCAGTGATAACTGTTCCACGACCTGTGATTGTGAAAACATCTTCTACTGGCATAAGGAATGGCTTGTCGATTTCGCGTGCTGGCTGAGGAATAAATGCATCTACTGCATCCATTAGCTCGATCAACTTGTCAGCCCACTTCTGGTCACCCTCAAGTGCCTTAAGTGCTGAGATGCGAACGATTGGTGTGTCATCTCCTGGGAACTCGTACTTAGATAGAAGTTCACGAACTTCCATTTCAACGAGTTCAAGAATTTCTTCATCATCAACCATGTCTGACTTGTTAAGAGCCACAACGATTGATGGAACGCCAACCTGACGAGCAAGTAGTACGTGCTCCTTTGTCTGTGGCATTGGACCGTCTGTAGCTGCTACAACGAGGATTGCTCCATCCATCTGTGCAGCGCCAGTGATCATGTTCTTGATGTAGTCAGCGTGACCTGGGCAGTCAACGTGTGCGTAGTGACGCTTCTCTGTCTGGTACTCAATGTGAGCGATAGAGATTGTGATACCGCGTTGACGCTCTTCAGGTGCCTTATCGATCTGATCGAAAGGTGTGAATGGGTTTACATCAGGGTACTTGTCGTGCAAAACCTTTGAGATAGCTGCAGTAAGCGTTGTCTTTCCATGGTCAATGTGACCGATGGTTCCAATGTTTACGTGCGGCTTTGTGCGCTCGAACTTGGCCTTTGCCATTTTGGTTCCTCTTTCGTTTACTAGTGCTTAGTTATTAGGGGTTGTGCTTTTCTTTATTAGGGATTATTCGCCGCGAACCTTCGCAATGATTTCCTTCGCTACGTTGCCTGGTACTTCTGCATACGAATCGAATTCCATTGAGTAGCTTGCGCGACCTTGAGTTCTGGAGCGGAGATCGCCGACATAGCCGAACATCTCTGACAACGGAACTAGCGCCCTAACAACGCGGGCACCTGACCGCTCGTCCATGGCCTGGATTTGACCACGACGACTGTTGAGATCGCCGATGACATCACCCATGAAGTCTTCAGGGGTAACAACTTCGACCTTCATTACTGGTTCGAGAATTGCAGGATCAGCAAGCTTTGCTGCTTCCTTAAACGCTGCGATACCAGCCACCTTGAATGCGAGCTCCGATGAGTCAACATCGTGATACGCGCCGTCAAGAAGAGTTACTCGTACATCTGTTAATGGGTAACCAGCAAGAGGACCTGAGGTCATTGCTTCTTGGCAACCCTGATCTACTGAAGGGATGTACTCGCGTGGAACGCGACCACCAGTGATCTTGTTTACGAACTCGTAACCGCCTTCAACTTCACCAGTTGGAAGTGGCTCGATCGCAATCTGAATCTTTGCAAACTGTCCAGAACCACCAGTCTGCTTCTTGTGTGTGTAATCGTGACGAGCAACTGGCTTGCGAAGTGTTTCGCGGTAAGCAACCTGAGGCTTACCAACATTTGCTTCAACCTTAAACTCGCGACGCATACGGTCAACAAGAATTTCAAGGTGAAGCTCACCCATACCAGCGATGATTGTCTGGCCAGTCTCTTCATCAGTCTTTACGTGGAAAGTTGGATCTTCTTCAGATAGACGCTGAATCGCAACGCCAAGCTTCTCTTGGTCACCCTTTGTCTTTGGCTCAATCGCAACAGAGATAACTGGTGCTGGGAAGTCCATTGATTCAAGGATTACCGGCTTAGCTGGATCACAGAGAGTTTCACCTGTTGTTGTGTCCTTAAGACCCATAACAGCAACGATCATTCCTGCACCAACATTGTCACGCTCTTCGCGCTTGTTAGCGTGCATCTGATAAATCTTTCCGATGCGCTCCTTGCGGTCCTTTGCTGAGTTCAAGATTGTTGAACCAGTCTCTAGAACACCTGAGTACACGCGGATAAATGTGAGCTTTCCAAGGTGTGGATCTGTCATGATCTTGAATGCAAGTGCTGAGAAAGGCTCTTCGTTCTTAGGTAAACGCTTGATCTCCTTCTCTGCATCATTCATATCGTGACCAACGATTGCATCAACATCTAGTGGGCTTGGAAGGTAACGAACAACAGCATCAAGCATTGGCTGTACGCCCTTGTTCTTGAATGCTGAACCAGTTAGAACTGGTGAAAGTTTTGCAGCAAGAGTTGCGCGACGAATTCCCGCGATGATCTCTGCTTCAGTTAATTCAATTCCTTCAAGGAACTTCTCCATCAACTGATCATCATTTTCAGCAAGAGTCTCGAGCATTGCTGCACGAGCTGTCTTTGATGCTTCAAGCATGTCAGCTGGAATCTCTTCGATTGCGTAATCTTCACCCTTTTGTGTTTCTCCACGCCAGGTAAGCGCCTTCATTGCGATTAGATCGACAACGCCAAGGAAGTCAGACTCTGCACCGATTGGAAGTTGTAGGACTAGTGCAACTGCGTTTAGGCGATCCTTGATCATGCCAACGCACTTATCAAATGATGCACCTGTACGGTCTAGCTTGTTAACAAAACAAATACGTGGAACTGAGTAACGATCTGCTTGACGCCATACTGTCTCAGACTGTGGCTCAACACCAGCAACACCGTCGAACACAGCAACTGCACCATCAAGAACACGGAGTGAACGCTCTACTTCAACTGTGAAGTCAACGTGACCTGGTGTATCGATGATGTTAATCAGGTGCTTGTCCCACATACATGTAGTTGCAGCTGAAGTGATCGTGATACCACGCTCTTGCTCCTGCTCCATCCAGTCCATGGTTGCAGCGCCTTCGTGAACTTCACCGATCTTGTAGTTAATACCTGTATAGAAAAGGATGCGCTCAGTAGTCGTGGTTTTTCCCGCGTCGATGTGAGCCATGATTCCGATGTTGCGAACCGTAGCTAGATCGATCTTTTCTACTGTTGACACTTATATTCCTCTTCTCGTCGCTTCGTAAATTCTTTGATTACTTAGTGATTACCAGCGGTAGTGAGCAAACGCCTTGTTTGCTTCCGCCATTTTGTGAGTATCTTCGCGACGCTTTACAGCTGCACCAAGACCATTGCTTGCATCAATAAGTTCATTTGTTAGACGCTCTGCCATTGACTTTTCGCGGCGTGAACGTGAGTAATCAATTAACCAACGTAGAGCCAAAGTTGTTGAACGGCTTGCCTTAACTTCAACAGGCACCTGGTAAGTAGCTCCACCAACACGGCGTGAGCGAACCTCAACAGCTGGCTTGATGTTGTCTAGTGCGCGCTTCAAAGTAATTAGCGGATCAACCTGAGTCTTCTCGCGTGTACCTTCTAGTGCGTTGTAAACAATCGCTTCTGCAGTTGAACGCTTACCGTGTAGAAGTACGCGGTTAATTAGCGCAGTAACAACTGGTGAGTTGTAAACAGGATCTGCAACAACTGGTGACTTAACAACAGGACCTTTACGTGGCATTAGCTAGCCTTCTTCTCTCTCTTAGTACCGTAACGAGAACGTGACTGCTTACGGTTCTTAACACCTTGTGTATCTAGTGATCCGCGAATGATCTTGTAACGAACACCAGGCAAATCTTTTACACGACCACCACGTACAAGAACAATGGAGTGCTCTTGCAAGTTGTGACCTTCACCTGGAATGTATGCAGTGACTTCCATGCCACTAGTAAGACGTACACGTGCAACCTTGCGAAGAGCAGAGTTTGGTTTCTTAGGGGTTGTTGTATAAACGCGTGTACAAACTCCGCGTCGTTGTGGTGAACCCTTAAGTGCAGGTGTGCTTGTCTTCGTAGTCTTTTCTGCACGACCACGACGAACTAGCTGTTGAATTGTTGGCACTTCATCTCCATTCGTAACTTCGTTACTGATCTTTATTCACGCTTAATTACCGACCCACGCGGTCGGGTGTGTTGCACCCAATTCGCATGATCGCTGTTTGAAGTTTTTCAACTTGTGAACAGCACAGGCAAAGAAGCTCTAAAAAAGAGCAGACGCGAAGGGTAACCCAGCGGACTCATGCGAGGCAAATCCGCCCTTTTACCCCTCCCCAGCCCTGGAAAACCCCAAAAACACCTCTTTTTGATGCCCGGGCGTGTCGCAGCACACAGGGAAAGAGGCCCATTTATCGGGTGCCCCAGGGGTTTAGGCCCAAAAAGGCCCCCTTAAACCACGCTCAGGGAGGCTGAGTGTGGTTGGCTCCCTTCATGAGCACACCACATATCTCGGCTAAAAAGGGCGACATTGCCGATCGCATCCTTCTACCTGGCGACCCACTGCGCGCTAAGTGGATTGCAGAAAACTACTTAGAAGGTGTCACGCAATTTAATGCGGTGCGCAACATGTTTGGTTTTACCGGAACATATAAAGGTCAACGAGTTTCTGTCATGGGTACAGGAATGGGACTTCCATCTATTTCAATTTACGCCTCTGAACTTTTCAATGAATACGATGTTCAGGTCGCAATTCGTATCGGAACATGTGGTGGATTGCTAGAAAAGACAAAGATTGGCGACGTCATCCTTGCTATGACAGCTTCGACTGATTCAAATATCAATCGTCGTTTTACTAACAACTTGGATTTTGCACCTCATGCGGATTTCCAACTTTTACTAGCAGCTTATGAAGCAGCTAAGGGCAATCCAAATGTTCATATCGGTGGAATTGCATCGATGGATTATTTCTATGATGAAACAGATTCAGCTCAGAAGTTAATTCAACATGGCGTACTAGGTGTTGAGATGGAAGCAAACGCTTTGTACTCAATCGCAGCACGTAAGCAACGTCGTGCACTTGCTGTCTTAACTGTTTCTGATCACATCATTACCCACGAATCAATGCCATCAGAGCAACGTGAGAAGTCACTTAATGCGATGGTTGAAATTGCACTTACCGCAGCTCTGAACGGATAAACATGAGTACATCTGAATTGTTGTTGCTTGGCATCGTTACCTTTATTTTGATTGATTTTGCCGCTGGTCGAGTGATCGATTATTTGAATGAAAGCTGTAAAAACAAACCCTTATCCCCCGTTGCCGCTGAAATTTACAATGCAGATGAGTACGCAAAATCCCTTGAATACGGCACCGCTAAGTACAAGGTTGAGCTATTTACCTCTGTAATCAGCACCGTTGTAATGCTTTCGGCGATTATCTTGGGCTGGTTTGCCTGGCTTGATCAGATCATTCGGGACCGTTTTAGCAACAATTTACTCATTACAGTCATCTTCTTTGGGGTACTTATCGTTGGAGGAATGCTGGTAAATCTTCCGGTTTCTTACTACTCAACATTTGTCATCGAAGAAAAGTTTGGTTTTAACAAGACAACTAAGAAGTTGTTCGTGATGGATTCAATTAAGCAATTGCTTCTAAGCGTTGCCCTGGGCCTACCCA
>Ga0208787_1000808_pt1 | contig 14378 bp, 1 predicted proteins | sample Wag4_2014_7_11_FD_187362 | JGI IMG/M metagenome (GOLD analysis project Ga0208787, IMG submission 187362) | Fresh water microbial communities from Ohio, USA - Utica-2 Time Series HT 2014_7_11 (SPAdes) (version 2) | ecosystem: Environmental > Aquatic > Freshwater > Water tank | place: USA: Ohio... | reverse complement strand
AGCTTACGCGACAAATAGCGTGGGTACTGGATATGGTTCGTTAGATAGTTTTGTGACGCTAACACCAGTAGTTTTGCCTACTTTAACCACCACATCTGCCAGTTCTATTCTGGAAACCAGTGCTACGACGGGTGGTAATGTGACTTCGGACGGAGGAGCAGCGATAACTGAGCGAGGTGTCGTTTATGCCATATCAGGCATACCGTCATTATCAAATAGTAAAATAGTTGCAGGAACATCAGGAACGGGCACTTATACCGTTAATCTTACAGGATTGACAGGCTTAACGAAATACTATTTTAGAGCTTACGCCACAAATAGCGCAGGTACTGGATATGGTGCGTTAGATAGTTTTGTGACGCTAACGCCAGTAGTTTTGCCCACAATAACCACTATTTCCGCCAGTTCCATATTGGAAACCAGTGCTATAACAGGCGGTAATGTGACATCAGACGGTGGAGCGACGGTAACAGAACGAGGTGTTGTTTACGCCACCTCCGGCATACCGTCCTTATCAAATAGTAAAATAGTTGCGGGCACGTCAGGAACAGGTACTTATACCGTTAATTTGATAGGATTAATTGGATCTACGAAATACTTTTTCAGAGCTTACGCGACAAATAATGCAGGTACTGGATATGGTACGTTAGATAGTTTTGTGACGCTAACACCAGTAGTTTTGCCTACAATAACCACTATTTCCGCAAGTTCCATATTGGAAACCAGTGCTATGACGGGTGGTAATGTGACTTCGGACGGCGGAGCTACTGTTACAGAACGGGGTGTCGTTTATGCCACTTCAGGCATACCGTCCTTATCAAATAGTAAAATAGTTGCGGGAACGTCAGGAACAGGTACTTATACCGTTAATTTGACAGGATTAACTGGATCTACGAAATACTTTTTCAAAGCTTACGCGACGAATAGCGCTGGTACGGGGTATAGTGCGTTAGATAGTTTTGTGACACTAACACCAGTAGTTTTGCCCACTTTAACCACCACATCTGCCAGTTCCATATTAGAAACCAGTGCTACGACGGGTGGTAATGTGACTTCGGACGGCGGAGCTAATGTTACAGAGAGGGGTGTCGTTTATTCCACTTCAGGCATACCGTCATTATCAAATAGTAAAGTAGTTGCGGGAACAACGGGAACAGGTACTTATACTGTTAACCTGACTGGTTTGAATGCCTCAACAAAATACTATTTCAGAGCTTACGCCACGAATAGCGCTGGTACGGGGTATGGTGCGTTAGATAGTTTTGTGACGCTAACACCAGTAGTTTTGCCCACTATAACCACCACTAACGCCAGTTCTATTTTGGCAACCAGCGCTGTAACAGGTGGAAGTGTGACTTCGGATGGAGGAGCAAGTATATCAGAACGAGGTGTTGTTTATGCTACTTCAGGCCTACCGTCAATAACAGATAATAAAATAGTTGCGGGAACCTCTGGAACAGGCACTTATGCCGTTAATCTGACAGGATTGAAAGGCTCTACGAAATACTATTTCAGAGCTTTTGCGACAAATAGTGTGGGTACGGGATATGGTACGTTGGATAGTTTTGTGACGCTAACACCAGTTGTTTTGCCCACAATTTCCACCACTCCCGCCAGTTCCATTCTGGCATCGAGTGCTACAACAGGTGGTAATGTTACTTCGGACGGCGGAGCGACGGTAACTGAACGTGGTGTTGTTTATACTACTTCAGGTCTACCGTCATTTTTAAATAGTAAAGTAGTTGCGGGAACGTTTGGAACAGGCACTTATACCGTTAATTTGACAGGATTGACAGGATCTACCAAATACTATTTCAGAGCTTACGCCACAAATAGTGTTGGAACAGGTTATGGTACATTAGATAGCATGACTACGCTTATAAATTACTGCCCATCGGATACCATTATGGATATAGACGGTAATGTATATAATATAGTATCAATAGGCAGCCAATGTTGGACAAAGGAAAATTTAAAGGTGTCAAAATATAATGACGGCACGCCTGTTCCACTTGATAATTCTGGTGGTATTCTAGGAACTGGTCCAGATGAAACTTGGAGTTTTAAGGCTAGCGGTGCTCGCACTATATATGCACATTCTCAGGAAAACTTTTCAGCCTATGGTTATCTTTATAACTGGTTTGCAGCGAGAGGTATAGCATCTGTAGGTGATACAAATTATAAAAACTTATGCCCCATTGGATGGCATATTCCAACTATTGAAGAGGGGGTCACCCTCTCAAACTATCTTGGAGGATACAATATAGCGGGCGGTAAATTGAAATCGACAGGAACTACCTTATGGAAATCACCAAATATGTCTGCAACAAATATGAGTGGCTTTTCAGGATTACCAGGTGGTAGTCGTATCAACTATATAGGTAGATTTGAATCAGTAGGGTTAAATGGCTTTTGGTGGTTTTCTTCAGGCGTACCTAATATAGTGGATGGAATGAGTTTGACTTTTGATGAAAGTTCTGTCGGATTATTTAAAGGTAACACAGGAGAAAATGGACATTCAGTGCGATGTCTCAAGGATACTTTAACAATCTCTATGACATTAAACATTCCCTCGCTAACTACTATCGAAGCAGATTCTATCAAAACTACATCGATACGCTCGGGTGGCAACATTTCCTCTGACGGAGGCTGCAGCTTAACAGATCGTGGATTGGTTTGGGATACAAGTCCAAACCCAACTATAGTTTTAAGTACAAAGACTTGGAATGGATCAGGTATAGGCAGATTCACCTCAGAAATTACAGATTTAAACCCCAATACAACTTATTACATAAGAGCTTATGCATCAAATTGTAGAGGCATTGCATATGGTAATGAGTTATCGTTGTCGACGGCCTCAACGGTTCCTACGCTAACTACGACGGCTGCTGATTCAATAAAACCAACCACAGCCCGCTCTGGTGGTAATATTTCATTAGATGGAGGAGCAACAGTGACAGAACGTGGAGTAGTATGGTCCACTAGCTCGATGCCTACAATATCTTTAGGCACGAAAACTAGTAATGGAACTGGTATTGGTGGTTTCACCTCGAACATAACTGGTCTTAGCCCAAATACTACTTATTATGTTCGTGCTTACGCAACAAATAGCGCAGGAACTGGCTATGGTAATGAAGAATCGTTTACCACGACGGCAGCATCTCAGGGGGTACCTTGTCCGGGTGTACCGACCGTAACGGACATAGACGGAAATGAATATAATACCGTATCTATAGGAACTCAATGTTGGACAAAGGAGAACTTAAAGGTAACCAGATATAAAGATGGTACTTTGATACCAATAGATACCACAGGAGGAACTGCTGGTAATGGATCTGGTCAAACGTGGAGTAACCTTACTACGGGTGCCAGATCGGTTTATGGCAATGATGTAAATAACCTTTCAAGTTACGGTTATCTGTATAATTGGTATGCTGCCAGTAATTCTAAGGGTTTGTGTCCGACTGGCTGGCATGTACCGGTTGATAATGATATCTGGAAATTAACATCTGATTTAGGACATTCTATAGCTGGGGAACGCTTAATGTCAAATATAGGTTGGTCCTCGTTAAGTAATGCATCAAATGATAGTGGATTTTCAGGACTACCAGGGGGAATGAGATTTTATTCTGACGGATCATATTATTTTCTTAATACCAATGGATTCTTCTGGAGTTCAACAGAATATTCTTTTGATACCAATAATGGATTTGGATTTCAATTATTTATAGCCGATAGTGTTGCTACCTGGAATGCTATAAATTCTACCAAATCATTCGGCTATTCCGTCCGCTGTCTCAGGGACACTGGTTCGGTAACGACGGCCATGATTCCCACTTTGACCACTACTCCCGCCAGTTCTATTTTGGCAACTAGCGCTGTAACAGGTGGTAATGTGACTTCAGACGGAGGAGCAGCGATAACTGAGCGAGGTGTTGTTTATGCTACTTCAGGTCTACCTTCAATTACAGATAATAAAGTAGTTGCTGATAGTACAAGTACAGATACTTTCATTGTTAACTTAACAGGATTGACAGGATCTACCACCTATTATTTCAGAGCTTATGCGACAAATAGTGTTGGAACAGGTTATGGTACATTAGATAGTATGACTACGCTTTTAAATTACTGCCCATCAGATACCATTAAGGACATAGACGGTAATGTATATAATACAGTATCCATAGGCAGCCAATGTTGGACAAAGGAAAATTTGAGGGTAACAAAGTATAGAGATGGTACCAGTATTCCCACAGGATTGGATGACGGGACTTGGTTTAACACTTCAACCGGCGCTTATGCCATATACAACAATGATCCTTCCAATGAAGCCATATATGGCAAGTTATACAATTGGTATGCAGTAGTTGACACTAGAGCCCTTTGTCCCACCGGTTGGCATGTGCCCAGTGATACAGAATGGACAACTTTAAGCGACAATCTGGGAGGAAATATAGCCGGTGGTAAGATGAAATCAACAGGTACTACCTTATGGATAGCCCCAAATACTGGAGCCACTAACGAAAGTGGATTTACAGGTCTCCCAGGTGGTTTTCGTAATGGCGGTGGTGGTTTCTATAGTATTGGTGACAACGCTTACTTCTGGAGTGTTACTGTAAACTTGGGTCGGGCTCTGGATAAAAACGATGAATTTGTTTACATTTCCAACGCCCCTATTGGACAAGGGAATTCCGTCCGCTGTCTCAGGGACACTGCTTCGGTAACTACGGCTATGATTCCAACTTTGACCACTACTCCCGCCAGTTCTATTTTGGCAACCAGTGTTGTAACAGGCGGTAATGTGACTTCGGACGGCGGAGCAAGTATAATAGAACGAGGTGTTGTTTATGCTACTTCAGGTCTACCGTCATTATTAAATAGTAAAGTAGTTGCGGGAACCTCTGGAACAGGCACTTATACCGTTAATCTGACAGGATTAACAGGCTCTACCAAATACTATTTCAGAGCTTACGCCACAAATAGTGCAGGTACGGGATATGGTACGTTGGATAGTTTTGTGACGCTAACGCCAGTAGTTTTACCCACTATTTCCACCACTTCATTAAGTGGAATCACGACAAGTAGTGCCACAACGGGTGGTAATGTTACCTCTGATGGTGGAGCAACGGTGTCGGAACGTGGCGTAGTTTGGGCCACTAGCTCGATGCCAACAATAACTTTAAGCACAAAAACAATTGATGGGACAGGTACAGGTAACTTCACTTCCGCTATAACAGGTATTGTACCAAATACTATTTATTATGTTCGGGCTTATGCGACAAATAGCGCAGGAACTGTATATGGTAATGAGTTGACATTTAATGCAGTTCAGGGTGTATCCTGTCCCGGATTTTCTACAGTAACGGACATAGATGGGAACATTTACAACACTGTACAGATTGGTACGCAATGTTGGACAAAGGAAAATTTAAGAGTTACAAAATATAGTGATGGCACGATCATTCCACTGGATTCATCAGGTGGAACTTCAGGCGACAATACAGGACATACCTGGGGATTTTTGACGAGTGGACTTCACACTCTGAATTCCCATTCACAGTCAAACCTGGCGACTTATGGTTACTTGTATAACTGGTATGCTGCAAAAGGTATTGCCACCTCGGGTAATACGAGTTATAAAAATTTATGTCCGACAGGTTGGCATGTTCCCGCGGATGGAGAATGGAATACGCTGACTACTTTTCTTGGCGGACAAAATATTGCTGGCGGCAAAATGAAATCAACGGGTACTACCTTATGGGCATCTCCCAATACGGGAGCCACCAACGAAAGTGGCTTTACAGGTCTTCCAGGTGGGTATCGTTTGGAAGATGGCAGGTTTATCCCAGGGCAGGGATCTGGAACTGGTGCTTGGTGGAGTACCTCGGAGTTCAGTTCCAGCGGAGGATGTCGATTTTTAGAATACAATAATGGCAACTTAAGAGATAACGGCTACCCAAAGGAATTTGGGTTTTCAGTTCGTTGTCTTATGGATAATAATAATTCAACCTCCACTACATCTTTGCCCACTATAAATACCAATGTAATAAGTAATATTAATTTAAGTACGGCTGTAAGTGGCGGCAATATTATGTCTGACGGCGGTTGTACGATTACGGAACGCGGGGTGGTATGGTCCACGAGTCAGAATCCGACGATAGCGTTAAGTACGAAGACGAGTACTGGAACAGGCACGGGCAGCTTCACCTCGAACCTGACAGGGTTGACAGCAAATACGACATATTTTGTTAGAGCGTATGCGACAAACTGCGTAGGAACAGGTTATGGTGATGAAATATCGTTTATTACAACTGGGACGTCTATGCCAGAATCTTGTCCTGGCTTACCAAATATTACTGACATTGATGGAAATATCTACAATACAGTGCAAATTGGAACCCAGTGCTGGACAAAGGAGAATTTAAAAGTTACTAAATATAATGACGGAACTTTAATTCCCCTTGATTCTTCAGGAGGAACAACAGGTAATGGGGATCTAACTTGGTTTAGGAGGACTAGTGGTGCAAGAACGATATATGCCCACTCCCAATCAAACTTTTCAACGTATGGATATCTGTATAACTGGTATGCAGTGAAGGGTATAGATACTACAGGAAGTACAAGCTATAAGAATTTATGTCCGACAGGTTGGCATGTTCCAACGGATGAAGAATGGGACACTCTGACTACTTTCTTGGGTGGACGAACAATAGCAGGTGGAAAAATGAAATCAACTGGTACCACTTTATGGAATTCACCAAACATAGATGCAACGAATGGGAGTGGCTTTACAGGTCTCCCTGGAGGGTATCGAGATGTATTTGGTAGCTTCAAGGATATTAAATCAGGCTTTTTCTTTTGGAGCGCTTCTGAATCTGGCTCTGGCCCTTGGTTCCGCTATCTGCACAATAACAATAGCTTCGTTTACAGAATATACTACTACAGTAAAAATGTTGGTGCCTCTGTCCGCTGTCTCAGGGATACTGGTTCGATAACAACAGCTATGATTCCAACTTTGACCACGACATCAGCCAGTTCCATTTTGGCAACCAGTGCTGTAACAGGCGGAAGCGTGACTTCGGATGGCGGAGCAGCGATAACTGAGCGTGGTGTAGTTTATGCCACTTCAGGCCTACCATTAATAACAGATAATAAAGTAGTTGCAGATATTACAAGTACAGACACTTTCACTGTCAACTTAGCAGGTCTTTCCAGTGCTACTACCTACTACTTCAGAGCTTATGCGACAAATAGTGTTGGAACGGGATATGGTTCGTTAGACAGTATGACTACGCTTCTAAATTACTGTCCATCGGATACCATTATGGACATAGACGGTAATGTTTATAATACAGTTTCTATAGGTAGCCAATGTTGGACAAAGGAGAATTTGAGGGTAACCAGATATAAAAATGGTACTTTGATACCAATAGATACCACAGGAGGAACCTCGGGTAACGGATCTGGTCAAACGTGGAGTAACCTTACTACGGGTGCCAGATCGGTTTATGGCAATGATGCAAATAACCTTTCAAGTTACGGCTATCTGTATAATTGGTATGCTGCCAGTAATTCTAAGGGTTTATGTCCAACTGGCTGGCATGTACCAGTTGATAATGATATCTGGAAATTAACATCAGATTTAGGTCATTCTATAGCTGGGGTACGCTTAATGTCAAATATAGGTTGGTCTTCGTTAAGTAATGCAACAAATGACAGTGGATTTTCAGGGCTACCAGGGGGAATGAGATTCTATTCTGACGGATCATATTATTTTCTTAATACCAACGGATATTTCTGGAGTTCTACAGAATATTCGCTAGATACCAGTACTGGATTTGGATTTCAATTATTTATTGCCGACAGTGTTGCTACCTGGAATGCCATTAATTCAACCAAATCATTTGGCTATTCCGTCCGCTGTCTCAGGGATACTGGTTCGGTAACGACGGCCATGATTCCAACTTTGACCACGACATCAGCCAGTTCCATTTTGGCAACCAGTGCTGTAACAGGCGGAAGCGTGACTTCGGACGGCGGTGCAGCGATAACTGAGCGTGGTGTAGTTTACTCCACTTCAGGCCTACCATCAATAACAGATAATAAAGTAGTTGCAGATAGTACAAGTACAGACACTTTCACAGTCAACCTAACAGGTCTTTCCAGTGCTACTACCTACTACTTCAGGGCCTATGCGACAAATAGTATTGGAACGGGATATGGTTCGTTAGACAGTATGACTACGCTTCAAAATTACTGTCCATCGGATACCATTATGGACATAGACGGTAATGTTTATAATACAGTTTCTATAGGTAGCCAATGTTGGACAAAGGAAAATTTGAGGGTAACAAGATATAAAGATGGCACCAGTATTCCCACAGGATTGAATGACGCCACTTGGTTTAACACATCAATAGGAGCTTACGCGATATACCACAATGATGATGCCAATGAAGCCATATATGGCAATTTATACAATGGGTATGCAGTGGCTGATTCAAAAAAATTATGTCCCACCGGCTGGCATGTTCCCAATGATGCAGAATGGACAACTTTAACCACTAATTTGGGTGGAGGAAACATAGCAGGTGGTAAGATGAAATCAGTTGGTACTACCTTATGGACAGCCCCAAATACGGGGGCCACTAACGAAAGTGGATTTACAGGTCTCCCAGGTGGTTATCGTAATGCCGGTGGTGGTTTTTATAGTATTGGTGATAACGCTTACTTCTGGAGTGTTACTGTAAACAACGACAACACCAGTGCCTTGGGTCGTGCTCTGGACAAAAACGATGGCTATGTTTACAATTCCATCGCCCCTATTGGACAAGGAAATTCCGTCCGCTGCCTAAGGGATACTGGTTCGGTAACGACAGCCATGATTCCAACTATTTCGACTATTACAGTAGATTCAATTTCTTCCACAACGGCACGCTCTGGTGGTTATATCACGGCTGATGGTGGCTGTTCAATATCGGCACGTGGGGTGGTATGGTCCACGAGTCAGAATCCGACGATATCGTTAAGTACGAAGACGAGCGAAGGAACAGGCACGGGTAGCTTCACCTCAAACCTAACGGGTCTGACGGCGAACACGACTTATTATGTTAGAGCGTATGCGACAAACTGTTCGGGTACTGCTTATGGAAGTGAAGTATCGTTTACGACAACGACAGCTTCTCAAGGTGTAGCCTGTCCGGGTGTACCGACCATAACGGACATAGATGGGAACACCTACAATACGGTGCAGATAGGTACGCAGTGTTGGACAAAGGATAATTTAAGGGTTACAAAATACAATGATGGTACCATTATCCCTTTGGATGAGTCAGGTGGAACAACTGGGTATGGAACAGGAGAAACATGGAGTTCCAGAACAACCGGAGCAAGAACAGTTTATGGTAATAATGCTTCAAATTTGACAACTTATGGGTATTTGTATAACTGGTATTCAGCTGCAGATACTAAAGGACTTTGTCCAAGTGGATGGCATGTGCCCAGTGATTCGGATTGGACAACTTTGACCACTCATCTTGGAGGAGAAAGTATAGCAGGAAGCAAAATGAAATCCACTGGTACAACTTTGTGGACATCCCCTAATCCAGGAGCTACCAATGAAAGTGAATTTACAGGTCTCCCAGGTGGTTATCGCGACATCGATGGTGGTTTCTACTATATTAGATACAGTGCTTTCTTCTGGAGTGCTACTGATATAATCTACACCGTCTGGTTCCGCAACCTGAACTACAGCAATGGCAATGTGAGCAGGCACAGCACCTTCCCGGAAAATGGTTTTTCCGTTCGCTGCCTCAAAGACTAATTAAAATGCGCATGATTACTTCCAAAATATACTTTTTCGATGTATTGATAACCAAGGTGATGTCTTTTTTCAACCCTTATTTTTAAATGCTTAAATTTTTAAAAATGTATTATATTAAAAACATCCTAATATTCATCATTACCTGCTGCTTTACCTTTGGTTTCAGCCAGACGTCAAATAAATTCAATTTTCAAATGCTCATCCGCAATGCGCAGGAGGAACCGCATGCAGATAAGCAGATTACGGTAGATGTCAGTCTTTTTTCAGATGATAATGGTTCTCTCTTATTTTATAAGGAAAGACATACCCTTATCACTAATTTTATGGGGGTTGCCAGCATGGTAATTGGTGAAGGAACCTTACTTTCTGGAAATCTATCAATTAGTCCAAGATTTTTAAAAATGGAGGTTGATCCAGAAGGTGGATCGAATTTTTCTATTAACTTTTCTGAAAAACTATCAAGCGTACCTTTTTCTCAATTTTCAGAAATATCTCTAAAAATTCCTCCCAAATCAGTCGAGGCAGTAAATATTGCTTCTGGTACTTTACCACTTAGTAAACTAGGCTTCCCTTATGTGACTAAGGATAATTTACAAAATCTTGAAGAAATTCTATCAACTTTATCTTCAAATAATGGAGATTCTATTCCGAAACTTGGAGAGCTATCTTTACGTTACACTGGAAACGATTCTCTTTTTATCAACAGTTTTGTTAAACAGGAAAGTGCCATTGGGTTATTAAGGCGTGGTTTGGTTTGGGACACAATTCCAAATCCCACAATCAAAAGTAATAACATAAGCATTGAAAAGATACCTGATTTGGAAATAAATCAATTGCTTACTAATTGGATTGCGGGTAAAAAATATTATATCCGAGCCTTTGCTACAAACGCTTATGGAACAGGGTATAGCGCACATCGTACTTTCGAACCTGGCGGTGAAAAATGTAAAGATGGTGACAAATTAACGTTAAGTAGTTTTCATGGAGATACCATTAAAATTGGTATTCCTTTATCGTTTTGGGTTGAGGAGTATGATAACCTACATTCGCTGAATTATGAGCTAAATGGCACGAAATATGAAAGTTCTACTTACAGGGAAGACCTGGATAATCCAGGCACTGATTTTTGGGTAAGGACAGAGGCATTCCACAAATCAGGTTGTAGAATGCTAAGTGATACCCTTAGATTTAAGGTGCTTGATTTAAGTAAGGAGGTTAATGTTATTTCGAACTTAATTATTTCAACCAATTCCGGAGAGAAGGTTTACAGCTATAGCACAGTGGATGAGATTGATGTAACAGGTAAAACGACCTGGAAAATGAAGGTAGATATCAATTCTGGGAATGATATTGTATTTCTGGGCCGAAGAAAGGAGGGTTTTGAAGATGAGATACTGGGACTAACGTATGCTGTCCCTGGTAGGGATACCCTCTACCTGAGTGCGGAACATACAGCTTATGCGCTACTTTATTTACAAGCTGCGGGCAGAAAAAAAGCGACCTTATATGCCATGGAAACCTTCATGAAATCTAAGCCAGATTTTACAACCCTCGTCAAAATACTGGCTGATGAACTCATCAAGAATGGTAGGCTGGATTTGTTTTCGGAAGAAAAGAATTCGCTGATAAAAAAGTTGTTAGATGAATGGTTATTGTTACCAGGGGCGGTGCAAAATAATGAAACGGCCAAACGACCAAGCCCCTTGTTTTTACTTCCAAATCCATATACTTATGGATCTCCAATAGTATATGATTCGGGAGATAAACCTTATTTCTATGCAGTTGTAGCTGCAGATGCTAGAACTCAAAAACAGTATGAAAATTCAAATTTCCTATTTCGAGATACCGGCTCAGAATTTGATAATGATTTATATTCAACTTTGCTAAGATTATTTTTGAATTCAAATTCAGATTACTATAAAACCCCGAACATCCAAAAAAATATAAAATATACTAGTTTGTCCAGCAAAGAAATGAATCTGCCAACATTGAAGGAGTACCAGTTGGATTCATTCATGATTGTCATACAATCTGGGAGTTCATGGCCTAAATCACACGACATAAAAGGAAATACAACTGCTCGAATTACAAATTTAATGCAATTTGTATGGGAAGTGGTACAGATATCTCCGGCTGTGAAGTTAATAGAGTTTTTTGGGAAAACCGCATTAAAGTGTACTGTATTTTGGCAAAAGCAATTATGGAGTCTTTTCTCAAAAATGGTCGATGCTTTCCTAGCAAAAACAACTTTCTCTATTACGGAATTCTTTAAGCTTTTTTATGATATTTTAACAAGTTTCGTAAATAGTATAGATACTAAAGAATGGGAAAATTTAAAATGCATTAGGAATAATAGCCCTTTAGAAAAGTTTAGAAAATACCAGCTTCAAGGATATTTAAAGATATCTCAACTGTTTTTAAAATTTTATGATTGGACTCTCCTAGTTAAAAAATGGGATGATTATTTTAATGAACCAATCAGTCAGGAACAAATTTTTTATTATATGAATGGAGGCATCATCCAAGGAAGAACGGTACTATCTCATAATTTAAATAAGAAATTTTTTGGAATGCCTGGAGAGAATCTAACTCCTGATCCAGAGATTAATTTTAAACAATATGAATATGTGGTAAAGGAAGCGAATGTTGTGGATGAACCGGTAGGACTTGGTTTTATAAAAAAAAGTCTTAAAATTGAAGAAAAGGTTGGTAATTTACTTCCATCAGGGTTAAACAAAAATTTGTCCTTGGATTTTAAATTGGGTGAGGCTACCGAATCAATCAAGTTTCAAAATGGAGATCTTATTAAAAATATGGGAATATCTTTTGCAAATTATCCAAAATTTAATTTAGAAGCTGAAAATAAGTTAAAATGGAAGGTGGGCACCCAAGTGAAACCGGGTAAGGACATTTTCATGGGGAGTATTCAAGAAAATTATTTTTTACATCCCCCTTTACCCAATGTACTTAAAGCTGAAATTGGAACGCTCCGCCTCGAAAAACAACCATATACAAAAGGTGGTAATTTCAAAGTAAAGGTAACAACCCAAGATAAAATTAAGGGCATAGAAGGGGTTAAAGTTGATTTTGAGGTGGTCGAAGGCGAGGCAAACCTGAATGCGATTGCTTCCTTGGAAACAGGTAGAAGTGTTAGTGTGCTTTCAGATCCAACAGGTGAATGTGGTGTGTTAGTAACAGGGGTAAAGTATGAAAAATCTTTGAAAATAATAGCCAAAATATTATCAACAAAAGGGGATACTTTGGCTATGGTTCATTTTCCAGATCCACCGGAAATAATAACAGATAAAATAGATAATATCACTTCTGTTAGTGCCAGAGGTGGTGGTTTTATCTCGAAAGAAGGGGAGGGTGAAATAATTGAACGGGGCGTCTTGTGGTCAAAAAGAGATACAAATCCAACCTTTTCAAGTGTGGATGCAAGATGGACAAGAGATGGTATGGGATTAGGAGGTTTTACTTCAATGTTAGACAAATTGGAAAGTAAAACTACATATTATGTTAAAGCTTTAGCAATTAATGAAAATGGCGCTGTTGGGTTTGGGGAAATTGTGCAATTTAGCACGTTGGAAGAAGATTTGAAAGCTTGTCCAGGATTGACTTTTATGGAAGATTTGGATGGTAATGTTTATCCGACAGTAAAAATAGGCACGCAATGCTGGATGCGGGAGAATCTAAGGGTGACCAGATATCAGGACGGATCTCCAATATTCATGGCAAACGATTTATTTTCCTGGTCTCAAAGGAAAGAAGTTAACGCTATAATAGCAGGAGCTATGATTAAGGGCGGAAAGACTATCAACGGAAAAGAGGAATGGTTCTACAATGCTTATGCGGCAAATGATTTCAGAGGTCTTTGTCCGGCAGGTTGGCGGGTTCCATCTGTAGCTGACTGGCAAACCTTAATCACTTATCTTGGTGGTTCAGAGGTTGCGGGTGGAAAAATCAAATCTACTGATAATTTGTGGGAGTCACCAAATGTGGAGGCGTCCAATGATAGTGGTTTCTCTGGTCTTCCTATGGGTAATGTTTCTCAGGATGGGGCATTTGAAAATGTGGGTAAAGCTGCTTATTGGTGGAGTAAACCATCCAGCGTCGCAGAAGCAAGAGCTGCGAATATTTCCAGCGGAAATGGACGGATTATTTTGACTAGGTTTAGAAATAGCAGTCTGAATATAGGTGCCTCAATAAGGTGTATAAGGTAAACTTGAATTTTGGGAACGGATTTATGCTAAAGGTTAAATTATAATAGAAAACGAAAAGCGATGAAAATAAATGGAATGATTATCATTTTTTTATTGCTGTTGTTCAACCATTCAGTAGGAGCACAAAAAGGCGGTTTTAGTTATCAAGCCATTTTATAGATATTGCGGGGGATTTATTAAGAGAAAAGGTTATAGGTGTTGGCATAAGTTTAATCTCGGAAATAAACGAGGTTAATTTTTCGGAACGACATCAGGTGAAAACTAATCAGCTTCGATTGACTATTTGTCTATTTGACTATTTGTGGGCGGGCTATTGCGGGCGGTAGAAAGGG
>Ga0208787_1000805_pt1 | contig 14417 bp, 11 predicted proteins | sample Wag4_2014_7_11_FD_187362 | JGI IMG/M metagenome (GOLD analysis project Ga0208787, IMG submission 187362) | Fresh water microbial communities from Ohio, USA - Utica-2 Time Series HT 2014_7_11 (SPAdes) (version 2) | ecosystem: Environmental > Aquatic > Freshwater > Water tank | place: USA: Ohio... | reverse complement strand
TTAAAACATATTTATACATATCCAACAAATCTTGGGCTTTCATGTTGGCATTGATCATTCTTGTATAATACTTGATGGTAAGGTCATCATTTCCTGCATTTTGATTTGAATAACCCGCATACATTAGTGTGGTTGTATCAAATGGTTGTTTATTGGTAGACCACCCTTTTGAAAAAATGATATCACTTAATACCACGCCTCTATCAAAATTTGCAGCAGCTTCTTTCCATTTTTTTTCACCAAAAGTGGCTACACCATCCTTAAAACTTTTGATATACACTTCAAAAAATGGCTCTTGTCCATTTTTTATAGCAATTGTAAATTCAGGATCAGCTTTCATATAGTCTTCCAAGCTTTTGTATAATTTATCTGCAGCATCTGGATATTTAGCAGCTGGATCCTTAGATAAACCTGCATAAATTTTTGATTTCCAGTAATACCCTTCTGCTGTCGTTTCTAAACTAGCTTTTTTTGCTACTGCCTTTTCGTATTCTGTCTTAGCAGATTCATAATTGTTTAATAATAAGCTCGTTTCTACTTTTTTAAAGTCTTGAGCAAATGCAGTTTGCATTACTGTCATCAAGAACATTGCACCAATCCATTTTTTCATAATGATTATTTTAAAGTACTAAAGTTATAAAATTTATGCTTCTGGCGTATCATCGCCTTCATTGTTTATTGTGTCATCTATTGAGGCATCTCCAGCATCAGTTGAATCCTCTGCGATAACGCCTTCAGCATTTGCAGTTTCTCCTTCCTCAGGGACATCTTGTTCTTCGATCTTAGAAGTAGCAGCAATTTCATCGTTCTCGTCTAAACGAATCAATTTAACACCCTGTGTTGCTCTACCCGCTTCTCTAATGTCAGCAATACTAGTTCTAATGGTTACGCCAGATTTACATGTAATAATTAAGTCTTCTTTTTCTAAGACATCCATTAATCCAACCAAAGAGCCAGTTTTTTCGGTTACATTGATGGTTTTAACACCTTTACCACCACGGTTGGTGATACGGTAGTCATCGATTGGAGTACGTTTACCATATCCTTGTTGACTCACTACCAATATTGTACGGTCTTTGTCTTCTCTACTTACACAAACTAAACCAACCACTTCGTCTGTTTCATCATCCACTTCGATACCAGCTACACCAATCGCGCCTCTTCCTGTTGGTCTCACTTTTACCTCTGGGAAGCGAATGGCACGACCAGACTTCACAGCCATCATCACTTCATTATTGCCATCTGTTAAACGTGCTGCTAATAATTCATCGCCTTCATTAATTGTAATGGCATTTACACCATTCACTCTTGGACGACTAAATTCTTCCAAACATGTTTTCTTGATGATCCCTTTCTTAGTACATAAAATGATGTAGTGGTTATTTACATAATCCTTATCGGCCAAATTACGCACTTCGATAATGGCTTTTACTTTATCGTCTTGTGGGAGTTGAATTAAGTTTTGGATCGCTCTACCCTTACTTGTTTTTTCACCTTCTGGAATTTCATAAACACGCATCCAGAAACATCTTCCTTTTTCTGTAAAGAACAACATCGTATCGTGTGTAGATGCAATAAATAAATGCTCTACGTAATCTTCCTCTCTAGTCTTAGAACCAATGGCGCCGCGACCTCCACGTTTTTGCTGACGATATTCTGTTGCAGATGTACGTTTGATATAACCTAAATGAGAAATGGTAATCACCACATCTTCTTCTTCGATTAAATCTTCGATACGCATTTCGTCTGCTAAGTATTGAATCTCAGATTTACGCTCGTCACCATATTTATCTTTTACCTCTAGTAATTCAGTTTTGATGAGTTCAAAACGTAAATGTTCGCTACCTAATAATTCTTTTAAAGAGGTAATTAATTTCATCAATTGATCAAATTCTTCTTTGATTTTCTCACGCTCCATGCCCGTTAAACGTTGCAATCTTAATTCTAAAATTGCTTTCGCTTGTATGTCAGAAATACCCCATCCTGCATTGATTAAAGATTCTTTGGCGGCTTCTGGGTTTGCTGAGTTTCTGATTAAACGAATCACTTCGTCTAGATGATCCAAAGCAATTAAATATCCTTCTAAAATATGTGCACGCTCTTCGGCTTTTCTTAATTCAAATTTAGCACGACGAATCACCACTTCCATTCTAAAATCAATGAACTCTAAAATCAAATCTCTTAGGTTCAAAATTCTAGGACGACCTTTTACCAATGCCACATTATTGATACCATAACTGGTTTGCAATTCTGTGAATTTGAATAATTGGTTGATGATTACCTGTGCCACAGCATCCTTACGTAATTCAATAACGATACGGGTTCCCTCGCGCTTATTACTTTCATTGTTCACGTGCGTGATGCCATCTACCACTTTATCCACGACCAATTGACCTATACGATCTGTTAAATGATCACGATTGACTTGGTAAGGAATTTCATTGATCACAATCATCTCACGACCGTTGGCTTTTGTCTCTACATTGCATTTTCCACGCACTACCACACGACCACGTCCTGTCATCAAACCTTGCTTCACCCCTTCCATACCATAAATCACACCACCTGTAGGAAAATCGGGTGCTTTTACAATCGTAATTAATTCTTCGATCGTAATGTCTTTATTGTTGATGTAGGCGATACATCCGTCTACAACTTCATTCAAATTATGTGGCAACATATTGGTCGCCATACCTACTGCGATACCAGAAGATCCATTCACTAAAAGCTGTGGAATCCTTGTAGGTAGTACACTTGGCTCAGATAAGCTATCATCAAAGTTCAATTGATAATCGACGGTATCTTTTTCCAAATCATCCAACATGGCTTCGGAAATCTTTTGCAAACGTGCTTCGGTATAACGCATCGCTGCCGGTGGATCACCATCTTGGTTACCAAAATTACCCTGTCCATCTACCAACTTATAACGCATTGTCCACTCCTGTGCCATACGCACTAATGTGTCATAAATGGCGGTATCACCGTGTGGGTGAAATTTACCCATCACTTCTCCAACTATACGAGCAGATTTTTTATACGCTTTATTGCTATTGTTTCCTAACTCATGCATTGCAAACAAAACACGACGATGAACTGGTTTAAAACCGTCACGCACATCGGGTAAAGCACGACCTACAATAACAGACATTGAGTAGTCAATGTAGGAGGTTTTCATCTGCTCCTCAATGTTGACTCTAATCACACGATCATTGTCTTGGGTCTGTTCTAGACCTAAATTTCCACCTAAATTTTCTTCCATATTTTTTGTTTCTTATAGTCAATTTCCTGTGGCCAAAAAGGCCTTGGATACGTACCTATACGAAGATAACTTTTTGACCCCTTTTTTATGCTTAAAATCAGTATTAATTTACACAATTTTATCCACAGTTTTTGGTAATAAATACTAACTTTAACCCATACATTTTTAACCACTTATACATTCAACAATGGGCCAAAAAATTCTCATTATTGGAGCTGGCAAATCTGCCACAGTTTTAATCCAATATTTACAACAAAAAGCGGTCGAAAATGATTGGTTTATCCTTCTAGCAGACGGTGACGAAGCAATCGCTAAAAATAAGTGGAATAATGCCTCCAATGGAACAGCCCTTGGCATCAACATCGAAAATGATTTAGATCGTCAAAATTTGGTTCAAAAAGCGGATATCGTAGTGTCTATGTTGCCTGCCCACCTTCATTTTTTAGTGGCTAAAGATTGTTTACAATTTGGGAAACCATTGTTCACCGCCTCCTATGTGGACGATAATATGCGCTCGATAGCTGCAGAGATAGAGGCAAAACAGCTTTTATTCCTTTGTGAAATGGGTTTAGATCCTGGAATTGACCATATGAGCGCAATGGCTATCATTGATGATATTCATGAAAAAGGAGGCAAAATTACCAGCTTTAAATCGCATTGCGGCGGATTGATTGCACCAGAAAGTGACGATAATCCATGGCATTATAAAATTAGCTGGAACCCAAGAAATATCATTTTAGCCGGAAAAGCTGGAGCAATTTATCAAGAAAATGGCGCAACTATATCTAAAGATTATTCTACAATATTTGAACAAGCGCCTGTAGTGGACTTGCCAGGTATTGGTCATTTGGCCTATTATCCAAATAGAAATTCCTTGTCCTATATTGACACTTACCATTTACCTGGAATAAAAGATTTTGTGCGAACTACCCTTCGCTATCCTGCATTTTGTACTGGTTGGAATGCCATAGTACAATTGCATTTAACCGATGAAACGGTCTTTGAATTAGCGCCAAATACAACCATTCAAAATTGGTTTGAGACGCATATTCAACAAAAAGGATTAGAACAAATTTTAATAAAATTTAACCAAAATCCAGCCATAAAAGAGCAACTTGAATTCATCGGATTGTATGAATCATCATGCATTCCAAATCAATTTAATTCCAATGCAAGCATCTTGCAATGGCTATTAGAAGGCAAATGGAAACTCGAAGCAACAGACAAGGATTTAGTGGTGATGTTGCATGAGATTGAATACAGCATTGGTTCGCGTCAATTTAAGCTGGATAGTAGTATGGTGTTAACTGGAGAAGATGCGATCAACACAGCAATGGCCACTACAGTAGGTTTACCATTGGCGATGGGCGTATGTGCTTATCTAAAAGGCGAAATTAAAATGACTGGTTTACATATCCCTATTGACGCTAGAATTTATCAACCAATTTTAAAAAGCTTGGCAGAAGAAGGGATTGTTTTTCAAGAAACCTTAACGGCTTATTAATTGCTATTCAATTTTATTTATTTAGCATCCCATTCACTTCCCATTCGAAATCTAATTGGCGTTTATCCAAATTAGCTGCGGCCACTTTGACAACCACTTTATCCCCCATATTAAATTTACGACCCGACCTTGAACCGACTAAAGCATAATCTGCCTCAATCAATCTAAAATCATCAAATTTTGATAAGCTTGCAATGCTCACTAAGCCTTCGCATTTGTGCTCCACTGTTTCTACAAAGAAGCCAAAACTTGCTACGCCACTGATTATCCCTTCGAAACTATGTCCCAAATAATCACGCATGAATTCAACTTGCTTATATTTATTTGCAGCACGTTCTGCTTCCATTGCTGCTCTTTCACGCATGCTACAATGCGCACATTTTTCCTCTAATCCTTCGTCATTCATTGCATTGCCCATCAATACACTTTGCACAATTCTATGAACAAGCACATCGGGATAACGACGTATTGGAGAAGTGAAATGACAATAGTGTTCAAAACCTAAACCATAGTGTCCAATATTATTGATGGTGTACACTGCTTTGGCCATCGTGCGGATACCCAATTGCTCTAATACATGTTGTTCTGGCTTGCCTTTGGACGCCAACATTAAATTGTTAAAGCTATGTGCGATATGGTCTGGAGAATCAATATTAAAAGGATATCCATGCTTTTTAGCAAAAACAACAAATGGATTTAATTTGTCTTCATTAGGTTGGTCATGTACGCGATAAGGGAAAGGCAATACTACTTTTTTCACTTTCACCGTACCCATTTTTTCTGCAATCAATTGATTTGCTTTCAACATCAATTCTTCGATCAATTGATGAGAAGCTTTACTTTCTTTTACAGTGATCCCCATTGGTTTTCCTGTAGCATCTAAAGTAAAACGAACTTCCTGTGATGAGAAGTTAATGGCTCCATTTTCGAAACGTTTTTTCCTCAAATTTTGGGTATAATCATGCAACCATAAAATTACTTCTTTATGGTCACCTTCTTTTGTTTCTATAATTTCTTGTACATCCTCATAGGTAAATCGGCGATCAGAAAAGATCACTGTTTTGCCATACCAAGTATGCACAATTTGACCAGTAGCATCTATTTCAAATGTAGCAGAGAAAGTTAATTTTTCTTCCTTAGGTCTTAATGAACATAATTCGTTTGAGATTCTTTCTGGCAACATTGGATACACACGATCTGGTAAATAAACCGATGTGGCTCTTTCATAAGCTGCTTTATCCACTGCTGTACCTGGTTGCACAAAATGACTTACGTCAGCAATATGCACACCAATTTCTATATGCCCATTGTCTAAATGTTGGAAAGAAATAGCGTCATCAAAATCCTTCGCGTCCACAGGGTCGATGGTGAATGTCAAGACTTTTCGGTAGTCTTTTCTTTTTGCAATTTCTTCGGGCGTGATTTTATCAGAGAGTGTTTTAGCAAAAGCCAAGACTTCTCCATCAAACACCAAAGGAAATCCTGATTCCGCCACAATCGATTTCATGGCCATATCATTCTCTTTCTCAGGGGTAAATATTTCTAATACTTCTCCTTCTGGTTTCTTATTTGAATTCTCCCATTTAGTCAATTGTACAATTACTTTATCCCCTGTCTTAGCGCCCTTTAATTTATCCATTGGGATATAAATATCTGGCATTGGATGCATCGTATTGGGTAAGAAGAAAGCATGGTGTTGCATGATCTGCATAGTACCTGAAAAAGAAACTTGTTTTCTTTTAACAATCTCTACCACTTTTCCTTCTTTCTTTCCAGAGCCCTGTCTTATTTTAGTGATTTTAACGCGCACTTCGTCTCCTTTAAGTGCTGTATTGAAATCGGTTGGGAATACTAAAATATCTTGTTCTAAACCTTGTACAATTATAAAACCCATGCCAGATTTGGCAATATCTAAAACCCCTTTATACGTTGTCGTTAAATGAGTCTGTTTTGTAGTTGTTTTTGACTTCTTCTTGTCTTTTTTACTGTTCATTTGTTTGTGGATGGTATTGGGCTACAAAATCAATGACCAATTGATTAAATTCAGTTGCTTGATTAAATAGGAAAAATGGTTTGATAGGTAGTACATACAATGGCATATCATTTAATTCATTGGTATACTTTACTAATCTAACTGCATCTTTTTCTGTGGTAAGAATAAGCTTACTCTTAGCGTTAATCTGTTCAAATTTATTGCGCATCTCATTTAAATCTTCTATCGAAAAAATATGATGGTCGCTGTAACTTAATTGATAATAAGTGTGTGTGTTTTCGTGTAAATAATTTTTTAAAGGAATGGGATTCGCGATACCACAAACCAATAATACCTCATCTCGCATAGTCAACACCCATTGGTCAGATGGGTTGTAAATATGATAAGGTGTTTCGTAAGCAATGGCTGTAAAAAAAACAGATTGATGTTGTTCTGGGTAAAGCTTTTCTAATACCTCTGCTTTATCTGCCTCTGTCATATCCAAAGGACATTTGGTCACCACAATGATATTAGCACGTTTTGCAGACTTTCTTTCATCCCTTAGATCACCTGTTGGGAAAAAGAAATCATCACAATACAGGTTATCATATTCGGTTAAAAGAATACTAAAATGTGCATCTATTTCACGATGCTGAAATGCATCATCTAATATGACTGTTTGTAGATCTGGAATATCTTGGATCAGTTGAGGAATGGCTTCTATACGACGCTCTCCTACCGCCACGCCCACTTTTGGAAATTTTAAATGAAACTGCATTGGTTCATCTCCAATCTCAAGTGCGGTCGATTGATCGGTCGCTAAAGCATAGCCCTTGGTTTTTCTTTTATAACCTCTACTTAATGTTGCCGTTTTATATTCTGAAGACAGTATAGATAATAAATGTTCTACCATGGGTGACTTGCCTGTCCCACCTAAAGAAAGATTACCCACACAAATGATAGGCAAATTAAAATGCACCGACTTCAAATATTTTTTAGCGTACATCCAATTACGCAATGTCACAATCCACCCATATAGGATAGCAAAGGGTAAGAGTAGAACCCTGAAGGATTTTAAAAAAAAATTATTCAAATGCATAGGTATTCCACGGCGTGATACAACATGACAAAGGTACGTCAAATTCGTTGGTATCAGTGAAATTGTCCATAGGTTCAAAGTAAGACACCCCTATTTTTTGTAGGTCTTTATTGGCTTTTGCTAGGTAGCGATCATAGTATCCCTTACCATAGCCAACGCGATGTCCTTTTTGATCAAACCCCAATAAAGGGACTAAGATTGTATCAATCCTTTCTGGTACTACTTGGTTAAAAGGTAAGGGTTCTTGAATACCATACGCATTCAACTGTAGTGTCTCGGTTTCAAAATAAAAATCCATTTGATTTTCTTTACTTTCTATAATTGGATAACAGAAAAGTATAAATGGGTACAAGGTCTTAATGTATTTTTCGAATAATAAGGTATTGGGTTCGTTCTTATGTGCAAAAGGATAAAAGCTAGCAAGGATAGCAGTACTAGACCAATCAATTCGTTGTAATTGAATGAGCAAAAGGTCATCCATTTTCATACATTCAGCATCAGTCAGTGCAGCTCTTTTTTGGGATAATATGGTACGCGCTTCGGCTTTAGTTAAATGCATTCAAAAAAAGTAAAAATGGTAGCACCATAATTTCTTTGGAAACTATAGCCTTCAAATGTTTTATAGTCATTACGAGGGGTATGTTCTAAAATAAAATAGCCATCTGGACTAATTAATTTCTTTTCAACTATGATTTTTGGCAAGTCGTCGATCGTATTTAAAGCATAAGGTGGGCCTGCAAAAATGATATCATATTGTTGATTGCAAGTGGCTAAAAATTGAAACACATCCATTTGAATGGTGATTGCATTATCAATTTTCAAAAACTCAATATTCTTTTTAATGAAATCAAGCATTGTCTTATCTTTTTCAACAATAGTCAATTGTTCAGCGCCTCTAGAAGCCAACTCATAACTAATACAGCCAGTACCTCCAAATAAATCCAAGGTGATGGTCCCGTCAAGCACTAATCTATTATGTAAAATATTGAATAAACCCTCTTTAGCTATATCTGTTGTGGGTCTTGTATGTGGCATATTGGTAGGTGGATGAATCCTTCTGCCTCCATATTTTCCTGAAATGATTCTCATAATTACGACTTAAAAAATAAAGTAAGGTGCGTAATGATGATTAGGATAATCTGCATTCAAAGAAGCTCCAATACCTGCTTCTGGTGCATGTTGCATATGTGCGCCTGCAAAATAACTAGCCAATTCCTGCAGCCATACATCTCTTTCGGGACTATACCCTATCACATTTAAATTTGATTCTTTAGGTTGGATATTTGCTTGAACGCAAGCGTTCAACACAAAGTATTGATTCTGTTCGTCAGTACTCCTATTGAAATAATTCACAAATTGTGGTTTGCCATTTTGTAGGATTAAAACAATAAAATAGTCATTAAAAACAGCAACACAAACGCCATCAGTTTGGTTTGAACTAATTAAACTACTTAGATAATTGATCCATTTACCTGCTGGAAAAGACCTAGTTAATAAAGTACTTAATGCATCTGGCACACCATAAACCAATACTTGCTCTTGCCCAATTTTTTGTAACTGCAATTCTTCTTCCATTTTTGTACCAATTACAAGACTAAATTCATTATGGTAAAATGCATCTGCCCCAGCACTAACAGCTCTAGTTAATACCGTTCTTTTTGTATTCATCACAAATTGTACCTGTCTGTAAAATGATTGGATCAGTTTTGAATTATTTTGTAAATACCCTAATAATTGATTCCATCCATTTTGATCTGTGGTATTTTCAAAATATTCAAACGCAATAAATGCCCCATCGATATGGTTTTTAACAACAAAGCAGATAGACTGTTCGTCCACGATCAAATAAAGGTCTTCCACCTTATTATTTGCTGTACTTTCTTGTGCGCTGTAAATGCCAATTTTTTTCATAGTCAATTTCTACTGCAATGATACAAAAAAAAGAGGCTATGTATTGCTAAAACTAGTTGTAGATTTGTAATTATATGAGTCAACCAGCTGCGACCCCATCCTTACAGGTCAATATTAGTAGTAAACAAATATTGACCATCTCTATCCCTATCGCGCTGGCTATCTTGGTGCCTCAGTTCAACTTTATCATCAACAATATCTTTCTGGGTGCTCTAAGCAAGCAAGCACTTGCCATTGGAGGCATTACAGGGGTCTATTATTTGATATTTGGGGTCATGGGACAAGGTCTCAATAATGGATTGCAAGCACTAATTTCTAGAAGAGCTGGAGAAAACAGAGTGGATGAGATTGGTGTCTTGTTTTCACAGGGCGTTATCATTTCCATTTTCTTATCCATAGTCGGTATAGGTTTTACCTACTTTATCGCACCAACTATATTTCATGCTTTATTAATTGATTCAACAAGAGCAGATACGGTAATTGAATTTCTAAAAATTCGTATTTGGGGGATTCCCTTTTTATTTATTTATCAAATGCGCAATGCCTTATTAGTGGGTACCAATCAAAGTAAATTCTTGATCATTGGTACCGCCACCGAGGCATTCTTCAATATCTTTTTTGATTATACTTTGATCTTTGGGCATTTTGGATTTGCTGCAATGGGTTTAAATGGTGCAGCTTATGCTTCTATCATTGCAGAGATCATGGGCTTGCTTGTGATTTACTTAGTGATTCATTATAAAAAGATTGGTGCAAGATTTGATTTATTCAAAAAGTTTGAACTCAAATTGGATTATGTTAAACTTATTTTGGTACAATCTTCTCCATTGATGATGCAATACATGATTAGTATTATTAGCTGGGAATTCTTTTATATTTTAATTGAACATAGAGGAGAACAATCCCTTGCAGTGTCCAATGCCATGCGTAATATTTTTGGATTTTTTGGTTGTTTTACTTGGGCATTTGCAGCAACCACAACCACCATGGTGAGTAATATTATTGGACAAAATATGCAAGATAAAGTCATCGAACTGATTCATAAAATCATGCGATGGAGTTTTGGTTTTGCCTTTATTATAGCTATTATGATCAATGTATTCGCTGCCCAATTTCTTTCTATCTATGGACAGGGTGAAGGGTTTTTAACGGAAGGGATTCCTGTCTTAAGAATCGTTTCAATTGCACTACTCTTTATGTCCATATCAACTATATGGTTAAGTGCTGTAACAGGTACAGGTCAATCCAAAGTGACCTTACTTATTGAATTTGCTGCCATCATCATTTACATTATCTACAACTATCTAGTGCTTGAATATTACCAACTACCAATTACTTACGGATGGCTTAGTGAAATCATTTATTGGTTAAGCTTATTTCTGCCTTCCTTCTTCTACATCAGAACAATGCGTTGGAAGGATAAAAAAATTTAGTAAAAGCGATCGCATTAATTTCTAATTCTTTCAATCGATACGGATGTTGTCCCTTCAAAATAAGGTACTGACAACTGTAATTTAGTAATTTTTACAAAGACAGACTCAGCAATAGGATGTGCTGCCAAAATTTGATCTGCAATATTGGCTACAATCGTTTCGAGTAATGGTGTAGGCACTTCCATGATTTTTTGAATTAATGCATAGACTTGCACATAGTCAATGGTTTGATCTAATTTATCGATTGTTTTTGTAGCTGGATTGAATTGAATACGCACATCTACTTTAAATGTATTTCCAATTTTTTTTTCTGCAGGATAGACCCCATGAAAACCATTGAAAATTAAATCATTCAAATAGATGTGCATAGTAATGTTTTAATTAGTGACCCTTTGCTGTTAAGAAACGCTCTGCGTCTAATGCAGCCATACAACCACTACCAGCTGCTGTTACCGCTTGACGATAATTTTTATCTTGTACGTCTCCAGCAGCAAACACACCTTCAATATTTGTTTTGGTTGTACCAGGTTCTGTTAAGATATACCCTGTCTCATCCATCTTTAAATAATCCTTAAAAATTCCACTGTTTGGATTGTGTCCAATCGCAACAAAGAAAGCACTTACTGGAATCTCTTCCATGTTATTAGTTTTGTTATTTTTGATACGCACACCTTCCACTTTCTTTTCACCTAAAATTTCGTCTGTTTCTGAATTAAAATGCACCACAATATTTGGCGTATTCAAGACTCTATCTTGCATTACTTTACTTGCACGCATTTGGTCTTTTCTCACGATCATATGAACGGTGGTACACATTTTTGATAAATAATGTGCTTCTTCTGCAGCTGTATCACCTGCACCTACTATGGCAACATCTTTTCCTTTAAAGAAAAAGCCATCGCAAACTGCACATGCGCTCACTCCAAATCCATTCAATCTTTCTTCACTTGGAATGCCTAACCATTTTGCACTTGCACCTGTAGAAATAATCACCGCACCTGCTTCAATGATTTTTTCATCGTCTATCCAAACCTTGTGCGGGTAACTGCTAAAATCTACTTTTGTCGCCAATCCATAACGGATATCGGTTCCCATTCTTGCAGCTTGTTTTTCAAAATTGACCATCATTTCTGGCCCTTGTATTCCATCTGGAAAACCTGGATAGTTTTCTACTTCTGTCGTAATGGTTAATTGTCCACCTGGTTGAATACCTTGGTATAATAAAGGTTTCATGTTTGCTCTAGCTGCATAAATTGCTGCAGTATAACCTGCTGGTCCTGATCCAATAATTAAGATGTCTACTTTTTCTGTTTCCATAATCCTTTTCGCTTTTGTTGCTACAATGTAGCTAAAAAAAAGCCCCGACAAATCAGTAAGATTGTTGGGGCTTTTATGATATTGTTAATTTTTTAATTAGCCCAAATAAGCTTTCAATGCATTACTATATCGAGCTTTTTGTAAACGTTTAATGGCACGTTCTTTAATTTGTCTAATTCGTTCTTTTGTTAAATCGTATTTAATCCCAATTTGTTCGATCGTAACACCATTTTCGCCATCTAAACCAAAATAGGCATTTACAATCTCCGCTTCTCTTGGACTTAAAGATTTTAAGACTCTTTTGATTTCTTCTCTTAAAGAATCTTTCATTACATCTTCATCTGTATGCGATCCACCTTCTAATAAATCACCCATGGCTACATCTTCTGCTTCATGCACTGGCGCATCCAATGAAGTATGACGTGTATTAGATTGGAAAATATTATTGATCTCAGTTTCTGACATCTCCAAGATGCCTGCTAGTTCCTCTGTTGAAGGCTCACGCTCATGCTCTTGTTCGAATGCCATATAGGCTTTGTTCGCTTTGTTATAAGTACCAATTTTGTTCTGTGGTAAACGAACCAAACGGCCTTGTTCTGCTAAAGCTTGTAAAATAGATTGACGAATCCACCATACCGCATAAGAAATGAATTTGAAACCTTTAGTCTCATCAAAACGCTGTGCGGCTTTGATTAAACCAAGATTTCCCTCGTTAATTAAATCACTCAAGGATAAACCTTGGTGTTGGTATTGTTTTGCCACAGACACAACGAAACGTAAATTGGCTTGAACTAGCTTGTCTAAAGCGCGTTGGTCACCCATTTTAATACGTTGAGCAAGTGTCGTCTCTTCTTCGGGATTAATCATAGAGATTTTAGAAATCTCCTGTAAATATTTTTCAACCGCTTGAGAATCTCTGTTGGTAATCTGTGTAGCAATTTTAAGCTGCCTCATGCAAAGAATTTATTTATAAGTATAACGATGGAAAGTCCAAAATAGTATATCCCTTTCGGGAGTCTGCAAAGTTAAGTTTTTGGAGGCAATAATACAAATAAAGCCTAGAATAGCCCTCAATTTCACATTTTAGAAATATTTATACCCAAAATGGTCTTTTTTACCTTTTATCGACCGCCTGGATTTATCTTCGTTGCATGATAGATTATAGATCTGACACCGTTACCAAGCCAACCCCAGCCATGTTAGCATATATGCAAGCGGCGCCTGTTGGAGATGATGTGTTTGGAGAAGACCCAAGTATCAACAGTTTGGAGGAAAAAACGGCTAAAATGTTTGGTTTTGAAGCTGGATTGTTCTGTCCTAGTGGTACAATGACCAATCAATTGGCCATAAAAACCCATACACAAGCAGGAGACGAAGTGATTTGTGACGAAATTTCACATATTTACCAATATGAAGGTGGAGGAATCGCCTTTAATTCAGGCTGTTCGGTACGCCTTTTACATGGAGATAGAGGGCTATTGAATGCGGCCCAAATTCAAGCAGCAATCAACCCGATAGATGTGCATAAGCCAATTACGAGCTTAGTGAGCTTAGAAAATACCAGTAACCGAGGTGGAGGGGCATGTTATGATTTTAGTACATTTTACGAAATTCAACAGGTGACCAAAGCCAATCAATTGGCATTACACTTAGATGGAGCCCGAGTTTTCAATGCCATTGTCCACAAAAAGGAAAATGCAGCAGATTATGGAAAAGTCTTTGATTCAGTGTCTGTCTGTTTAAGTAAAGGTTTAGGTGCACCAGTTGGAAGTGTATTGGTAGGATCTACTCCATTTATCAAAAAAGCCAGAAGATGGAGAAAAGTTTTTGGTGGCGGGATGCGACAAGCAGGTTATCTAGCCGCTGCTGGGATTTACGCCATTGAAAATCATGTGGAGCGTTTAGCTCAAGATCATTTACAT